>Ga0210035_1000169_pt1 | contig 53872 bp, 57 predicted proteins | sample CryGeymeta201507_FD_183975 | JGI IMG/M metagenome (GOLD analysis project Ga0210035, IMG submission 183975) | Groundwater microbial communities from Crystal Geyser aquifers in Utah, USA - Crystal Geyser metaG 2015-07 (SPAdes) (version 2) | ecosystem: Environmental > Aquatic > Deep subsurface >...
ATTTGTAATTATTATGTTTTTCAAGGATAAACTCAATTCTTTTTAAAAAAATTTACCAAAAAATTAGTCTTATAACTTTTAATTGATAAATTTGTCGCCATTATGGAATTGCAAAACAAAAAAAATATATTGACCGCTTCTTCGTGTCGCTTCCAAATTGCTTTTGGGATGTGTTTTTGTGCTACCATGATGACCACTACAGGCACAATGACCCCTATGGGGGTAGCGAATTCATAGCAGGCATCTTGAATGCTAATTCTCAAGGATTTTAATCTAATCCTAAAACTTTACAGTTATTTATTAAAATATTTTTATTATGATGGTTATGAAATTTGGTGGAACCAGCGTTTCATCTTTAAAAAATATAAAACACATTCACGCTATTGCGCTTGCTAAAAAAGAGCCATTTATTATGGTGGTTTCGGCCTTATCGGGCACTACCGATAGCTTAGAACAAATTGCCATTGCGGCTTTAGCGGGCAATTACCAAGATTTGGTAGAAACTCTTAAATCAAAACATTTCAATTTGGTTTACCAACTCTTGCAACCGGCACATCAAACCGAGGTGGTGGTTTACATTCAACAACAATTTAATTTGCTCGAAAATATTTGCGCAGGTATCTATATTTTATCTGAATTATCCGATAAAATTAAAGCCCGCATACTGAGTTTTGGAGAGCAACTTTCGGCTTTTATCATTCATAAATTTTTGATTCAAGAAGGATTAGAAATTGAACTCTTAGACAGCCGTCCGCTTATTAAAGCTAATCACAACTACCTGAATGCTGAAGTAAACCTCGAAAAAACTGAAGCATTAATTTCAACTTATGTCAAACAAAAAAATTACATCACGGGTGGATTTATCGCTACCAACAACCGTGACGAAACCGTATTGTTAGGTCGTGGTGGCTCTGATTATACGGCAGCACTTTACGCTTATGCCTTAAATGCGAGCCATCTTGAAATTTGGAGTGACGTAAACGGTATGCAAACCGCCAATCCAAAACTGGTTTCAAACCCAATGCTCATTGAAAAGTTAAGCTATAAAGAAGCTTTTGAATTGGCTTATTTTGGCGCTAAAGTTTTATATCCTCCCAGCATAAGGCCCGTACGCGATAAAAATATTCCGCTTTATCTCAAAAACACGTTAAATCCCGAACAGGCTGGAACTTTTATTAGCATCAACGGCTCCGACATTGAGCAAACTATTCAAGGTGTTTCATCACTGGCCAATATTAGTGTTTTGAATATTACCGGCGTGGGATTAGTGCAAAAAAAGGGCACTGCACGACGGGTTTTTCAAGCCATTGAAGAAGCTGAAGTCAACGTCATTTTAATCACACAAAGTTGCTCTGAACAAAGTATTTGCTTGGGAATTAGCAACAGTGATGCTACACGCGCCAAACTTTCTTTAAACAAAGCCTTTAAATATGAATTGAGTGTTGGATTGATGAATCCCCTAGAAATTTCTAACGATTATGCCATTGTGGCCGTAATTGGCGACAATATGAAAAATCGCGTGGGTTTAAGCGGACAGGTTTTTAGGGCTTTGGGCGAAAATGGCATCAACATTACAGCCATTGCACAAGGCTCATCTGAACGCAATATCTCAATTATTGTCAACAAAATTGACGAGGCAAAAGCCGTGCATGTGCTTCATGAAAAATTCTTTGAAAAAACCATTAAACAAATCCATTTATTCATTGCAGGCGTTGGTAATGTTGGAAGTGCCTTTTTAAAAGTTATTGAAAAACAACACGCCCATTTGCTTGAAGCACATCAAATTAACATTAAAATTATCGGTTTAGCAAACAGCAAAAAGATGCTTTTTAGCGATGAAGGATTAAATGCCACTGACCTTAAAAACTTTAAAGATAAAGGATTGAACTATCAGTCGTTTGACGATTTTATACGCAAAGCCAAATCGTATAACTTGCGGAATAGCATTTTTATCGACAACACGGCTTCTGAAATTGTGAGCCACACTTATGAGTACCTTTTGCAAAATAGCATTTCGGTAGTTACTTGCAATAAAATTGCTTGTAGCGGTCCTTTTAAGCAATACAAATATTTGCTGCATTTGGCAAAAGAACACAACGCACATTTTAAATACGAAACCTCTGTTGGCGCGGCTTTGCCTATTATAAAAACCATTCAGGATTTAATTTTAAGCGGTGACGAAATCATCAAAATTCAGGCGGTATTATCGGGAAGTTTAAATTTTATTTTTAATGAATATAACGGATTAAAACCCTTTTCGGAGATTGTTTTGAAAGCCAAAAACGAAGGTTATACCGAGCCAAATCCATTAATTGATTTAAGTGGTTTAGACGTGATGCGCAAAATACTAATACTTTCTAGAGAAGCTGGTTTTGAAAAAGAAATGAGCGATATTAGCTTTAAAGGATTTTTACCCGATAGCTGCAATGACGCTTCGAATTTAGAAAAATTCTTTAAAGAATTGCTCAAAAATGAAGCGCATTTTAAGGAAATTTATCAACATGCCCTTTCAAAAGGCTGTAAACTAAAGGTGGTAGCGACTCTAGAAAACGGAAAATTATCGGTTGCCCTAAATGAGATTTCGTCCGATAGCTCTTTATATAATCTTGAAGGAAAAGATAATGTGGTTGCTTTACACACCGAACGGTATTTTAACGAACCCATGATTATTAAAGGTGCGGGTGCGGGCGCTGTGGTAACGGCAAGTGGTGTTTTTTCTGATTTAATGTACATTGTAAATAGATAGCTATGAAAACAATTCGCGCATTTGCTCCGGCAACCATTGCCAATATCAATGTAGGATTTGATGTTTTAGGTTTGGCCTTAAATGAGCTTGGCGATACCGTTGAACTTATTGATAACCATTCAGATAAGAATAAAATTATCGAAATTAAAAATGGCGCTAATTTACCCTTTGAGGTGGATGAAAATTGCTGCTCTGTGGTTATTAAAAAAATGCAAGAAGCTTTAAATAACTTTAAGGGTGTCGATATAAAAATCGTAAAGGGATTTGCAGCTGGCAGCGGTCTCGGGTCAAGCAGTGCAAGTAGTGCCGCTGCGGCTTTTGCCTATAATTCTTATCTTGGCAAACCTTTTAAAAGTGAAGAGCTCATCGCTTTTGCCGCCGAGGGCGAACGCGTAGCTTGCGGCGCGGCTCATACCGACAATGTAGCGCCCGCACTTTTGGGTGGAATCGTGCTATCTAAAGGAAAAAATCCTAAAGATTATATAAAATTACCCGTTTTAGAAGGCTTGTATGTGGTTACACTTTTTCCTAATATTAAAGTCAAAACTTCCGATTCAAGAAAGCTTTTAAAAGAAACCATTCCTATGACCACCGTAAGTAGGCAGGTGGCGCTAATGGGTGCTTTTGTGGTGAGTTTATATCAAAATGATTTCGACTTATTTTCGGCATCTTTGCATGATTTAATCGTTGAACCGATGCGAAAATTGTTGATTCCAAAATTCGATGAATTGAAACAGACTGCACTAGATAATAAGGCGTTAGCCTTTGGCATTTCGGGTTCGGGACCATCGGTATTTGCCTTTGCAAGAGATGAAGCCACCGCAATTAGCATTAAAAATGCTTTGGAAAAAGTTTATGAAAATACGGGAATTATAACCGAATCTTATATCAATAAATTGAGTGAAAAAAGTGGTGCAAAAATTATCTAAAAACTTATGAAATACATCAGTACACGACAAAAAAATGAAACTATTAGCTTTAAAGAAGCCACTTTAAACGGCCTAGCTAAAGACGGTGGTTTGTATGTTCCAAACCATATTCCCAGCTTGCCAAAGGCTTTTTTTGACCAACTAGAAACGTATTCTAATCATGAAATTGCCTTTGCCGTTTTAAAGCCTTTTGTAAGCGATTCTTTAACTGAAACGCAATTAAAATCGGTTATTTTTCAAACTTTATCGTTTCCACTCCCAACCGTTCAAGTGAATAAAAACAGTTATGCTCTTGAACTTTTTCACGGACCCACACAGGCTTTTAAGGATATTGGTGCACGATTTATGTCGCGTTGCTTGTCTTATTTTAATGAGGGTAAAGAAGTAATCGTTTTGGTGGCTACATCTGGTGATACGGGCAGTGCGGTAGCAAATGGGTTTTATAATGTTTCGGGAATAAAGGTCAAAATTTTGTTTCCAAAAGGAAAGGTTAGTCCTTATCAAGAATTTCAAATGACCTCTTTAGGCAACAATATTCAAGCTATTGAAATAGAAGGTACTTTTGATGATTGTCAAGCGCTGGTAAAACAAGCTTTTAATGATACCAATTTGCGAAAAAAATTAGCATTAAGCAGCGCCAACTCTATAAATGTGGCGCGTTTGTTACCTCAAATGTTGTATTATTTTATAGCTTATAAACAATTAAAATCCGCTTTAGGCGATAAAAAATTAGTTGTTTCAGTGCCAAGTGGTAATTTTGGAAATCTTACCGCCGGATTGATTGCTAAAAAATTGGGGTTGCCCATTAGCCGATTTATCGCAGCAAATAATGCCAACGACACATTTTTTAATTACCTAACCACAGAAATTTACACACCAAAACCATCTGTTCAGACCTTGTCAAACGCTATGGATGTTGGTGCTCCGAGTAATTTTGAACGTATTATGTATCTTTATAACCAGCAATTAGAAGCGCTTAAATTGGATGTTTCTGCCTTTACTTTTAGTGACCAAGCCACGCTAAATGAACTTAAAAATTGTTATAAAAACAACCATTACCTACTTGATCCACACGGTGCAATTGGAAAATTAGCCTTAGACAAATCGCTAAAAAATGATGAACTTGGTTTGTTTTTAGAAACTGCGCATCCACAAAAATTTTCAAGTGTGATACAAAAAGTAATTCCTAGTTTTAAAGCACCTAAAGTCGATTTAAGCCATTGCTCAAAAAAGACAATCAAAAATAATTATAAAAATCTGTGTGATTTACTTGAATAAAGCCAATTTTTAAACCTTTATAAAATGTTAAAGTTTGGCTTATCTTTTTTTAAATTCTTATTTTTGCCTGACTTTTAAAAGTCATTTTTAATAAACCTTATAAGGCTTTAAAATGATTGCAATAACTAAACAAATCACCAAAAATAAGTTAGCTAATACAGAGTTAAGTGCCAAAATTCTTCAGCTAAAAAATGAAAAAAATGCCGTTTTATTGGCTCATTATTATCAAGAGCCTGAAATTCAAGAACTCGCCGATTTTGTTGGCGACAGCTTAGAATTATCGCGGCAAGCGGCAAGCACAAATGCCAAAATCATCATTTTTGCAGGGGTGCATTTTATGGCCGAAACCGCTAAAATTATCAATCCCAATAAAACGGTTATCGTTCCCGATTTAAAGGCTTCTTGTTCTTTGGCAGAATCTTGTCCGCCAAAAGAATTTAAAGCTTTTATCGATGCCCATCCGGGGCACACCGTCATTACCTATATCAATTGTTCGGCCGAAATTAAAGCTTTAAGCGATTTGGTTTGCACCTCGTCTAACGCCGAGAAAATTATCAACTCTGTTCCTAAAAACCAACCCATTATTTTTGCACCCGATTATAACTTGGGACGTTACATGATAAAAAAAACGGGGCGCGATATGGTTTTATGGCAGGGCGCTTGCATTGTTCATGAAGCTTTTTCGATTGACAAAATTTTAAAATTGCACAAAAAACATCCTCAGGCAGAATTCATTGCCCATCCCGAATCGGAATCGCAGGTTTTAGAAATCGCCACCTATATCGGCTCAACCAGTGGCTTGATTAAATATGTAAAAGAAAGTCAATCGCAAGAATTTATTGTAGCCACCGAGGCGGGAATTTTGTATAAAATGCAGATGGAAGTTCCTGATAAATTGTTAATTCCTGCTCCGGCAAACGAAGATAATAACTGTGCGTGCAGCGAATGTGCTTTTATGAAAATGAACACTTTAGAAAAGCTTTACCAGTGTTTAAAAAATGAAGCGCCAGTGGTTGATGTTGCTGAAGCCATTAGAAAAAAAGCCTTGATCCCCATTAACAGGATGCTTGAACTCTCAAAATAAAAATTCATGTATAATTACGATATTTTAGTTATTGGTTCAGGCATTGCCGGACTCACTTACGCCCTAAAAGTGGCGCAAAAATCACCCAACTATACCGTTGCCATCATAACCAAAGCCGATGAAAATGAGAGCAATACCAAATATGCCCAAGGTGGCGTGGCCGTGGTACTAGACCTACTTAAAGATTCGTTTGAAAGCCACATTCAAGACACTTTGCGTGCAGGAGATGGTTTTTGCAATTTAGAAGCGGTAACGGCTGTTGTAACCGAAGGTCCGGCGATGCTAGAAAAGCTAATTACTTGGGGCGTTGATTTTGATAAAAACAAAGCAGGAAACTTAGATTTTGGACTCGAGGGAGGTCACTCAAAACACCGCGTGGTGCATCATCAGGACATAACAGGCTTTGAGATTGAGCAAAAATTACTCGCCGAAATGCATCGCACCCCAAATATAGAAATGTTTTCACAACATTTTGCAGTAGAACTTATTACTGAACATCATCTAAAAAATTCAGCTGAAAACAGCGCACTTAAAACATGTTTCGGCGCTTACATCCTCAATGCAAAAACGGGTAAAATCGACACCTTTTTATCAAAAATTACCTTGCTTGCCACGGGTGGCGTGGGTCAAGTTTATCAAAATACCACTAATCCAATAATTGCCACCGGTGATGGCGTTGCTATGGCAAAACGCGCTGGCGCGTTAATAGAAAATATGGAATTTATTCAGTTTCACCCTACTGCCTTATATTATCCACAAATAAGTCCGTCATTTTTAATTTCGGAAGCTGTTAGAGGCTTTGGCGCGCTGCTTAAAAATAAAGCCGGCGTGCGTTTTATGAACAAATATGATGAACGAGGTGAATTGGCTTCACGTGATATTGTTTCGCGCGCTATTGACAGTGAATTAAAGCAAAGTGGCGATGATTGCGTTTATTTAGATTGCAGCCATTTAGATTTAGTAGCCTTTAAAAAACATTTTCCTAATATTTTAAAACAAGTCAATGATATCGGAATTGATTTGAAAACCGATATGATTCCCGTAGTTCCGGCGGCGCATTATTTATGTGGCGGTATAAAAGTAAATTTAGATGGCCAAACCAACATTACTAATTTATTTGCCTGTGGAGAATGTTCTTGTACTGGCTTGCATGGCGCTAACCGATTGGCATCAAATTCTTTATTAGAAGCCCTTGTTTTTGCTCAACGCTGTTATTTAAAATCCCTTGCTTTGCTTGGCGACATTCAAGCACCTAAAAATATTCCAAATTGGAATGATGCTGGCACAACTAATCCCAAAGAATTAATATTAATTACCCATAACCGGCATGAGTTGCAAGTTTTGATGAATGACTATGTTGGCATTATTCGCTCAGATGAACGCCTTGAACGCGCTGCAAAACGACTTCAAATTATATTTGAAGAAACCGAAACGCTTTATAAAAAATCGGTTATTTCGCCACAGCTTATTGAATTGCGCAATATGATTGATGTTGCATCAATTATTATAAGTCAATCGCAACAGCGAAAAGAAAACAAAGGAGCTTTTTATAAACTGGGAATTTAATTTAATAGCATCCCTAAAACGCATCGCTTATGAAAACTATTATCGAAAAATTTTACACCGCTTTTAAAAACTTAGATTCCGAAACCATGGCGGCTTGTTATCATCGTGATATTGTTTTTAACGACCCTGCTTTTGGCGTTTTAAATGGAGACCACGCTAAAAATATGTGGCGAATGCTTTGTGCAAATCAAAAGGGAAAAAATTTTAAAATAACTTTTGCAGCTATTCTTTTTGTTGATAAAATTGGCAGCGCCCATTGGGAAGCCTTTTACACTTTTAGTAAAACAAGGAGGCACGTTCATAATATTATTGAAGCTAAATTTGAATTTAGGGATGGTCTCATCATCAAACATACCGATAATTTTAATTTGTACCGCTGGTCAAAACAGGCTTTTGGTGTTAGTGGCTATTTATTGGGCTGGACTTCTTTTTTTAAAAAGAAACTTCAAAATCAAACCAATGCAATGCTCACTAAATTTGAAGAAAATTTGGATTAAAATATCATTTAAAACTATTTTTTTTTGCTTTTTATAGCGGCAACTATGTCAATTCCCCAAAAATTTCGTTAAGCACATTTCTTCTGTAATCAAAAATTTCATTTAATTTATTTTTGATAATCAGCTTATTTGCGATGGAACCCATAAAACCCAATGGCGGCTGATAAGTTACAATATCGGTCATTAAAACACCACCTTCAGTTGGTTCAATGTGATGTTGGTGGTGCCATATTTTATAAGGGCCAACGCGTTGTTCATCAATAAAAAATTTCTTTTCTTTAACCTGCGTGATTTCTGTGAGCCAATTCATTTTTATGCCAAAAAGCGGACTTACCTTATAACAAATAATCATACCCGCATACATTTTTTCGGGCAAATCGCCCGAAGTGATGTCAAAACCCATATAATCGGGCGTAATTTTCTTTAAATTGGCAGGAGAAGAAATAAAATTCCACACCTCATCAATGTTTCCTTGTATTTTTTGCGTTTGTTTATATTGGTAAAATCCCATAATTATTCCGATAATTTATTCATCATTCCTTTAAAAATAAGTCCGTGAAATGGCAATACTGCATACCAATAAATTCTTCCCCATAGCCCTAGCGGCCTAAATGTGGCCGTCTGATACAAAATATTGTTTTCTATTTTAAATTCAAGCCAAGCTTCGCCGGGCAGTTTCATTTCGGCATAAAGCAGCAATCTTTTTTCCTCTTTATCGGCGTATAAAACCCGCCAAAAGTCGAGCGCATCGCCAACAGAAAGTTTGGTATGGCTTTTACGCCCTCTTCTTAAACCGATTCCGCCGGATAGCTTGTCCATAAACCCGCGCATCGCCCACAAAAAATTTCCGTAATACCAGCCATTTTCACCGCCAATAGCCCAAATTTTATCAACCGTTTCTTTTTCGTTTCTAACAGCTTTTTCACGTTTGTCTTGAAAACAACCAAAAGTTGGGACTTCAATTAAACTTGAAATTCCGTTGGCAAGCACGTTACTCGATTGTGCATCAATCCAGCTTGAAATCACATCTTGTTGGTCAATTTTGTCAAAAGCCAGTTTAACGGCTTCTTTATAAGGAATTAATTTTATTTGAAGAAGCTCGGCCAAGTCATTTTCCTTGCAAATCACTTCAACCTTCATACTGTCGACCAAATTAATTGCCAATTTATACGAAGTGGAAGTCACAAAATAAAGCCAATAGGAGGAAAGTTTTGGCGTCATAATGGGTAAGGTGATGATGGTTCTTTTCAATTTGCGAACTTTGGCAAATGTCAATAACATTTCTTTATAAGTGAAAATTTCCGGTCCGCCAATATCAAAACTCTTATTGTAGGTATATTCATTGAGTATCACTCCTTTCAAAAATTCCAGCACATTTCTTATGGCGATGGGCTGTGATTTTGTGTCTAACCATTTTGGCGTAACCATAATGGGTAGTTTTTCAACCAAATCACGCATAATTTCGAAAGAAGCACTTCCTGAACCCACAATAATACCGGCACGTAGCGTGGTTAAATTATAAGTTCCAGATCCAAGAATATCTTCCACATTTTTTCTGGAGGTCAAATGTTTCGACAATTCTGCTTCATTCACAATGCCACTCAAATAAATTACTTGTTTTACATTCGTTTTTTGAATGCTGTTTCTGAAATTATTGGCAGAAATTTCTTCCAAGGTGTCAAAATCGTTGGTGCTTACCGACATAGAATGAATTAAATAATAAGCAACATCAATATCTTTGGGAATAATTTCTAACGATTTTTCATCCAAAAAGTCGAGCTGAATAATCTTTATGTTTTCGCCATCGAAGTTGCTTAAATCCGTCCTTTTCTTGTCGCGTACGCAGCAAACGACTTCGTGGCCTTCTTTTAGCAGAATTGGCAATAACCTTTTTCCTATATAACCTGTGGTTCCGGTAAGTAATATTTTCATAATTTAAATTTACAAAGAAATAAACTTATTATTATCACTTAATTTAGAGAAATTATTATTTTTAATAATTTATTCACTATTTTTATATCAATAAAAAAGTTATTTGCAAATATATAATTATTTTGTTTAAACATAATGTTATTTAATTAAACATTTCTATACTTTTGCATAAATTTTAATAAGGTTTTATTTTGATGTTAAATCATAAAATTCAAAAACTAACTTTTTAAGTTATGGGCTATTTAGAGATTTATTTTTCCGGATTATTGATTATTGTAATGGCGATGACATTGCTTTGGTTGGTGAGTGTATTCATAAAAAACGCGAGTATTGTCGATCCGTTTTGGGGATTGGGATTTGTTATTGCAGGCGTATTTTATTATTACAATGCTGAGGGATTGGAAATTCGAAAATTAATTGTTTTAACCTTACTGATTATTTGGGGATGGCGTCTTTCTATTTATTTGGGATGGCGTAATTTAGGCAAAGGGGAAGATTTTCGATACCAACAATTTAGAAAAGACTTTGGTGAAAAACGGTATTGGTGGATTAGCTTTTTCCAGGTTTTTTTGCTTCAGGGCGTTTTGTTGTGGTTAATTTCAGCGCCCTTGTTGAGCGCTCAGTTTTATTCTGGGGGAAGTGATTTAACCTATATTGATTATGTGGCCATCATGATTTGGATCATCGGATTTTCTTTTGAAGCTGGCGGTGATTATCAATTGGCCAGGTTTAAATCAGATCCAAAAAATAAAGGGAAAGTCTTAAATACCGGATTTTGGAAATACACCCGCCATCCAAATTACTTTGGTGACGCTGCTGTTTGGTGGGCTTACGGATTGTTTTCTGTAGCCGCAGAAAGTTATTTACCACTTTTAAGTTCGTTGCTAATGACTTTGTTAATTGTGAAAGTTTCAGGCGTTTCCTTACTGGAGAAAACCTTGAAAAACACCAAGCCACAATACAAAGATTATGTGGAGAAAACACCGGCATTTTTTCCTTGGTTTCCTAAAAATTAACCGTTATTAAATGGAAATTACAAAACATATTTGGCTGATTTTATTTATCGTATGGGGTCTTCCGCTTACGATGTATCGGAGCAAATTCCGCAAGATTGTTTATGACACCAACAGCTGGACCATTAATATAAAACCTGTGTTTTTCAAAGAAATCAAAGCGCTTTACGGAAATATATATCCTAAAAACAAGCCATATTTAAAGTTCAGAAATTTTTATAGGTTTTACTTATCCGTTTATATTTTGCTGTTTGTTGCCTATACTTTATTTAAAGATCGGGGGTAAAAAACTTTTTAATCCAGATTACTTTCCAATCTATTCCATCTAATTTTCAATTATAAATTTTATCAATCATAAGATAGATTTTTAATAATGAGCGTATTTGTTATTATATTAATTTTGTTTAACTTTGTCATACAAAAATTAAACAAAATATATTTTGAACAAGCAATTTAAAACATCAGTCTTTAGAAAGGAAAGTTTTAATGCCGCACATAGGTTGCACAATCCTAATTGGGACGATTATAAAAATCAACTGATTTTTGGCAAATGCAACAATCCTAATTTTCATGGTCATAACTATGACTTGGAAGTATGCGTGACCGGATTTTCCGATTTTGAAACTGGTTATGTGATTGATGTGAAGATTTTGTCAGATATTATTCAAAATGAGGTCATAAATAAATTTGACCATAAAAATTTAAACATTGAAGTTACCGAATTTAAAAACTTAAATCCAACTGCCGAGAATATCGCATTTGTTATTTACACCTTATTAGTAAACAAGCTTCCTAAGAATTTAGATCTTAAAATCAGACTTTATGAAACAAGAAAAAATTATGTTGAATACCCTGCTTGATCTTGATGAAGACAACCTTTTCGAAGATTTTTCTATCAACGACATTGGCGATAATCATTTATACACCAATTTGGAAACACCTATAAAAAGTAATGCTTTTGAAATTTCCGACGACGAGAAAAAAGAAAAAATTGCTGTGTTATTCGCTGAAATTATGAATGTTATGGGAATGGATTTAAATGATGATTCCTTAAAAGGCACCCCTAAAAGAGTTGCAAAAATGTATATTGATGAAATATTTTCGGGTTTAAATCCGAAGAACAAACCTAAAATGTCTTTGTTTGAAAATAAATACCAATACAATCAAATGTTGGTAGAAAAAAACATCACGTTTTATTCAAATTGTGAACATCATTTTGTACCAATTTTCGGAAAGGCGCACGTGGCTTATATTTCTTCGGGAAAAGTCATCGGCTTGTCTAAACTGAACAGAATTGTGCAGTATTATGCGCAAAGACCTCAAGTTCAAGAGCGACTAACCAATCAAATAGGTAAAGATTTGGAGCATATTTTACAAACTGAAGATATTGCAGTTATTATTGATGCCAAACATTTGTGCGTCTGTTCAAGAGGAATTAAAGATGACACGTCAACCACAATTACCACGTACTATGGTGGCGCCTTTAAAAATCCGCAAAAAATAGCGGAACTTCAAAATTATATTAAAAACAGTTGAATTTGATTGGCATTTTGATGCTTTTCATAAATTAAAATATTAAAAATGAGAAATATAGTGATTATTGGTGGCAGCAAGGGAATTGGAAATGCCATTTTAACTTCCCAACTAAATCTGAACAATAATTTTTTTAACATCAGCAGGACAGCTCCCAAAATTACACATCCGAATTTAACACATTACAATTGTGATGTTTTAAAGGATGAATTTCCTGATATTGAATTGGTTGATACGCTAATCTATTGTCCGGGAAGCATAAATCTAAAACCAATTTCCACTTTAACCATAGATGATTTTAGGACAGATTTTGAGATTAACGTGATTGGTGCCGTAAAAGCCATCAAAAAGTATCTAAAACCGCTAAAAAACGGAAACAATCCGAATATTTTGTTGTTCAGCACCGTAGCCACAAAATTGGGAATGCCTTATCACGCAAGCATTGCAGCCTCAAAATCGGCCATTGAGGGATTGACAAAATCGCTGGGAGCAGAACTAGCGCCAACAATCAGAATAAACGCGATTGCTCCAACAGTTACAGATACCGATTTGGCTTCAAAAATATTGCGAAATGATACAATGAAGCAAGTTATCGCTGAAAAACATCCGTTAAAAAGGTATTTAAACACCAATGATGTGGTGGCTTTGGCAGATTTTTTAATTTCTCAAAAATCCAGCGCTATCTCAGGCCAAATATTTAACTTAGATTGCGGAATAGTCACCTTTAAAATTTAAAAAAATGAAACTATTAAACATAACAACATTGCTTTTAATTTTCACTTTAATGCTCACAAACTGTGGGCAAGAACAAAAAACTCAAATAAAACCTAAAAATATGTATGATATAACCATCAACAGTTTAACTGGTGAAAAAATAGATTTGAATCAGTTTAAAGGAAAGAAAATCCTTTTTGTAAATGTGGCTTCTGAGTGCGGATTTACGCCTCAATATAAGGATTTGCAAAAATTGCACGAAACTTATAAAGACAAACTGGTGGTCATCGGATTGCCTTGCAACCAATTTGGCGAGCAAGAATCTGGTACAGCTACCCAAATTAAAAGTTTTTGCGAAAAAAATTATGGCGTTGATTTTTTAATGACCGAAAAAATCGAGGTGAAAGGCGAAAACCAGCATCCTTTGTATGCTTGGCTGACCCAAAAAGAAATGAATGGCGTAATGAGTAGTTCTGTAAAATGGAATTTTCAGAAATATTTGGTGGATGAAAACGGAAAATTTATCGACGTTTTTTATAGCATTACAGAACCATTAAACCCTAAAATAACTAGTTTAATTAATTAATTTTCAATAACATGATTAAAATACTTTTAGAATTAATTTTGGCAATAGTCAATTTAATATTGTGAAAATTAGTTTGTTTATAGCTGTTTATAAATAAATTTATACACTATTAATATTGTTGAAATATATTTGCCAAAAATAGATTACAACCTCATGAAATATTTTTTAACCATCTTATTGTTAATAGGTTCAAATACTTTTATGACTTTAGCATGGTATGGTCATTTAAAATTTGCTGAATGGAAATGGTTTAGCAAATTAGGTTTAGTTTCAATAGTTTTAATCAGTTGGGGCATTGCCTTATTTGAATATTTTTTTCAAGTTCCTGCCAACCGCATAGGCTTTAAAGGCACGGGAGGTCCATTTACTTTAGCTCAATTAAAAGTAATTCAAGAAGTTATAACCTTAGTTGTTTTTGTAACGTTTACATTAATCGCTTTTAAAACCGAAACCCTTAAATGGAATCACCTTATCGGATTTTGTTTTTTAATTTTAGCCGTTTATTTTATCTTTAAAAACTAATAGCCTCACATTTTCTTTTCAAAACATCAGTTAACTTCTCTTGCCTTGTAAATCATTTTTTTTTAGAATTTTAAACTAAAAAAACAATATCTTTACGACCCATTTTTGCAACAATAAAATTGTTAAAAGTGTCGCTACAAAATTTAAACTATTAAACAAAAGAGACCTGTTAAACTGTAAATGAAAAACACTTATTTCGATTTAATTGACCAAAGTTATTATTTTCCACAAGAAGGATTTGATTTAAAAAATGGCAACCTTACCTTTCACGGTATCTCCTTAAAACATCTTATAAAAAAATATGGCACGCCTTTTCGCTTTATTTATCTTCCAAAAATTGGAGATCAAATTAAAAAAGCGCGAAATTTATTTAATCGCGCCCTAAAAAAACAAAATTATAAGGGAAAATATAATTTTTGTTATTGCACAAAATGCAATCACTTTTCACATGTTGTAAGCGAAGCGCTTAAACATAATGTCAATCTTGAAACCTCATCATCATTTGATATTGATTTAATATTAAGTCTGTTAAGCGAGAAAAAAATTGATAAAAAACGGATCATTATCTGCAATGGTTATAAAACTACCGAATATCTTCAAAAGATAGTATCCATTCAAAAAATGGGTTTTTCTAATATAATTGTGGTCTTAGATAGCAAAAGTGAACTCGAAAAATTATTGAGTGTTTCTGAAGACCAAATCATTAAAATTGGTATGCGAATGGCCATTAATGAAGAACCACAATCAGCCTATTACACCTCAAGACTTGGCATCCGTCAAAACGAAATCATCAATTTCTTTAAAACTAATATAAAAGGTAACAAAAAGGTAGAACTTAAAATGCTTCACTTTTTTGTTGATTCTGGCATAAAAGACAGCCCTTATTATTGGGGAGAATTTCAAAAAGCATTAAAAACCTATATCGATTTAAAAAAAGAAAGCCAAACCTTAGATTCTTTTAATTTAGGAGGTGGATTCCCTATTCGCAACAACCTTGGTTTTGCTTACGATTACGAGTATATGATTAATGAAATTGTGATTAACATCAAAGAAGCCTGCACCAACTCTAAAGTGCCCGAACCAAATATTTATACCGAATTTGGCAAATATACCGTTGGCGAAAGTGGCGCAATTATTTTTGAAGTTTTAGAACAAAAACATCAAAATGACACCGAAATATGGTATATCATTAACAACAGTTTGATGAACACCATTCCCGACGCATGGTCTATTCACGAAAAATTTATTCTACTTCCAATAAATAAATGGGATAACGAATATAGCCGTGTAAATATTGGTGGCATCAGTTGTGATCACTCCGATTATTACAACTCCGAAGATTTAAATCAGGAGGTTTTTTTACCGACCTATTCTAAAGAAGATAAAGAGCCACTTTATCTTGGTTTTTTTCATACCGGCGCTTATCAAGATGCCATTTCGGGTTATGGTGGCATAAAACATTGCTTAATTCCCTCTCCAAAACATGTTATTATAGACAGGGATGATAAGGGAAATATTGTAGATTATGTTTACCGCAACGAACAATCGTTCGAAGATATGTTTAAACTATTAGGTTACAACAAATAAAATATTAAAAGCTATAAATTTTACTAAAATGACAAATAAAGGACCCATTAGTCAGTTTATTTTAAAACATTACAAACACTTTAATTCTGCCGTTATTGTTGATGCTGCACAAGCTTATGAACAACATTTAAAAGATGGCAAAAAAATGTTAATTTCATTAGGTGGCGCTATGAGCACCGCCGAACTGGGAATTTCGTTAGCCGAAATGATTCGACAAGATAAAGTGGCTATTATTTCTTGCACTGGTGCTAATCTTGAAGAAGATATTATGAACTTAGTGGCACATTCACACTACAAACGCGTTCCAAATTACCGCGATTTTACACCACAAGATGAATGGAATTTACTTGAAAAGGGTTTAAACCGCGTTACCGACACTTGTATTCCTGAAGAAGAAGCCTTTAGGCGTTTACAAAGTCATATTTTTAAAATTTGGAAAGATGCTCAAAATAATGGACAACGTTTTTTACCTCACGAATATATGTATAAAATGCTCTTATCGGGCGTGTTAGAGCAATATTATGAAATTGATCCTAAAAATAGCTGGATGTTGGCTGCAGCCGAGAAAAACCTGCCAATCATTGTTCCGGGTTGGGAAGATTCTACTATGGGAAACATCTTCGCATCTTATTGCGTTAAAGGCGAATTAAATCCGAGTACGATGAAAACAGGTATTGAATATATGATGTTTTTAGCCGATTGGTACACGCAAAATGCCGAAGATAAAGGTATTGGCTTCTTTCAAATTGGGGGAGGAATTTCAGGCGATTTTCCTATTTGCGTTGTGCCAATGCTCTATCAAGATTTAGAGCGAACGGACACCCCTTTTTGGAGTTATTTTTGTCAGATAAGCGATTCAACAACAAGCTACGGTTCTTATTCTGGTGCGGTTCCTAACGAAAAAATTACTTGGGGAAAATTAGATACCACCTCACCTAAATTCATTATAGAATCAGATGCCACCATCGTTGCGCCCTTAATTTTTGGCTATCTATTAGGCTGGTAAACCATAATTTTTACCTCTAATATTATCTTAAAAAATATTTAATATAAAAAAATAGTATTTTATCATAATAATATTATCTTTGACTCTTAACATCTTATCAATATTTCAATGAAAAAAGGTACCGTAAAATTTTTTAATGAATCTAAAGGTTTTGGATTTATCACGGATGAAGAATCAAAAAAAGAATACTTCGTTCATGTTTCTGGTTTAATCGACAATGTTAGCGAAGGTGATGTTGTGGAATTCGAATTAAAGGAAGGTAAAAAAGGTTTAAACGCTGTTAGCGTTAAAGTTATTAAATAACCAACACCTTTTAAAGAATTTAACCGCGCCAATGGTGCGGTTTTTTTATGCCCTAACGCCATTAATTCTTCTTTTTAAGCATCGGAACAAACTTAAAATCACCGAGTTCATGTTTTTCAAAATCCTTGTTGCCTGTTCTTATTATTAAAGTCATTACTTGCGTGTCAATACCCACAGGAATTACCAAACGCCCACCAATTTTTAACTGACTGAGCAATTCTTTAGGAACAAAAGGCGCGCCGGCTGTAACAATAATTCCATCAAAAGGGGCAAATTCAGGCAAACCTAAATAACCGTCTCCAAAACGAATGGCTTTAGGAAGGTATCCTAGTTTTGGCAAAAATAAAGTCACTTTTTTATACAACTCTAATTGGCGCTCAACAGTATAAACTTTTGCCTTTAAAGCTACCAAAACACTGGTTTGATAGCCCGAACCTGTGCCAATTTCTAAAATCGTATCATGTGCTTTTACCTTGAGTTGCTCTGTTTGAAAAGCAACAGTATAAGGCTGCGAAATAGTTTGATTTGCACCAATGGGAAATGCTTTATCTTGATAAGCAAAATTCTCAAAACTTGAATCCATGAACAAATGTCTGGGAATTAACGCCATCGCGTCAAGCACCTTTTTATCGGTAATTCCTTTTACAACCAAGCTTTTTACAAGCTGATTTCTAAGTCCTTGATGTTTGAGCGTGTCTTTCAATAAAGTCATAAATTTGAAGACCTAAAATTAGCATTTTCTGCCTAAAGATTAGTATTTTTGTTTAAAAGAAAAAAGATGCTTAAAATTGGCGTATTAGGTGCAGGACACTTAGGAAAAATCCATTTAAAATTACTAAATCAATCTAAAAAATACCAGTTGGTAGGCTTTTTTGATCCCTTGCCAAAAAACGCTACACAAGTTGCCAAAGAGTTTGGTTATCATAGATTTGAGCGTATTTCTGAATTGATTCAAGCAGTAGATGTTGTTGATATTGTTACCCCAACGCTTTCACATTTTGATTGTGCGGTTGAAGCAATTAAAAACGGAAAACATATTTTTGTAGAAAAACCCATAACCACAACAGTTGCCGAAGCCGAAACTTTGTTGGCTCTGCTAAAAGAACACAACCTAAAAGGACAAGTAGGTCATGTAGAACGTTTTAACCCTGCTTTTAAAGCGGTAAATACGTTTATCAATAATCCGATGTTTATTGAATGCCATCGTTTGGCAGAATTTAATCCGCGAGGAACCGATGTACCCGTAATTTTGGATTTAATGATTCACGATATTGATATTATTTTAAGTGTTGTAAACAGCGTTATTAAACACATCAGCGCCAGCGGCGTTGCCGTGATAAGCGATACGCCCGATATTGCAAATGCGCGGATTGAATTTGAAAATGGTTGTGTTGCCAATCTAACAGCGAGTAGAATTTCTTTAAAAAATATGCGTAAAACCCGCTTTTTTCAAAAAGATGCTTACATCTCAGTTGATTTTCTCGAAAAAAAATCGGAAGTTGTAAGGATGCAGGATGTTCCCGAAAATCCTGATGAATTTGCGATGATTTTACAAAATGCCGAAGGTTTAAAAAAGCAAATCTATTTTGAAAATCCTACCATCATACAAAATAATGCCATTTTAGAAGAACTCGAAACCTTTGCAAATGCCATCAACACCAATTCTATGCCTATTGTACCATTTAGAGATGGTGCAAGGGCATTAAAAGTCGCACAACAAATTATAGATTGTTTTAAAAAATAAACAACATGAAAAATATTGCAGTTATCGGTGCGGGAACCATGGGAAATGGTATTGCACATACCTTTGCACAAAGTGGTTATCAGGTTCAACTTATTGATATTAATAGTGATGCCGTTGAAAAAGGCATGACAACCATTATTAAAAACCTTGACAGAATGTTGTCAAAAGAACTTATCACACAAAATCAAAAAGCAGAAACACTTGCAAATATCACAACACAGATTGACCTTAAAAAAGGTGTTGAAAAGGCTGATTTAGTAATTGAGGCGGCTACCGAAAACGGCGACTTAAAACTAAAAATCTTTAAACAATTAGACGAATTTAGTCCCATTGAGGCCATTTTGGCGAGTAATACTTCCTCCATTTCTATTACAAAAATTGCTGCGGTTACCAAGCGACCTAATCAGGTTATTGGCATGCATTTTATGAATCCCGTTCCTGTTATGAAATTGGTGGAAATTATTAATGGTTACGCTACTGCAGATGTTGTTACGCAACAAATTATGGCGGTTTCTAAAAAACTCGGCAAAATTCCAGTTAAAGTAAATGATTATCCGGGATTTATCGCTAATCGCATTTTGATGCCGATGATAAACGAAGCAATCTACTCGCTTTATGAAGGCGTGGCGGGTGTTTACGAAATTGATACCGTAATGAAATTAGGTATGGCTCATCCCATGGGTCCTTTGCAATTAGCCGATTTTATTGGTTTAGATGTTTGTTTATCCATTTTAAATGTACTTTATTCTGGTTTTGGAAACCCAAAATATGCACCTTGTCCGCTTTTAGTAAATATGGTTATGGCTGGTAAACTTGGCGTGAAATCGGGCGAGGGATTTTATGATTATACAACGACAAAAAAGGCAGAAACAATTGCAAAACAATTTATATAAGTTCCTCTTAATTTACTTTATTTTGTTTTTGGCACTTTTAAATACTTCCCTTTTAAAAGCGCAAAAAAAATGTTGGTATCAGCCTGATAAAATGGGCTTTATTTATGGTTATGGCAACCAAGGGGGACTTTTTTTAGATGATAAAGATTACAGTTATACCAGCAATATTATAAAATTGCAGTTGTTTTATCCGCTAAGGCAAGGCGCATTTAATTTAGATTTAGTATTTGAACCTACTTTAGGTTTTTCTAAACACCAACTTTTAAATTTTTATTTTATTCAGCCTAGTGAACCCGATTATCTTGCAAAAAGAGCGGAATTCACAAAAAGCAAACGCATTACAGAGTATATTTTGAACACAAATTTACAATTGAGTCACAAAATTACAAAGGCTATAAACGCTTATATTTTTGTAGGCTTAGGCCCAATGATTATAAGCAAACGAACCGAACGCTTGGCAAAAGGTTTCGCTTTTGCCGATAATATTGGTTTGGGTTTTACTTCTAAAATAACTACAATTTTAAATTTTGATATTAGAGCAAGCCTTCGTCATTTGTCAAACGCCGAGTTAAAGCATCCAAATAGTGGTATTAATATTGCAACGCTTGAATTGGGAATGAATTTAAAATTATAGCCAGTCTAAGAAATAAGTCATCATTTCAAATTTCAACTCACCATTAAGTTTGTTAAAAGTTGCAATTTCTTCGCTTAAACGCACTTGTTTTGTCAAATGAGACTTGTCGATAATTTCAAGATCCGATAAGTTATCTAAAAGGTTCTTTTTAAATTTAATACGATGTTTTAATTTGTTTAACACATCGCGTTCTTTGGTAATTTGGTTTTGAAATTTTTCAAGTGGAATCATGGCTTCGTGTCCTAATTTACGAACTGAAATTTCTTCTAATTTCTTTTCGAAAAAATCGAGTTCTTGGTTGTGAAATTTTAGTTCCCTTAACCACACGTCTAAATTAAATTTTAAATCGCCTAAATGCAATAACTTAGTCTCCATATTTTTAAAGTTTTAAATTAATTCTATAAAATTAGATAAAATAAATTTAAATAATCGTGAAAAAAATCATTTTTTATTCAAAAAAAAAAGTGCTTAAACTAAGCACTTTTTTTAAACTATTTTCTAGACTAACTAGTTGTCATTATTGTTATCCTTTTCGTCTTTCTTTGCTTTATTCCATATTTTAATTTCATCTTTAGGGCTAATGCCTTTTAGCACTTCAACATTAATGCCATCAGAAATGCCGAGTTCAACGTCGCGTCTTTCAAATTTTTGGTCGCCGACCTTAACTTCAATGTAGGGTTTTTCGGTTTTTTTATCGAATTTTAAAAGCGATTCTTTAATAGATAAAACGCTGTCTTTTTGCTCTAAAATAATGGAAGCATTTGCGCTATAACCAGCTCTAATAAAGTAATTGTCATCTAATTTTACGTCGGCTTTTATTTTAAATTGCACCGCTCCGTTCTCTTCAGTTCCTTTTGGAGCGATAAAATTTAACTTAGCTTTAAATTCTTTTTTATCAATCGCGCCTAGTGTTACTGTTAATTCGGTATCTTTTTTAAGTTTACCAACTTCGGCTTCATCAACTTTACCTTCAAAAATCATCATGCTTAAGTCGGCGATTGAAGCAATGGTCGTGCCCGCGTTAAAGCTGTTGCTTTGAATAACCTGGTCACCTTCTTTAACAGGAATTTCGAGAATTGTTCCTGTCATGGTGGCTAAAATATTGGTATTTGCTAACTGACCAAGTCCGGTGGTAGAGCCTTTTTTAACAATGTCTAAATCACTTTCGGCATTTTTAAGATCTTGTTGCGCTTGAAAATAAGGCAATTCAAATTTTTCAAAATCAGATTTAGAAACCACCCCTTTTTGGAATAGGGCTTTATTTCTCAAATAATTGACTTCCGAATTTTTAAGTTGAATTTTTATGGTTTCAACCCGTCCGATGGCACTGTTTAACGATTGAACATTTGGCACCACTCTAACGGTTGCTATCAAATCATTCTTATTCACTTTTGCGCCTTCTTCAACATAAATTTTATCGATGATTCCTGCAATTTGAGGTTTTACCAAAACTTCTTCTAGTGGTATCACTTTTCCCGTTGCCACAGCTTTATTTATAATGGTCGCTTTAAACGGCTTTTCGGTTTCATATTCAATAGGTGATTTGGCATTTTTTTTGGCGAACCAAACCATTACCACTAAAAATAGGATTCCTAAAATGCTTAATAAAATAATTTTTACTTTTTTGTTCATGATTTTAATTTATTTATTCTTCTCTTAATGCTTCTATTGGTTTTATACTAACAGCGCGCTGCGCTGGGATGAGTCCGATTAAAGTTCCTAATATCATTAGGGTTGCAAAGGCTATTAAAATAACTTCTACATTAACAGTAGGATTTGACAAGGTTGCATTGTCGCCTTTGCCCATTGTTGCATCAATTATCATCAAAACTAAACCACCGGCTATAATTCCTAAAGCGCCGGCAACGCCTGTTAAAAAAACAGATTCTAGTATAATTTGACGTTTAATTTCCCAAGGTTTGGCTCCTAAAGCACGTCTAATTCCTATTTCTTTTGTGCGCTCTTTTACGGTTATTAACAAGATATTTCCAATGGCAAATACGCCGGCAATTAATGTTGCGATACCTACAAACCAAGTTAAAAATTGCATTCCTGTTAAAAAGCCCGTTACTTTTGCAATTTCTTTTCCTAAATTAAAACTTCCAAAAGCCCTGTTGTCTTCAGGATTTACTTGGTGTAAATTTTTTAATAAAAGTTTGACATCGGTTTCAATCTGTGAAATATCAAAACCTGATTTGCCTGTAATTGTTAACCAACCAATAGAATTGCCCCTATTATAAACTTGCTGAAAAGTAGTAAACGGAATGTGAATGCTACCTTGAGGTCCTCCTGTTCTAAGCGCCCCCTCTTTATACATTCCAACCAATTTATAGTTAATACTGTTAATTTTAATGTATTGACCTATTGGATATTCTTCTTTGTCAAACAGTTGCTTGTATATTTCTTCTTCAATTACGCAGACTTTTTTATTTTCGAGGATGTCATTATGATTGATAAACCGTCCCCAAACCATGTCTTTTTTCTGTATTTTATCGAGTTCGGGATAATCACCATAAATACCAAAAGTTCCCGATTTAAAATTATTTGTAGCAACAGCCTGGGTTTGGTGTCTTGGCACTACAAATTCAAGGCCTTTAATTTCGCTATTAATGCTTGCTAAATCAGTCATTTTTAGCGTAAGTCTTCGTCCTTCTTGAAAACCTTTAAAGGGTTCGCTGGTAGATTGCGCCCAAATAAATACGCTGTTTGTGGCAAAGCTTCCAAATATTTTATTGAAATTATTTTCAACACCTTTAGCGGCGCCCAATAAAACCACTAATAAAAAGATGCCCCACATCACACCAATAATGGTAATGGCTGTACGTATTTTATTTTTACGTATGCTGCTATAAATTTCTTGCCAAGTATCTAAATCGAATATAAATTTCATCTTTATTGGTCGTTTAATGCTTCAATAGGTTTGATACTCGAAGCGCGTTTAGCCGGAATATAGCCAGCAATTGTGCCTGCAATGATTAAAATGATGGTCGCCCCAACAACCACATAGGTTTCAACACTTGGATTGACGATAAAATACTTTTCTAAACTACTGCCTATTGCTTTTAAAGTAAAAACACCTATCATTAAACCAGCATAACCAGCAAGGGCAGTTACAAAAATAGACTCCATCATTATCATGCCAATTATAGATTGAGGCGTTGCTCCCAATGCCTTGCGGATACCCAATTCTTTAGTACGTTCTTTAACAATATAAACCATAATATTGCTGATGCCTATAATCCCTGCAATTAAAGTTCCAATTCCGATAAAGAGTATAATTATGTTTAGTACCGTCATAAATTGTTGAACATTTTTTGTTCCTTCGGCATAATTTTGAACCCTAAGTGCCGATTGGTCTCTTGGATCTACTTGGTGCTTTTCTTTTAATACTTTTTCTAATAAGTTAGTAAATGCCAGGGCTTTATCTACATTCAATGCGGGATTAAAGGTAAGTCCGAATTGATCGAGTTCATCGTTTGAACGATACATTCCTTGTGCCGTTGAAAATGGCATATAAATATAACGCTCATCATTATCCCCACCAGGGTCGCTAAAAACTCCAATTACTCGATAGGAAATGCCATCTAAACTGATGTTTCTTCCCAGAGCCGGAAAATTTTTAAATAAATCCTCTTCCACCAATTTGCCAATGGCAACAACTTTAGCTCTTTTTTTTAAGTCTAACACACTTATAAATCGGCCTTCAATCATAACCGCCGACTCTAAAGGCTGATAATCTGGGTAAACACCTCTTACCGTATAATTATTTTGTTCTCCTTTATAGATTGCCCGCACATTAAAACGTTCAATGTTAGGACTAAAAAACTGAATATTTTTTTCAAATTGTTCGTTGATAAATTTAGTGTCTTCGTTTTTAAACTGAACTTTTCGGCCACTTTGCAAGCCTTTATAAGGTTTTGTGGTTTTTCCAGAACGGATGTAAACAGAATTTTGTGCATCACCGGCAAATTGTTTTTCGAAGGTGTGTTTTAAACCATTTCCAATTCCGAATAAGAGTGTGAAAAGCAAAATTGCAAACGCAATGGTAAAACCAGACAATGCTGTTCTAAGCTTATTTTTGCTAAGCGTTTGAAAAATTTCTGTCCAACGATCTAAATCAAACATAATTATGCCTTTGCTTTTTTGTTTACTTTTTCATCACTAATAATAACACCATCGCGCAAGCGAACAATTCTATCGGTATCTTCGGCAATATCTTCTTCGTGTGTAATTACCACAACAGTCATTCCCTCGTTGTTAATGGTTCTTAAAAGCTCCATTACCGAATGAGATGTAACGGTATCAAGTGCTCCAGTTGGCTCATCGGCTAAAACTACTTTTGGATTGGTTGCTAAAGCCCGTGCAATAGCTACACGCTGCTTTTCACCACCCGATAGTTCGCTTGGCAAATGGCTTGCACGTTCTTTTAAACCCACTTTTTCAAGATACTCCATAGCAATAACTTGGCGTTCTTTTCTTCCAATACCTTTATAGTATAAAGGCAAGGCTACATTTTCTAGTGCTGTTTTGTAATTTATTAGGTTAAACGATTGAAATACAAATCCTAAAAATTTATTTCTAAGCACTGCCGCCTTTTTTTCATTAAGATGCTCAATGGTTTGACCATTGAGAATGTATTCGCCTGTATCATGCGTATCTAACAAACCTATAATATTTAACAAAGTCGATTTGCCAGAACCCGAAGAACCCATAATTGATACAAATTCTCCTTCTTTGATATGTAAATCTAAACCTTTTAAAACGTGTAAAGAGTCGTGACCAATTGGATAGGATTTATGTAAATTGTGAAGTCTAATCATTTTTTTTTAGTTTTGTAGCGAAAATAATTATTGCCTGTTTGTTACCTTACTAATATTTTGTTAAATCAAATGTCTTTTTATCTCTATTTTTGTTAATGATTCCTTTAAAAAATGCCTCAATCATACTTTTTGATGGCTATTGCAACTTGTGCAATGCCTCGGTTGATTTCGTTATTAAACACGATAAAAAGAACTATTTTTTACTGACTTCACTCCAATCTGACGCTTCAAAAAATATTTTGTTACAATTACATCAAAAATCTTTTAAAAATTTTGATTCGGTCGTTTTGATTTCTCGTCAAAAGATTTATTATCAGTCGGATGCAGCTTTGAGGATTGCTAAAAATTTAAGTGGTTTTATTAAACTTTTTTATGTCTTTATAATTGTTCCAAAACCTTTGCGGGATATGGTTTACAACTATATTGCAAAAAATCGCTATGCATGGTTTGGAAAAAAGGAAACCTGTCGGTTACCAACTGCGGATGATCTTGGCAGGTTTTTATAATTTATACCTATCTTTTAAATTTAGTTTTCATCTTTAACCTCTACGTCGTGCAACTTGTCGATAGATTTTGCAACCAACATACATACGGCCGCATCACTTGTAACGTTTACAGTTGTTCTACACATATCTAGTGGTCTGTCAACAGCAAATATAAGCGCCAAGCCTGCTTCGGGAATGCCAGCTTGTGCCAAAACAATGACCAACATTACCATTCCTGCGCCAGGAACGGCTGCCGAGCCAATTGAGGCTAAAGTGGCTGTGGCAATAATTCCTAATTGCGTGCCTAAAGTTAAATCCATACCAAAAGCTTGCGCAATAAAAACAGCTGCAACTGACTGATATAAACTTGTGCCATCCATATTTATGGTTGCCCCAATAGGCAACACAAAACTCGACACTTCCTCATCAACACCCAAATGTTCGGTAACACGTTCCATTGTTACTGGTAAAGTCGCCGCCGATGAACTGGTTGAAAAAGCCAAAAGTTGCGCTGGCGAAATGCCTTTCATAAAAAAATTTGGTTTCTTTTTTGTAAAAATAAATACTATCAAATTATAAATTAAAATCATTGTTGAAAGTCCCAAAACAACCGTAAAAGCATACCAGCCAAGGGCTTTAAATAAATCTAAGCTTGGTGATTCTACTACTAAAGCCGCTAATAAAGCGAATACGCCAATGGGTGCCGCCAGCATAATAATGTCAATAAGTTTTAAAATAACCTCGTTAAAGCCATCAAAAAAATCTTTTACAGGTTTTGATTGTTCTTCTTTTATCAAAATTAATCCAACACCAAAAAGGATGGCAAAAAAGATTACTTGAAGCATGTTTTTGTTATCACCAGAAGCATTAATTATGTTACTAGGCACAATATCTATTAAGGCTTGAAGCGGACCAGTTTCGTTCTGTTTAACCGCTTCTTCTTTAAATTTAGATGTTGTACCTCCGTAATTGGCAACTAATTCCGTCCTTGTTTTTTCAGAAATTGATTCACCTGGTTTAATAATATTAACCAAAACTAATCCCAGTGAAACCGCCACAACTGTTGTTATGATGTATAATACAAAAGTGCGGCCTCCCATTCTTGAGAGTTTTGTGATATCTTTTAAATCGGACACCCCTTTAATTAAGGAAGCTAATATTAAAGGAACGGCAATGAGTTTCAAGGAATTAATAAAAATGGTTCCAAAGGGTTTAATCCAATCGGTTATAAGTGATTTTCCCCAATAAAATTGTGTCATCAATAAGGCAAAAAGAACACCGGCAACCATTCCGATAAGGATTTGCCAATGCAGTGCAATTTTTTTCATAGTATTTTTAATTTGGGCTGTAAGATAATAATAATTTTTTTTAATTTTATTTTCACTTTAAACTAAACGCCTATTTTTAATTTTATATCCTTTATATTTGCGCTCTTAAATTGAATTCTTTTGGAAAAACTTAAAGCGCGTTGGGGTATTAAATCCAACTTTCAAATAATCGTAATTTTTTTTGTTTTTGCTTTAAACGGCTCTATTGCCGTAAGATTAGCTACGCCCGTAACCCATTTTTTTGGTTTGTATCAAGACACAACAAATCCTTGGCTTTTTTGGCCCGTTAGAATTGCCTTGATCTTTCCTATTTATCAAATTTTATTGGTTGTGGTGGGAACTTTATTTGGTCAGCATCAGTTTTTTTGGAATATGGAAAAAAAGATGATTCGCCGTTTGGGATTAGGGAGCTTCCTAAAAGACTGATTTATCAAATTTTTTATACTAACTCCATTTAGCGCCAAATGGAGCAATTTAATTAGTAAATCCTTTGCTTTTTTGATTGTGGCGCAATAATCTTGCTTTTATATCAGATGTATAGCCTATATAATAGCTATCCTTTGTTTTGCTGTAAAGTATGTAGGTTACAAAATCCATCTTAAATAAAAAATCCTCCTGAAAATCAAGAGGATTCGTTTGTGGGCAATGAGAGCCTGTTCCGATTTATCGGAAGGTTCGAACCCCCGACCCCCCCGATTAATCGGGATGCTCTGAACCAGCAATTAACTCCTCAATCTTTTTTCTGCTTTTCCAGCTCTTGAGTATGCGCTCTCTTAAATAAGCTTCTTCCTTTTTTAAATAATGTTCTTGATACTTTAATTCCCAATCATCTACTTTTCCCGTAAATCCTTTGCTTTTTTGATTGTGGCGCAATAATCTTGCTTTTATATCAGATGTATAGCCTATATAATAGCTATCCTTTGTTTTGCTGTAAAGTATGTAGGTTACAAAATCCATCTTAAATAAAAAATCCTCCTGAAAATCAAGAGGATTCGTTTGTGGGCAATGAGGGGTTCGAACCCCCGACCCCCTCGGTGTAAACGAGGTGCTCTGAACCAGCTGAGCTAATTGCCCTATTTTATTCCTTTTAAAACACTTAACTCTTCTTAACCCCGACTCTCCCGATTAATCGGGATGCTCTGAACCAGCTGAGCTAATTGCCCTATTTTATTCCTTTTAAAACACTTAACTCTTCTTAACCCCGACTCTCCCGATTAATCGGGATGCTCTGAACCAGCTGAGCTAATTGCCCTATTTTATTCCTTTTAAAACACTTAACTCTTCTTAACCCCGACTCTCCCGATTAATCGGGATGCTCTGAACCAGCTGAGCTAATTATTATAAGCGGTTGCAAATATAACCTAGATTTTTAATCCTACAAAGTTTTTTAAATATTTTTTCAAACAACTTCGGCAACGACAAAATTGCTACCTCCAATATAAATAAAATCACGGGGGTTGGCATTTTTTAAAGCTATTTTATACGCTTCTTTTACAGATGAATAAGCCAATCCTATAAGTCCAAAGTCACTTGCTTTTTGTTTTAAAATTTTAGCATCTAAGCCTCTTGGAATAAATGGTTTACAAAAATAGTAGCTTGCTTTTTTAGGAAATAGCGGAAATATATGGTTAATATCTTTGTCGTTTACTACTCCAATGACAAAATGTAACTTTTCAAAAGATTGTTTTGAGACTTGTAACATCGTGTATTTTATACCTGCCTCATTATGTGCTGTATCACAAATCACCATAGGTTCGGTTTTAAGTATCTGCCAACGTCCTTTTAATCCTGTATTTTTCACCACATTTAACAAGCCGTTTTTTAAAGACTTTTCTGATATAGAAAATCCGTTTTGGCTGATTATTTTTAGGGTAGCTTCTACGGTATGCTTATTTTTTATCTGATAAAAACCTTTTAAGTCGGATGGTAATTCAATTTTTTCTGTTTCGGATGCGACGATTAATTGGCTATTACAATTTTTAGCTTTTTCAATAAAAACATCAATTATTTCATCTTGTTTTTCGCCAATTACCACAGGAATGTTGGGTTTAATAATACCTGCTTTTTCGCCAGCGATTTCAACTAAGGTATTTCCGAGCATTTGCATGTGATCAAAAGAGATATTGGTGATGACCGAGACGATAGGTGTAACGATATTTGTAGAATCTAAACGGCCTCCCAACCCTACTTCAACAACAGCAATATCAACATTTTGCAAAGCGAAATAATGGAATGCCATTCCTACAGTCATTTCAAAAAATGACAGCCCTTGTTGTTCTAAAAATGTTTGGTGATTTTCAACAAAATCAATAACAAATTTTTCAGAAACTTCTATGCCATTTATTTTAATACGCTCTCTAAAATCTTTTAAATGGGGCGAAGTATATAAACCTACTTTATAGCCTGCTTCTTGCAAAACAGAGGCAAGCATGTGGCTTGTAGAGCCTTTACCATTGGTTCCAGCCACATGAATACTTTTGAATTTTTGATGTGGATTTTCGAGGTATTTTGTTAAAGCCAAGGTGTTAGTTAAATCTTTTTTAAATGCCACAGTGCCTACATGCTGGTACATAGGCAACCTAGAAAATAGCCAATTTAGAGTTTCTTGATAAGTCACAATTAATTTGAAAGTGAAAAGTTGTAAATAATGCTTCCTATTTGTTTTAAAGGCGCATTTGAATCGGGTTGCCAAGTAGTTTTCAAAGCCGCATCTTTGGCGCGCTTTAACAAACAAGGTGCAGAATTTGTAGTGCCTTTAACACCGGCATTGGCGTTGATAACATTTCCAGAATTATCGACTTCAATGCGCACTACCACGAGACCCTCTTCGTTGCAATCATAAACGGGAATTGGCTTTGAAATTGGTTTTCTATCTCCTAAATTATAATTACCTCCACCTCCTTTGCCTCCTTTTCCGTAGTAGGAATTTGATGTTAAATCGCCGTCAATTTGTCCTTTATTTCCTGGGTTTGTGTCAGTTCCTTCGCTTGTTTTGGTATTGACTTTATTTTTAGGACCATTTATCAAATTTGACAATACGTCGCTTGTTGATTTATCGGGTTTTAGGATTACTTTTTTTACTGGTGTTATTTTTTTTACGGTTGTTTTGGTTTCTATTTTAGCTATTGTTTTAGCTATAACTGGAGCGTCGGTGTTATTTTGAGTTAAAACAGTTTCGTTTGTTTTGGTTTCATTTTTCACAGGAGTTTCATCGGCATTTTGTTGATCTTTAACTAAAGAGGATTCTGTTTTTGGCAAATCGTTGGTTTGTAACTCCCCTTGTCCAAAATCGGATGTTCCAAAATTTACGGCAATACCATACTCTTTTGGAGGGTCGAAATAGCGCAATCCAAATAGAAAAAGGGCTAAAATTATTAAGCCTAAAATCACACTTGTAATGACTGCCGATTTTCTTTTATATGTGGTGTTTAACAAACTCATTTCATTTAGATCTAACTGCTAAAATTACCTTGTATTTATTGCGGTTAGCGATATCCATAACTAACACAACTTTTTCAATTGGCACGCCTTCTTCGGCTCTAACAGTCAAAACAGGATTCTCTAAATTTGCCATAGCTACTTTTAATTCAGTTTCAACTAAATCTTCGGTTATACTTGTTGGGTTATCGTTTAAAAAGTATTCTAAATTTTTGGTAATTGAAATTGAAGTATTTTTTTTATTGATAGTTTTACCGTCGGCTTTAGGCAACAAAATATCTAATGCACTAGTGGTTACTAGAGTTGAAGTAATCATAAAAAATATCAGCAGCAAAAAAACAATATCTGTCATAGAAGACATATTGAATTGTGCATTGACTTTATTGCGCCCTCTAAAATTCATATTAAATTAGTTTAAACAGGTTCGTTTAATAAGTCTAAAAACTCAAGGGTTGTTGCCTCCATTTGATAGACCACTTTATCGGTTCTAACAACCAAATGATTGTATTGAATATAGGCAATAATCCCTACAATTAATCCGGCTACGGTAGTGGTCATAGCTGTGTATAAACCACTTGACAGCATTTTAATATCTATTTGTCCACCTGCATTAGCAATTTGGTGAATGGCAACTATCATTCCTAAAACGGTACCTAAAAAGCCCAACATAGGCGCTGCACCGGCGATGGTAGCTAAAACACTCACATTTTTTTCGAGGCTATAAATTTCGAGTTTACCGGCATTTTCAATGGCACTATTGATATCATCTAGTGGCTTTCCTATTCTTGAAATGCCTTTTTCAATAAGTCTTGCTGTCACTGAGTTTTCTTGTGAACAAAGTTGTTTTGCAACTTTTAGATTTCCTTGGCTGACTTGTTCTTTAATTAGGTTCATAAAATTTTTATCAATTTTAGAAGCTGCTTTAATGGCCAAAAACCGTTCAAAGTAGATGTAAAGTGCCATTGTTAACAGCACAAATAAAATACCAATAATTATTTGGCCACCTATACCACCATCAACAATTAATTTGTAAATAGATATGGTTTTTTCTTGAGATTCGGTATTATCTAACAATTCTTGGGCGGGTTTGGTTGCCTGTTGCATTAATAGAAACATAAAATGATATTTTGGTTTATAAAGGAGAAAACGATTAAATGCTTTTAAAATTGTAATTTTTCAACTAAAAGTTAAAGCGATTCCATAAATAACAGTAATAGATATCCCAAAACATATCCAACAACGGCAAGCCAAGTGATTTTTTTGGTGTACCAAATGAAATCAATTTTCTCCATTCCCATTGCGGCGACGCCGGCAGCAGAGCCAATTATGAGCATACTTCCACCGGTACCGGCAGCATAAGCTATTAGATGCCAAACACTTGCGTCCATTGGGGCATTAAACATGCCCATTGAAGCCGCTACCAAAGGCACATTATCAATAACTGCCGATAAAACCCCTAATATAGAAATTACAACAGCTTGACTGGGGATGGTTTGATTTAAAATTTCGGCTAGATAACGAAGCGAGCCTACTGCTGTTGGCTGACCATCTATCATTACCGTTCCATAAACCAAGGTTTCTAGAGCAGCAACCGACATTAAGATACCCAAGAAAAATAAGATACTCGACATTTCAATCCGTGAAAGCGCTTTATGAGCCGAATATAAATGTTTGCGCTCTTCGGTAAAATCGTCTTCGGGATGAACATATTCTGAAACAAGCCAAACTACGCCTAGGGCTAACATCATTCCTAAATAAGGTGGTAAATGGGTTAAAAATTTAAAAATGGGGACAAAAATAATCATCCCTAATCCTAAAAGAAGGATGGTTTTACTGCTTAACAAAGTTTGAATTTCTTCAATTTTTTTATCTTCTTCAATTTTTACATTTCCCTTAAAAGCAGGTACAAAAATACTCGCTAAAATTAAAGGAACAACTAAATTAACAACAGATGGTAAAAATATGCGTTCTATAAGATGCATTGCTGAAGTTCGTTTGCCAATCCATAACATGGTAGTGGTAACATCGCCAATGGGAGACCAAGCGCCACCAGCATTAGCAGCAATAATAATCATCCCTGCATACCACAAGCGGTCTTGCCTTACTTTTATTAATTTGCGCAACAGGGTAATAAGCACAATGGTTGCGGTAAGATTGTCAATAACTGATGAAAGAAAAAATGCCAAAATGGCAATAATCCATAGCAATTGTTTTTTACTTTTGGTTTTTACGGCATTTTTTAAAACATCGAAACCACGGTGAAGGTCAATAATTTCTACAATGGTCATTGCACCAATTAAAAAGACTAGTATTTCGGCTGTTTTGCCTAGATGATGTAATAATAAATTTGTAAAGCCCTCCTCTGTTTGCTCGTCAATTACGCCGTTAAGAACTGAAAACACCTTTTCGTTAACATCAATTAAAGTAAACCACCCTTGATGGAAGCCAATGGCTAACAAAGCCCACATAATTGAAGCCATCAATAATGCCGGAACTGTTTTATCTAATTTTAATGGATGCTCTAATGTGATAGTTAAATAACCTATCACAAAAATGAGGATGATTACTGAAGTCATAATTTTATTTAAATTTTCGCTAAATATATAAAATAAATTTTCAAATTAATGTGGAATCTACTCAACCTACTTACAAATTTTATTAACTACTTTATTTTAAATTTTGAGATTCTGTTTTATCGTTTTAAAGAAATAACAAAAACTTTATGTAGTTTTGAGTTTTGCTAAAACTTGTGATATGACCTTAATAAAAAATAAAAATACACCAATAAATTACGCAATTGTATCTACCAAAATCGCTCAATCAGGTATTACAAATATTGGCAAAGCTTCTATTAGAGAATTGGTTAAGCTGGTTAATGATATTGAAGCAGATACCAAATCAAAATTTATAAGAATGGAAATGGGCGTACCCGGTTTAATGCCGCCACAAATAGGAACTGATGGTGAAATTAAAGCCTTAAAAGCTGGTGTTGCCTCAAAATATCCTATGATTGACGGCGTGCCTTCATTAAAAACCGAGATTGCTTTATTTGTTAAAAACTTTTTAAATATCACTGTCAATAAAAACAATTGCATCCCCACAGTGGGTTCTATGCAAGGCGGATTTGCTGCTTTTTTAATGCTCGGCAAACTAAATCCTGCCAAAGATACTGTACTATTTATTGACCCAGGTTTTCCGGTTCAAAAACAACAACTCGATGTGTTAAATCAAAAATATGAAACTTTTGATGTTTATAATTATCGCGGAAACGCACTAAGAGAAAAGCTAGAATCTTATCTGTCAAGGGGAAACTTTAACAGTCTCATTTATTCAAACCCCAACAACCCGTCGTGGATATGTTTTACAGATACTGAATTGCAAATTATAGCCGAATTAGCTGAAAAATATGACCTAGTGGTGATTGAAGATTTGGCTTATTTTGCAATGGATTTTCGCAAGGATTATTCAAAACCCGGACAAGCCCCTTATCAACCTACTGTTGCCAATTATACCGACAATTGGATTTTGTTAATTTCGAGTTCGAAGGCCTTTTCTTATGCCGGACAGCGCGTGGGAATGATGGTTGTTAGCGATGCTTTATTCGCTCGAAAATATGAAACGCTAAATCAACTATTTGGAAATCCTTTGTTTGGTTATAATTTAGTTTACAAGGTTTTATATGCTTTATCTTCGGGCGTTACGCACTCTGCTCAATACGGTTTAGCGGCGCTTTTAGAAGCTGCAAATAAGGGCACTTTCGACTTTGTTTCGCAAGTAAAAATCTATGGCGAACGCGCCAAAGTGATGAAAAAATTATTTACAGATAACGGATTTACCATTGTTTATGATAAAGATGAAAATCAGCCTTTAGCCGACGGCTTTTATTTTACTTGCGCATATAAAAATATGACTGGAACCGAATTGCTAGAGCGCCTTTTATATTACGGCATTTCAGCTATAGGACTTGCCATTACCGGCAGTGAACACACTGAAGGCATTCGCGCCTGTGTTTCGCAAACTCAAGCGTTTCAGTATAAAGATTTAGACTTTAGATTACATCAATTTAATGAAGATTTTGGGCAAGCTTAAACTTTAATCCATTTATATTAAAATATTATAATTATGAACATCCCCGAAATTCCGAATCTTATCAATTACGCCATTCCCTTTTTTATCTTGTTAATTATTTTAGAAATAGTGGTTTCTGCTAAAATAAACCTTAAAACCTACCAATTTAAAGACGCTGCTACCTCAATAACAATGGGCTTGGGTAACGTATTTATTGGCATTATTTCAAAAGGTTTGGTATTTGGTTTGTTGCTTTATATTTATAACCATTACAGTATTTTTAAAATTCCTTTTACTTGGTGGGCTTGGCTTTTGTTGGTTTTTGCCGATGATTTTACCTACTATTGGTTTCACCGCATCAGCCATGTGAGTCGTTTTTTTTGGGCATCACACATCATTCACCATTCGTCGCAACACTATAATTTAAGCACAGCTTTGCGCCAAACTTGGACGGGAAATTTCACCTCTTTTGTATTTTGGCTGTGGCTGCCCTTTATTGGATTTCATCCTTTGATGATTCTCACACAAATGTCTATTAGTTTGTTATACCAATTTTGGATTCATACCGAAACTATTGACAAATTGCCAACTTGGTATGAAGCAATTTTTAACACACCGTCACATCACCGGGTTCACCACGCAACAAATCCGCAATATCTTGACCGCAATCACGCAGGAATATTTATTATTTGGGATAAACTTTTCGGAACTTTTGAACCCGAAGTAGAAAAACCAATTTACGGACTTACGAAAAATATCAACAGCTATAATCCGCTATATGTGGCTTTTCACGAATGGATGGCTTTATTTAAGGATAGCTTTACCAGCAAAACAAGCCTTTTAAAACGTTTTCAATATTTTGTTAAACCTCCCGGATGGCGTCATGACGGCAGTGGACAACTTTCGTGCGATATGCGAAAAGCTTGGGAGCAATCAACAACTAAACTGACTTAAATGATGGTTTAAATGTTTATAGGTCAATTCACTCCATTCGCTTGACGTTAATCTTCCAAAAAAAGGATGTAATTTATTTTCAAAAAAAGCGCTGCCTTTTTCATGAAATTTTTTAAGGTTACTAGTTAAGCTTTCCTTTTCTTCTTCAATAGACCTTGGAAATTCTTCAAAAAGTATTTTCGAAGATTTGATGCCATGCTTCATTTCAGTTTTATTTTTTAGTATTCCTTTTACCACAAATTTTCCAAATAATTTACCAATAAACAACTGTTTTTCATAGTGATTAAGCGCAACGTTTAAAACCTTTGAGCAGTGTGCCAACATTTGTTCATGGCTTAAATTTCCCCATTGTTTTTTAGAATTTTTACTTAAGTTTTCAATTCTTAGTAGCAGGTTTTCACAATTCTCATTTTTAAATAAATCCATTTTTTATTTTTTATTGTTAAATACTTTTTAAAAATTCTACCAATAAACTTATTGATTTTCCCCTGTGGCTTATCGCCGATTTTTCATCTAAACTCATCTCTGCAAATGTTTTATCAAATCCCACTGGCAAAAAAATAGGGTCGTAACCAAAACCATGCTCACCTTGTTTTTGCCTTAAAATTGTCCCTTTACAGATACCGGTAAAGCTTTTTGTTTCCTTATCAGATTTAAAGGCTACAACCGTTTTAAATTGCGCAGCTCGGTTTTTAAAAGCTTTTAAATCTTGAAGTAATTTTTGAATGTTTGCCTCCGAACGGCATTCAATTCCTGCATATCGCGCCGAATAAACACCTGGCGCACCATTTAAAGCCGCAACCTCAAGCCCGGTGTCATCGGCAAAACAAGGAAGGTGGAATTTGTTAAAAACAACATCAGCCTTTAATTTAGCATTGCCTTCTATGGTATTTTCGGTTTCGGGAATATCGTCAAAAAAGCCGATGTCTTTCAGACTTAAAATCTCAAATTGTGGCAATAAAGCACTGACTTCTATAAGCTTATGTTGGTTGTTGGTAGCAAAAATGAGTTTCATTAAATATGAAGTTTTGAATTAGAATATGCCGTTTTAATCTAAAATTATTGATGGTGATAGGGTTCATTATTGATAATGGTAAAGGCGCGATAAAACTGTTCAACAGCAAATAAGCGCGCCATTTGATGTGAAAAGGTCATCTTTGACAAGGCAATTTTTGCCACTGCTTTTTGATAAACTTCCTCCGAAAAGCCATAAGGTCCGCCAATTACAAAAACCAATTGTTTGCACCCGGTCAACATCTTTTTTTGCAAATATTCCGAAAATATTTTAGATGAATATGAAGTTCCATTTTCATCAAATAAAATGAGTAAATCAGAAGCTTGTAACTGTTTTAAAATGAGCTGCCCTTCACTTAACTTTTGTTGGTTATTAGTTAGATTTTTAGCGTTTTTAACATCGGGAATTACACAAAATTCAAAGTTGATATAATGTGTTAAGCGTTCTAGATAAGCACTTACCAAGTTTTGGATATTTTTATCATCGGTTTTGCCAACAACCATCAACTTTATCTTCATATACCCTTTTAACTATTTGATTTCCATTTAATATTGCAACCAATACTCGGTTTTTGAATTGGATTTATAGGCTTATTATTTAACAAGCAATCTAGGGCATCTTTCAAATCTTTTCCGCTAACCATAATGCCATTATTTGGTCTTGAATCGTCAAATTGCCCACGGTAAACCAGTTTTAAATCGGCATCAAAGATATAAAAATCAGGCGTACAAGCGGCATCATAAGCCTTGGCAGTTTCTTGAGTTTTGTCGTATAAATAAGGAAAAGGATAATTCAATTTAAGCGCTTGCAGTCGCATAAAAATGGGTGCATCTTGAGGGTATTTCTCAATATCATTAGCTGAGATTGCAATAAACTTTACCTCTTTTAACAGGTACTCATTTGCCAAATTAACAAGTGCTGTGTTGACATGCAACACAAACGGACAGTGGTTGCAAATGAATAACACCACTGTTGCAAGCGTTCCTTTTAAAGTTACTAAAGACTTAAATTCTTGCGAAACGGCATCTTGCAAATAAAAATTTGGTGCTTTTGTGCCTAGGGCTAGCATATTAGAAAGCGTATTTGACATCTTAATTATTTTAAGTTAAAATTAAGGAAAGTATTCAATTATTTAAAATTTTTTGTAGATTTAGCCTTGAGTTTTAAAATTAGTAATAAAAAACTAACTAACAAGAAACTCAAATAACCCAAAACCGATAACCCAAAATCAAAAACAAATCCTATCTATGAAAACATTAGACCAATGGTACACCGAATATGCGCTGAGTCATCAACATAAAACTAACATAAAGATTCACTTTTTTTGCGTGCCAGCTATTTATTTTTCAATCATAGGTTTTTTTATGTCAATTCCGCCAAGCATGTTATCGCAAACCTTAAATCTTGAAAACCCACTTATTGAAAATTGGGGAGCACCAGCCGTATCAATTATTTTGCTTTTTTATGTACTATTGTCGGTGCGACTTGCCTTAAAAATGTTGCTATTTTCTGCGATTTGTATTTTGGGAAATTATTACCTATCAATCATAATGCCATTGTTTTACACGTCTTTAGCAATTTTTTTCATCGCATGGATTGGACAATTTTACGGTCATTATATTGAAGGAAAAAAACCTTCCTTTTTTAAAGATTTACAGTTTTTGTTAATCGGACCTGCTTGGGTTATCAAAAAAATTTTTGGATAAGATGACTATTCATACAATAGAAAATATTTCATTTGATGATTTTAGCAAACTCGACATCAGAATAGGAACCATCATTGAAGTGAGTGATTTTGAAAAAGCGCACAAACCCGCTTTTCAATTAAAAATTGATTTTGGAAGTTTGGGCATCAAGCAATCGAGTGCACAAATAACCGCACACTATTCAAAATCAGCTCTTTTAAACCGACAAATTATCGCTGTCGTCAATTTTGAACGCAAGCAAATTGCCAACTTTTTTAGCGACTGTTTGGTTTTGGGTGTGGCCGATATTGAAGGTAAAATTGTATTACTACAAGCTGATAAACCAATTAAAAATGGAACTTCTATAAAATAAAAATGATAAACCATACGCTTTTAAATAATTTAAAATCAAAACTTAACGGCGAATTGTTCTTTGACGAATTGCACAAAGCAATTTATGCTACCGATGCATCGGTTTACCGAAAAATTCCCCTTGCCATCGCTTACCCTAAAGATTTATCCGACCTAAAAACGCTGATTAATTTTGCGCAAACACATCATATCGGGTTGATTCCCAGAACAGCTGGCACTTCTTTGGCGGGACAATGTGTGGGCAATGGCTTGGTGGTTGATACTTCAAAATATTTTACCAGAATTTTAGGTTTTAACGAACGCAAAAAAACGGTATGCGTTGAACCTGGTATCATTCGCGACGATTTAAATCGGTTTTTAAAACCATACGGCTTATTTTTTGGTCCAAATACCTCAACGTCAAACCGCTGTATGATTGGTGGGATGGTTGGCAACAACTCTTCCGGAACCACTTCCATTAGGTATGGCGTTACCCGCGACAAAATAGTGCAGCTAAACACTGTTTTAAGCGATGGGTCAACGGCCGTTTTTAAATCGCTTTCTACCGATGATTTTAAAGTGAAAATGCAAGGTCAAAACCTTGAAAATAGAATCTATCGCTCGCTTTATGATGAGCTTTCACAAGCGTCAATTCAAGCTGAAATTCAAAAACAGTTCCCCAATCCAAAAATCCACCGTCGCAATCACGGTTATGCCGTTGATGCACTTTTGAATTGTTCGCTTTTTGGCGGTAAAGATGACACCGTAAATTTAGGACAACTTCTTTGTGGCAGTGAAGGCACACTTGCTTTTACTACTGAAATCACCTTGCAACTAGACGATTTACCACCCAAAGAAAATTTGATGATAGCGGCTCATTTTGAAAATCTTACCGAATGCCTCGAAGCCGTAGTGGTGGCCATGCAACACCATTTATACACCTGCGAATTGATGGATAAAACCATTTTAGATTGCACCAAAAACAATCGGGAACAAATGCTCAATCGCTTTTTTATAGAAGGTGATCCGGGAGCTATTTTAATGATTGAAGTCGCCTCCAATACCAAAGCCGATGTTTTAAATCAAGCCCAAAATATTGTAAATGATTTAAAAGCACATCAATTTGGCTATGCTTTTCCAATTATGGAAGGTGATGATATTAACAAAGTCATTGAATTGCGCAAAGCAGGCTTGGGTTTATTGGGAAATATTGTTGGCGATAAAAAAGCCGTCGCTTGTATTGAAGATACCGCGGTTTTGTTTTCCGATTTGCCAAAATATATTGGTGAATTCCGTAAAATCATGGATAAATACAAGCAGCGTGCGGTATTTTTTGCCCACGCAGGCGCTGGCGAAATTCACATCCGTCCCATTTTAAACCTTAAAAAACAAGCGGACGTAAGCTTGTTTAGAACCATAACCACCGAAACGGCCAACTTGGTAAAAAGTTATGGCGGGTCTTTTAGCGGTGAACACGGCGATGGCATTGTGCGCGCTGAATTTATCCCTTTGATGATAGGTGAAAAAAATTACGAATTGCTAAAACGCATCAAGAACACTTTTGACCCACATAACATTTTAAATCCGGGTAAGATTGTGAATCCTTATAAAATGGATGAAAATTTGCGTTACATTCCCGAACGTGATGAACCTAGCATAACTACAATGCTCGACTTTTCTGACTCGCTCGGAATTTTGCGCGCTACCGAAAAATGCAATGGCTCAGGCGATTGTCGCAAATCGGTTGAAGCCGGTGGCGTGATGTGTCCCAGTTATCGCGGCACTAAAAATGAAACCGATACCACCCGCGCAAGGGCAAATGCCCTACGTGAGTTTTTGACAAATTCATCCCAACAAAATAAATTTAATCACATAGAATTGAAACAGGTTTTCGACTTGTGTTTGAGTTGCAAGGCTTGCGCTTCAGAATGCCCCAGTAATGTTGATGTTGCATCGCTTAAAGCCGAATTTCTATACCAATATCAAAAAGATAATCCACCTGATTTTAGAACAAAACTATTTGCTAAAAATGCCAAATTCGCTGCTAAAGTAGGTCGTTTTGCTTTTTTAGCGAATCAAGTTGCCAATACTGCTTTATCAAAATATTTTTTAGGAATTGCCCCAAAACGCAGCATTCCTAAAATTGCTAATCAAACTTTTTATAGCTGGTTTTTAAAGCACCAAAAACAAACCTATTCAAACAATTATAAAGCAACTGTATATCTATTTAACGACGAATTTACAAACCTATACGACGTTAATATTGGAAAAGATGCCTTGCTATTGCTAGAAGGACTTGGTTATAAAGTTAAGGTAATGGCTCATGCCGAAAGCGGTAGAAGTTCTATTTCAAAAGGCTTTTTAGATGAGGCTAAAATATTTGCCAATCAAAATATTGCTTGTTTTAAAGAATTTATTACAACAGACACACCCTTAATTGGAATTGAACCTTCGGCAATTTTGACTTTTAGAGATGAATATTTGCGCTTAGCAGATGATAAAGCAGGCGCAAAAACCATTGCTGAACACACCTTTACCATTGAGGAATTCATCAGCAATGAATTCACAAAAGGAAACATTAAAAGCGAACAGTTTACCACAGCCAAAAAACAGATAAAAGTCCACACCCATTGTCATCAAAAATCGTTGAGTAATAGCTCTAGCACGTTTATAATGCTCAACATCCCTAAAAATTATTCTGTACAGATTTTAGCATCAGGCTGTTGTGGCATGGCTGGCTCATTTGGATATGAAAAAGAACACTACGACCTAAGTATGAAAATTGGCGAGGAATCGTTATTTAAAAAGTTACGTCCCTTATCACAAGAAACCATTATTGCAGCCAATGGAACCAGTTGCCGCCACCAAATTGCCGACGGAACACAGCGCCAAGCACTGCATCCGATAAGTATTTTAAAAAATGCATTAATCCCTGAATAAAATTATTACATTTATATCGTACATTAAACTCACCTCTTATGAAAAACCTAACATGTTGCCTTTTAATTGTTTTCGCTTTTAATATGGCGCTAAATGCTCAAAAAAAATTACCTAACATCAAAGCACAAATTTCAAAATCAATTGAAAAACATCAAGCCGATTTAATAAAAATCAGCGATTCTATTTGGGGTCAAGCCGAGACGGCGATGCTAGAAACAAATTCCTCAAAAATTTTAGCCGATTACGCCGAAAAAAATGGCTTCAAAGTGGAACGTGGTGTGGCGGGAATGCCAACCGCTTTTGTGGCAACTTTTGGTTCAGGAAAGCCCGTTATTAGTGTGCTAGGAGAATTCGATGCACTGCCCGGTTTATCGCAAAAAGCAGAATCGACAAAAAGTCCGATTACCAATGGCGCGCCAGGTCACGGATGTGGTCATAACCTTTTTGGAACCGGTAGTTTAGGAGCTGCCATAGCTATAAAGGAATTGATTGAAAAAGGTGAACTTAAAGGAACTGTTAAGTTTTTTGGAACGCCTTCAGAAGAAACTTATTTTGGTAAAATATGGATGGTTCGTGAAGGTTTATGGAATGATGTGGATGTGAACTTAAGTTGGCATCCTGCAGCCGAAATAAAAGCTGATGCTCAAAGTTCTTTAGCGCTCGTTGATTTTAAAATTGAATTTTTTGGACAAGCAGCCCATGCCTCTGCCGACCCTTGGAATGGCAGAAGTGCCGCCGATGCTTTAGAACTTTATACCACTGGCGTTAATTATTACCGAGAGCATGTTCATCCCACTGTTAGAATGCATTATCTTATTCAAGATGCCGGAAAAGTGGTCAATGTAGTTCCCGATTATGCCAGTTTATGGATGCGTGTAAGAGATACCAAGCGCTCTGGAATGATGCCCGTTTATGAACGTTTGATGAAAATGGCCGAAGGTGCAGCAATTTTAGCAAATGTAGATTATAAAGTTACCCTAATTTCGGGTATTTATGAATTACTGGTGAATCGTGCTGGTGAAGAAATCCTTCAAAAAAACTTAGAATTGTTGGGACCAATATCTTATAGCGATGCCGAAATTGCTTTTGGCAAAAAAATACAAGAAGCAACCATGAAACCACAAATAGGTTTTGATAGCTCTATAAAAGCTTTAGAAGCTACAAAGGAAAACCCCGGAGGTGGCTCAACTGATGTTGGCGATGTGAGTTGGAATGTGGCAAATATAAACCTTGGCGTAACAACTGCCCCAAAAGATACCCCTTGGCATTCGTGGGCAGTAGTAGCTTGCGGCGGCATGTCTATTGGGCATAAAGGTATGTTATACGCATCCAATGCCTTAGCGATGACAATGGCTGATTTATTTCAAGATCCAAAATTGGTTGCACAAATTAAAGCCGAATATCTAAAACGCAAAGGAAACGAAGTCTATAAAGCTATTATACCAGACGGTCCACCACCAGTGCCGGTAAAATAAATATAAGACCTAACTGGTTTTGTATAGACCTAACAGGTTTTTGAAATCTGTTAGGTTTTTCTTACTTGATTTTCTAAATAATTCACAGCATTAGTACCTTCCATAAAAAGCAAATCTAAAATGCTTAAATCTGGCAGAAATCCGTATTTTTTGTCAAATAATTGTGTGTAGGTTTCAAATTTAAAAAGAGGCTTGTTTTTGGCGTTTATTAAAAAACGGCAATCTTCCTTATCTTCAATAATAGGCTGATAGTTTGTTGTGTGTATGTATTTTATATCCAAGTCTAATAATTCGGTAACTAGTTTTAGGCTGGCCAAATTTACCTCCAGCAAATGGGTGAACTCAGTTTGATAAAACGCAACAAAATCATCTTCATAAAACTCAAAAAATGGTGAGGTTTGATAGGCGTTTTTGAGCGATTTTAAATGTTGTTTACGCCAATCAAAATCACTTTCAATTTTGACTTCTTTAGTTTTTTGTCTTTTAGCTTCTTTGTTGTGAATTATGGGAATATTGAGCATTAATTTGCCACTTGCGCCATAAATATAGGTGCGATTGCGATAGGTTTGTTTTTGATAATTATCGCTTACCTCAAGATAAATTGTGGGCTTTTTTACCATTAGAGCAAACTGACTGATACTGCCAAAATAACTGGGATGGATGACCATTGACAAGCAAAAATTTAGTGTTTAATTTTTTTTGCGTTTTCTATAAAAATCGATACCAAACCAAAGTGCCAAAGCGCCTATAAAATAGGCTAAATAAGATATGCGTTTGCCATTGCCACCAACGGTTGTAAATACACGATTCCAACGAACTTTTTCTAAACCTTTGGCATTGCTATCCCAGCTCATCCAAATAAAAACCGGTTTGCCTACAATATGATCGAAAGGAACAAATCCCCAGTAGCGTGAATCTTCGGAGTGGTCGCGGTTATCGCCCATCATCCAATAATAATTTTGTTTAAAAGTATAGGAAGTTGTTTCGACACCATTGATAAAAATCTTGCCATTTTCTACTTTCAAATCATTTTTTTCATATTCACCAATAATTTTATTGTAAAGCGGTAAATTATCTATACTTAGCGCAATGGTTTTACCTTTTTCGGGAATATAAAATGGTCCATAGTTGTCGCGATTCCATTTTAAACTATCTTGGTGTGGAAATACATCTTCGTGAAGTCCAACAGGAATGACTTCACGTTCCATTTTTTTCACCATCGGATTTTTAGCTAATAATTCGGCATTTTCATCGTCTAAATTCATCCGATAATTTCCGTTTTGATAGCGACCCCATTCTCTGGCATGGTATCTATTTTCGATGCTATTTGTGCTTATTTGTTGATTATCAGTATAAACTGTATAATCATATTGAATTTTTGCGCGGTCGGGTAAAATGCTTTTTTTGCTATTAATATAAACAATGCCATCAACAATGCTCAAGGTATCGCCGGCAATGCCCACACAGCGCTTTACATAATTCGATTTTTTATCAATTGGCTTTCTAATAACGCGGTCGGGCGTAACAAAAAACTGCTCAACTGTATCGGCAGGCCAGTTAAAAACAACAATATCATTGCGTTGAATAGACTGCATTCCGGGAAACCTAAAATAAGGCAACTGTGGTTTTTTAAGATAAGATCTAAATTGTGGTGTAATATGAAATCCGAGAAACGGCACTGGTATAGCCGGAAATGTATCGTGTACCATCGGAATGGCTACTGCTGTCATTGGTGTGCGTGCACCATAATGAAATTTGCTGACAAACAAAAAATCGCCTATCAACAAGGATTTTTCTAAAGAGGAAGTCGGAATGGTATAAGGTTGCATAAAATAAGTATGCACCATAGTAGCCGCCACAATGGCGAACACTATGGAGCTTATCCATTCACCTGCATTGGTGCGGGGTTTTAAACTGCGTTCGGCAATATAATCACCTACTTCAAAATAATTAAAATAAAAAATATATAAGCCTAAAGTGAACAACACCAACCAAGTATCTTTGTTAGAACGATGACCAAAACTGCGAATGGTTTCTACCCACAATACTGGAAACATCAACAAATTGATAATGGGAATAAACAATAAAATGACCCACCATTTTGGGCGGTTGATAATATGCATCAAAACCACCGCATTATAAATAGGTATGGCTGCTTCCCAAGCTTGTCTTCCTGCCTTAATGTAAAGTTTATAAGTTCCTAAAAAGTGAATAATTTGTACGGCTATAAAAAAATAGAATAATTGTAATATTGTCATTTTGATTGATTTGTCTTTAAAAAGTAGGCCAAATTTAAATTAAATTTTGTCATTTGGAGTTGTTTGTTTTAAAATGCTTGTGATTTAACCAATGTTTAACACGTCTTTCATACCAAACACACCCTGTTTGCCAATAATCCATTCGGCTGCTAAAACCGCACCTAGGGCAAAACCTTTGCGGTTAAAAGCCTCGTGTTTAATCGAAATTTCATCAATGGCACTGGTGTAATTTACCCAATGTGTACCGGGCACATCCGGCAAACGGTTGGCTTTTATATTAATTATTTCCTTGTCGGAGTTGGCATTTAGCGCCCAACCCGATTTAGAACTATTATTGATAATTTGTTCGGCTAAACTAATGGCTGTTCCGCTAGGGGCATCTTTTTTTTCGGTGTGATGGGTTTCGTCTATTGCCACTTGATAATTGTCAAATTTTGCCATAATTTGTGCCAATTTCACATTAAGTTCAAAAAATAAATTAACCCCCAAACTAAAATTGGAAGCATAAATCATCGCGCCTTTAGTGGCTTTACACAAGTCAACTGCTTCTTGATAGTGTTTTAGCCAGCCGGTGGTTCCAGAGATTACCGGAATATGATTGTTTAAAGCCAATGAAATATTGTTAAAAGCTGCCGTTGGCACACTAAAATCTATGGCAACATTGGCCGCCTTAAAATTAAAATTTTTTGTGTCTATATCTAAAATCGACACAATGCTGTGACCGCGTTGTAAAGCAATTTGTTCAATTTCTTTACCCATCTTACCATATCCTAAAAGTGCGATTTTCATTTGTATTATATTAATTGATGGTGATGCTTGTCGATAATCCAAAAACGGGTTTATTTAAATCGGGTGTAAAATTTATAAGCGGTTTAAAACTGACTTTGTTATCGATAGATTTATCTAAAATATGTGCATCAACATTGGCTTCTAAAATATTTAAGGCATAAAAAGCCAAGGTTAAAAACAGAGATAAATCGCGGTTTTGCTTAAAAACTTTTTGAGCATTTATCAATCCATCGGTAGATATTAATCCTACAAATTCATCTGGTTTACCTGCCAATCGCAACTTATAAGCATTGCGATAGGTTTTAAAATTTGAATTATTGTTAAAATAAAAATAGGAACTTGTGCCAATTGCTCCATAAACTAAGGGAATTTTCCAATACTTTTTGTTGTAGGCTTGCCCCAATCCAGGTAAAACTGCTGAGTAAAAGGCTGCTTTAGCCGGCGAAAGTGGGTCTAATAAATCATCTGTAAAGAGCGTGTCCTTTTTAATTTGTGTTGCTTCTTTTATATGCGCTTTTTCTTTTTTAACCTGTGAAAAAATGGACACAGAAAATAATAACAAAACAAAAAAAAGGGGCTGTGCCTTCATCTATAACAATAATTTTTTAATGCGTTCTAAGTCAGCTTCATTCGAAAATTTGATTTCAATTTTGCCTTTGCCTTCATGGTTTGCTTTGACAGAAACGGCTTTTCCTAAAACCATTTTAAAGTCTGATTCAATTTGTTTTGCTAAAGGCGATTTTACTATTAAGGATTGTGCTTTATTTTGTTTGGGATTCTTGTAATTTTTTACCAAGGCTTCGGTTTGTCTTACCGATAATTTTTGTCTTACAATTTGCTCATAAATAGCGAGTTGATCCTCTTGATTTTCAATATTTATAATGGCTCTGCCGTGTCCCATACTTATAAAACCGTCGCGCATACCAGTTTGAATTATCGGGTCTAGTTTTAATAAACGCAAATAGTTGGTTACCGTTGAGCGGTCTTTACCTACCCTTTGGCTGAGCTGTTCTTGTGTGAGACTTATTTCTTCAATCAAACGTTGGTAACACAAGGCCACTTCAATAGGATCTAGGTCTTTGCGTTGGATATTTTCAACCAAGGCCATCATCAACATTTCGTGATCGTTAGCGGTTCTAATATAAGCTGGAATGGCTGTTAACCCCGACATTTTTGACGCGCGCAAACGGCGTTCACCCGACACTAATTGAAATTGGTTATGAGCAATTTTACGAATGGTAATTGGCTGAATAACACCTAACTCTTTTATTGAATTGGCTAATTCAACTAAAGATTCTTCATTAAAATAGGTTCGTGGTTGAAACGGATTTACCACAATTTTATCCAATTCAACTTCAATAATTGTATCGACAACTGCCGCCCTATTTTTTGCAAAAGTTTCATCTATTTCCGATTCACTAGCTGTTTTTAAAATAGCTGATAAACCTCTTCCAAGTGCTAATTTTTTAGTTGCTTTTGCCATGGGTATTCTTTTTAAGAATTTCGTTTGCCAAATTTATATAATTTACAGCACCTCTACTTTCGGCATCGTAAGCAATAATACTTTCGCCAAAACTTGGCGCTTCGCTCAACTTGGTATTGCGGTGGATAATGGTTTTAAAAACCATTTGTTGAAAATGTTTTTTAACCTCGTCAATCACTTGATTAGAAAGGCGTAAGCGCGAATCATACATAGTTAAAAGCAAGCCTTCAATTTCCAAATTTTCATTGTGTACTTTTTGAACACTTTTAATGGTATTTAACAATTTGCCCAATCCTTCAAGGGCAAAATATTCGCATTGAATTGGAATAATGATTGAATTTGCTGCTGTTAGGGCATTTAAGGTGATGAGTCCTAATGAAGGGGCGCAATCAATAATGATAAAATCAAACTGATTTTTAATGGGTTCTAATGCTTTTTTAAGCATGTATTCGCGTTCCATTTTATCTACCAATTCAATTTCAACTGCCACTAAATCAATATGTGCCGGTATAATTGAAACATTGGGTGAGCTTGTGGCAACGATGGCTTCACTTGCCGGAATTTCGAGTTCTAAAACTTGGTAAGTTCCTTTAGTAACCTGGTCAATATCAATTCCTAAACCCGACGATGCATTGGCTTGCGGATCGGCATCAATCAACAATACTTTTTGTTCTAAAACACCTAGTGCTGCTGCTAAATTTAGAGCGGTAGTGGTTTTGCCAACACCCCCTTTTTGATTAGCAACTGCTATTATTTTTCCCATGAATCCATTTAATTTTTAGAAGCGGTAAAAGTACAATATTTAAAAAAATAGTAACTACTTAGCGTCGCAATTTTTCTTGCAAAGTATAGCAAAGCATTGAAAACTATTAGAATTTATGAAAAATTCGGTCTTTTAAGTATCCTCAAATTCAATTAGTATAGGCAACAAAAGCGAAAATTAAGTTTTTTATTAAGAATTTTTCTTTGAACGAATCATCGCTTCAAGCATATCCCACATTTCTTTAGGAACCGCTTCGAGCATATTCATTTCACCCGCACCTTGTAACCATTCACCACCATCAATGGTAACCACTTCGCCGTTGATATAAGCCGAATAGTCGCTCATTAAATAAGCGGCTAAATTGGCGAGTTCTTGATGTTCACCAACACGACGCAAAGGAATTTTTTTCTTAAAGTCAAATTTTTCTTGTAAATCGCCTGGCAACAACCGATCCCAAGCGCCTTTAGTAGGGAATGGTCCTGGTGCAATAGCGTTAGTTCGGATGCCATATTTTGCCCATTCAACTGCTAATGAGCGCGTCATTGCTAGCACACCCGCTTTGGCTGTTGCCGATGGCACTACATAAGCGGAGCCAGTCCAAGCATAAGTGGTCACAATATTTAAAACGGTGGCACTTTTTTGTTTTGTTTCTATCCAATGTTTGCCAAAAGCAAGCGTACAGTTTTTGCTACCCTTTAAAACAATGTCAATTACGGTATCAAAAGCGTTTGCCGATAAGCGTTCGGTTGGACTGATAAAATTTCCTGCGGCATTATTTAAAAGTCCGTCAACTTTACCAAAAGCTTCTAAAGTTTTAGCTAACATATTTTCGACTTCGGGATAATTTCTAACATCGCATTGCACCGGAAGTACCGTTCCTCCTGTTTGGGCTTCCATTTCGGCAGCCGTATTTTTAAGTTTTTCAAAATCTCTCGATGAAATAACAACTTTTGCTCCTAATTTTAAAAAGTAGGTGCTCATGGCTTTTCCCAAACCACTTCCGCCACCGGTAACAACAATCACTTTATCCTTTAAAGCATTGTCTTTTAACATAGGTTCTTTATACATATTGAATTTTTTTATAGTCGTAAATCTAAACATTTATCTTGTTAAACGATAATTAAAATAATAAAGATTTTTTTAAAATTTTAATTTGTGTAAGATAAAAGTCTTTGTATATTTGCCGAACTTTTTAGGAGAAGCTAAAGATTTAAAATAGATTACATCAAAATGAAAAGAACATTCCAACCATCAAAGAGAAAAAGAGTAAACAAACACGGTTTTAGAGAACGCATGTCTAGCGCTAATGGAAGAAAAGTTTTAGCAAGAAGAAGGGCTAAAGGCAGAGCTAAAGTAAGTGTTTCGTCAGAACCAAATCCAAAAAAATAGTGAACTTATTTACTAATATACCAAAAGGTGTTACTTTTATTAGTAACACCTTTTTTTATATCTTTAAACCACTTTTCATTTTAGAATTAAATTTATTTAAAATATTTTAATAACGCAAACTTATGCCAAGAGATCATTCAATTAAATCGGTTTTAATTATCGGATCAGGTCCAATCATTATTGGGCAAGCGTGCGAATTTGATTATGCCGGCACACAAGCCATTAGATCTTTAAAAGAAGAGGGTATTGAAGTGATTTTGATCAATTCGAATCCGGCTACAATCATGACCGACCCCGCCATGGCAAATCATGTTTATTTAAAACCGCTTACTACAAAATCAATAATCGAAATTTTAAATAAACATCAAATAGACGCTGTTTTGCCTACTATGGGAGGACAAACAGCTTTAAACTTGTGTATTGAAGCCGATGAAAAAGGAATTTGGAAAGATTTTAATGTTAAAATTATCGGTGTAAATATAGATGCTATAAAAATTACTGAAGATCGTGAGAAATTCAGAATCTTAATGAGTCAAATTGGGATTCCCCAAGCGCCAAGTCAAACTGCAACTTCTTTTTTACAAGGAAAAGAAATTGCTCAAAAATTTGGTTTTCCTTTGGTTATAAGACCATCTTTTACTTTAGGTGGTTCAGGCGCATCGGTTGTTCAAGATAAAGAATCATTTGACAAATTATTGCAACGCGGCTTAGAAGCTTCACCCATTCACGAAGTGTTAATAGATAAGGCTTTGCTTGGTTGGAAAGAGTTTGAATTAGAACTTTTACGCGATAAAAATGACAATGTTATTATTATTTGCACCATCGAAAATATGGATCCAATGGGCATTCACACAGGTGATTCTATAACCGTTGCACCTGCCATGACTTTAAGCGACACCGCCTACCAGCGCATGCGTGATATGGCTATTAAAATGATGCGCTCAATAGGTAATTTTGCCGGCGGCTGCAACGTTCAATTTGCGATGAGTCCCGATGAAGAGGAGCATTTAATTGCCATTGAAATCAATCCAAGGGTATCTAGATCATCGGCTTTAGCTTCAAAAGCAACGGGGTATCCCATTGCCAAAATTGCAGCAAAATTGGCTATTGGTTATCATTTAGATGAATTAAAAAACCAGATAACAAAAACAACATCTGCCCTTTTTGAGCCGACTTTAGATTACGTTATCGTTAAAATTCCGCGATGGAATTTTGATAAATTTGAAGGCTCCGAACGCACCATCGGACTTCAAATGAAATCGGTTGGCGAAGTGATGGCCATTGGACGTTCCTTTCAAGAAGCCTTGCACAAAGCTACACAATCGCTTGAAATAAAACGCAATGGCATTGGCGCAGATGGAAAAGGTTATACCGATTACAATATCATTATAGACAAACTCGTCAATCCGAGTTGGGATCGAGTTTTTGTAATTTATGATGCTATTAAAATTGGTATGTCACTTCAAAAAATTCATCAGCTAACTAAAATAGATTATTGGTTTTTAAAGCAATACGAATCATTATATTTAATTGAAAAGGAAATTTCAAAACACACTTTAGCCAATTTGCCCAAATATTTGATGCTCGAAGCTAAACAAAAAGGTTATGGCGACCGCCAAATTGCCCACATGTTAGGATGTTTAGAAAGTCAGGTTTATAAAAAGCGGAAAGAGTTAAACATTCATCGCGTATATAAATTGGTGGATACCTGTGCGGCCGAATTTCAAGCCGAAACGCCTTATTATTACTCAACTTTTGAAAACAATATTCAAGTTAACGGACAGGCTTTCGCCGAAAACGAATCAATTGTTAGTGCTAAAAAGAAAATTGTTGTTTTAGGTTCCGGTCCAAACCGCATAGGTCAAGGAATTGAGTTTGATTATTGCTGTGTTCACGGTGTTTTAGCTGCTAAAGAATGTGGCTATGAAACCATTATGATTAACTGTAATCCCGAAACGGTTTCAACCGATTTTGATATTGCCGATAAACTCTATTTTGAACCCGTATTTTGGGAGCATATTTACGATATCATCCAACACGAAAAACCCGAAGGTGTGATTGTTCAATTAGGCGGACAAACCGCCTTGAAATTAGCAGAAAAACTTGATAAATACGGAATTAAAATTATAGGAACCAGTTTTAAAGCCTTAGATCTAGCCGAAGATCGCGGTCAATTTTCTAAACTTTTACAAAAACTTAAAATTCCTTATCCACAATTTGGAACGGCAACTTCAGCTGAAGAAGCACTCCTAATTGCCGATAAACTTGACTTTCCGCTTTTGGTAAGACCTTCGTATGTGCTTGGTGGACAAGGTATGAAAATTGTGATCAACAAAGATGACCTTGAAAAACACGTGGTTCATATTTTAAAAAATATTCCAAATAATGTGCTGCTATTAGACCATTATTTAGATGGCGCAATTGAAGCCGAAGCCGATGCTATTTGCGATGGTGAGGATGTTTATATTATTGGCATTATGGAACATATAGAACCCTGTGGCATTCATTCTGGAGATTCAAATGCAACACTACCCCCATTTAATTTAGGCGAATTTGTTCTACAACAACTAAGAGACCATACCGTCAAAATAGCTAAAGCCTTAAAAACAGTTGGACTTATCAATATTCAGTTTGCTATTAAAGATGATGTGGTTTACATTATTGAAGCCAATCCAAGAGCCTCACGAACTGTTCCTTTTATTTCAAAAGCTTATAAAGAACCTTATGTTAATTACGCTACAAAAATAATGTTGGGTGTAAATAAGTTAAAAGATTTCAATTTTAATCCACAATTAAAAGGATTTGCTATTAAGCAACCGGTGTTTTCATTTGATAAATTTCCGGATGTAGATAAAAATTTGGGACCAGAAATGAAGTCAACAGGCGAGAGTATTTTGTTTATCGACAATTTAAAAGACGACCAATTTTATGAATTGTACGCGCGAAGAAAAATGTATTTGAGCAAATAGAAACCTATGCCGTAGCCAATTCGCGCGATTCTAAAACTTGGTTTTGTTTTTGTTTTTTTTCTTCAACATAATCAACAAATGCCATAATGTTTGCAATTGATTTATAAACAGAGGCTTCGCTACTACCCGTTGCAGAAATGGGATGACCTTTATAGTCTATAGAAACTACAAAGCCATCTTTATTGTAATAAGCTTTTACTTGTTGCAAAATTGAAGTGATTGACATAACTTATATTTTTTGATTGATACAAATATGGGCATCAATATTAAATTAAGATTTCAGTCTATTCCCCAAATTTATTAAGGAATATTCCCCCTTTATTTAGCAGTAACATTAACAATCTTTATACTTTTAAATTGCGTTAATTTAATCTTTATTTATTTATTACATTTGTTTATCTAAAATTTAATTACTTTGAACAATATCAAAACAGAGTTTACTATAAAAGACCTTGAAAATTTTTCAGGCATCAAAGCCCATACTATTAGAATTTGGGAAAAGCGTTATCAGTTATTTGAGCCAAAAAGAACCGATTCAAATATTCGATATTACGACATGGATAGCTTGTTAAAATTGTTAAATGTATCATTGTTATATAATAATGGTCTGAAAATCTCTAAAATAGCTGTCTTGTCAAAATCAAAAATTGAATTAAAAGTCAAAGAACTTGTTTTTAAAGACGGATTTGAAAGCGGTGCTTTAAATTCCTTTAAATTGGCCATGCTAAATTTTGATGAAGGTTTTTTTAATCAAACCTACAATAGTTTGCTTTCACAATTGACTTTTCGAGATATTTTTACTAAAGTTTTTATGCCATTTATGAATGAAATCGGCATTTTGTGGCAAGTCAACACCATTACCCCTGCCCATGAACATTTTATTACTAATTTAATCAAGCAAAAAATTTTAATCAACATAGAAAAGCTCCAATTTATCCAGCCAAATATAAATGCTAAAACGTTTGTATTATACTTGCCTATGAATGAAATTCATGAATTGGGATTGCTCTTTTTGCATTTTGAATTGTTGTTGCATGGGCATCATTCTATTTATTTGGGGCAAAGTGTTCCCCTTGAGAATTTAAATGATCTCCA
>Ga0210035_1000207_pt1 | contig 47181 bp, 54 predicted proteins | sample CryGeymeta201507_FD_183975 | JGI IMG/M metagenome (GOLD analysis project Ga0210035, IMG submission 183975) | Groundwater microbial communities from Crystal Geyser aquifers in Utah, USA - Crystal Geyser metaG 2015-07 (SPAdes) (version 2) | ecosystem: Environmental > Aquatic > Deep subsurface >...
GACTGGACGCCGGAAGATTTCCAGCCGAACGATTTGGTCGTATGCCGTAAGACAGCCCCGCTTATCAGCCTTGCGTTCAAGTGCATCCGTTACAACGTGCCCGCTCAGGTTATGGGACGCGATATCCGACAGGGTCTGAAAGCGCTTATCAAGAAGATGAACGCCCGCGATATCGACCAGCTCGGCGTCAAGCTTGAAGCCTATCAGCAGCGCGAAGTCGCCAAAGCCCTCAAAGAGGACAACGAGAAGAAGGTTGAATCCATCCAGGACAAGGTTGGCTCGCTGTTGTTTCTCATTGACGCGCTCAAAGAGGACCGGCGGAACCTGCAAGGTCTTGACGCGGGGATCGACTACCTCTTCAAGGACAAAGCGAATGCTGTCAAGCTCGCTACTATCCACAAGTCGAAGGGGCTGGAAGCGGATCGCGTGTGGTGGCTCGGCCGTTCCGAGTGCCCTGCGCAGTGGGCCCGCCAGCAGTGGCAGAAGCAAGAAGAAATTCACCTCTGCTACGTTGCCGCCACCCGCGCCAAAACTGCTCTTTATCTGATCGAGGCCGGCGGCGAATAGCGGCAGCAAATGGTGGCGCGGGGATGCGTTGCACAGGCCGCGCAGCCGCCCCGCTGGTAGCGCTGCAACGCGGTTCGCCACCCTAGCCACCCCTTAGCGCTTTGCGCTGCTGTAGCGGCCCACAGCGGCCCATACCGTGTAAATTAACTTTAGTCACTTGTGGACGTTCTCGTTATCATGCTAATCCTTGATCGGTAGTGTAATTTATCACGCCCTAAATAGCGAGCATGTTATGACAACTACTGCCAATGATATTGCTGTTGCTCTTCGCCCGATTGCGCCAGGCGGTAAATTAAAGCGCGAAGATGTGCCACTAATCAATCAGCTGGCTTCCCAATGGGACGCTCGAGCGCGTTCTTCACCGGCACTCAGCGGGGCACCTGAACCTGCCTGGATTGTTGCGGCGCGATCAAAGCTTGGTGAGAGGGAGATCCCTGGCTCGCGGAACAATCCGTGGATCGTTGGCTTCTGGCAGCGGCTCGGAGCCTCTTGGTTCAACGACGACGAGACGCCTTGGTGCGGAGGGTTTGTTGCATGGTGCCTCAACGAGGCAGGTTTGACCTATCCGAAGATGTTTCCTCGCGCTTCTTCTTTCAAGACGTATGGAACGGCGTGCCCCGCGCAGCTTGGCGCTATCGGCGTGAAGGCGCGCAAGGGCGGGAACCACGTCTTTTTCATTGTTGGCCAGACCGAAGACAAGATCTACTACAAAGCTCTTGGCGGGAACCAAGGTAACGCTGTCACGATCATGGATATCCGAAAGGTGGATGTTGATGCAATCCGTTGGCCGGCAGGAGCCCCGCTGGTTCCGCGTGGGCAAATGCTTCTTCCTACGCTGCCGCGCGGCACGATATCAAGTAACGAAGCATGAGCAAGGTCAGCGCCTTCTTCACGTGGCTAGGGACGCCATTCCGCGCAATCACAAATGCGTTTCGCCTGCTGGTGAATCTGTCGTCGCGACAGATCAAGGCGCTGTTCTCACTTGCGATGCTTGGCGGGATGATTACCCTGTCTTTCCAGAATGTCGCATTGACGTATGTGGCCAAGAGCGCTGTGGAGAAGGGGGACACCTTCCGCGCCTACTTTGATCTGATCCAAGAGCAAATGCGGTTCAACTCGGGTCTGATTGCATGGTTCGCTGTTATCATGGGACTGATTGTATTCGGAGCTGATTACTTCCGCGCCAAGGTTGGGGACAAAGAAGTGTCGTTTGGTTCTGGCGAAGACATTCCCGACAACCCTCTGCCAGTTGAACCACCGACGCCTAATCAAACACGAACACGCCGACGCCGTAGACGCGGAACGAGCGAAGAACCAACATTGGAGGACGCAGGATGATTTCTTTTCTGACAGGGTTTGGTTTGACCGAAAAGGTCGCCAAGCTGTTTGCCTATATCGGAATTCCGGTAATAATTCTACTCGCGTTTTATTTTATGCTCGACGCTTATGGTGACAGCCGTTATGACGCCGGTAAAATCGAAACGAACATGGCGTGGAAGATCGCTCACGAAAAGTTGCTTGCTGAATCAGCTGCGGCCGGAGGTGTAGCTGACACCGAAGCACTGGCTCAGCAGCTAGACCATTTTGCAGAAGTTGAAGCTGAAAAGGAGAAAGTAGATGAAGCGATTGCTACTGGTAGCAGCCCTTTCGATGTCCTGTTCGCTACTGAGTAGCTGCGGGCCCGACAAGGTTGTGGAACATCTGCCGACTCCACCGGAGCGGCTGGTATGCGAAGCGGCAGGTGAACGTCCTGCCGTCCCGGCCGAGCATGTTATCGACTGGGCTAGTGTGGTCACTGTCAATCAAGCCCGGGATGAGCATACAAAATATATCGCCTCAGTTCGCAATCGCGAAGGTGTCATTGCCGCTTATATTATGCGTATCGAAGGCAAGCTATTTACTTGCCAAACGAATATGCAGTGGCGCCGGACTTACGAAGCTGAGCTTGCAAAATCTCAGTAGACAAACGAGGCAAAAAGAGTGGAAAACGAGATGATTATTGTGGAGATGAGGCGCCACTTCCAGCTAAGAGCAATTGAATGGTGGAGCGCAGGAGCCATGGCTTCCTGGGGATTGTTCGTTACAGCAGTTCCGGGAGTTTTTGCTAACTCTGCTCCTGCTCATGCGTTATTGGATTTCGCTCCGCAGCACGTTTGGGGATTAGTTGCGTTACTGGCAGGAACTATTCGCCTTTGTGCTTTATTCGTGAATGGCTTATGGTATCGCACGCCTGCGGTAAGATGGTTAACCACAATGATTAGCATATTCATGTGGTTTAGCATTACTGCTGCTTTTGCCAGCAGTAATCATTGGAACACTGGCGTTATTATTTATGGCTGGCATATTCTTGCGGATATGTATTCAGCTTATCGTTCTGCAACGGATTTTATCGAAGCTGAGACTCAGCGTCGTATCAAAAAGATGCAGCCTTTCCCAACTCCTGATCAATCACAAAGGGCAGGAGCCAATGTCCGTAGTATCACCGCTGGCTAGTGTGGATTGGCAAACTGTCGCCGCAGCTATTGCTACTCTCGCAGGAACTTTATATCTAACATTAAAAGGGGCGCAAAAAGGAAAGAAAAAGGTAGAAGAAGGCAAATCTGAAATCACTTCGATCGTTGGCGCGTCGTTAATTGAAAACGCAAGTATTCACATGTTAAGCCAGCAGCTAAAAGAAAACACAGCAGCGCTTGAAGATAAAACTCGAGCGCTTAGAGAGAATACTGCCGCTCTCCAGAGGAACACGGATATCCACATTATGACGCATCGTAATTAGGAGATAACGAAGCTGCTTGCAAAGACCGATTCGTAACTGTATGCTCACAGTCGAACAGTAGTTCACTTCGGGGAAGGCCCACCGATTATGGCACTCGATCCTAGTCTCGATCCTCAGCGCACCGAGCAGCCGCTCACCGAGCGTGAGATCGCTGTGCGCGACTTCTTTGTGAACGAATACGTGAAGGATTTTGACGCCTACCGTGCGTGCATCCGGATGGGCTTCCTTGCGGCGTTTGCGATCGACCAGGCCAAGATCTTCATGAGCGACGGCTACGTTCTGCGCAAGATCGATCACATGACTCGCTCTGCGATTCCGGACCCCGAAGAAGACAAGCGGGCGATGCTGGAGAACCTGCGCTGGCTAGCGCTTAACGGTTCGCCCGCAGTGCGAGCGTCAGCGACGACCAAGTATATGGAGGCACAAGGCTACATCGAGAAGGAAGGCAGCAAGGACGAGATCCAAACTGCCAAGCTCATCGAGGCTTTGGAGACCTTCGCTAACAATGCCCCTGCATGAGCGAGCTCCTTCTTAAGCGGCAGCAGGCTCGATGGTATAAGCTAATTGACCATCCTGAGCAGCTCAGGCTCCTTGATGCAGTCCCGAACGGCGTCCGCTTTCCCATTGTGCCAGCTGGGCGCCGTTCGGGTAAGACTGAGCGGTTGAAGCGCTTCGTTGCTAAGCAGGCGATGAAGAACCCGAACGAGCGTTACTTCCTAGGCGCACCGACCTACAATCAAGCGAAGAAGATCTTTTGGGACGACATGAAGATGTTGACCCTGAGCGTGCTGCACTCGCGCAAGCCTAGCGAATCGGACTTGAAGATCTTTATGCCCAACGGCACCGAGATCCATATCCTTGGGCTGGACCAACCTCAGCGGATTGAGGGTATCGAATGGACCGGCGGGGGCATTGACGAAATTGCAGATATCAAGGCCGAAGCGCTAGAGGCAAATATCATGCCCGCGCTTAATACAGTCAATCCAACGCGACCCGATTATCGCGCCTGGTGCTGGTTCATTGGCGTGCCCGATGGTCTAAATCACTATTACGACATGGCTGAGTATGCTCGCACTAGCGGAGACCCCGACTATGCCTACTTCCACTGGACCTCAGAAGAAATCCTGCCCGAGGACGTTATTGCGTCCGCGAAAAGGACTATGTCCAGAAAGCAATACGACCAAGAATACCGTGCGAGCTTCGAAACCGCTACTGGTCGCATCTATGAAGACTACGACGGAAAGGTAGGTGGCCGCAACTGGACTGATGCTGTTGTCAAGCCTCACGAAGCTCTGTTCTGGATGCACGATCAGAACTACACTCCGTTGAGCAGTGCCATTGCTGTGGTCAGGGACGGCAAGCCTTATATCGTTGACGAGATTGTGCTCACGAGCGCTGTCAGCCGCGAGTCCGCTGAAGAATTCGTGGAGAAGTATAAGGAGCACAAAAACAAGCTCGTCTATATCTACGGTGACCCTGCCGGTCGTGCGGGTGAGAAGCACGGTCATAAGTCCGATTACAATGAAATCGAAGATGTGCTTCGGCAGCATAACTGGAAGTTCGAAAGGCGTGTGCGTCCGCAGCACCCTTCGATTAAGGATAGGCAGAATGCGGTCCGTGCCAAGATCCTCAATGCTGCGGGCGAGACTTCACTATTCGTCAACCCTATCACAGCGCCTTGGAGCCACAAGGGTCTGGCGACAGTTCAATTGCAGGAGGGGTCAACCTTCCAAGAAGACCAGCGGAATCAATATCAGCATATTACGACTGCGATAGGTTATTTTGTCGATGTGCATTGGCCCGCTGGACGAGCCGCTATAAAGAGTGGTAAGGTCACTGGCAACTTCTAGTCAAGGATAAGTTCATGGCGTTAGACTCCGTTCATCCGCAATACGCTGTTCATTCCCTTGATTGGGCTATGCTGCGCGATTTCGCGAAGGGCGAGCGTGCAGTCAAGGCCAAGCGAACTGACTATCTTCCTGCCACGCAGGGGATGATCCTTGATGGGTTTGGCGGGCGCAGTTACGACCCGGCGGCTGGTAACGGCGCGGGGACTTCGAACCGAACCAATCTCGGCGAGGCTGCATATCAGGCTTATCTGCTGCGAGCCGTGTTCCCTGAATACATCAGCGATGCCCTTGAAATCTTCATGGGGATGCTGCACAACAAATCGGCAGTGATCGAACTGCCGCCGGAGCTGGAACCGTTGCGCGAGAAGGCAACCGAACTCGGTGAGCCGCTCGAACTACTTCTTCAGCGAATCAACTTGGAGCAGCTGACCACAGGTAGGCTCGGGCTGCTAGTCGATCTGCCGGTCAAACCCGATCCCCGTAACCCGCTTCCGTTCATTGCAGTCTATATTGCCGAAGCTGGGCGCAACTGGGACAACGATACGATCGGCGATGAGCGTGCCGAGCTCAACCTTGTGGTCCTCGACGAGTCGGGAGCGAAGCGTAACGAAGAATTCGAATGGGTGACTGTTTCGAAGTATCGTGTGCTTATCCTTGACACCGAGAACGGGCGCGTTTATCGCTGTGGCGTGTATGAAGACCAAGGCGGGACTCCGAACTACGATCCTACTCAGTTGCGCACGCCTACGCTCCGCGGTAAGACGTTGGAGAGCATTCCGTTCTTGTTTGTCAACTCGCGGGATATCACCCCTGACTGCGATGAACCGCCGTTGATTGGCCTTGCGCGCTTGTGCGCTGCCATATATCGTGGCGAAGCCGACTACCGTCAGAACCTGTTCATGCAGGGCCAGGACACGCTGGTCGTTATCGGCGAACGGGCAAAGCCGATCCAGGATCCGACGCAACCGACTGCCGAAGAGCCACTGCGCACTGGCGCCGGTAGTCGTATCGAACTTGAGACCGGCGGCGACGCGAAATACGTCGGTGTCCAAAGCCAAGGCCTGACCGAGCAGCGCTACGCCCTAGAGAATGATCGAAAGAGAGCAGAGTCTCGGTCAGGCCAACTTATCGATGCTGCCAAGGGCGACAAAGAGAGTGGCACCGCACTCAAGACGCGCGTTGGCGCGCAGACGGCGACCCTGAACCAGATTGCGAAGACAGGTGCGCTGGCGCTTGAGATGCAGTTGAAAACGGCTGCTCGCTGGATGGGCGCAGACGAGAGCAAGGTAAAGGTCACGCCGAACCTCGAGTTTGCTGACTACCAGATGAGCGGGCAGGATTTGGTCAACCTTATGACCGCCAAGCGGACGCAAGGCGCCCCGCTGTCGCTTGAGAGCATCCACCGCTTGATGGTGCAGGGCAACCTCACACAGTTCGACTTCATGACAGAGCAGGAAAAGGTCAAGGGCGAAGATCCGTTCGAAAGTCCTGAGGCCGCACTTGCGAGGGAGCTGGCAGAGAAGCGTGCTAAGCAGCCAGGACCGCTTAACCCCGGCCCTGCTCCGAAAGACCCTAGCAACCCTGCTGACACCGAATAAGTTCACCAACGCCCGAGGGGGCATACCATAGGAGAAGTAACAATGGCGTTCAAGATGGTGCTCGACAGCCTGGAGGGGCTGCCGGATGACGTAGCGAAGGAATACGTCGAAAAGGATGGGAAGTTCCACATCCAGGTCGAGGGCATGAAGACGGCGGATGACGTCGCCAAGGTTCAGCAGTCGCTGAACGCTGCACGGCAAGAGGCCCAAGGCTTCAAAGCCAAGCTGGCGATGCTCGGCGACCGCAAGGTTGAGGACGTTGTCACCCTGCTCGACCGCATCCCCGAGCTCGAAGCTGCCGCGGAAGGCAAGCTTGACGAGGACAAGATCAAGCAGCTTGCGGAAGCACGGGCCAAGCAACTCGTGGCGCCAGTCGAACGCGAACGCGATACGCTCAAGCAACAGGTCGGCCAAGCGGAACAGAGGATCCAGGAATTTGAGACGAAAGAGAACGTCCGCAAAATCCACCGGCAGGTCCGCGAAGCTGCCAAGAGCGCTGGCTTGCTCGATGAAGCGGTCGAAGACGCGCTGCTCCTTGCGGACCGCACTTTCGAACTCACCGAGGACGGCGTTGCTGTGGTCAAGCAGGGAACGTCGTTCAGCGAAGGCTTGCAGCCGAAGGACTGGTTGGCAGACCTCCAGACGAAGCGGCCTCACTGGTGGGGTGAATCAAGCGGCGGCGGTGCTGGTGGACAGCGCGGCGCTGGCGGTTCGGGCAAGAATCCGTGGACGGCAGAAAACTGGAACCTCACCGAACAGGGCAAGATCAACCGCGAGAATCCTCAGCGGGCAGAAACCCTCGCAAAAGCGGCCGGAACGACCGTTGGCGGTCAAAAGCCTCAGCCGAAAAAATAATCGTTGACACTGTTGCTGGCCTCATGGTAACGCTCCTACCCGAGCGGGGCCATGGGCCAGCTTTCAGACTCGGGTCCATGGGACGGGGTCGCTTTCCACCAACTTAGCAGGAGGGGACCTACCCCATGGCTTCCGGAGTTACTCGTCTTTCCGACGTCATCGAACCGTCGGTCTTTTCGCCTTACACTCAGCAGCTGACGCAGACCAAGTCGCGTTTGCTCCGTTCGGGTGCAATGGTCGCCGATGAAACGCTGTCGAACAACCTCGACGGCGGCGGCCTTACCTTCAACGAACCGTCCTTCAAGGATCTCGATGACGATGCCGAGAACGTCTCCACGGACGATCCCGACGTCAGCTCGACTCCGAACAAGATCGGTGCAGCGACCGAAATCCAGGTTCGCCTGTCGCGCAACAACTCCTGGAGCTCCATGGACCTCACCGCCGACCTGATCGGCGTCGATCCCATGGATGCAATCGCCAATCGCGTTTCCGACTATTGGGTCCGTCGCCAGCAGGCTGCGTTCGTCGCCACGATGAACGGCGTCTTCGCTGACAACGCTGCGGCTCCGGCGGGTAACGATACGCACGTCGAAGACGACATGACGCACGATCTGTCGGTTCTCAACGGCGGCGTGTTCGCGGACGGCACGACCAACTTCAGCGCGGAAGCGTTTATCGACGCGACCACGACCATGGGCGACAGCATGGAAGAGCTCACGCTCGTTCTGATGCACTCGGTCGTCTACAGCCGCGCGCTGAAGAACAACCTGATCGACTTCATTCCGGATGCGATCAACCCGGCCGCTGCCGGCATTCCGACCTTCCTCGGCCGCACCGTGGTCGTGGACGACGGTCTTCCGCATACCGGAGGCGTGTTCGACACTTGGCTGTTCGGTCGTGGCGCCGTTCGGTGGGGTGCTGGTTCGCCCAAGGTCCCGACCGAAACCGATCGCAAGCCTGCGGCTGGTAACGGTGGCGGCCAGGACGTGCTGCACAACCGCGTCGAATGGGTCATTGCCCCCGCCGGCTACGCCTACGCTGGAACGCCCCCGAAGGGTGGTCCGAGCAACGCCACCACGGCGAACAACCTGGCCCACGCCGACTCCTGGTCGCGCGTCTGGACCGATCGCAAGGCCATCCGGATCGCCCGCCTGGTCACCCGCGAGTTCTAAGCAGGGAGAGGGGCGCTTTCGGGCGTCCCTCAACCGCTTGATCGCCAACAGGAGTAGAATTCGATGGCTGAGAAGAATATCACGGACGCGCTCAAGAAGCTCGATCCGAAGAACGACGACCACTGGACTTCCGACAAGAAGCCTGCGGTCGCTGCGGTTTCCGAACTACACGGTGAATCCGTATCGCGTGACGATATCGATGGTGCTGCCGAAGGCTTCACCCGCGATACCGCGCCGGGGTTCTTTATGACCACTGGTAGCAAGCAGGCCGACGGGTCCAAGAAGGACGTCAAGGCCGGCACCGATGCGGAAGGCAAGCTGGACGTTCCCGGCACAAGCACGAAGGCGGACGGCTCGGAAGAGCCCAGCGCCGACGCGCCAACCGGCACCACGACCGACGAAGATGGACGCACTGTCAATCAGGACGCCCGTCTCCCCGACACCGATATCTCGCAGGGTAGCGAGCGCATCGATGACGGGCGCCAGGCTGCGTCCACCGCGGAGAACCCGCGTGCTGTGGATGCAACGCAGGGCGAGGACGTTGCGGCGGTCGAACAGGCTTCAAAGCCTTGGGAGAATGTCGTCAAGAGCGGGACCGACCGTCCTGTTCCGGTCGATAGCCCCGAGGGCCAGAAGACTGTCAACGATCCGCGTGCTGATGCCAACGGCCGTGCGCAGAAGATCGATCCCTCCGTCACTGACGACCTGCCGGGTCTGAATGCGGAAGGTGACGTGTCGGGTGTTCGCATCCCGCCTGTTACCTACGATCCGATCGACCGTGCCGAGGTGGTTACGCCCGGCAACGATGGGGACAACGTCGACGTCAACGACAAGCCGTCGGGCATTCCGACGACCGTGTCGGAGGGCGACTTCAACCTCCACGCTGCCCCCTTCAACCCTGCGCACGCTCCGCGGTCGCAGTCCGGTTCGGAGATCGCTTCCTCTCGCGAAGCGGGGGCCACGGAAGACGATGACACTTCCGAGAGCGGAGCGGGTGGCCCTGCCGGAAATGGCGAAGCCGAACAGTCCGAAGTGGCAAGCGCCAACGATCGTGCCGATGAGGTCGCGTCGCTGGAAGAGGAACTTCGTTCGCGGGAAAAGAACATCGCACAGCTCCGCATGAAGGCCGACGAGGCCAACAAGGAGTGGCGCGAGGCTGAGCAGGATGCGGATGTTATCCGCACCAAGATCGCTCAGCTGCGGCCCACGGACGGCAGCACTCGAACGGTGAAGAACTACCTCGAGTCGCGCAAGAAGCAGCTCGACGAACGCGGTCAGCGCCAGCAGGCTCTCAAGGATGCTGGTGTCAACCTCGCCGACGTTCTCAAGGGCGTGCAGAAGTCGCCGATCGACCAGGCCATGTCTCGCAAGACTGGTCGGGGCGGTCAGCGTCCGTCGCGAGTCTAAACAGTGGCAGAGCGGTCTGCACGCCCGAAAGCATTCACTCAAGGGATGCAGACCGCTCTCTACTATGCGAGGAAGCGGCGCCGAGCTCGTCAAGCTGCCCAGCAGCAAGAAGAGTCAGAGCCCGAACCCGAGGTATAGGGCATGGCTTTCGTAGTTGAAGACGGGACAGGGGTCGCAGGCGCCAACAGCTACGCTTCCGTCGAATTTGCAGATGCTTATTTCGAGGAACGCGGCAACGAGGTTTGGGCTGCGATCGCTGGCCCTGCGGACAAGGAGAAACTCCTGATCCGCGCTACCGATTATATCGAACTTGTGTATGCCCGTCGGTTCATGGGCGACATGGTTCTGATCAGCCAGGCGCTTTCCTGGCCCCGCTACTATGCGGACCCGCATCTCCATACGGTCGTCCCTCTTGCGTTGCAGAAAGCGACCGCCGAATATGCGCTGCGCGCTAATGACGGACCGCTACTGCCCGACCCGACGGTGGACGCTAACGGCGTCGCTACTGTGGTCACCAAGAAGGTTATCGGCCCGATCGAGAAAGAATTCAAGGTCATGGGCAGCGGACGAATTAACTCGTTTCGCTCATACCCTGTAGCGGATGCTTATATGGTTTCGCTACTTGCGCCCGGCACCGGCGGAACGAGGGTGATCCGGTGAGGGAAGACTACTCTGATTTTATTCAGAACGCCAAAGAACTTATTTACGAGTTTGGGCAGGATTGTTGGTGGCAGAAACCGGGGGTGACGGTTACTAGTTCGCCCGGTTATGCAACTGCCGGTGAACTGCCTCAGCCTTCGCCTTGCACAATCGCTTTCTTTTCGTTGAAGGATCTTGATAGAGGTGTTATGCAACTGGTTGATGTTATGCCAGGAACAGAAGTTCAAGACAGCGCCCAAATCGGTTTAATGGCAGGCGGAGTTGATTTCACACCTCAGCTTACAGATACTATTCGTCGGGGTTCGGCTACTGCTGCCGAAATTAGTATTCTGAAGATGGATATTTTGGAACCGAACGGCACCCCTGTTCTTTATTTTATTACGGTGGCGGCATGACGTTAACGCCACAGAATGCTCGCAAAGAGCTTTTTCAACTTGTGTATGGTGTATGGATTAATAAATCCGCTGCAATCATTGGTTACATTCCCGAGATCCGATATCAGGGTCTTGAAAAAGCAGGTTTGCCGGGCGCTGATAAGTATTGGATGCGAGCAAGCACTAACACGGTGGCCACGCAACAGCGGGGCCATACAGTTCCGCAAGAAGGCATTTCCAAAGCTGTTTATGACAATTTTGGATTTATTACTCTCCAAGTTTTTGCACCGATGAAGTCAACAGATTCGTATGCTAAAGGGGAGTTGTTAGCTGAGCTTGGTCAGTGTATGTTTATGGCCTCAGAAACGAGTGGGTCGATTTGGTTCCGTAATCCTCGCATTCGAGAACTTGATAATGATGGGACATGGTATCGGTGGAACGTGATTGCGGACTACCAATTTAGTCAGGTGAAAGGAATCTAGTTCATGGTTGCCGAAAAGCAAGATGCCAACCTTGTTGGCTTTTACAAGATCAGGGAAGCACAGCTTGGCGTCGTTCCGGCGACGGGAGCTTGGCAGACCCGCGAACCTAATTCTTTTGATGATCTTGGGGCGGAATATACCAAGGTCACGAGAAGGCCTTTTAGTCCTTCTCGCCAAAGGAAGAAAGGCTCAACAACTGATTTGGACGCCGATGGCGGTTACAATGAGGATCTGACGCAGAACAATATGCAAAGTGAGTTCGAAGAATTCTTTTTTGCCGCACTGCGTAAGACGCATGAAGAAAGCGGTGCCGCTGCTGTGGCAGCAACAGATGATTTCACAGTTGCTGATTCCACTGATTATCTTGTTGGCCATATCGTCTTGGCTTCAGGTTATACAAATGTGGCTAACAACGGAATTCATACGGTTGACGGTCTAACTGACGCGACTCATATTTCAACTACTAGCTCGCTGCTGGATGAGTCTGGTTCAGCTAGCAAAAAGCTCAAAGTAGTGGGGTTTGAGTTTGCAACTGCTGATATTGATTTGTCGGTTCCTGCCGGTGGATGTCTTTTGACAGCTACTGCCGCCGAGTTCACCGATTTTACAAATCTTGTTGAAGGGTCTTGGGTCTTTTACGATCACGGTGATGACACCAACGTCGGGTATGCTCGAATTGCAAAAGATGGTATTGGGACAACTACTTTGCTTTTTGATAAGACTACGTGGACGCCCGTGGCGGACGACGGCACTGGAATGGATTCAATTATCTATTTTAGCGATGTTCTCAAAAACGAAGAAGACCCTGATTTAATTGTGCGTTATAGTTCGGTTATGGAACGCACTCTCGGTCGTGATGACGATGGTGTTCAATCTGAATACCTTACAGGTTCAATCGCTTCCGAAATGACGTGGAATTCCCCTTTGGCAAATCTTGTTAATATAGATATGTCTTACATTGCGCAAAGGACAGGATTGCGCAATGGATCAGACGGTCCTTTGTCTGCAAGATTAAGCAATACTCGTATCGCTGCATTGGGGGAAGATGCTTTCAATACTTCTTCAAATGTGTATCGTCTTAGGATGGCAATGGTTGATCCCACAACCCTTAACCCGTCGCCCTTCTTTGCTCGTGTTACCGAGTGGACTGGCACTATCAATAACAATGTGACTAGTTCAAAGGCGCAAGGGGTTTTGGGCGGTTTTGATGCAACAGTTGGTAACTTTGACGTAGAAGCTGAAGTCACTGCTTACTTTAGCACTATCGATGTGGTCCATGCAGTTAAGTGCAATTGGGATGTCACGTTTGATGCGATTTACGCCAAAAACAATGCGGGTGTTTATATCGATCTTCCGTTGGTGGCATTGGGCGGAGGGCGTTTGAACATTGAACAGGATGCTGCCATTATGGTGCCGCTCACAGCGATGGCAGCTGAATCTCCGTTTGGCCATACTGCACTTGTAGGATGGTTTGATTATCTGCCTGATTCGGCGATGCCAGATCAGGATTGCTAAGCCGCCCCGGCTCGGCTATGCTCGCGGGGCGGGGGCCAATCCGGTTTCTGCCCCGTTATCATAAATAGGAGATGAACAATGTCCCTGCGTAAGACTTTCAAGACCGATCGCACTGCTGAGATCGAGGGCGTGTGGCTCGAAGTCGCCGTCAATGACCACAACAGCAAGCCCATCCGCATCAAGATTTCCCGTATGAGCAGCTCGAACAAGCGTTATACGAAGGAACTCAACAAGGTAACGAAGCCCCACCAGTCAGCCATCCAAAACGATGCGCTTGACAATGACCTGGCGCGCAAGATGCTTCAGGAAGTGTTCGCTGATACGGTGCTGCTTGATTGGGAGAACCTCCCCAAGTCGGAGCTGAACGGAAACGACGAAGACACAGAGCTTCTTGAATTTAACCGCGAGAACGCTCTCGCCTTGTTCAAAGAGCTGCCCGACCTTTATGACGACTGGGAATCGCGTGCGCAGAAGTCGGCTGCGTTCCGCGAACAGGAGCGGGAGGGCGCCTCAAAAAACTAGCAGCCGTTCTGATTTATATGCACGAGTTTCCGCCCGAGGTCGAAAAAAGAATTCGGGCGGAGGCTCGCCGCTTCAAAGAGCCGCTACCTAAGCGGATATTAGAGAAGCCGGAACTGTTCTTTGGGAATGCTCTATTCTTCAACGCATGGTTTGATTTAGATCAAGAACGGGAAAGACCAAATCGAATTGCAAGGTCTATGTGCTTTCAGTATGCACTAGATTATGAACTCGATTCAGAACAACAAGAGGACCTTTGGTATCATATTCAAAAGATGGATATCGAGTTTCTCGAGTGGTGGAAAAAGAAGCAACCGAAACCTCGAACCCCGAAAGTTCCACGTGGCAAAAAGTCTTAGCAGCTTAGCAACATCGATGCGCGCCAGGGCGGACCGTCTTCCGACGCTCGCCAGCGACATCGCGCGCGAAGGCTCTGGGGCTGTGTTGCGTGAGTGGCTTGAAGTTATGCCTGTCGACACGTCGGAAGCTATCTCTAACACTCAGATCGGTATTGGTCGCGCGCCGTCGGGCCCAGTGTCTCCGCACTTTCGCGGGAGCAAGGGCTCGACCGCGGCTGCTAGTCGCGATAAGTCTTTGTCCGAAGGTATGGCCAAGCTGACCGCGAAACAGCCCGGTCAGATTATTTACATTTCGAACACTGCCAAGCACATTGGCGATTTGGATCGAGGTGGAAGCACGCAGTTCGCTGGTGGATTTATTCCGCGCGCGTTAATCATGTTTCGTGTCGCAGCTCAGCGGGCTGCTAAGCGTTTGTTGAAGTGAGGGGCTAATGGCTGACGAACGGATTGACGTAGTAGTCGCCGACAAGGTTGACGCCAACGTCGAAAAGAAGCTTCGGGGAATTGCGGACGCTGCGGATCGCGGTGAAACTTATTTGAATCGGCTCAAAGCTGCTCTCTCCAACGTGAACGCAACTGCCGTTGACCGTCTCGCTGCGGCGATGGCCAAGGCGGATACCGCACAGGCTCGTTTGATCAGTGCTCAGGCACGGTTGACGAACGCTCAGAATGCTGGTGCTCTCGCCGCGGGTAAGGTAGCGGTGCAGACTCAGAAGCTAGCTACAGAGGCCGCGCGCACCGAGGCTGCGCAACAGCGCGCCGCTGCCGCTACCATAGCCAGCGAGCGTGCGGCTCTCGCGCTTACAGCGGCCCAGCAGCGGGCTAGCGGTGCATCTTCGCAAGCGGCCAACGCGCAACAGCAGCTAGCGAGCGCCACTGCACAGGCCGGAACCGCTGCAACAGCATCTGGGCATAGTTTTCGGAATTATGTTTCCAGTATTCAAGCATCGAACACCGCGGCACTTGCTGCTGGCACTGCTAGCACGAGCATGGCGGGCGGATTAAATAACGCTACACTGGCTGCTCACCAGTATGCTCGCGCCCAAAGAACGACAACTCACGCGAATGCAAACATCATTGCGCAGCTACAGGATATAGGTGTATCCCTTGCTGGCGGGCAGAACCCACTGCTTGTGGCCATCCAGCAAGGTTCTCAATTGAGTTATATTGCCAGCACGCTTGACGGGGGAATGCGAGCACTGCTCGCAACTATTCTTCGGATGCTCGCTCCTTTTGCGCTTCTTGCGGCGGCGGCTGGCGCCTTGTTTATTAGCTTCCGTAGTTTTTCAAACGATATTGCATCAAAACACGAACCCGCAATGGAGCGCTATGCTCAATCGCTTGGTTTAAGCGATAAAGAAATGAAAAAGTTATCCAACACCACAGTCGACGCTAGTGGCAAGCTTAAAGAGTTCAATCAGTTAACTATCACGAGCGCTGACAGTTGGAATGGTTTTGTGGCCACAGTAAAAGAGGGTCTTACTGGGATGGTCGCGGGTTGGGGCCCACTCAATGAATACTTCTCGAGCGTTTGGGATTCCACAATGAATTTCTTGCGGGTGTCATTTCTTGGATTTTACGCTTCGGTTCATACGCTGCTTGAGTTGCTGGGTAAGACGTTCATTAACGTGTTTAAGATTGCGGCCAATGTAGTTATCGGGGTGTTCAACGGAACCGTTCTAGCCCTTCGAGGGGTAGCCAACACGGCCATCGACTTTTTGAATGATATTGCTAGCGGAGCGAACGCTGTGCTTGAATTCTTTGGGTTTGACGGATTTATTCCTTCAATAGAACGTTTTGAAGGTCGTGTTAAATCTTTAACTGATAATATGTATGAGCTCGAATCGATTAACATCGCAGAAAGTTTTAATGCAAACGTGCGCGAAGTAGATGCAACTTTGCGCGGATTCGCACAGCGATGGGAAGCGAACGCTGCGGAAGCGGCGCGCCAACGCATTCAAAACGCAGCGAAAGCTATTATAGATAACCGTGCAGCACCCTCATCTGGCGCTGGCCAAGGAGCGGATAGTAAAACGCAGCTCGATTATATCAATGATACTAACATTGCACTCGACAACCAACTTTCGCGCATGACTATGCTCAAAGATGCGCGCGAAGTGCAGCAACGGTTGGATCAAATTGAACAAGAGTTTATCAGAAGGCGAATGCCTTTGGATGAAGCTCAGCTTGCTGCCTTCCGCGAAAAGATTCAGCTTATTCAAGATTTCGGTTACATCCAAAGCGAAATGGATCGAATTTACGAAGATAGTATTGGTCCCATGCGAACCCACGAAGCTGCACTTCAAGCGATCGTTTTACTTCAAGAGCGAGGTGCAATTACTGCTCAGCAAGCTAGCGAGCAACAAGTCGCAGCCAACCGGGCTTATGAGCAAGCAATTAACCCGCTGATGCAAATGCAAGAGCAAATGGCGCAAGCAGAAGCAACGGTAAAGCTTTACGGCCAAGCTGCGCAAGAAGCGGTTTACTACGAAGAGATTAGACAAGCTTGGCTGGCTCGCGGAATCATCCTCGGCCAAAATAGCTCAGCTGCGATCGATGCTGAAGTTGCATCACTAATGCGTCGTAACCAAGCATTGCTTCAACAACAGTTTATTCAATCCCAGCTAAGCGGTGTCATTGATCCTATTCTTAATCAGCAGCTTGAACTTGATGCGCAGTCTGCTGTTTATATGGAGCTTGATCGCTTAAGGCAAGAAGACCTTATTAAAGAACAATCCTATCAACAAGCTAAAGCAGCTCTTTGGGTCAAATACAATGAGCATAAACTAAACGCGACTAGTGATTTCTTTGGCGCGTTAGCTAACCTCACTTCAAAAGGTCACGGAGTTGTTGGCGCGATTAGCAAAGCCGCTGCAGTCGCAGACGCAACAATTCAAGGCTACCTTGCAGTTCAAAAAGCGCTTGCATCCGCTCCCCCGCCTTTTAATTATGTCGCGGCAGCGGCTGTTGCAATAAGAACCGGCGCTAACGTAGCAGGCATCATTAGCACAAACGCCGGATCTTTTGCAAACGGCGGTCAGTTTATGGTCCAAGGCAGAGCAGGCGTTGATGCTAACAACATTAACATGAACGTCACTCGAGGCGAAAGGGTAACCGTTGAAACACCTGCTCAACAGCGCGCAACCGATTCAAAAAGCGATCAACCTGTAGTTGACGCCCGAACCAAGGTAGTTAATCTTTTCGATGAAGCTAGCTTTGTTCAAGCGATGAGCAGCGACGAGGGCGAGCGTGTGGTTATGAATATCATTCGCCGTAATGGATTGGCACCAACCCCATGAGTTACACTATCGCTTTGCAGGTTCCGGAATCCCCTATTCGCGAAGAATGGATTTGGACAACGGATCTTATGACGTCTTATGACGGTGAAGAATATCGAATTCCATTAAATCGATATCCGAAAAGGATATTTAGCGGCCAATATAGTTTTGACACCGTAGAAAGCGTTCGCCGCCATCTCGCTTTTACCTTCACACGTTTTGGAACTATTTTTCAAGTTCCTCTTTATCAATACCAAATAAAGCTAAAATCAGCTGCGGCAGCAACTGATACCTCAGTGGCTGTTAATGCGGAAAGAAGTGATTTTCGAGTTGGTGAAACCGCCTTTATCAGTGAAGGCGGTATATTTGAGACACTGACTGTTGCTACAGTAACTTCTACTGAGGTTGCTTTTACTACGCCTTTAGTTAATAGCTACACAAGACGAGCGATTATTTGTCCGTTGACTGTTTGTTACACTGCGTCCGGATCAAGTTTATCAAGATTAAATTCTAATAATAATGCAACTGCAAGTTATCGTTATGTTGAACGGGAACCTTGGACCCCTTTTATTTCATCACTCAACGACGCAGAACTCGTTATGTTCGATGATTACGCGGTTCTTGATTTTAATGCTATTGGGACAGAGTTCGATTCAACTCTTGACACAGGTATTATTATTTCTGAGTATATCGGTCTTTCCGATTTGTTTACGCCTTTAACGCAATCTCAATTTACATTTCAAAGGACTTGGCAAGTAAACAGAGTGTTCGAACTTGACGATTGGCTGTGGTGGTATGCGTTCGGTGACCATGTTCAAGGCTCATTTTTACCGTTTTTAATTCCAACGCATCGAGAAGATTTTACAATTGTGTCTGCTGCTAGTGCTAGTGGAACAACTGTAACTGTAAATGGAACGGAATATAGTGATCACTATTGGGGGGTTGACACTTTCGCAAGAATCGTTATAGACTCAAGCGTTGGACGGCATTATGCTGTTATCACTAACGTCACTGAAGTAGCAGGAAATGATGTTCTTACATTTACGCCAGCTCTTCCCGCCGAAGCTGGATGGGATGTTGATCAGAAAATTGAGCATCTACTAAAAGTCAGAATTGCAAACGATAAAATAATTTGTGACCATTACGGATTGCATACTGATATATCAATGTCGTTACGAACAGTTAGCTAAGGTGTGTTATGGTAACTCAAACTGAGCTTTATCGCTTTAGCGAACAAGGATCCTCGGAAGTCTGGACTTTTACTAGTGGGGATGAGCTTGTTACGTATATGGCCGAAGACTATGTGCCAACCTCTATTGGAAGGTCACAAATCGAATCGCGTAACGAATTGGCACGAGCTAATTTGGATGTTAATGTTTCACTGACTAATGCTGCCGCAATCCGTTGGCTTAGCGATAATGGCGAAAACATTGTGACGCTTACCATATTCGAACGCGACGTTTCTGAAACTTTTATTACGGCTTGGAAAGGTCGTTTAGCTGCTGTCATTCCCGGAATGGAAAACTTTTCGCTCAAGTTTGAATCGATTTTTACAAGTCTTCGCAGGCCAGGCCTTAGATCGCGATATCAAAGAAGTTGCAGGCACCCTCTTTATAGCCGTGGTTGCACTCTTGACCCTGAAGATTTTGCTACAGTTGGCGAATGCACTGCCCTTTCTGGCACTGTGGCCACTGTAACCGAAGCCGCTTTGGAATCTGACGGTTATTATACTGGCGGAATGCTGCGCTCACCTGATGGAGTTTTATCTTATATTATTGACCACACAGGGTCAGCTATTACGCTTCAGCGCACTAGCTTTTCTCTTTCAAATGAAGCTGCTTCAGGTTTCCCATTCAATGTAGATCTTTATCCGGGTTGTTCCAGAGATAGAGTTACTTGCAATTCAAAGTTTGATAACTTATTGAACTACGGTGGATTCGATTTTATTCCGCAGAAGAATCCTATGGGCGGGAGTTCTATTGTCTAATGTGGTTTCTAGCTGTCTTGTTCGTGGGTGCTATTGGAGTTGGCCTGCTTTTGGCGCCAAAACCACAAAGCCAAAAACCAGCAGGTCTTGGTGATGTAACTGCGCCAACCGCTGAGGAAGGTATCGAAATCCCTGTCCTGTTTGGAACGCGAGATTTTAATGGCCCGAATGTGGTATGGTATGGTGATCTTAAAACCGTCGCTATTAAGTCAAAGGGAGGCAAAAAATGAGCGTTATTGTAATAATGAAAGATATTCGCTCAGTTAAGATGTGCTCGGGCGGGACCAGAAGGTTTTTTAAGCGGCATGGTTTGGATTGGAACAAGTTTCTGTCTGAGGGGTTGCCCGAAGAAGATTTCATCGGCACAGGTGATGCTATGGCGATGCAGGTTGTAGAGAGGGCTCGTCTCCGCCATGGGTAAAGGTAGCAAGAAGCAGACTATCGGATACAAGTATTATCTTGGGATGCACAATGCTCTTTGCCATGGGCCTATAGACGCGATAACTCGTGTCACTGTTGACGATCGCGAAGTGTGGAGAGGCCACAATACAGGTGGCCAAATTGAAATTGACGCGCCTAACATTTTTGGAGGCGAAAGCCGCGAAGGTGGCGTGTCCGGGCTTATTGATATTGAAATGGGGAGCCCGTCTCAGACGCAAAATAGTTACCTTGTCAGCAAACTAGGAAGTCTTATTCCTGCCTATCGCGGCGTCGTCGGCGCTGTCTTCAGGCAATGCTACCTCGGAAACAATCCCTACCTCAAGCCTTGGCGTTTTAGAGGTCAACGTATTCATGTCCGCCAAAACGGAGTTGAACAATGGTATGACGAAAAAGCGGAAATTGCGCCTTTAGGACAAGGACTTGTTGAGACACTAACTCCGAGTGATAGCATTTACGCGGCGGCGCTACCTGCTAACAGTTTTCATCCTGTAAGTGTCACAATTGGGCCTTACGATTTTAACGTAACTTTGGTTAACGGAAGTTCAACTTTTGGTCAACAAAGATTAAGACCAAACGATTGGCTCTATTTGAACGGCGTTAGATATAATCCTGGCGGTAAATATGGCGCAAATGATCTTATTGATTATGATGAAGTGCTTTATAGTTTGGACGCGGGCGACACAGTAGTCCTCCAACTTTACAATGAGTTTACAGGCCTCGGACTTGACACAATTCAAGGACAGTTGCGCGTCATCAATACTGATATTGTTTTGGATATGAATGCTGTTCATATTATTCGTGAGTGCTTAACTGATCCTGATTGGGGCATGGGTTACACGGACGGCGATGTTGAAGATGACGTTTGGGAAGCAGCAGCAGACCAAATCTATAACGAAGGCCTCGGTGTTTCAGTCCTTTGGGACCGACAAATTAAGATTGAAGAATTTATAGATGAGGTTAAAAAACACATTGATGCCGCGGTATATGTATCACGAATAACTGGGAAATTCGTGATTAAACTAATTCGTAATGATTACAATCCCGATGACCTTCTTCTCCTAAACGAATCCAACATAGAAAGAATTGATGACCCGTCTCGTTCTTCAATTGGTGAACTAATTAACTCGGTTACGGTTAATTACTGGGACGCGTCAACTGGGAAAGATGGTTCGCTAACGATCACTGATACTGCTATGGTGCAGACGCAAGGAGCTGTAATCAATACAACCTTGCAATATCCAGGTTTTACAAATTCACGCAATGCGACTATCGCTGGCCAAAGAGATCTTAAAACGCTTTCCACTCCTGGACTTACTTGCACAATTTACGCTGATGCCACAGCGAAAAACTTGAACATTGGCGACGTGTTTAAGCTAAGCTGGAGCAAATGGGGCGTTGAGCAACAAGTTATGCGGGTAGCGAACATTGCCTACGGAACCGGCCTTAACAACCAAATTCGGATTGAATGCACGCAGGACGCTTACGACACGAACACCACTGTGGCCATTACGGTGCCTAATAACCAATGGGAGGATCCAAGCTCACTACCCGACGCTTCAGAATACCAACTTGCGCAAGAAGCACCCTACTTTGAACTAGTTCAAGCTTTAGGTGAATCGGATATAGATAATAAACTTTCTTCACATCCTGAAATTGGTTTTATTGTTACGGCGGTATCACGAGCCCCATCCGCAATTAATTCCCGGTTGTGGTCAGATAACGGGTCAGGTTACGAACAAGTTGGCAATTTAGATTTTTCACCCACAGCCACTCTTACTTCAGATATTTCGAAAACGCAAACTGCGTTCACAGTTGATAACATGGAGGATCTTACTGAAGTTGTTTTGGGCACGCATGTGCAAATCGGTGACGAACTTATGCGCGTTGATAGTGTGGATACGGTAACTGGGGCAATGACAGTTGGTCGAGGTGTGCTGGATACAGTTCCTCAAACCCATTCATCCGGGGATATAGTTATCTTCTGGGATTTTTATGCAGGGTTAGACCCAACCGAATACACCGAAGGAGAAGAAATTGATATTAAAGCCACTCCTGTAAGTGGCTTGGGCGTTTTACCACTTGCTGAAGCAGTGCCAATGACAGTGACGCTTGCTCAACGCGCCAATAGACCTTACGCGCCCGGTGATTTGCGTATTAATGGCGATAGTTATGTGGATACTACTTATGAAAATGAATTAACAATAACTTGGACGCATCGTGACCGTTTGCAACAAACAGGTGGCGTATTAATTGACCACACTAGCGGGTCGATTGGTCCTGAAGCTGGCACAACTTATAGACTCCGCGGTTACATCGATGAAGCTTTAGTTCATACTGAAGATGATATTTCTGGTGTAACTACCGATTGGACGCCAAGCGATGAGGGCTTGGTGATTGTGGAAATCCATGCTAAAAGGGACGATATATATTCTTGGCAAGGTGCGTTTCACCAATTCTATTACAGCAATGGGGACGTTTTAATAACGGAAGAGGGCGGCGAACGTCGCACTGAAGAAGGTGTGCTCAGGGTAACGGAGGACTAAATGGCAACTAAACGTATCAGCGAGCTTTCGCAATCAGGTTCGCTTAGTGGAAACGAACTAGTTGAGGTATCACAATTATCAAGCACTATCACAATAACAGCAAGCACAATTAGCGCGCTTGCATCAGACAATAGTTACAACGATTCAGGCGCTGGTTTTGTCGCTGCGGGATTTGCAGTAGGAGATAGGATTAAAGTATCCGGTTTTACCGGTGATACTGCCAATAACATTTTTGTTGGCGCTGTGACTGCGGTGACGACTGAAAAACTTACTGTTGCTGGCGCGGACGGTGACGTTATAGTAGATGACGCAGCCGGTGAATCGGTCACGATCGCAAAATGGACCAGCCGCCGCGCCACTGCTCAGGAAGTTGCTGACTTAGCCACAGGTGGATCGGGCGGGCCCTCCGCTGTGGCAACCGTGTCTGCGGCGAATACGAACTTGCTGAACACAGACGAGAGTAAATACTTACGCTTCACAAACACCGCCGCAAAAACTTTAACAGTTCGACCTGAAGCAACTGAAGCATTGGATGAAGATGGTGAGTGGCACGTTCGCAATGTAGGCACAAATGATTTGACAATAGTGGAAGGCTCAGGGGTAACGATAACACCGCCAAATGGCGGGACGCTTGTGATACCTGTTGGCGGCACCGCAACCCTGAAACGAGTGGCCGAAGATGAGTTCGATCTCTTTGGTCAAACGGTGGCTGCATGATACTCGGTATTATAGCAGGGGGGGCACCGTCCTCGTCTGGATCTCCGCCAGTTGACCCTGATGGTTGGTTGCCGCTTACCTTTGGCAGCTCAAAGACACAATACGGATTTACCATCTACGAGGCGAACGAAAGTTTCGAGGCTTTAGCTTATGACCGGATAGAGATAGAGGCGTATGTCTACCAGACCGGCGGTAACGCAGCCCTAGGGATCGGTAATCAGACCACGGCGCAATGGGCTGTATGTCAAAGCGATGGGAACTCCGTTCAATATCGCAGAACCGGCGGCTCGACATCCCCCTCCGACGCATCCGGCAGAGACCCGGACAACATATTTGACGGTCTCGCCTACTTCTATTTGCAGACCTTTATTCGAAACGGGACCAAGGTAAATACACAATCCGCGCTGAATTACTCACCGGTCACTGTCGGAGGTTCTTATGCTAATCCGGTGGATTGGCGAAACGAAACACTCTACCCCTTTGTGGCAACCAGCGATATTTCTAAGGTTGTCGCTCGTTACAGGATTTTGAGCATATGACATGGCCGGTAGCTTGGACAGACCTGACTTTTGGTAGCACCTCGTCCGCGTATGGAAAAACCATCTACGCGGCAGGTCAAACTTTTGACCTTGAAGCAGACGACGTGTTCGAGATTCGCGCCTTTACACAAGGCACCAATGCTGATGACACCGGGGTGGGTGTGGGCGACGGCACAAACTCGGTTCTTATTTTGTCGCAGGCGGATGGGAATGTCGTCCTGTATCGCCTACTCGGAGCATCTTTCACAGCCCTAGACGCTTATGGAATCCAATCCACGCATGATTATACTGGACCTGCGATGCTAGACCTACGCATGGTCATGGAATCCACTTCGTCGATACCTCTATCAGGGAGGTTCAATTTTCGAGCCGTACGATTTACTGGCACAAGCACCGCATCGTCGATTGACCTCATTAAGACGGTCACGCCCTACATCATCACGACCGACATCAGTAAGTGCCACGCACAGGCGAGGATCATCAGGTTATGAGTTGGCCCACAGAAACAACCCACACTTTTGGAGCTAGTGAAACTCGCTACGGGATGACTATTTACCCGGCAAACGAGACCTTGGCAGGTGGATTAGAGAAGATGTTTATCTTGCGCGGCCTTCTCTACAGGACCGGATCGCAGAACACTATCATGGGGGTGGGCGACGGCACAAACGCCGTGTTCATGAAGATCGAAAGCAACTCCAACGGCGGGATTGCAAAATACACCGGGGGGAGCGAGACCTTTCTTCGCAACGAAGGTTTCGACGGTTTGCACGAAGGCGATGGGATTATACAGATTGATCTTCTGGGTGTAATCAACACCGCATCTTCGCTTCGGTTGCGGGGCCTGTTCGGAACTGCACCCATAACTTCTGCTACCGCCATGCTGAACTACTCTGACACTTCTTTTGCGGCTACGCTGACTCCCTTTGTTGCCACCAATGATATAAGCAAATGTAAACTGGTGAGCCAGCTTATAGGGTAGCTAATTAAAGATGCTCGCTGTAAGGTAGCAAGGGGCCGGCTGTGCGCGCGATCGCAGGGTGGCCGCCGGGGTAGTAGCGGGGCTCACCAGCCAGCGCTGTAGCGGCCTTATAACGAAGGTCCTAACGGCCAGTATATTTTTGAACCTTCTCGGTTAGCTGTCAATTTTACAAATCCGAAGACCTGCCCTTGGCTTATCACAAGGCAATGAACTCCATTTACGGTTTTATTGATGCAATGTGTAATTGGAACAGTCTCTTTGCCATCGCTTCGAACATAAGGTGTGTTGACTGTTTTAACGTCAATAAGGTGCTTGATATCCTCACCTGGCTTCCAAGCAATTAAATCAACAGGCCCAGACGGAGACAGGTTCCTAAACACCTCATAACCCATTGCCATCAACCAAGCTGCTGCTATTAGCTCGCTTTGAGCACCTGTGCGATTGTTCGACATTAAACCACCTCCGTTGGAACTATAGCGCCAATCTGCTCCAGGATCTTGACCGATTCGGCTATATACCAGTCGTAATCGATATCATCGGGGAGCTGTTCGGGCAAAATCATGCACGGCTTTGCCCCATCGGACCGAGGCACCTTGTTCCCGCTCTTGGCGTAGACGAGCTCACCCTGCACGTCCTTCGAGTAATACCAGCGGACAACCTTGCCGACGAACTCTGTCTCACCAGGCAAGCGTGTCAGCTCCTTGGCAAGGTCGTAGGCGACATGCAAATATCTTGCCTCACGCAGTGTCTCGCCCTCGAGAACCCAAGAGTCCTTCGCTATCTCGTAGAACCCTGCCATGCGAACCAAGTCTTCGGGCGTATCGTGCTCAGGCGGCACTTGACCCCATACCTTGACCGCTCCACCGCTAACGCTGCGCACCACGACGAACTTCCGAATATCGTCGCAGGCGCGGATAGTGTGGTCAATAGGTGTTCCATGGATCAAAAACTGTTCCACAGCCTCCACGCAGATAGTCGTGGTCGGGTTCTTGTGAAGCCTCTCTGCAAGGTTCTTCTTGCTCGACCAAGGATTGTTGAAGGCACCCTTGTTCTTCGTTCCGTCGGGGAGCTCGATCCATTGCCCATCCTTCTCGGTTTGCTTGATCGCGATGTAGTTATTGACGTCCCTGCTATAGAGGGCAAGGTAGCGAGTTTCTTCTGTCGGGAACCCTGTATCGAGCTCCCACTGTTTCACAATAGCGTCCATGACGTGCGTCATCGTGCGCGGGCACTTAATGACGACGCCGTCCGTGTTGGCGCTGACCACACGGATGCCAGCTAGCTCCAACCGTTCAATCAGCATGAGCAGGGATAGCTGGCCGGTCACTGTAGTCTGGATCAGGCCATGCGGGGAATAGAGGATCGAATACTTGCTGCCTTGCTTCCCGAACCAACCGTTGATGACAATCTTCAGCGAGTCGGCGATAGGCTTGTTGCCAGCCTTCTTGGCACGGATACGCCTATCCACAATGGAGCGGAAGATTTGCAGCGCCACAGGCCCGAGCGCAGGAGGGAACAGGCCAAGGTTCAAGATAATGAACGGATAGTAGCTAGTGACGTCTATGTCGCGAAGGATATAGTCCTTGTCGGTGTAGTGCGCGGCGGTTGACTCGCTGCTATGCAAGCCGCCGATGCCCATGCGGTAGATGGCACCGTTGATATCAAGCTTGAGGTTCTTCACCTCTTCCGGCATTACGACGTTGCCGTTTAAGTCAACAATGAATCGCGCACGCTGGATGACGTCAAGTGCCCACTGCATGAGCGGGGAGCGGTATTGGATGAACGGAGGCGTCTGGTAGTGGAAGACGGTGCCAGGGTCGACCGTTATCTTCTCCGGCCGGTGCCCCGTCCGCTTCTTGATTTCCGCGGTGATAACAGCTTCGGCAATCTGCGCATCCGACTTGCTGCGCAGGTCAATCTTGTATTCGTTCGAAAGGGTATAGCGTAGATCGACCTGCTCGTTCAAGCATTCCCGGAGGATCTTTGTATTAGCTGTATCGTTGACGCAATACCAGCGAACGATGGCAATCTGCTCAGGCGAAAGCCATGTTGACGGGTGAAACGGAAGGTCTTGCATCTTGTGAGCGTGCAACCGACCCGCATACGTCTTAAGCGAACCGAACAACGGAGCGACTTCAATCAAGTCAATGTGGTCAACCTTTAACGCTTTCGCTTTGAACTGCCGACGGACATCTCCCCCGCGAATCTCCTCTAGGATGATCCGATCCGAAGCTTGCTTGAGCTGAGCGCAGGTGCAACCCGCGACCGCCATCTCGTTGATAGGCAAGTCGTAGTTGATACCGTTGAAGGTAACGAGGGTGAACGATTCGAGCAGCCACTTGAGCTTATTGATGTCGAGCGGGTGGCCCTCATACATCTCGACGTAAGCAACCTTGCCGGTGACGAGGTTTGTAAATACCGACAGGAAGTAATTGCCATAGACCTCGGTATCCTGGAGGAGCTCTTGCCGCTCGCGACGGGCGGTCACCAGCTCCTCGATCGTCATTATCTCGACGGGAAATCGTAGCGCTTCCTCTAGCCCGGGCAGGTAGTCAGGGCGTAACCACACTGGCTCCGGGGGCTGGCGCTTTTCCTTCTCCTTCTTGGGAGGTTTCGGCGGAGGTGTATCGTCCCAAAAGAACCCGACTGCATCGTTACGCATTACATACGCATCCCGATGATTGCGCCGCGCACCTTGTCGCCGAAGAACAGGCAGGGGGAAGGGTATAGGGTGAAGTCCGCGGTAGTCGCTACGTCTTTCAGCAGTCCAAAGATCGACAGGTTGTAGCAACCTTCGAAATCCAAACCGTCAACTTCGTAAGCGCCGCCTGTAAAGTCTTCTAGGTGAGTCCGAAGCGTGCCGTTCTGCATATAGACGCGGCTGCTCCCATCCGCCATCTTTTGCAACGTAGCGAGTCCCGTGAATAGTTCGGGTGGCACCGGCACCGGCTTGCAGGGAGCGTTGAGGATGTCCTGCATCTTCTCAAACGGCCACTCGCCTTCAAGTAGCTGGCTGCGGATCCACCGCCCATCGGTATAGTGAAACGTGATTGAGCGGTCGTGGAGCTGCGCATAAGACGGCGCTTCGTCAACTCGCAGCATCTCGTTAACGCAGAAGCGCGGAATCGTAATCTGGAAAGGGACAGGGGTGCCCAGCCAGTATTCCGCCAAAGAGGCGTTATTCGTTGCGAACGCTGAGTGCCCCTGGAGCAAGATGCCGTTGGCCCACGGTCGGGACGCGTCGTTACCGATAAATGGCTTGAGCACCTTGCACGCTTGGAGGAGCTGTTCGCCATCGAAGTTGACTATATCGCCTTCGGGTAGCGGATGAACCGTGTCCCCTTCTACCGTTTCAACGAACGCCCGAAAGCGACCGCTTTGCACGCGAAGCTTGGCGCCAGCAGTCATGCTGAGCACAATGTCCTCTTCGCATTGCGTGATGGCTTTCACAAGCTGGTCGGCTTTGGGATTGCAGTCGATATCGAATGCAATGGGGCTGCTGATTGCCATCTGCCCGTTGAAACTGCGGACGTGCCCACCTTCAATCCTGAAATGCGTCATTGCGGGAAGAAGGTCCTTCTTCGCCACCGCTCCCTGCACGAACTTTAGGTCTTTGAGCATTATGCTAGTGTCCCGAACAGGTCTTGTTGTTTTTTCTCGAGGTAGTTGTTCCGCCGCCGCTCATCCATGAGCTTGTTGACTGCACCGAACGCCCAAAGATTGAAGGCTGCACGCGACTCGTAGACCTCACCGAGCCGTTCGTAGTTGAAGCCATACTCCTCGAGAAGCTTAAAGACGTAGTCCTTTTCCGGTTCGGACAGGGTCGTGATGTGCTGCCCCCATTCGTGCCGGCTAGGGGATTTGGTTGACACTGCTATGGGCCATGCAGGGTTCGACTTGCTAGCTCCCGGCATGATAACCGTGCCGAACGCTGCGGATTGAATCCACGAAGACGAGTCGCAGCTATACCAATCGAATTCTTCCATCAGCGGAACGGCGGTGATACCGAACCCATGAACCTTTATCTTGGCACGCCCGCTGCCGTCAAGCAGATGGTTCTCCCATACGCGCTCCAGCCAGTTCCTGAGCTGTTGCGTTGTCGCGCCCACCATGCCGCCGAGTGTGATATACTCGTAGTTCGCAACATAGTAATCGAGGTATCGTGAGTCTTCCTCGAAGTGGAAACAGGGGAGCGGCGTCACGCCCCGCGCTTCCATTTCAAGTTGGTTCCGATACGTTTGCAACGGGTCGCCAATGCCGTCCAATACAGACGCCATAAGGATGCCGTCTTCCTTGCGGATGATGTCCTCGTTGCGCTGGATATAATCGCAATAGTCCCGCACCGACAGTTCAACGCCTAGCGTGTATGCGGAGAACGCACCAGAGTCGAGGAAGACCTGGGCGCCGTTAGCCCGCATGTGGTCAACAAAGGATTGCTTGCCGACGTAGTGCCACGACTCGAGGATGTGCGGGAGACCCTCAAGAATCTCCCGCTCCCGCTCGCTCAATTTGACGTAGCGGTTCATCCCCTTCGGGTAGCTGTTTGAATAAACGGCGGCCATGTAGATGTGCATAGCGTTACCCTAGCAGCTGGCCGCTTACCTCGCAAGCGCAAGGAACTCGGATCGAACCGAGGAGTCCTCCTTGAAGAGACCGCGAAGTGCCGACGTGACTGTGTGGTGCCCCTGCTGACAGACGCCTCGCGATTCCATGCACATATGGCGCGCCTTGACCACAATGCCGCAGCCGAGGGGACTCAGGTGCTGCATCAGAGCATCGGCGACTTGCGCTGTCATTCGTTCTTGCACCTGCAAGCGGCGAGCAAACGCATCCAGCAATCGGTTCAGCTTACTCAGGCCGACGATCTTTCCGTTCGGGAGGTAGGCGATCGTTGCAGTTCCGAAGATTGCTGCAAGATGGTGCTCACAATGAGAGTAGAACGGAATGTCCTTCACGACGACCATCTCGTCACAACCTTCGGCACCGTCCTCGAACGTCTTGAGGATAGCACCAATATCAGCACCGTATCCGCTGCACCAGAACTTCCACGCTTTGCTGACTCGCGCAGGGGTTTCATGCAACCCTTCGCGCGTGGGATCGTCACCGGCATATTGCAGTAGGCGGCGCACGTTGTCCTCGATACTGCCGACTGAATCCCCTTCCCACGGCCAGATGATCCAATCGTCACCGTGTTCCCAGGCGCGCTTGTCGACCAGAACATAGAAGGGCTTGCCGGCGAACTCGGGTCGATCGGAGGTCGTCCCGCTGTCAATAAGGTCGTCGATGATAATATCGGCTTCCTGCGGGTTCGCGGTAAAGGTAAAGGTGAGCTCAGTCTCCGCTGCGATAGCGTAGGCGGCAGGAATGCCTCCGCGCGGCACCGCATAGACCTTCACAGCGCGATTCGGCTGGTCCTTGAAGCGAGCTTCGATCTTGAGCGCAGCTTCCTGCGCCAAAACTGCGACCTGATTGTTTGTGTATTGCATCAGCGCGGCCCCGTATAGATGACGCCGTTGGCGCCATGTTCGCGAACTTCGACCTCGGTGAGTGTAACGCGCCCCGATAGTTCCATTTCGTCGAGTAACTGTTCGGCGCGCTTCCACGCCATGGTGGCAAACGCTTCGCAGCCGACTGCTTCGACCACGTTAATTTGCGCAAGCGGAGCGCTATCAAAACGCCCGCGGCCGTCACCGAGCGACAGCAGACGTTCAAGCGCCGGATCGTCTTGGGCGACGAGCAGCTTGTGGTCAAACTGGTCCTCGAGCCACTTTTTGAGGGGCTTCAGCCCGCCGAAGTTGATCACCCATCCGTTCTCGTCCAGTTCGCTAGCAGCAAACGTGAACTTGAAGCTCAACGGATAGCCGTGAAGGAACTGGCAGTGAGATGAGGCACGATGCTGACGAAAGCAAGCGGAAAGGCCACACTCATGGCCGTAGGTCTTTGTGACGAAATGCACAGTTATTTCCCTCCTTCATATTCGATAACTTCGGGTAAATTGTTGATCGCGAATGCGGTGCGGCGCATGAAGCAAGGGCCACAGGTGCCGCAATGCTTCTCTCCCGCGCGATAGCAGCTCCAGGTCAGGTGCAGCGGAGCACCGAGCTTCGTGCCCAGGGCGACAATCTCGTGCTTCATCAGATTACCGACGGGCATGACCACACGCACTCGCTTGCCGTCTCCAACCGCGAATGGGAGCAGGTCGTTGAAGCGCTGGATGAACTCGGGTTCGTTATCGGGATAGGCACCCGCCTCTTCGAGGTTGTTCCCGAGGATCAGCGTGCCGAACCCCTTTGCTTCCGCCATTGCAGTGGCGTGCGATAGCATCATCAGGTTCCTGGCGGGCACCCATTCGTGAGCGAACTCCGCCCCTTCCTCCCCGCCGGCAATCGCGCTGTCCTTCTGGAGCAACGGGGAGTCGGTGTCCTCGTAGATATACATATCGCGTGTCCAGACGCCTACTTTCAGCGCTTCGGCTACAGCCCATATTGCTTTGTCCTCGGGACCCTCCGCGCGACTGCCATAGCGGAAGTGAAGTAGGCTAACCTGATAGCCCTCCGCTTTCGCCCACGCTGCCGCAACGACGCTGTCGAGCCCGCCGCTGCATACCACGAGCGCACGCTTGTTCGGCGGGGGAGCAACGTCGAGCCGGTGCTTGAGGTTTGGTGTGAACATCCAGACGCTATAGGGTTCGAGCATCTGCGGCACTAGCACTTCGGGAAAGTAGTCCCGCGAGCTAGCGAAGAAGACGCCGTTCGTAGCTGCGCCAAACCAGAGCGGCCTGTAGTTGACTGCGGCGAACATGGTATCAGGCAGATCGTCGTGCGTCGCGAGGATTGCATAGCTGCCCTTGAGCTTCTTGATTGCGAACGCGAATTGCTCCTCCGGCGGTGCAGCATCAGGCACGTCAAGCAGCTCAAGTATCTCAGCGATTGCAGCGCTGTCAATTGCGGTATGAAGCTTTCCGGTGCGGAGTTCCTTGTCGTTTGCGATCGTGCCGTTGTGAACGATATTCCACTTGCCGCAACGATAGGGCTGCTGGTCCCATTCGTGCTTGTCACGAACAAACTCGGTTGTCGGTTCAGCTCGCATGTTACCGATCATGACCGCACTGTCCAGGACATAATGCTCAAAGAACATCGTGTCGGGCAGCGCTTTATCGCGTTCGACCGTGCGACGTTCGTAGTTCGCCCCTGTATGGTCCTTCGGGGACTCGTGGACATGGTAGCCCCATCCGTCCCGACCGCGCTCGCGGCTCTTTTCGATGATGTGCGCCATTACCTCGTTTGCGCCGGCCGCAGCCATAGGCGATGCGCTCCAAATGAGCGCGCCGAACACTGAGCACATCAAGCAACTCCTACGATTTTGTGGACTTGGATTTGCAGGGTGTAGCCGAACCGGAGGCACGACTGCACGGCGACATTGTAGTTATGACGGTTCCGTGCGACAGCCTCTTCAGGGTTGATGAATGTAGCGTCCATCGGTTGGACATAGACCGGACGGTCCCATCCCTCGGGAGGTCGGGCAGGGTAGGGGCTGGAGGTATGCTCAAGCGCTTGCATGGGCAACCCGTCCTCGAAGCGCACGTTACCCGCTTGCACAACATACTTCAAGGCATGTGCGCGGTGATAGATGTCGGGGTGCAGCTTTCCCGTTTTAGGACTGACAACCAGATAGGTGCCGAACTTGCGGGACAGGTCTTGCGAGGCCCACGGTATTCCGGGATCCGGCTGTAACGTGCCGTTCGATTCGATCTGTATGAAGAACCCGTTCTCGTGGAGGACCCAACATAGGTTTCGAATGTCTTGGCGGAACGGTTCCCCGCCAGTGATGACGACCAGCCCGGACTTGCGAAGTGTGGTCACACTCTCCAGGATTGCCTCAACCGTGTAGCGGGAGCGCCCTGACGTGTAGTCCGTGTCACAGGCAGGGCATTGCAGATTGCATCCTGCCAACCTCACAAAAACGCAAGGCATCCCACAGAAAGGACCCTCGCCTTGGATGGTTTCGAAGATGGAGTGAACGGATAAGGTGCCGTCGGACCGAAGCTCACGCTTCTCGATTGGTTGGATATTTTGCACTTGGCCTCCGGGAGGTAGCTAGGGGCTGCTCCGAAGAACAACCCCTAGCAGGTTTCGGCGGTGATAGGTAGCCGTTAAGCGTTGGCGGATTCCGCCTGCTTCTTCGCAGCGGCTTCGGCCGCCGCAGCGTCCTTGGCTTCCTGCTTGGCCTTCGCAGCGGCTTCGCGCTCGGCGACCTTGCGCGGGTCGTCGATACGGCCGGTGATGCCGTAGAACTTCCGCCAGCGAGCGTATTCGGCGCGGACGTTGGCTTCGTTGAGGTTCTTCTCGCGAGCGATATCCATCGCTTCGCCGATCGACGCCGGAGCACCGTTGCGCTGGCTGACCTCGTCGAAGATTGCCCATGCCTGGCCGCAGAGACCATCGGGCTTCGGCCGGCGAATACCGTTCTGCTCGGGCATCCGGGCAGCTTCGCGAGCAGCCTGCGCTTCGGCCTTCTTCCGCTCACGTTCAGCAGCGGCTTCAGCCTTCTTGCGCTCGCGCTCTTCAGCAGCGGCCTTCTTCTCCGCTTCCTTCTGCGCCTTCTTCTCGGCAGCGACGCGCTCGCGTTCCGCCTTCGCAGCGGCAGCTTCGTCTGCCTTGCGCTGCTTTTCGGCAGCAGCTTCGGCTTCAGCCGCCTTCGCGTCGTTCGACTCGGTGTTCTTCGGTTCCTTGGCCATTTCGATATTCTCCATCAGGGTCCAGTGGGCGGACTTGCTAGCCGTAGCACTCTGCGAACGGCCATGCAAGCCCTAATTTAGGCTAAGCGATTTTTCATCCAGTTCCCAAGTTCATTACTTGAACTTGTTCTTTTAATTCCCTTATCGGTTTCAAGGGCAATCATCATTTTCTTTCGTAGTTCAAGCACGACAGCTTTATCGGTAGGAGACCCGGCTTCCTGCCACATAGCGTCGGCGACCGCCCATATAACGGGGCGCACGCTAGGCATACGCTGTTTCGGCACTGCTGGCCGCTGTGGTGTGTTGGCCGTTGCTACCCTGGCAGGGGTGGCACTGCGCACCTTGCGGCGCTGTGGGGCCCGCTGCGCGGCCTGTTGCGCGGTGATAACGTCGAGGGGTCTGCAATGCTGTGACAGCGGGAAAAGTTCCTCCTGTTTAGCAGGGAGCTTTGCGCCGAGAGCATATCTCCACTGGATACCGTTATGCAAATCGTCTTCGACAACGGCAATTTGCGCTTCAAGCTCAGGCAAGTGAGCGAACGTAGGTTTGAGCTGCGTCTCCACTACTGTGGCTAGCATTTCCCTGACCACAAGATCTTCGGTGCCTGTGATGTCTTCTGTAGTAGTATTGCGATAAAGCATCCGCAACTCAAGCGGAGTCATTTTGCAAAGAAAATACTCGCGGTCGGTGTTCTCGATTGTTACCGAGCGGTCTGGCATCTCAAGCCACGCAAGCGCACTGACGATCTCGTGCTGTTTATGCACGTGAACGAACTCGAGAGTGTCCATATCAATTGAAACAAACATTAGAGGCAGAACCCATGAATTACCTCAGGCGATTCAGTTTCGTCCTTGGGAAGGTTGGCAAGCATAGCGAGCCAGTATTCGAGCGGCATGTTTTCAGCGGTCATAGCGGGATTCGCGTTAATGATAGCATGAAGTGCCTTGCGCTGATCTTCCGAAATAATGATTGTATAGGTTTTCACGTGACTGCTCCTTATTGTGCTTACAGCTTAAACGTAAGTCGGTCTGATTACAAGCGCTATTTAGGCCAGTCACAAAAAAGGGCGCAGCCGAGACCGCGCCCTTTCAAAGTGGCACCTAATGCTATTCAGTAGGCGCGACTGGAGGTTCTTCGACCGGCGGTTCTTCGACCGGATCAGAAGGCGTATTGGCAGCAACTGCCGCCGCCAACGCATCAGTCGTATCCGACAGTTCATTGGCAAGAAGCTGCATTGCGCTGTCTTCTTCAAGATCGTCAGCTTCAATTGCTTCAGCGATCCGTTCGTTGATGCTGTTAAGAACAGCAACCGCAGACGTCGCGACATCCTTCATTTCAGCAACTTCGGCAGTGAGATTTGCAAATCCTTCGGCCATGGTTTTTCTTCCCTTGAGTGAGTGATATACGATTGCGATAGCAAGCGTTAAAAGAGCCAGTTCCATAAACTCTCCTGGCATATAACCTGTCAAACTGCAACAGGCAGTATTTTATACCATGTCAAAAGAATCATCACAATAGCTAACAATAAATTAAAACGGAATATCGTCGTCTAAATCATCATAAACTGTAATTGCTTCTGGAGGGGCAACCCGCGAATTACTTATACCTCTAACTTCAACGTCAGCCATTACATACCCCGGCGCCTCTTCCGTTCCGAAAGCCGTGCCATCAAAACAAAATGCCATAATTTCTGGATAAGGTTTCCGATTCGTCCAGACGCGAATATGTGTCGGCATTTGTGCCTCACGAATTCGATCGATAGCGCTTGCCGTGCTTTCAGGGAATTCAGTTCCTGCTCGCTCGCTCCACCATTTGCGCGCTTTTCGACCTGCCCAATCTGCGTGTTCGGGGCACACGTATTCTGCGATCGATTTGTATCCATAATAATAACTCACCTTCATACTTGGCGGCTTGCCAAGCTTCCTGTGCTCATCAATGGAAATATGATCGACCGCGAATACCGCCGTCTCGGGCATCTCTCCTTTGATAAGATCGTCGCTCGCAGCATCAGCTTTGAACTTAACTTCAAATGTGAATTCGTTATCGCATGGCGCACCGTTTGGAAGGATACCATTGCAGAAGCGCAAGCTTGCATGAACGAAGCATTCGCACTTCGGGCATTCCTTGACGGGAGCTTCTCCCCCGCCCTGACCCTTGCGACGCGGCACCACAGGGTCATTGACAGGCCCGAGTCGGGACGTGTTGCGCGCATAGTCCAGAACAAGGCAGTTCTGTTTATCGCTCGCTGCGATAGCAGCCAACCTCCCGCCAATCTGGCTCAAATCGAACCCCGGCGCATAATCAGGACGGGTGCCACGCCCTAGCATCTGAACCCATAGCACGGACGACGCTGTAGCACGCAGAACAATGATAAGGTCGATGCCGGGATAGTCGAAGCCTGTGGTCAGCACGTTATTATTCACGACGGCTGTTAACTCACCGCGCTTAAAGGCAGCGATCGTTTCGTCCCGCCCTGCGCGCTTGCTATGAACGACCCCTGTCGGGACACCGAACTGGTCAAGCATCTCACCAATGTGATCTGCATGGTCCACGCCCGATGCAAAGATGAGCCAACGCTTTCTGTTCTGCTCCGCTGCGATGTGCATTGCTTCACGCAGAGCAGCTTCGGTGATCTCATCCTTATCGAAAAGCTGCTGCATCTCGCCTTCGATAAACTCGCCGCCGCGGATATGCAAGCCGTCGGTGCTCAACTCGAGCTTCGTCTTCTTAGGCACAAGGGGCAGCAGATACCCTTCAGCAATCAGCCGATTGAACGCATCCATCGTTGTAATGTCAAAGCAGACATCAGTGAACAACGGTGGGATGATGTTCCCCTTGCTGTCTTCGGATGAATCTGTAAGGTGACCGTGCCCGAGCCGCCAGGGTGTAGCAGTGAAGCCGACAACCTTCAGGTAGGGGTTCACCGACTTCAGTCCCGCAAGGAACGCGCGATACATTGTCTGGTCGTTCGGACTGAGCAGGTGCGCTTCGTCAATAAGCACAAGGTCAATGTGCCCGAAGATCATCCACTTTTTCCAGACGGACTGGATACCGGCAAAGGTGATCGGGCAAGTAGCGTTCTTCTCGCCTAGTCCCGCACTATAGATGCCAGCAGGGCAGAACGGCCAAAGCATCATAAGCTTCTCGTAGTTCTGCTGGATAAGCTCCTTCACGTGCGTAAGTAGGATGATTCGTTGCGTCGGGTAAGGGATGAATACCGACTGCAAGAAGCGAGCAATGACCACACTCTTGCCCGTGCCGGTCGGCATCGCGACAAGGGGATTGCCTTGCTCGGCGCGGAAGTAATCCCAAATCGAATTGGTCGCTTCGGTCTGGTAGGGGCGGTCTTGAAAGATCATTAGATGTCTTCGTTCTTATGCCAGTCCGGGCACCCCACTTGCTGCTTCTCTTTGCTCAGCTCCATGTTATGCCGATTGCAGAACCACTTAGCGTCCGCAATGGGCTTGACGAACTGACAGGTGCGGCAGTTGACAGCGGGAGCCGCATTCAGATGGCAGACTGGCTTGTCGTCACAGAAGCGGCACTTGAAGAATCCTGGGCTCGGATTGATTTTTGGCGGAGGAACGTCCATCCAGACCAGCTTCTCACCCCGATCGAGGAACTGATCCGCAAGCTCGGCGTTAAGCGTAATAATTTCCATATACTGGTCGTCAGTGTTTTTGCAGACTGCGACGTATAGCGCGACGGGATAGCCCATCTTGCGCATGTAAAGTTGCATCTGAATATAGTGCTCGGGCTTACACGCTTTCACCCCTTTGCCGGTGAACGAACCCTTCCCGAGGACATAGTTACGCCAATCCGGCAGCTTCCCGGCCATTTCGATGAAATACTTTTCGCTGTGCGTCTTGAACTCAAGTAAGCATACCTGCTCCGGAATATCAGGAATGCCAAGCGCTAACCCGTCCCCTGACCCGCCAGCGTGCCCCTCAGCCCATGAGATACGGAATTGCTTGCCGTGCTCGTCCTGTTGCCAGACCTGCGCACCGATCATCAGAAGTTGCGCTATGACACGCCCTTCCTCGAGGTGCCCCCGGTTGAACAAGCGCAACAAACGACCGTCGAACTTAGGCTTTGTTGTCCACCTGAAATTATACCAGATGCGACGAGCGCATTCCTCACCCATGAGCGAAGCGCCCATATGGCTCCGGAAGCTTTCTTCCTCGCTGCGATATGCGTCGCCGATGTGTGGTAACACACGACCTAGCCACCCGCGGAACGCTGCGCCCTGATCAGCTGCTATCATGCTATCGATCAGACGCATGGTCTTAATCGCGTGCGTTAGGTGTCCCACTTAAATCTCCGGCTGCTGGTAGAGAGGTGGATCAGCGGGTGCCGCCCATGGTGAACTGTCCCACCCCTCAACTAGCAGCCGGACCCGAAGGCCCGGCTGTGTCGTTTACTGAGCGGCCTGCCCCTGATTGGCCCAGGGCGGATTGGCTCCCTGGGCCTGAGCAGCGGCGGCAGCATTCGGGTCGGGCTGACCCTGCGGCTGCTGTGCCTGACCCTGCGGCTGACCCTGCGGAGCTGCCCCACCATTCCACGGCTGCTGCTGAGCGTCACCCTGCGGCTGCTGTTGCGGCTGCTGGTTCTGCTGCGGAGGCTGACCCTGGAAGGGATTGCTCTGGTCCTGCTGCGGAGGCGGAGCATTGTTCAGCGGAGGGTTCTGCCACGGCTGCTGTCCGCCCGGATTCTGCTGCGGCTGCTGCGGCTGCTGCGACTGGTCCGGCTGCTGCTGAGGTTGCTGCTGGAACGGTTGCGTCTGCTGCTGCGGAGGGTTCTGCTGAGGCTGGAACTGCTGCTGCGGCTGCTGATTGGGCTGTTGGAAGCCCTGTTGAGGCTGCTGCTGGAAGCCCTGGGCCGGCGGAGTGAAACCCTGCTGCGGAACGCCACCGGCAGCATTGCCGGAACCGACGGTTTCGACCTGCTCGTTGATGTTCTTGTAGGAGATGATGTCGTTCTGGTCTTCGTAGTTGTCATCACCCTTGCGGATCTTCACCTTCACCTTCAACGGCAGACCGTGAAGCTGCTGGCTGTCCTGGATGTGCAGGACACCGACCGCGTGGCCGATCGCCGACAGCTGACGGAGAGCGATCTCCTGCGCTTGGGCGTTGGCGTTGCGGATGTTCAGACGCGCGAACAGCTTGCGACCGCGATACTGGCCGTCGAGGATGTTGAACCGAGCCTGAAGGTAGGTGCCCGCACCATCCTTCGTCGGCTTGAGGTCCGACTCGTCCATCGCGACGTTATACCAGCCAGCGGGGACAGTATCGAAGCCGGTATCCGGCTCGACCTGAGTGGCGTCGAAGTTCAGTTGTGCCATGGTATTCTATACTCCGTTGTGGCGGCGATCAACCGCCGAGGATTTTCGCGAAAACAGCGCTTAAGATTGGAGTTTCGACAGGTGCCAGCGCCCCGCTCCTGTCCTTCGCTTGGAACTGCAAATCCGGTTGAGTTTGCAGAAAGCGATATTTCTCGTTTTGGGGCGTTTGACCGATCCCAAGACGAAAAACTTCGTCGAAGAAATATGGCAGCTTATTGGCAAGCTTAGCGCCCGGCATGGACGGACCATATTTCACAACGCCAGTGAGTTCATCCTTCGACGGCTCCATCTTGGCGCTGATAACAACATTCCGATTCGGCAGGTCGCGGAACAAGCGCACGACCGACTCCATCTTTTCGATAAGCTCACCGTATGCCTGGCGCGGGTCCTTGACCTGCCGCTTGGCATTGTTGAGCACGACCTCGCCGATCTCGCTGATGCTATCCAAACAGATAGTCTGGAACTGCCCCGCTTGCGGGGAGGTAGCGCACCAGTTATAGGCGTCCGTGAGGTCTTCGACGGTGCGGATCTCAATCATCGGCATGTTATAGCAGATGTGAGGATTGCCGGCACCGTAGAGTCGCTCGAGGTTCTGCTGCCGAAGGGACAGCGCACCGGACTCGGCACTGATGAGCAGGGGATTTGGCGCTGTGGCCATCAGGACCGTCTTGCCGACGCCCGCATCCCCATAGACGAGCACCTTCACGCCAGACATACTGGACGCGTCCTGTGCAGTTGTGAAGTTAAGCGCCACCCCGATCTCCTTGTCAATTGCGGTTGCATAGCCTAGCGGCCTTTGCTGCGAGAAGCAAGATTAAACACTAAGAAATGTCACTCGCATCACGAAAGCTTTGCCAGGTCGGGAATCGCGGTTTGTCCTTGATCCCCTTTGGAAAGAACTTTGCTTTATAAATGAGCTCCATAAATTCGGCTTGGTTCTGGAAATAATGCCGACGCTGATCATGGTTGAGGCACCCTGCGCCAACGCGGACCTCCTGCCCGTCTTCAAACAGCACGTCGCCAGTAATGGGGTCTTTGACCACACCTAGCACCGTGCCGAGCATTGCGCCCACCATCCCGTTCGGCACCTTGTTCTCTTGGTGGCTGCTACGGAACGTCTGGCCGAGCTCGTTGATCTGCGCTTCGTTCTCATTAGCATCGCCTTCGATAATGGTATGCACGCGGAATTCGAAGTCAACGAACCTCTTGATCCGCTGCAACCCGCCCTCTGTCGGCGTGCTGCGCCCTTGCTTATGCTTGGCGCCGAGCCCCCGTAGGATGACACCTTCGAACCCGAGCACGAGCAGTTCGTTCTCATATTCGAGAAGCTGGTCCATGTTGGCGACGATCTTGTAGGGCATCAGGCGCAGGTGAGGAAACAGGTGCGGAACCTCCAGCCTTAGCTCCTCGAACCTCCGCGGGAGCAGTTCGTCGAAACGGTGAAGGTAGGGCTTGTCCTTCGTTTCAGGGGTGACGTAGTCGAACAGCCACCACAGTAGCCACGGCATCCCCTTGATCGTCCCTACCAAGCTGCTCGTGATGCGGCAGAGGTCGGGATGGTTCTCCCGCTCACCTGCTAGCTCACCGTCCAGCCCCGCCAAGGAACTGTGCCCAAAGAATTGTGTCGTATGGACGTTCTTGAATTTCTTCAAGCTGCGTCCAGTGAAGGCCCCTGTCGTGTGCAGCGCACGGACGCCGTCGATCTTCGGCTGCGCCATCACAGGGAACTTGAGCTTCGCTTCGACATAGTCGCTCGCTAGCATAGGTTTCATGGAGTCTCTTCCTTCAATTCCTTACAGACCCGCTCAAGATCTGCACGCCGAATAAGACCGGCCTTGGTGAACGGTTTCGTATCCATGAGGATGTCATCCGCTGCCGCTTCATAGGCCTCCGCTTTGTTGCAGACTTCCTTCTCCGGCTGGTAAGACTTGCAGTCGTGCAGATGAAGAATGACCGCTTCTGCATTGCACTCCTCGCACTTTGCTACGACTCCGCTGAACAGCTCCCCGTTCGACAAGTCGTCGAGGAAGTCCGCCATAACTGATGCCGGGACTCCGTCTTGCGCAAGGACGGCAATACGGTAGCCCCGATACCAGATTTCATCCGCAATGACGTCAGTCACCGAAGAACGCTTCCGATGTGTTAGGGAAGTGATTTTCCAGCTCATCCCGACATGCTTCAGCAATGAACCGATGCTCAGCTTGAACCCCTTCGGCAGTTCGCTCCTTGATGTAGTGGAGCCACGTGCGAACCGAGAAGTGCAGATACATCACGGTCGGGACCAACCCTTCCGGCAGCACCGTGCGAGCCACTTCCTTGGCGACACCCCGACCGAGCCAGAACTTGTAGTCGCGCTCGTCCTGCTCCGCTTTGGACTTGACATAGGCATCCCACTCAGCTGCGATCGCGTGCTCCTCAGCTGTCTCCGGCAAACGGGACAGCTGGCGGTTCGTCGGATGCTGAAAGCGGCACTGGCGCGTCCGCAGGAGCATCTCATACTCCGCATAACGCCCACTGAACTCCTGGAACCCGATCGCCGATAGATGCCTGAGCACCTGCCGGCCGACGTCTCTGGTTGTGGTCACCTCGAGACACATACTGGCCATCTGGAAAGGCGACCAGTGATTGTGAGTGATGAGGTAACGGATCAGGCGGGAAGCATCTGCGTCGCGATTGCCAGGGTTACTCACCCTGGCAATGTCTGCGATCAGCTTGTCCCCGTCAGGCGTGCTATGCACGAACTTGACAGAATGGTTTTCCATCAGCTTTGCGCTCCGCCTTCCGGCGCCGACGGGGGCGGGGGCGGCGGGCTGAGCGAAGCGGTCGTCTGCTCGAACAGCTTGCGCGCTTCGGACCCCTCAGGCAGCGAATCGCGGAACGAGTTCACCAGCGACTCGCGCTGCTTCGTCCGTTCGATTTCGAGCATGGAGTCGCTGAAACGCTTCTCCTTGTTGACGAGATCGTTGTATTCGTGCAGATCGACTTTGCCGACCGCCCACTTATAGGTGAAGTCGGCGTCAGGATCGATATCGGGCGCAGTGTCGACCTTGACCACAGTGACGATCCGCAGCTGATTGTTCGTGTTCAGCACGACCAGCGCATCGCCAGCTTCGACGTTCCAGGTCTTCGGCACTTTGTAGATATACCGCTGGCCAGGCGCATCTTCGTTGGCAAAGCGCATCCGCAGGGTCATTGCTTCGGCTTCGGGGCTCCCACGATCCAGCCGATGCAGTGCAGATTGGCGAGCGCGATCACGCGATGCTACGCCTGGGTAGTCGATGCTTTCGACCTTCATATCGTAGCGGCCGGGCGGCAGATCGTCGACCGTGTTGTCGAACGTAACGTGGACAGTCGTGAACGAATTGTCCAACAGCGAGAACATATGCTTATGCTTCATGACTTCTACTCCTTAGAGTTCGCCAAACGCTGGCGGGCCAACCTCATTCCTTTCTTAGCACGCGCATCACAGAGGTTGTTTGTGACGTAACGTGCTTCGGGACGCGACGTGTGCCCCTTGACATGCTTGAAGGTGAACGTAAAGCCCACCTTCCTCTTGAGGTCGAAGAACGCACTCTTAGCACGCTTCTCGTCCTTTGTCAGGCGGTTGCGCGTCGACATAAACGCGTCAATGGCCCCCTGGCAATCTGTCTGGAGCAGGATGTGATCCCCCTCCTGAACTAATTCCCCCTTCACTGAGATATGAACCGCGTTAACGATTGCTATCATTTCCGCTGCACTGGAGCTGTCAACCTTCTCTTTGACCTCTCCACCTCCACCGCGCTTCCCACGCTCGCAGGCAGTCCACCAGCCGTATCCGGCAGCGCCTGACTGCGTGCAATGGGACGCGTCGGCAATGATTGTGACCCTCATTGCGGAGTCTTGGGGATCTTGATCTCCATCTGCGGGGAACCCGGCTTGATGATCAAGCAGCGATCGAACACCAGCTTCTCGTCGGCAGTGAGCTTGTTATACTCCGCCTTGTTGAGCTCGGGCTTCCACCGAATGAGCTTGGTGAGGTCCAGTTGCGGCAGATTGGAACCCTCGGCGAACATTGCCTCCTTGAGTCCCTCAAGCTGCTGCTCATCAACCGTGCGGTTGATAACGTGATCCGCTTGGAGGATCGCGCCGGTGCCGTCGTTCAACGGAACCTTGTTTTCCTTCGAGCCCTCGGTCGGGTTCGGGAAGTAGTGCTTGAAGATGCGCGAGCGAAGCATTGCTTCTTCGCCCTTCAGCTTAGCGAGCTGAGCTTTCTTCTTGAACCACGTTACGAGGTCCTGCGGCGTAACAGCTACCTCTTCAGATATATCTACCATTTGACTGCTCCTTTGCTTGCATTGTGCAACCCATAATAGGCGCACAGGCGCACAATGCAAGCGAAAAGTTCACTTCCGAATTATTCCTCGGGGGTCTCGAGTCCTGAGGTCGGAATCGGCTGCTTGACAGGGGTGCCGACGGGCGGCTCCTTCCCAAAGTAGCTACGCTCAGGCTCTTTGTCAGCACGAAGCTGAGCAGCCTTGTCGGTGTATTGCAGACCCTCATAGCGCTTGCTCAGCTTGGCGATGTTAGCCCGCAGCGCATCCTGCCGTTCGAAACCGAACATATAGCCCAACGTCATCAGGAACTTGCTGAGCTCGGTCAACTGCACCGTCAGAAGCTTGGCGTCGAGCTCCTTATTGTAGATAGCAGCCTTCTTGACCGTGTCGAGCACCTGCGAACCGCGGACCGCAACAATGATAGCATAGCCCACCATCACGTCGGGACCGATATGTTGATTGCGAGCGAAGGTTGCAATCGCATCCCAGTCGAGCTCAATGCCTGTGCGCTGCACGAGTTGCTCGATGTAGAAATATAGGTCTCCGCTTTCCTCGAGCAAATTCTCCTTGCCGGCTTCGAAGACGTTGTCGCCCCGGAAATCCTGCGTAATCATGATACCTTCGAGCAGCTCGCCCGCCTCACCAGCGACACCCGTCGCACCGTGCCAGAGGTCGGTAGTGTGGTCGGATAGCGTCTCGATAATGCTGCGCGGGTTCTTGACCAGCGCTGCCACGAGCTGAGGATGCGTTACGTCCATGCTTTGTCTCCTAGTTGAGTGGCCTACTGTATAGCGATGGCCACAGTATCGCAAGCGTGCAGTTCTAATCGCGGTCCGTTGCCATTGCCTCGTAGTCAGGCAGTTTAATCACGCGGAACGCCTTACCGTGATAGCTGAACATATCGACCAGCTTGTCTCCCTTAACCTCCATAATGTATCCAGAGTTGACAAGGTTCATCAGCGTCTCTTCCAGCGCTTTGTTGGCGCCGAACTTATGTTTGTAGAACGCTGATGCGCGAGCCGTGCGCTGCTGGAGGTATGGACGCGGGACGATGCCAGCTTCGCGCATACCATCCGGAATCTTGTAGCTCTTCGGAATGGGCTTGGTGAGGTAGTCTTGAATGACTGCAACCGCCTTGCGTTCACGGGACTGGTCGTTAAGCCCAACGTCACCGCTGCTGATGCGCTTACGCATAATCTCAATGTCCGCCATAATGAGCTTGATGGCCCAGTCTGCGTGATGCTGTTGAATGATCGGGTGCATGTAGTTATCGCCCACCGCTAGGATGGCTGCGACACGCAAGACCTTCAATGTCGCACGGTTCCACATCTGGCGTCGAGACTCATCCTGAGTGCCGCGAATCATGTCCGCCGCCTTGTAGCTGAACGCCGATAGCGTCTTAGCTGCTTCCTCTGTGCGTCCAACTGGCTGAGCGGTGCCGTTCCCTATGTTAGCATCCGCCTGAAAGGCCATCCCGCATAGGTAGCGCGTAAGAGCGCTGTCGGGATACTCAATCATGTTCGTGTTCTCTTCAGGCCGGTCCCCGTCATACTGAATGACAAGGAAGCGCGAAAGGAACCCGTCTTCCATCATAGACTCGGTTAAGCTGTCATAGAATGTCTGCGGCGTGCTCTCACCGACCATGCTGTAGGCAACGGACTGGAGCGCCTCGATGTTGTTCTCTGTGGAACTGTAGCCGATACCGCCAACGATGGACATAGGAGCTGACTTTTGATACAGGTTCGTCATTTGCGTCCGTAGTGTGGTCATCGGACCCTCACGGTCGTCCTCCATGGCGATGCGCTTCATACGGCGCCCCCACTCACCGGACACATTAACAAAGGACGTATTCTGCGCGCACGCCTTGATTAGTGCAGGACCGGACGCATACTCGGTAAAGTCCACGAAGTTGCCGAACTGCGGAAACTCACGAATGCACGAGCTGACGACAGTTGAGATGCCGGTGTGCAGCGCCTCCTTGCCGATAGCGCTGCGAGCCACAAGAACGATATACAGATTCAAACCTGACTTCGGAATGTGCCATGCTTTGCCTGTGATGCCTGCCATCAGGCCGAGCGCTGCTGTGACTGCGACCTCCTTGATCGGAAGGAAGCTGTTGTTATAGATGAACTGCGACAGCGCGCCTACGAACCCTGGAGGCCAGGGTAGCCCATCCGAACCCGCTTGGCGTGCTGAGTCGGTGACGGGAGCCATTTGTGCCAGTGCAGCCTCTGGCGGCGGCGCAGTCACCACAGGCTCGCCTGTGCCGAGCACCTGTAGCGGAGAAACCGTGCGAGGGGTAACAGCACCGAAAGCCCCTGCCACCTGCTGTGCCGGCGGCACGCCGCCCTGTAGCGCTTGAATGCCTTCCTGCGCAAGCTGACGCATATTGTCCGCAGCTTGCAGAATACCGCTCAACTCAACGCTGCGCTCGCGCTCCTGCCTTTCGCGAATAGTCTTGAGGGTATTGTTAAGGTAGGCGTCGTTCTTGGTAGCTTTCTCGCGCTTCCCTAGACCCGACTCGCGGAACAACCTGCGGCACTGCTCGTTCGATTCACTGTAGAAGGTGAACATGGACATGAGCGCCAAGTCTGCTTCGGATTGGGAGGGGAAGTTGAATTCCTCTTCGCGCCACAGCCCCTTCCACAGCTTGCTGAACTTCTCTCCGTTCGCAGCGCTCACTGCAACCTGAAGGATATACCAGTCATCTGCCTCCTCGGGTAGCTCCTCCAACTCCACCTGCTTCTGTAGCGGGCGCATTTGGTGGATCATATTCGTTAGGAGGTATTCCCGGTCGGCTACTGGCTTCGGGACATAGACGTCGCCCGTTGAGATGATGAAGCGCTCTTGCGAGTAGATTTCGATGCCGTCCCTGCGGAAACCTCTACCGATATTTCCGCGGACCCAAATGTGGAGCCCTTTGCCGGACTTGGAGCGCTCCGTGTAGGAGTCAAAGCGCTCGACAATAGATACATACCTTTGGAAGTCATCTGCTGTGGTCCACTTCTCGGGATTGTTGGGAGTCGTCTCCGCGTCCTTGACGTCCAGGTCAATGCAGGTGAACGGGTCTCCTTGATTGAGGATATACCCGACGTCCAAACCTGTCTGCCGAACCGTAACGCCTTCCGCTGTGACGTGTGTGGTCACTGTTTCCCTGTTTGACCACGCTACAGCGCACGCATCCTCGAAGGTCATCCAGGACGAAGGTTCTGTTACCTTGACAAGACGTAGCCCACCCTGCGGACCGACCGTCATAGGCGCTTTGCTAGCACCCGCGATGGCCCACTGTGGACGTTCTCTCATTTCCTCGGGTAGGTTGCCCCATCGTTGAGCGCGAATCACAACCCTTTCCTCGATGCGATAGCTTTGGCCCACTCTTCCATCATGGGTTCAGCTTCGGCTCGCAGCCATAAGAGGATATGCGTGCCACCGTCGGCACGCCGGATTACGATAGCTTCAGGAAGCTTGCCGGCGCGGGCACCGTTAAAGATGGTGCTTCGGTTAACGTCTAGTCGCTGGCATATTTCTGTGGAACTAATGTAGGTTTCGTCAAAAGCTTGCTGCAACGACACGACCGCCCCATCCCTTGTCAAGAAGACCAGCCCGTATCACCATCGCGGCGGTGAAAGAGGGGCTGGCCGTATCACGCACAGCATAAGCGGCTGGCATAAAAATCGCAACTACTGTTTTGCAATCAAAGTGCGAATTTCTGTGCGCAACTTTTCGATGCGTGTCTTGAAGTCCATTACAATCTCTTTCCGCTTGGCCGCAGCAGCTATCATGGCTTCTTGGTGCCGAAGCACTTCACCCTTAGCCCATTCCTCTGCCAACTTGGCTTCGACCTTCAGCGCTGAGCATTGCTCCTCGAGCTCTTTCACCTGAGCAGCTAGTTCAGGATCTGCTTCCAGCACCTTCCTTGGCGTAGGGCGGTGCCCGCGGACCTTAGCCATGCGCTCGCGGTTGAGACGCTTGCGCTTCTCGGCTACAGTCTCGCCAGGGTAAGCAGGGTCAAGATCGTTAGCTTGGCACCACGCCAGCGCGCGATTGTAGAATTGCATCATAGCGTCCATGAAGGTCACGGGCGCAGTGTTCGCTGGCGTGTTGACATACCAGCAGAACTGACTAATCAGAGGCGTAGGTGCGTTCGTAGGCTTATCTTTGACAGGTTCCCA
>Ga0210035_1000264_pt1 | contig 41534 bp, 41 predicted proteins | sample CryGeymeta201507_FD_183975 | JGI IMG/M metagenome (GOLD analysis project Ga0210035, IMG submission 183975) | Groundwater microbial communities from Crystal Geyser aquifers in Utah, USA - Crystal Geyser metaG 2015-07 (SPAdes) (version 2) | ecosystem: Environmental > Aquatic > Deep subsurface >...
ACTGCAAATCGACCATCAAGCGTCACGCAGGCACGCCGTTCCATCCAATAAATTAATGGGATCAACCCGGCACGGCGACTGGGCCATGCGCATGCGGTTTTGGGGTGTGAACACGCGCGAAATGGAGGCATCAGTGCGCTCGTCGTCTGTCGGCGCGCGCCTCACACCCCAAAGCCCGGTCGCATAACCCAATCACCGCGCCTGAGCTTGCGCGGCAGACCTTTCACGTCGGGCCGATCAACTTGTGGCGCGCCCTATCGAAACTTGGACGTTTTGCATTTTCCCCGTCAGCCGACCCACAACGTCACCGAATCAGTCGGGTGATGCGCTTTGCGAAGGTAAAGGAGGAGACCGCGCAGCGGGCGGGGGACACGTAGCAAAGCGCATCGCCCGGCTGATTCATCAACCACCGCTTGGTATGCTTCGGCAAAGCACATCCTTCGCCCACGAGCGAACGCAGGCACAAGCCCGCGCGCTAGGGCACTCAATCAGCGTGGAATTGCGCTGCGTTTTTGCCTTTGAACGGCGCGTAAAACGCCTTGATGGTGACCATATCGGCCTCCAGATTGCCGGTGGGGTACAGCAACGGGCCCAGACCGCTGATCTTGCGGCTGTAGTCCATGTAGGCCATGACGATCGGCACCTTGGCCGCCGTGGCGATATGGTAGAAGCCGCTCTTCCAGTAGTGCGTCTTGGCGCGCGTGCCTTCGGGCGGCACGATGAGTTGCAACGCGCCCTGGGCCTGTGAAATTGCCAGCGCTGACGCGGCGACCAGGTTGTTCGATCTGGCGCGGTCCACTGCAATACCGCCCAGCCAGCGCATCAGAGCGCCAAACGGAAAGCGGAAGATGCTGGCCTTGCCCATCCAGTGGATGTTCAGCCGCAGCACAAACGCGACCATCAGCGTGTAGGGCAAGTCCCAGTTGCTGGTGTGCGGCGCGGCGATAAAGACGCTCTTGCGCGCCACAGCGGGCAATTCACCTTGCACTTGCCATCCCGCCAGTTTGAGATAGACGACCGAGAACGCCCGCAGCAGGTGGTAGACGAGCGGGGTAGAAAAAATGGTGCGTGGCATCAAGCGCTCAGCCGTTGCGCGCCGTGATGCCCCACTTGGCCAGCGCCGCGTCGTCGCTGACACGGGCATCGACCCAATTGGCACCCTCAGGCGTTTGCTCTTTCTTCCAGAACGGAGCCTGGGTTTTGAGGTAGTCCATCAAAAACTCGCAGGCCTGAAAACTCTCACCCCGATGCGCCGAGGTCACCACCACCAGCACAATCTGATCCAGCGGTTGCAACAGACCGACGCGGTGGATGACGCGTGCCGCATAAATATCAAAGCGCTTGAAGGCCTCGTCGATCATCGCCTCGATCGACGCTTCGGTCATGCCGGGGTAATGCTCCAGCTCCATGCTGCTGATCTTGCCGGGCTCGCCCTGGGTGTGGTCGCGCACCGTGCCGATGAAACTGCACACTGCGCCCACGCGCGGGTCCTGGGCGCGCAAAGCGGCTATTTCATCAGCCACATTGAAGTCCGCTGTCTGAATCGTGACCCGGGTAATTTTTTTCATACGATTTAAGCCTCTAGCCCTTGTAAATAAAGCTCAAGCAGCTATAATTTTAAAAGCAGCTTAGCCACCCGTTACTGGTGGGAAAAAGGCCACTTCACCGCCTTCAGTCAAGGCAATGGACTCATCTGCCATCACCTGGTTGAGCGCCAGACGCACCGCTTTGCCACGCGCCAGACTGTCCGCGTAAGCGCCACCCAGGGCAATCAGCTCGTCACGCAAGGCACCGAGCGTGGCTGCAGTGGTGTCGCGCTGCTCCTGGCCCGAGCCGATGGCTTCGCGGATACCGGCGAAATACTTGATGGTGACTTTCATGCCAGCAACTCCGCAAAAGAAATGAAACGCACCGTGTCACCGGGCGCAATCGTTTGGTCTGGTGGGTTGTCCACCAGACCGTCGCCCCACACGGCCGAGGTCAATACCCCCGAGCTTTGGTTGGGGAACAGTTCCAGCGTGCCACTTGCGTTGCGCCGCACACGCAAAAATTCTCGACGTTTATCGGCTCTAGCCCAGGTAAAGTCTGCGTAAGCAGCTACAGAAACAGGAGTTGCTTTGGTACAGCCCAGCAGCTTCAGCACAAACGGGCGCACCAACAGCAAAAAGGTCACAAAGCTCGACACCGGGTTGCCCGGCAGGCCAATGAAATGCGCGCCCGATGCCCCTTCCAATGCACTGATCGCGGCCTCGGTTGCAGCCATTCCTGCTGTCACCGGTGCGTCCACCCCGACCCAACCGTAGGCAAACGGCTTGCCTGGCTTGATGGCAATCTGCCACAAATCCAGATGACCCAGACTTTGCACGGCGGGTTTGATGTGGTCTTCTTCGCCTACCGAGACACCGCCGCTGGTCAAAATCAGGTCATGACTTTGTGCCGCACCACGCAGCGCTTCGATGGTGGCGGCGCGGTTGTCGGGCACGATGCCCAGATCACTCACCTCACAGCCCAGGCGGGTCAGCAAGGCTTTCAAAAAGAAACGGTTGGAGTTGTAGATGGCCCCGGGTTTCATGTCCTCTGGGGCGACCTCACCGGGCATCACCAGCTCGTCGCCGGTGGAAAAAAGCGCCACTTTGGGGCGACGCACCACGCGCACCCGGCTCAGGCCAATACTGGCTGCCAGCCCAAGCGCAGCGGGCGTAAGGCGCTCTCCTTTTGCAAGCACAACCGCACCTTGGGTGACATCTTCCCCGGCGCGGCGAATCCACTGCCCCGGCTTGGGCGCAGCCTTGATGCGCACCATGCCGTCGGCCTGCACGTCGCAGTCTTCCTGCATCACCACCGCGTCGGCCCCCAGCGGAATGGGGGCACCAGTGAAGATGCGCGCGACCGACTTTTGCGCCAATTCAGCGCCCGTGCTGCCGGCCGGAATACGCTGCGACACTGGCAACGCCACCCAGCCCGAGGCCAAATCAGCGCAGCGCACGGCGTAACCGTCCATCGAGCTGTTGTCTTGCGGCGGCACCTGCAGGTTTGATGCCAACTCCTGCGCCAGCACCCGGCCGTCGGCTTCAAAGGTGGCGACTTGCTCTGTGCCGGTCAACGGCTGGGCAAAACCCAGCAGTTCGGCCAGCGCATCGTCTAGCGGCTTGAGGGTTTGGCGGGGTGGTTTTTCAGCGGTCATGGTCAGAGGTAATTGTCGGCGTTGTAGTCAAAGCGCGTGCCTTGCGACAGCAGCCAGGTGACCACCGCCTCCGGGTCGTTGAGGTCGAGCACCGGCAAGCCGGTCGGCACGGGCAACTGGTCGGGTGAATCGGTGGCCACGGCCACGATGAAGTCGTCGTCGGTGTAGCGCGCGAGTTTGCCGGCGCTGGCGCGCCAGACCTCGATCTTTTGCAGGTCAGAATCCTTGAAACCTTCCACCAGCACCCAATCGACACCGTCGTACAACTCGGCCAGCAACTGGTGCACGCTGGGGCGGCGGGCCACTTCGAATTCACGCATCAGCGCCAGGCGGTTGTCAGAGGCCACCACCACCTCAAACGCGCCGGCTTCGCGATGGCGATAGGTGTCTTTGCCGGGGTGGTCGATATCAAACTTGTGGTGCGCGTGTTTGACCACCGACACGCGCAGTCCGTGCAGTTTGAGGGTTGGGATCAAGCGCTCGACCAGCGTGGTCTTGCCCGAGCCGGAGAACCCGGCAAAGCCAACAACTTTCATATCAATTTACTCTTTTTAATGTAGCTGCTTGCGCTTGATTTATCAGAGCTAGAGGCCAATTTATTCACATTGCTTGGCAATGAAGTCCTTGATGGCCTGCACATCTGCGCGCATCGACACCACACGCTTGGGCAGCGCCTCGATACCAACAAACTTGGCCGGGCGGTCGGGCTCGCGACCCGTGGCTTCAACAATGGTTGCGGCAAACTTGATCGGCAGCGCGGTTTCCAGCACGATCATCGGCACACCCGGGCGGGCGTGTTCACGCGCCACTTTGACACCGTCGGCGGTGTGGGTGTCGATCATCATGCCGTGGCGCTCCCAGGTGTCCTTGATGGTGGCCAGGCGGTCGGCGTGGGTGCTTTTGCCGCTGTCAAACCCGAATTTGCTGGCAGCCTGGCTGAAAACGGGGTGCGCTTCCAGGTCAAAGAAGCCGACGCGGCTGAGTGCGTCGCCAAAGTAGGCCTTGGTCAGCGCCGCGTCACGCCCCAGCAGGTCAAACACAAAGCGCTCGAAGTTGGAGGCCTTGGAGATGTCCATCGACGGGCTGGAGGTTTCATGCGTGTCGGCGCTGGCGCGCACGCGGTAGACACCGGTTTTGAAGAACTCATCGAGCACATCGTTTTCATTGGTGGCCACCACCAATCGGGCTATGGGCAAGCCCATGCTGCGCGCCACGTGGCCGGCGCAAACGTTGCCAAAGTTGCCGCTGGGCACGGTGAAGCTCACTTTCGGCATTGTGCGATTCGCCGCCGGGCCGCCCCAAGGCGAATCAGCCCCCTCGGGGCTGAGGTCTGCGGCTCCGGGCCTGCCTGCGCAGGCCCGGACAGACCGAAGAGACGTTGCCTCTGGCTGAGTCATGTCCAGCGAACCACGCGAAGCGGGAAGCGTGGGGGCCAGTTCCGTGGCCTGGAAATAGCCGGCAAAGTAGTACACCACCTGCGCCAGCAGCCGCGCCCAGTTGATCGAATTGACGGTGCCAATCTTGTACTTGCGCTTGAAATCCAGGTCGTTGCTGACCGCCTTGACCATGTCCTGGCAGTCGTCAAACACGCCATCCACCGCAATGTTGAAGATGTTGTCGTCCATCAGGCTGAACATTTGCGCCTGCTGGAATGGGCTCATGCGACCCAACGGGCTGGTCATGAACACGCGCACGCCCTTTTTGCCGCGCATGGCGTATTCGGCCGCACTGCCGGTGTCTCCACTGGTGGCGCCCAGAATGTTGAGCTGCTCGCCGCGGCGTGCCAATTCGTACTCAAACAGGTTGCCCAGCAGCTGCATCGCCATGTCTTTGAACGCGAGTGTGGGGCCGTTGGACAAGGCCTCTAACCAGATGCCGTTTTCCAGATGGCGCAGTGGCACGATCTCGCCGGTGCCAAACACTTCTGCGGTGTAGGTTTTGGCGCACAGCGCTCTTAAATCTGCAGCAGGGATGTCATCTATGTAGAGGGACAGCACCTCAAAAGCCAGCTCGGCGTAGCCCTGGGTGTGGTAGACCTTGCGCCAGCGTTCCAGCGTTACGTCGTCGACTTGTGGGTAATGGTCAGGCAGGTACAGTCCGCCGTCTGGCGCCAGGCCTTCAAGCAGGATGTCGCAAAAATGTTGGGGGCTGGTGTCGCCGCGGGTGGAGAGGTAGTTCATGAGGACGAATCGAGGGTTAAAACAGGCTCAGCGGTTGGCTTTGAGGGTGGCAACCAGGGGTTCAATGTGTGAATGCCGGTATCCAGGAAATGTTTGGTATTGCGGGTGACCAAGGTTAATCGATTCACAGTGGCGACGGCGGCAATGAGCAAGTCCAGGTCTTCTTGCGGGCGGCCAATGGCTTCGACAGAGGCTTTTAAACGGCCAAAGGCGCGCCACACCGGCTCATCTGTTGCCAGGATACGCTCGGCATATTGAACACTCAAGCCATCAAACCAAAGCTGCAAGCTGTTGCGCGTGCGTCCGACCGCCAAGCGTTCAATACCGTACTGGATTTCACCCAAAGTCACCGTGCTCAGGCTGGCGTCTGCGGCATGGGCAGCAAGCCAGTCCAACACCAGCGGATCGGGGGCTTTGCGCGTCAACTCTGACACCACGCAAGTATCCAGCAGCCACTGCATCGCCTAGCCGCCCAGAACCACAGCGAGCTTGCGACTGCGCCGCACCGGCAGTTGGAAATCGTCCGCACGGGGAATCGCCAGCAAGTATTGGGTGAAGCCGTCTGCCAAAAGTGCCGGCTGCTCGTCCACGCCGGGCGCGTCTGCGCCACTGCTGGCCGCCACCACCCGCACCACCGGGCGACCATGGCGGGTGATCACTTGCGGACCGACGGAAAGGACTTGTTCGATCATTTCGCTGAAACGGTTTTTGGCTTCTTGGACTTGCCAGGTTGCGTTCATATTCAGTCCTTTATTCAGGCCATTTAAAACAGAATTATAGACAGAATTAAGGGCTCAAGCTGTAAGCGATCTGCACTTGCCGAAGCCATTGAATGGATTTTGACACTGGAAGGACAAGAGTCGATGCGGTCGAAAAAATCCATCATCGGGGTGAAATCACCGGTACTTGGGGAAAATAAGTGTGCATGCGCTTGGCATCGCGGGTCATCAAGGTATAGCCCTCAACTTGCGCATGCGCACCAATAAAAAAATCCGGCAAGGTGGCGGCTTTGGAACCCCCTGCGGCTCGGTAGGCCCGGTGCGCTTGACTGGCTTGGTACGCAGCCTGTGAGGGCATGTTCAGGTAAACAAGACCGGTGGTATCCAAAAAAGATTGCTGCGCGACATAGCTCTCGAAACTGCGCGCAATTTCAGCAAACACGATGGCGTTGATGCCGACACGTTCGCGCTGGGTGGCCGCGAAGAGCTGCGCCGCGCTCCATGCATACCACTCGGGCGTTCGCTCGATCAAATCGATCAGCACGCTGGAGTCCACCAGAATCATTGGTTCCAGCCTTCACCACGCGTTTCATTGAGAATTTCTTCGGTGGTCATGCCCGAGATACCGGTTCCCATCCATTTGAGAAACGGATTGTCCTTGGGCGCAGCCGGCTTAGCCGGAAACATCAGCACCTGACCGTTGGGTTGGGCGACAAATTCAAGCTCTTGACCCTGCACCACGCCCATGTGCTCGCGCATGGCTTTGGGAATGGTGACCTGGCCTTTGACGGTGAGTGCGTGACCCATGGTTGGCTCCTAAAGTATTACAAAACGAGTATTACTTTACTGCAAAACCATTGTACGGGTGAGCCAAGCCGCACATCAGGCCAGCTCTTCCTTGCGGATGCGGGTGATGGGCTCCAGCACGCTGGGCAGGGCCTGCATCTGGGCAATGGCCTCGTTCATCTTGGCTTCCTGACAGTCATGGGTGAGGATGATCACGTCAGTTTGCGCTACCCGGGCACTGCCAGAAACTTCATCGGCTTCGCGCTGTAACACCGCGTCAATGCTGATGCCCGCCTCGGCCAGGATGCCGGTCACTTTGGCCAGCACTCCGGTCTCATCAGCCACGCGCAGACGCAGGTAGTAGCTGGTAACCACCGCGCTCATCGGCAGCACTTTCAGGTCGCTCATGGCGTTGGGCTGGAACGCCAGATGCGGCACGCGATGGTGCGGGTCGGCGGACTGCAGGCGGGTGATGTCCACCAAATCAGCAATCACTGCGCTGGCGGTGGGCTCAGAGCCCGCGCCCTTGCCGTAGTACAGCGTGGTGCCGACCGCGTCGCCCTGCACCACCACGGCGTTCATGGCGCCTTCCACCTTGGCGATCAGGCGCTTGGCCGGGATCAGGCAAGGGTGCACGCGCAGTTCGATGCCATCAGCCTGGCCTTGGTTCGCGTCGCCCTGGCGGCGCTTCGTTATCCCCAGCAGTTTGATGCGGTAGCCCAGTTGTTCGGCGTATTTGATGTCGGCCGCGCCGAGTTTGGTGATGCCCTCGATATAGGCTTTGTCGAACTGCACCGGCACGCCAAAGGCAATCGCGCTCATCAGCGTGGCCTTGTGGGCAGCGTCGATGCCTTCAATGTCAAAGGTGGGGTCGGCTTCGGCGTAGCCCAGCGCTTGCGCTTCTTTCAGCACCACACCAAAGTCCAGACCCTTGTCACGCATTTCACTCAGGATGAAGTTGGTGGTGCCGTTGATGATGCCGGCAATCCACTGGATGCGGTTGGCTGTGAGCCCTTCGCGCAGCGCCTTGATGATCGGGATGCCCCCGGCCACAGCGGCTTCAAACGCCACCATCACGCCCCTGGCGGAGGCTGCGGCAAAAATTTCGGTGCCGTGTACCGCCAGCAAAGCCTTGTTGGCGGTCACCACGTGTTTGCCAGCTGCAATGGCTTCCAACACCAGGGTTTTGGCAATGTTTGTGCCGCCAATCAGCTCGATGACGATGTCGATGTCGGGGTTGGCAATGACGGCACGGGCATCGTTGACCACCTGGACACCCTCGCCCACTGCGGCACGGGCACGGGCAGTGTCGAGGTCAGCCACCATGGTGATCTCGATGCCCCGACCGGCGCGACGCTTGATTTCTTCCTGATTGCGCTTGAGCACATTGAAGGTGCCCGAGCCAACAACCCCGATGCCCAGCAGGCCAACTTGAATAGGTTTCATAAATTAATCAATTTTTATAATTGAAATAGGCCTCTAGCCCTTATGGAATAAGCGTGAGCAGCTATAAAAAACAGAGTAATTTAGTTGCTGTGGCGCTTACGGTAACTCTCCAGAAACTTGGCCACGCGGCCAATGGCTTCGCGCAAGTCGTCTTCATGCGGCAAAAACACGATACGGAAATGGTCTGGTGCGGGCCAGTTAAAGCCTGTGCCTTGCACCAGCATGACCCTGGTTTCTTGTAGCAGTTCCAGAAAGAATTGCTGGTCGTCTTCGATCGGGTACAGCGTCGGGTCCAGCCTGGGGAACATGTACAAGGCGGCCGATGGTTTGACACACGTCACGCCCGGTATCGCAGTGATGAGTTCATAGGCCAGATCACGCTGACGACGCAAGCGACCGCCGTCGCACACCAGGTCGTTGATGCTTTGGTAACCACCCAGCGCAGTCTGAATCGCGTACTGACCCGGCACGTTGGAGCACAGGCGCATGTTAGAGAGCATGTTCAGGCCCTCGATGTAATCTTTGGCTGGCTTTTTGTCGCCCGACACCACCATCCAGCCGGCGCGGTAGCCGCAGGAGCGGTAGCTTTTGGACAGTGAGTTGAAGGTCAGCGTCAGCACGTCGGCGCTCAAACTACCGATGGCGGTGTGTTTGGCTTCGTCGTAAAGCACTTTGTCATAGACCTCGTCGGCAAAGATCACCAGGTTGTGCTCGCGGGCAATTTGAACCAGTTCCTTGAGCAAGGCATCTGAATACAAAGCACCTGTGGGGTTGTTGGGGTTAATCACCACCAAGCCCTTGGTACGTGGCGTGATTTTGCTGCGCAGGTCAGCCAAATCAGGCATCCAGCCGTTGCTTTCGTCACACAGGTAATGCACCGGTGCGCCGCCCGACAAGCTGGCCGCCGCCGTCCACAGCGGGTAGTCGGGCGACGGCAGCAAAATCTCGTCACCATCGTCCAGCAAGGCGTTGGTGGCCATCACGATCAGTTCGCTGGCACCGTTGCCGAGGTAAATGTCGTCCAGCGTCACGCCTTGGATGCCCTGCTTTTGGGTCTCATGCATGACCGCTTTGCGCGCCGCAAAAATGCCCTTGCTGTCGGAATAACCCGCCGAGTTGGGCAGGTTGCGGATCATGTCCTGCTGGATTTCTTCCGGGGAATCAAAGCCAAAGACCGCCAGGTTGCCGATGTTGAGCTTGATGATCTTGTGACCTTCTTCCTCCATCTGGCGCGCGGCGTCCATGATCGGCCCACGAATGTCGTAGCAGACGTTGGCCAGTTTGGCCGATTTGCGTATGGTCTTCAAAGTCCCTCCGGGAGGTGGATGCACTCGGGCGAAACCTATAATTTGACCACAAGTTCTTCATCACTCTCATGAAAATCCATCCCGACCAGTTCACCGCGCAATCCATCTTTGGCTACGGCGATGGCTGGATTCAGGTGGGCAACGAAAAAATCACCCGCAGCGTCGTGCTGAGTTCGCGCGGCGAGCGCTTCGACTGGCAGTGCAATCGTTACGAAGAACTCACCGCCGAACACTTTGAACAACTGGCCCGCCTGCAAACCGAACTTGTGATTTTCGGTAGTGGTTCACGCCTGCGATTTGTCAATCCAGCGCTGACGCGTGCGCTGATCGAAAAACAAATCGGCATTGAAACAATGGACACTGCAGCCGCCTGCCGCACCTACAACGTGTTGGCCAACGAAGGGCGCGTTGTCGCCTGCGCTTTGCTGATGCGCTAAAATCAGCGACTGGCGGTCAAGGGCGCTTTAGCGTCATAAAAAAAGGGATCACGTCCGCGACACGCGAGGCGGCTTTTCCTGTCACACGAGATTGAAGAACCATGGCGATTGTTGTCAATAAACCCATCCCCGAATTCGAATCCACTGCCACCGGCGGGGTACGCGTCACCAACACCTCTCATTTGGGGCACATCGTTGTCCTGTATTTCTACCCCAAGGACAACACACCGGGATGCACCACCGAAGCCATGCAGTTTCGCGATCGCTACAAAGATTTTGTCAAGGCCGGCGCCACCGTGTTTGGTGTGTCGCGCGACAACATGCGCTCACACGAAGAGTTCAAGCAAAAGCTGGAATTGCCCTTTGAGTTGATTGCCGATACCGAAGAAAAAATGTGCCACATGTTTGGTGTTGTCAAGAACAAGATCATGTACGGCAAAAAGGTCAAGGGCATTGAACGCAGCACCTTCTTGATCGGCGCCGACGGCTGCCTGAAAGACGAATGGCGCGGCCTCAAGGTTCCCGGTCATGTTGATGACGTGCTGCAAGCCGTCAAGGCACTCAAAAAATCCGTTGCAATGGCTTGAGCCTCCCCACAATTGCTGCCAACCTGCGCTGGTCATATGGGTCGTGCATAATTGTTTGCATGTTGTTGTCAGTTCACGCAGATCTCTTTGAAACAGCCGCCGTGGCGATACGGCGGCTGTTTCGCTTTTAAACCTGCTTGCTGACACCCTCTTCACGAAAGAAAGCTTTCATGCCTTTGCCCCCTGCCCCCGACCGACGCGCCGCCCTGCTGTCCGTCAAAGCGTTTGATACCCCTGCCAAGCCGCGTGCCAAAAGTCGTCCGGCCTCGCCAGTTGAAAACGCAGCACCTGCACCGACAGCGCGCGACTTCAAGCCGACGCAAACCTTACCGGTAACGCAGTCGCCGCCAGTTGTCGCTTCACTGGCAGCGCCTGCGCCGGTGTCTGCGCCGACAAAAGCCGTGCCACGCAGCAAAGCCAAACGCAATCTGGGCCCGACCCGGCTTTTTGTGCTCGACACCAATGTGTTGTTGCACGACCCCAGTTGTCTGTTCCGCTTTGAAGAGCACGACATCTTTTTGCCCATGATCGTTCTGGAAGAGCTCGACGCGCACAAAAAAGGCATGACCGAAGTGGCGCGCAATGGCCGCCAGGTTAGCCGCTCGCTGGACGCGCTGGCAGAGCATCAGGGCGCAGACATTGGTAAAGGCTTGCCGCTGGCATCTACCGGACATACCGAGGCACGCGGGCACTTGTTTTTTCAGACGCAGACGCTCAATTGCGAACTCCCGTTGAGCCTGCCGCAAGGCAAGGCTGACAACCAGATACTGGGCGTCGTCGAAGCCCTGCGCAAGCAATACGCCCCACGTGAAGTGGTACTGGTTTCCAAAGACATCAACATGCGCGTCAAAGCCCGGGCTCTGGGCTTGTCCACCGACGATTATCAAAACGACAAGACGCTGGAGGACGGCGACTTGCTTTACTCCGGCGCCTTTGCCCTGCCGAGCGATTTCTGGAGCACCCACGGCAGCGCCGTGGAAAGCTGGCAACAAGGCGCATACACCTTTTACCGCGTCAATGGGCCGATCGTGCCGCAACTGCTGGTCAACCAGTTTGTCTTCTTTGAAGCGCCCGGCGAACCCAGCCTGTATGCGCGCGTGACGGAGATTCGTGGCAAGGTTGCTGTGTTGAAGACGCTGCGTGATTTCACCCATTTGAAAAATGCGGTCTGGGGCATCACCACGCGCAACCGCGAGCAGAATTTCGCCATGAACCTGCTGATGGACCCGGAGGTCGACTTTGTCACACTCACCGGCCAGGCGGGTACCGGTAAAACGCTGTTGGCGCTGGCCTCAGGGCTGACACAGGTCCTCGACGAGCGCCGCTACACTGAAATTATCGTCACCCGCGCCACCGTAAGCGTGGGCGAAGACATCGGTTTCTTGCCAGGCTCGGAAGAGGAAAAAATGGGCCCCTGGATGGGCGCGCTCGACGACAATCTGGAAGTACTTGGCAAGACCGATACCGCCGCCGGCGAATGGGGTCGCGCGGCAACCAACGAATTGATCCGCAGCCGCATCAAGATCAAAAGCATGAACTTCATGCGCGGCCGCACTTTCCTTAACAAATATGTGATCATCGACGAGGCGCAAAACCTGACGCCCAAACAAATGAAAACACTGATCACCCGCGCCGGCCCTGGCACCAAGATCATCTGCATGGGCAATATCGCCCAGATTGACACGCCTTATCTTACCGAGGGGTCTTCCGGCTTGACTTACGCGGTGGACAAGTTCAAGGGCTGGGCGCACAGCGGACACATCACACTCGCACGTGGTGAACGGTCAAGACTGGCGGATTTTGCGAGCGAAGTCCTTTAATTGAAAGGTCAGAGCACGTCGCTGCGCTAGCGCCTGACCCGCAAGGATTTAAAAATCGCCAGAGGCACCGGCGGCTAGCGATTCAAATTTGGTGATCTTGTTCAGGAACGCCAGTTTGATCACACCGGTCGGGCCATTACGCTGTTTGGCAATGATGACTTCTGCCACACCGGGCTCTTTGCAAGCGTCTTTGGTGTAGTACTCGTCACGGTAGATGAACATGATGATGTCGGCGTCCTGCTCGATCGCACCCGACTCACGCAAGTCACTCATCATTGGCCGCTTGTCGGGACGCGTCTCGACACTTCGGTTGAGCTGTGACAAGGCAACCACCGGACATTTGAGCTCTTTGGCCAGCATTTTCAGACCACGCGATATTTCGCCTAACTCGGTTGCCCGGTTTTCACCGTCGCTGCCATTGGAGCCACTCATCAACTGCAAATAGTCGACCACAATCAGCCCAAGTTGCCCGCATTGACGCGACAAGCGGCGTGCATTCGCCCGCAGTTCACTCGAGGTCAAGCCCGCCGTTTCGTCGATGTGCAGCGAGATCGTGCGCAACTTTTCAATGGCTTCGGTCAACCGCGGCCACTCCTCCTCGGTCAGCTTGCCGGTGCGCAAATGGCCTTGATCGATGCGGCCAATGGAGCCGACGATACGCACCGCCAATTGGGCGGCACCCATTTCCATCGAGAACACCGCCACTGGCAATCCCTCGTTGAGCGCCACGTGCTCGGCAATGTTGATGGCCAACGCCGTCTTGCCCATCGATGGGCGCGCGGCCAGCACCACCAGATCGCCACCCTGCAAACCGGCTGTGAGGCGATCAAGATCATAAAAACCGGTGGGCACACCGGTAACGTCATTGGGGTTGTTGGCCATCTCCTCAACACGGTCAAGTAACTCGACCACCAGCGTGTCCATGGTTTGAAAACCCTGCTTGGTGCGCGCACCCTCTTCGCCAATGTTGAAGATTTTCTGTTCTGCCTCGTCCAGAATCGAAGCAACGGGTCGACCTTTCGGATTGAACGCATTGGCCGATATCTCTTCACTGGTCGAGACCAATTTACGCAGGATCGAGCGGTCGCGCACAATCTCGGCATAGCGACGGATGTTGCCCGTGCTCGGAACGTATTGGGCCAGTGCATTGAGGTAGCTCAACCCCCCGATTTCTTCGGCCTTGCCGGTACTTTGAAGGTGTTCATAGACGGTGATCACATCGGCCGGTTTGGAACCGTTGATCAGGGCACTCATCGCGGCAAAAACCGCGCGGTGTTCGTAACGGTAAAAATCGTTTTCGGTCAACACGTCGCTGACCCGGTCCCACGCTGCGTTGTCGAGCAATAGCCCGCCAAGAACGCTCGATTCAGCCTCAATGGAGTGCGGCGGAATGCGCAGTTGTGCCACCTGTCGGTCAGAGACAAAGTTTTCCGGCATCAAGGCAAGGTCAGAGAGATCAGCAGACATGAATGTTCCTTCTATGGCCAGATGCTACGACGCCTCGCCGCGACTGTCTAATGAAAAGCTGGGGACAAGTTTGACAAGACGTGTGGACAAGCTGTGCAAAGGCACTTTTTTCAAAGCCAAACAAAAAAAGCCGTCAGGGCAGATACCCTGGCGGCTTTTCCAAGTGATAAGGTGGCTTAGACGGATTCGCCGTAAACCGACACCGTGATATCAACCACCACATCGGTGTGCAAAGCAACACCAACAGTACTGTCGCCTACGACCTTGATGTGGCCGTTGGGCATGCGAATTTGTACTTTTGCGACCGGGAAACCCGCTTTGGTGATCTCCTCGGCTATGTCAGCGTTGGTCACCGAACCAAACAAACGACCATCCACACCGGCCTTTTGGGTCAGCTTGCATACATGTCCTGCCAACCTTTCACCCACTGCCTGAGCCTCTGCCAACTTGGCTGCAGCTGCCTTTTCGAGTTCAGCACGACGGGCTTCAAACTCTTGCTTGGCAGCCTCGGTGGCGCGGCGAGCGCGGCCAGAGGGGATCAGAAAATTGCGGGCATAGCCGTCTTTGACGCGAACGATTTCACCGAGATTACCAAGGTTCACTACCTTGTCGAGCAGAATGATTTGCATGGTTGTGCTTCCTTAAATCTTGTGCTGGTCGCTGTAGGGCAACAAAGCCAAAAAGCGGGCGCGCTTGATGGCGGTGTTGAGCTGGCGCTGAAAAATGGCGCGCGTGCCGGTCAAGCGGGCGGGGATAATCTTGCCGTTTTCGGCGATGAAATCGCGCAGCGTGTCGATATCTTTGTAATCGATTTCTTCAACGCCCGTGACCGTGAAGCGGCAAAAGCGTTTACGCTTAAACAGCAGGTTTTGAGCGGGGCGCTTCGGGCGCTTGTCTTTGTTATTGAAACGTTTTGGTCCGGCCATGATGGACTCCTTCGATGTTATGAAATGCGTTACGGTTTTACAAATTCTTGGATGTGGAACACAACATGTTTTGCACCACGCGGTGTTGCCACAAAACCCCTGAAATTCCAGCTGCTGCCGATATCTTGCCGGGCCAGTTGCTCTGCAACCGAACCAAACGCAACCGCTTTTACGACAGCTTTGACTTGTCGCGTCTGCCCTGCCTCTGTCAACTCTGAAACATGTTCCAAGCGGCTGTTAACCGCCGGTAAACCAGACGGGGTGTAGCGCAAGGGCTCAGTTTCAAGAATGTCGGCATGCAGAACAAGCTGATTGACAAGATTCACTGTCGACTGGATCAGGGTTCCTCAAGCTTGGTATTCAGCTTGCTGGGTCTTGCGGGCGTCTTCGCGCTCAACCGTCTTCATCATGGAAGACGGACCGGTCTCGGCCTTTTTCTTCAGAACGGTGAGATGGCGCAGCACAGCGTCGTTGAACTTGAAGGCGTGCTCGAGTTCAGCCATCACCGCCTGATCGGCTTCGATGTTGATGCACAAATAGTGCGACTTGGCCAGCTTGTTGATCATGTAGACCATTTGGCGACGGCCCCAGTCTTCCACCCGATGCACTTTGCCTCCACCGGCCGTGATCATGCCTTTGTAGCGCTCCAGCATGGCTGGAACTTGCTCGCTCTGATCCGGATGGATCATGAGAATAATTTCATAATGACGCATTGAAACTCCTTCTGGATAAACCTCTGATGAGGCGAAAAGCCACCCCAGCGTCGTATTGGGTGTGGCAAGGTAAGCCGATTATTATAGTCGAAGCGATGAAGTCGCCGACTTCTCCAGCCCGGGACTTGATCGAACTGCCGTACTACTCAGAGCGGTTGGGTGTACGGGTGAGGTAACTCACCACCAGCGTGACGCCAAAACCGGCCAACACACCAAAAACACCCGCTGAAATAGGCTCAATACCGAACCACAGTCCAGAGCCCTTCAGTTCCAGAGCGACCCGCAACGCAGGCAGGTTGATCAACATGTAGTACAGCGTCAAGCCAAGGCCGCTGACCATCCCGGCCACGGCGGCGATCCGGGTCACACCACTCCAGAAAATGCCCAGCACCATGACCGGAACAAACGACGCACCCGCCAGCGAAAAAGATGCCGAAACCAAAAACAAAATGTCGGCTGGTCGCTGCGCCGCGACGTACGCCGCGATCAATGCCACCAGCAGCAACGCAAACTTGGACAACATGACGCGTCGCACCGCGCCAGCGCGGTCACTGTCACCCCGGTAAAACAGGTCGTGGGCCAGCGCGTTACCGATGGTGAGCAGCAGGCCATCGGCGGTCGACAGCGCAGCAGCCAAACCGCCGGCAGCCACCAAGCCCGAGACAACGTAAGGCAACCCGCCAATTTCGGGCGTGGCCAGCATCACGATGTCGGCGCCAAGACGCAACTCGGTGAACTGCAAAATTTGATCTCCATTGACATCGCTTACAGAGATGAGGGACGGATCCAGACGCGCCCACTGCGCAATCCACGATGGCAGGGCGTCAAAATGCTGCCCCACCAGTTGGCCCATGATCTCAAACTTCACCATGACCGCCAAAGCCGGTGCAGCCAAGTACAGCAGTGCGATGAAGAACAACGACCACGTCACCGAATTGCGTGTATCGGTCACTGAACGGGTGGTGTAAAAGCGTGTTAGCAGATGCGGTAAACCGGCCGTACCGATCATCAGACAAAACATCAGTGCCAGAAAATTGCGTCTTGAGGTCTCAAACAAATCGCGCTCGCCGGCGGTGCCCTCGGGATCACCGGCGAAAGGCTGGGTGTGCCTTGGCATGCCCGCCAGCGGCTTGGCGCGTTCCAGGTTGTCTTGCATCGCCGCAGACCATTGCGCGCGGGCCGTCAGCTCATCTCGCGGCAGAGCCGCCAGCGCCCGTCGGGCGGCTACCACCACTGCCTCCTCAGCACGGATTTGCGTCAACCGGATCACTTCATCGCGATGCTTTTTTTTCTCTGACTCCAGAGCCTCAGGCACGTTATCAAGCATTTGCGCATACTTGCTCGCACGGCGGCTGTATTCGCGAATCACCTCCTGCTCGGCGGGGGAATCCATCAGCTGACGCTCGAATTCAGCTATCCTGGGCAACTGTTGGCCGTATACAAAGGGTGCCAATGGGCTGCCAAGTTGCTTGTAGGCCAGCCACGACACAGGAATCAAAAATGCCAGAATCAACACCACATACTGGGTAACCTGAGTCCAGGTCACTGCACGCATACCGCCTAAAAAAGAGCACACCAGTACACCGCCCAGCCCCAACAAAATTCCGATTTCAAACTGGACGCCCGTCAAACGCGAGGTAATCAAACCGACCCCGTAAATCTGAGCCACCACGTAGGTAAAAGAGCACAAAACAGCAGCCCAGGCGGCGATGATGCGTGGCCAGCGCCCACCAAACCGACTGCCAAAATAATCAGGCACGGTATACAAGTTCATTTTCCGCAAGTAGGGTGCAACCAGAATCGCCACCAGACAGAATCCACCCGTCCAGCCCAGCACATAGACCAAGCCACCAGGGTGCACCCCTGATCCGGAAAAACCCTGCAGGTACAGTCCACCAGCCATGCTGATGAACGACGCTGCGCTCATCCAGTCTGCCGCCACAGCCATACCGTTGTAGACCGCCGGAATCCGGCGTCCAGCAACGTAATATTCGCTGGCCTTGGACGTACGGTCAAAAATACCGATCAATGCGTACAGAAAAACGGTCGCAAACAAAAAGATCGCACCGACCCAGATTTTGCGCAGGCCAGCCTGCTCGGCCAACGCCAGCGCCACGATAAACAAGACAAAAAGAATCGTAAAAGTAAAAAAACGCTGATGAATCCGACGCGTGTAGTTTGCAAGCACAGCATCAACGTTGGCAGATTGCGGTTCGTGGCGATTGGCAAACCAGGCAAACACGGCAATAATGACAATGAACAGCAACACCCCACCCTGGGCAGAAAACCAATAAGCGACCGGCCACCCGGCTACCAGCAACTGCAAATCACGCGCGAAATAGACAACGCCAAATGACGTCAAAAACCAGGCAAACAAAAGCCAACCGTGCAAACGTGAAAAGTTTGCAATCGGTTGGCCTTCAGACTCAGGTTTCATCATCGTTCGGATGATGGCACCCACTGGCGCCAAGCGCTATAGGTGTTTGCTATTGGCCCGCCAGGTTTTGCCAGGTTGCGACAACAGTGTCCGGGTTAAGCGAGATCGACGAAATGCCCTGTTCCATCAGCCATTTTGCAAAATCCGGGTGATCACTCGGGCCTTGGCCGCAAATGCCGATGTATTTACCTTGCGCGCGGCAAGCGACGATCGCCTGCGAAATCAACGCCGTGACCGCCGGATCACGCTCATCAAAGTCCTTGGCCAGCAATTCCAAACCGGAATCCCTGTCAAGCCCCAAGGTCAACTGGGTCAGGTCATTTGATCCAATCGAAAAACCATCGAAATATTCAAGATAGCGCTCAGCCAGAATCGCATTGCTCGGTATTTCGCACATCATGATCAGTTTGAGCGTATTTTCTCCGCGCTTGAGGCCGTGTTCTGCCAACAATTCGGTCACCTTCTTGGCCTGTCCCAAGGTGCGGACAAACGGCACCATCACCTGCACGTTGACCAATCCCATGTCTTCGCGCACGCGTTTGATCGCTTCGCATTCCATGGCGAATGCTTCGCCAAACTCTTCACTAACATAGCGCGCTGCACCACGGAAGCCCAGCATCGGGTTCTCTTCTTCAGGTTCGTAGCGGCTGCCGCCGATGAGTTTGCGGTATTCGTTGCTCTTGAAGTCAGACAAGCGCACGATTACCGGCTTGGGCCAGAAAGCTGCCGCAATGGTTGCCACGCCCTCGGCCACACGATCGACATAAAACGCGCGGGGCGACGCGTGGCCTCTGGCGACCGACTCCACCGCTTTTTTCAAGTCAGCATCAATATTGGGGTAGTCCAAGATGGCTTTTGGATGCACGCCAATGTTGTTGTTGATGATGAACTCCAACCGGGCCAAACCAACACCCGAATTAGGCAACTGGCAGAAGTCAAACGCCAGTTGCGGATTGCCCACATTCATCATAATCTTGACTGGAATGTCCGGCATGGCGCCGCGCTGTACTTCGGTCACCTCGGTCTCCAACAGTCCGTCGTAAATGAACCCGGTGTCGCCTTCAGCACAGCTGACGGTGACCAACATACCGTCTCCCAGCACATGGTCGGCGTTGCCACAGCCCACCACCGCGGGAATGCCCAGTTCACGCGCAATGATGGCGGCGTGGCAGGTGCGTCCACCGCGGTTTGTAACGATCGCGGACGCCCGCTTCATTACCGGTTCCCAGTTGGGGTCAGTCATGTCCGTCACCAGCACATCGCCGGCTTGCACCCGATCCATCTCGGAAATATTGTGGACGACCTTGACTGGCCCAGTTCCAATTTTTTGACCGATCGCCCGGCCATGCACCAGCACCGCCCCCTTGCCTTTGAGCTTGTAGCGCTGCTCGACCTTGCCCGCCGCCTGGCTTTTCACCGTTTCAGGCCGCGCCTGCAATATGTACAACTCGCCATCAATACCGTCTTTGCCCCATTCAATGTCCATCGGACGACCGTAGTGCTTTTCGATCACCAGTGCGTAGCTCGCCAGTTTTTGTACATCGGCGTCGGTCAGTGAGTAACGATTACGCATTTCGGTTGGCACATCGGTGGTCTTGACCAACTCGCCGGTCCTGGTCTTTTCTTCAGCACTCGAAAACTGCATCTGGATCAGCTTGGAACCCAGATTACGGCGAATCAGCGCATTCTTGCCTGCTGCCAGCATGGGCTTGTGGACATAGAACTCGTCCGGATTCACCGCACCTTGCACCACTGTCTCGCCCAGACCATAACTGGAGGTAATAAAGACAACGTCTTCAAAACCTGACTCTGTATCAAGTGTGAACATGACGCCAGCTGCACCAAGATCAGAGCGCACCATACGCTGAATACCCGCGCTGAGCGCGACATGTTCATGGGCAAACCCTTTGTGCACCCGGTAGCTGATGGCACGGTCGTTGTAAAGCGACGCAAACACTTCGCGAATTTTGTGCAATATCGCTTCGATGCCAGTCACGTTGAGAAAAGTCTCTTGTTGCCCAGCAAAAGACGCATCAGGCAGGTCTTCGGCGGTGGCCGACGAGCGCACCGCAAAAGACGCCTGCGCATTCGCGCCGCAGAGTGTCACAAACGCCGCGCGGATCCCGGCCTCGAAATCAGCCGGAAACGGCTGATTTTCAACCATCGCGCGGATTTCAGCGCCTGCGACAGCCAGCGCATTGACGTCTTCGGTATCGAGCTTGGCCAAACGATCGTTGATTTTCTGGCTCAAGTTGCCAAACTTCAAGAACTCGCGGAATGCATGCGCCGTCGTCGCAAACCCGGTAGGCACTTTGACCCCCGTAGGTAAATTGGAGATCATTTCACCCAGGCTCGCGTTCTTGCCACCAACCGAATCGACATCGGTCATTCTCAGCTTTTCAAAGGGCACCACTAGATCGGTCGGCGCAAAAAGTGCAGTCATGAATATCTCCAGAAGTTAAAAAAAACGGGGCGCATGCAGGCGATTTTCGTTTTGGTGTTGTGGTCTGGAAGCCGCCTGAAGCCGAAACTAATTCGATGATAATAATTGTAGGCCTGAACAAAACTGACGCCGCGCAAACCCAGTGCGCGACGACGTGCCAAAAAGAGCCCTTTCATTCAACCCGACCCACCTCCGCCATGCCTAACCGAACCGTATTCTTTGTCTCTGACGGCACCGGCATCACCGCCGAGACCTTTGGTAACGCGATCCTGAACCAGTTTGAATCCGAACTGCAGCGTGTCAGATTGCCGTTTGTTGACAACGTGGACAAGGCACACAGCGCCGTTCGCCAGATCAACCACGCCGGCGTCATCGACAACAAACGTCCGATTGTTTTTTTGACGTTGGCCAACTCAGAGGTGTTGCAGGTCATCCAGGACGGCTGTCAGGGTATGCTGATGGATATGTTCAGCACCTTTGTTCACCCGCTGGAAAAAGAACTGAACCTCAAGTCGAATCACCGCATTGGCCGCTTCAGTGACTCAAGCAAAAGTGAGCAATACCAGTCGCGCATCGAGGCTATCAACTTTTCACTCGAGCACGACGACGGCCAGTCCAACCGTGATCTCGAAAATTCCGATGTGATTCTGGTGGGCGTCAGTCGCAGCGGCAAGACGCCGACCTCCCTTTATCTGGCGATGCAATACGGGCTCAAGGCGTCCAATTACCCGCTTATTCCTGAAGATTTTGAACGACAGGACTTGCCTCCGGCACTCAAAGCCCAGCGCAAAAAACTCTTTGGCCTGAGCATTCAGCCTGAGCGCCTGAGCGAGATACGCAATGAGCGCCGACCCAATTCCAAATACGCCTCATTGGAAAACTGCCGCCACGAAGTCCGCGAAGCCGAAGCGATGATGCGCCGCTCGGGCATCCGCTGGCTGTCAACCACCACCAAATCGATCGAAGAAATATCGACCACCATCCTTCAGGAATTGCGGCCCGAACGTCTGAAGTACTGATACCCGCCGCTTACAAGCCCAACGCTGCAATGCCAGCCCGGGCGATTTGCGCGTCTTCCACTGATTTGACGCCACTGACACCGACCGCGCCAAGACAAACATCGTCTTTCAGGATCGGCACACCACCTTCCAACATGCCGTCGATGCCGGGCACCGTCACAAATGCAACGCGACCACCATTAATTACATCCTCGTAAGTTTTGCTCTCACGGCGCCCCATCGCTGACGTGCGCGCCTTGGCCGGTGCGATATGCGCCGATAGCGCTGCAGCACCGTCAAGTCGCTGAAGCCACAGCAACTCGCCGCCGTCGTCCACGATGGCGATGGTCACCGCCCAGCGATTGCGCATGGCCTCGGCCTCGGCTGCGGCAGCGATCGCCTTGACGTCTGTCATCTCAAGAAAAAGTTTTGTTTTCATTTGGAAAAATCGGTGTTGGCAACGTCTTGAGCATACCCCTCTGGCAGCGTCCGTTTACCCTCAACCTGGTTGCAAGAGGCCTCACAAAAAGTAGGAACAGCGACAAAAACCTGACTTGAATTGTCGACCCCAACCTTAAAATGAACGCTACTTGTTTACCAACCGACCTCAAGGAGGCCTTTCATGACAGATCACATCCAATCCATTGACCGCGGCTACGGCTACATGTCGCAAGAGCGCAACAAGGTTCTGCGCAACACTTATTGGCTGCTGGCGCTCAGCCTGGTTCCTACCGTTTTTGGTGCCTGGCTCGGTGTTGCCACCGGCATCACGCAATCGCTGAGCGGCGGCGTCGGCCTGGTGGTGTTTTTGGGTGGCGCGTTTGGCTTCATGTACGCTATTGAAAAAACCAAGAATTCAGCGGCCGGCGTGCCGGTGCTGCTAGGCTTTACCTTCTTCATGGGGCTGATGCTATCGCGCATGATCGCGATGGTGCTGGGTTTCAAAAACGGCCCTGAGTTGATCATGACCGCTTTCGGCGGCACGGCGGGTGTATTTTTTGTGATGGCCAGCTTGTCCAGCGTCATCAAACGTGACTTGTCGGGTATGGGCAAGTGGCTATTCGTCGGCGCATTGGCTATTTTGGTGGGCGGCATCATCAACGTGTTTATTGGTTCCACCGCTGGCATGATGGCGATTTCGGTCATGGCTATCGGTGTCTTTAGCGCCTATATGTTGTATGACCTCAAACGTATTGTCGACGGTGGTGAGACCAACTACATCAGCGCCACGTTGGCGCTGTACCTGGATATCATCAACGTGTTTCAGAGCCTGCTGGCCTTGCTCGGCATCATGGGTGGCGAACGCGATTGACCCCTTGCCGGCCTAGCCAACAAACAAAAGGCCCATTCGGGCCTTTTTTGCTGCTTAGCTGAAAATTGACCGTGTTTGAATCGAAACCGTAACCGTATTTTGATTCGCCAACCCTTTGACGCTTTATGTCCAGACGCTTAGCTGTTGTTGTCGCTGCCTTGTCGCTTTCGGCCTGTGACCTGTTGGGCCTGGGCCCAGATCCACGCATTGCCCAACGCGAAGCCGAGGCCAAGGCCATTGGCGCGGCCTGTCGGCACGGACTGCGCAGCATTGAAGACTGCTACGCTCTCAACAAAGGCATCAACAAAGCGTTCATCTACAGCGGCTGGCTGGAAATGGACGCCTACATGCGCGACAACAAGATTGAAGGCCTGCGTGCTGAAATCCAGCCCGCTGAACCAACCAAACCTGCCTCTGGCGCGCCGGTTGAAGAAGTTATCAACGAGTCGTCAGCAAAAGGCAAAGCACCTGCGCGCTAACGCTGCGTTGATGTGAGCGGGTCAACGCGATCGAAAACCGCCATGCTTTCCACATGCGCCGTGTGCGGGAACATGTTGATCACGCCAGCAGAACGACATCGGTAGCCAGCCTCGTGCACCAGCAACCCAGCGTCGCGCGCCAGCGTCGCTGGATTGCAGCTCACATAGACAATCCGCTGTGGTGGCGTCCATGCTGCGGCGCCTGGTGTCGTCTCCACCCCTTCGGCGCCATTTGACTGCTGATACAAATCGGCCAGCGCACGTACCAGGGAAAAAGCGCCTTCACGCGGTGGATCAATCAGCCAGCGCTCGGCGCTACCATCCTGTACCAGCAACGCCGGGGTCATTTCAAACAGATTTCGCGCTACAAAATTTGTATCACATAACGCTTGATAGACTGGGGCTGTAGCTTTGTTTTTTATATAATTATGCCGCGCGCGCTGGACCAGCGTTTCGCTACCCTCCACGCCCAGCACTTGCCCCGCCTGGGTCGCCAGCGGCAAGGTGAAATTGCCCAAACCACAAAACCAGTCAATCACCCGATCGCCTTTTTGCACCGCCAGCAAACGCAGCGCCTGGGACACCAGAATACGGTTGATCTGCGGATTGACCTGGGTAAAGTCGGTCGGCCTGAAGGGCATGGTAATGCCAAACTCTGGCAGCGCGTAACTGAGTTCCTGCGCCGAGTCCTCCAGCAGTTGCACCGTTTCAGGCCCTTTGGACTGCAACCACCACTGCACCCCCACCGCCACATGCTGTTGCGCAAAAGTTTTCAAGCGGGCCAGGTCAGCTTCGGTCAATGGAGCCAGATGCCGCAGCACCAGTGCCATCACCGCATCACCACACGCCAGTTCAATCTGCGGGCAGGTCTCTACCGCATCAAGCGACTGAATCAGCGAGCGCAAAGGCAGCAACAAATTGCTCACCGAAGCAGGCAACACCGGGCAGCTTTTCATATCAGCGACATAGCTGCTTTTACGTTCGTGAAAACCGATCAGCACCGTGCCTTTTTTTCGGACATGGCGCACCGAAAGCCGCGCACGGTAGCGGTAGCCCCAGGTCGGCCCCTCAATGGGACGCAGGATCTGTTCCGGCTTGACCTTGCCCAGGTGCCACAAACCGTCTTCCAGCACGCGTTGCTTGACCGCAACCTGCGCGGTGCTGTGCAAATGTTGCATCTTGCAACCACCGCACGCACCGGCATGCAAGCCAAAATGCAGGCAGCCCGGCTCGACGCGTTGCGACGACGCCTTGTGCAACTGTACCAATGTGCCTTGCTCCCAGTTGTTCTTTCTCCGGTTGACCCTGACGCTGACCGACTCAAAAGGCAATGCGCCCTCGATGAAAACCACCTTGCCGTCGGCGCTGTGTGCAACGCCTTGACCGTCGCTGTCAAGCGACTCCACCCATAAACGCGCAGCGGGCGCCGCGCCAGCAAGCAGCGTTAGTTTGTCGTCAACCATGAAATTCGGTGCAAGAGAAAAGGAAGCTCGCCGCAAAAAGCGGAACGTGCGGGGTTAACGCGCAGGCAAGTGCTTGAGAGGGTCCACCGGCTTGCCCTGGCGACGGACCTCAAAATGCAGCTTGACGCGATCTGCATCACTGTCGCCCATTTCAGCGATCTTCTGCCCTTTGAGCACCGACTGGTCCTCCTTGACCAGCAGCGTGCGGTTATGTGCATACGCCGTCAAAAAGATATTGTCGTGTTTGAGGATGATCAGGTTTCCGTAGCCACGCAACCCGGCTCCGACGTAGACAACACGGCCGTCGGCAACAGCCAATACCGGGTCGCCGACCTTGCCAGCCAGATCAACCCCCTTGTTTTTGACCTCATCAAAACCAGCGAGCACACTGCCGTTCACCGGCCAAATCCAGTTGGTCGCAGGCTCTGGGGCAGTTGGCGTCACTGGCACTACCGCCGTCACAGGGGGCGGGGCCAGGGCTGCGGTCGGTTGATCTACGGGCGCAGTTGCAACTACCGGCTTGGGCACCGGCTTGATCACCACTTCTCCTGACAACGGGGCAATCACGCGCAGCACCTGCCCCACTTCGATACGGTTGGGATTGTCCAACTGATTCCAATTGGCCAGATCACGAAAAGATTGACCATGCTCCAAGGCTATTTTCAGCAAGGTATCACCCGGCTTGACGGTGTAGTAGCCGATCTTTCCGGCGTTGTCAAAACCAGGCGCCTGCTTGACACCAGGGGCGTCGGCGGTGCTCGCTGGTGCAGACGCAATACGGGCGGGGCGCTCCTCAACCGGTGCCCGATTCAGGCTGGTTGACCCACAGCCAGCCAGACCGAAAGCCATAGCACACAGCAACAGCGCACCGAAATAGCGAAGGAACACACGTTTCATAAACACCCTAGTCAAGCGACACCAGATTTTAAAGGGACAAAGCGAACCGTTTCCATCATAGTCTGCCGCACGCCCTGAGCCGTCTTGTCCACCACCACCAAGGCCTGCTCGCCGCCGTTGAGCGCTGCGGCACACACTGGCGCGACCAAGCGGCCGCCCACCGCCAGTTGATTCAACCAACACGCCGGAATCGCCTCGCCCCCAGCGGCTGCGATGATGCCGACGTAGGGCGCACCCTTGGCGTAGCCCTGCATACCGTCGCCAAACAGCAGGTGCACATTGGCCAGGCGCAAGTGGCGCAGATTGTCTCGGGCCTTGTCATGCAAACCGCGCAAGCGCTCAATCGAATAAACCTCGTCAAATAACTGGCCGAGCAAAGCCGCCTGGTAGCCACAGCCGGTTCCAATCTCCAGCACCCGACCCGCACGACCCGCAACACCATCACACAACAGCGCCAACATGCGTGCAACCACTGAGGGCTTGGAGATCGTTTGTCCCAATCCAATGGGCAAACTGGTGTCCTCGTACGCCTGATTCACCAGCGCCGAATCAACAAAACGGTCCCTGTCAATCGCCGCCAAGGCCGCAAGCACGCGGGGATGGTTGACCCCTCCCTGCGCAATTTTGGCCACCATTTTCTGCCGCACCGCCCCCGAATCCAGCCCGACGCCGATCGGCGCCACATGGGATTGTGTGTAGCCACGGATCGACGCAAGCTTGCCACCAGACGCTGCTACGGGCTCAACACTTACCAGCCGAGCCGGAAAAGCCGGGCGGACCTTGGCCCCGGATGGATGACGCTGCGTCATGGCGCCTGGTCACCGGTCGCCGCCGCAGCTGACAAAAGCGACGCTGTCTGCGCCCAGTAGCCCAACCGCTCATGGTCGGTCAGATCAACCTGCAAGGGCGTCATCGCCACACACCCCTGCGCTGTGGCATGAAAGTCGGTGCCCTCCGCGTCATCTTTGGCAGCACCAGCGGCACCAATCCAGTACATGGTTTCACCACGAGGGTTTTGTTGGGTGATGACCGCCTCGGCCGCATGACGACGCCCCAAACGACACAACTTGACGGCACCGAGCTGCTCCAAGGGCAGATTGGGAATATTGACATTGAGCAGCCAGGCGCCACCGCCCAGTAACTTTTGCGCAGACAAATTTTGAACCAGCTCGCGTGCACGCTGAGCCGCTGCATCCAGATGCTTCCAGTCGCGCTCCACCTGCGAGAACGCAATCGACGGGATGCCAAACAGATAGCCTTCCATGGCCGCGCCCACGGTGCCTGAATAAATCGTATCGTCACCCATGTTGGCGCCGTTGTTGATGCCAGAGACCACCAGATCAGGCCGATAGTCCAGCAAACCGGTCAAGGCAATATGGACACAGTCGGCAGGCGTGCCGTTCACAAAACGAAACCCGTTGGCAGCGCGGTTGACATACAGGGGTGAATGGACCGACAACGCATTCGACTTGGCACTGTTGTTGTGCTCCGGAGCCACCACATCCACTTCGGCGACATCCTTGAGCGCGTCATAGAGCGCCACAATGCCTGGCGCCCGAAAACCGTCGTCATTACAAATCAAAATTTTCATGTAGACCCCTGGTTGAGCGGTGGATTGTAAAAGCCACCGCCTATTGGGGTCACACGCATCTTCACTTAGGGATCATGAACTTCGACTCTTCGCGCACCTTGCCGGGCGAGTCGAGCGACTCGATCTCGAAATGAATCTCGTGCGAACCCGGCGCAGCCACTTCAAACGGGGCCTGCACCCGCACCGGCATGGTGCGTGCTTCGGTCGACTTCACCTCGATCGTGTCGTCTGAGGTCACCACCAGACCTGGCAAACCTTCCACCGTCACCCGGTAACGCTGATTGGACTCGGTGGCGTTCATGATCTGCAAGCGGTAGACGTTTTCGGTCTTGCCTGCCTCGACCACACGCGCCATGACACCCCGGTCGCGCACCACGTCCACCTTGAAGGGCGTGCGCGTGGCCAATGTCACGAAAATCGCTGTAACAATGCCCAGCAACACGGTGGTGTAGACCAGCACACGGGGCCGCAAGACGTGGTGCACCACCTGTTTTTGTGACCAATGGTTGGCAATCGCGTTTTCAGTTGAGTACTTGACCAGACCACGCGGGTAGCCCACCTTGTCCATCACCGTGTCACACACGTCGGCACACGCACCGCAGCCAATGCACTGGTACTGCAAGCCGTTGCGAATATCAATGCCGGTCGGACAGACCTGCACACACAAGCTGCAGTCAACACAGGCCCCGAGATTCAACTTGGCCGGGTCGGCGCTTTTCTTGCGTGCACCGCGCGGCTCACCGCGCTCGGCGTCGTAGGTCACGATCAGGGTATCGCGGTCGAACATGGCGCTTTGGAAGCGGGCGTACGGGCACATGTGCAAGCACACCATTTCACGCATGAAACCAGCATTACCGTACGTCGCGAAACCGTAAAAAACAACCCAGAAAATTTCCCATGAACCCAAGTCCAGCACCATCACCTCATGTGCCAGCACCTTGATTGGCGTGAAATATCCGACAAAGGTAAACCCGGTCCACACCGCAATCGCCAGCCAGATGAAGTGCTTGGCGAACTTGCGAACGAATTTCTCCATCGAGAAGCCCGCCTCATCCCGCCGTATACGCGCCGAACGGTCGCCCTCGACCATTTTTTCAACCCACAGGAATATCTCGGTGTAGACCGTCTGCGGACAGGCGTAACCGCACCACAGTCGACCAGCCACCGCGGTAAAGAGAAACAAAGACAGCGCCGCGATGATCAGCATGCCGGTTAGGTAAATCAGGTCCTGCGGGTACAGCACCAAACCGAACAAGTAAAACCGGCGCTCAACAAGATCAAACAAAACGGCTTGGCGATGACCCCACTCCACCCAAGGCAGACCGTAAAACACAATCTGTGTGAGCCACACCATGACCCAACGCCAGTTGGCAAAAAAGCCTTTGACGCTACGCGGATAAATTTTCTGGTGCGATGCGTAGAGCGACACCATCTCGTCGTCGGGCTCCACAGCGGTGATTGGAATCACTTTTTTAGTGTCGTTGTTGTTTGCGTTCATCTTTCATTCCTCAAAAACTGGCTCGCGTGGCCCAACTTCTGCTGGCGCGCGCATCTGGGTCAAAAACTCGTCACGCGCCAGCGTGGCAAAAAACGGATGCCAATGCCGCTGCTCCAGCACTGTTGTCACCGCGCGCCCGCTGCGGGCATACCCCGGAAACAGGAGCGTTTCGTCGGGTAGTGTAAAAACCTTGCGCATGACACTTTCCCAAAGGGTCTCTGGTTCCTGCGGCTGACGCTGGCGAGGACAGTCGTTAACCGCCAGCAAACCACCACAAAACAAGCGATCGCGCCAGGCAAAACTCAAACAATGCGATGTGTGGCCGGGCGTTCGTATGACGCGCACGACTTCGTCGCCAAACGTGAGAACGGTGCCGTCGACTTCATCCAGAACAAAACCTGTCCTGTCGCCCTGAACCAATGCACCCCCCAAGGTCTGCAGCATTTTCGCTTCAGACTGCTGCGTGCCGTCATGGTGGTGCGTTCGCAAAACCCAGCGCAACTGCAAATCCCGTTCTGCCAACAATGCAGACAACAATGGCAGATCGCGTCCATGCGGATCGATCAGCACAGCCTGACGTGCTGTTGAATCAGCCAGCAAGTAGGTCAGCTCACCACTGTCCTCACGGTTCAAAATTCGGAAATACATCTGTAGCGTCTTCTGTCAAAGGAATTTTAGTGACGAAAAAATAGATACTGGACTGGGCGCAAGCTGCAGTCGGCATTTCCCGCGGTAAACGTGTACGACCGACAGCGCACCAAACCACGAGCCGTTGATGCAAATCTGAAGCGTCATGGTCAAGCCCACCGCAGCCAAGCGGCCAAAACCAACGCCCCCAAACAGGCCCACCCCGAAAAAAGCCAGCGCCAAAGCACGAACTTTGGCGTGAACCCCACACCATTGACGAGGCCGGCGCTCATCGCCCAAAAGACAGCCGAGGCAAATGCGTGATCCACACCGCCCTGTTGACCAGCAAACATGAACGGATAAACACTGCCGCCGATCATGATCACGAGTGCCACCATCAAACTCAGCGGCCGCAGGGATGAGGCGCTCGCCTCAGGAGCAGATGCATCAAACACCGTGCTGCTCAGTCGTTTTTGCCGCGGGCATCTTCACGCGCCTGCTGGGTTTCACCCCACATGGCGTTCAAAATGGCCAGCAACACCGCAAAACCCACACCCAAAATCCAAGCGAAATACCACATGGTTGTCCCTTTCAATAAGCAGCGTGATCGTGCTCTTGCACGTAGGCTGCGGTCACCTTGCCGCGCATGACGCGGTAAGCCCAAGAGGTGTACATCACGATCAAGGGCATAAAAATCATGGTGGCCCAGAACATGATGCCCAGCGTCATGTGGCTCGACACACTGTCCCACACCGTCAGGCTGGCCGCAGGCATGCTGCTCGACGGCATGACAAACGGAAACATCGAAGCCCCGGCCGTGCCAATCACCCCCACCACAGCCAGTGACGACGCTACAAACGCCGTGAGCGTTTTACGCAACACCAGCAACAGCGCTGCGCTCAGGGCACCCAGCACGCCCAGCGCGGGCAAGGCCCACATGAGCGGTTGCTGGCCGTAATTGGCCATCCATGCACCGGCTTCACGCACCACCGTCTTGCTCAAAGGGTCAGGCATGGCTGACGCATTGACCACCGAGGTGATGCGGTAGCCGTCAATCGATTGCAGCCAAACACCCGCTGCCACAAATGCCAGCACCATCACCAACGCCGCGCCCACGGCCCCCTTGATGGCTCGCGCCTGGATCACGCCCTCGGTGCGGTGCGCCAGGTAGCTGCCACCCTGCAAAGTGATCATGGCGCTGCTCACCACCCCCACCAACAAGGCAAACGGGTTGAGCAACTGCCAGAAACTGCCGGTGTAGGTGGACACCAAATAGTCATCAAACTGAAATGGCACGCCCTGCAACAAATTGCCAAACGCCACCCCGAAAATCACGGGTGGCACAAACCCGCCGACGAACAAGCCCCAGTCCCACACGCTGCGCCAGGTGCTGTTGTGGATTTTGCTGCGGTAATCAAACCCCACCGGCCTGAAAAACAGCGCCCATAACACCAGCAACATGGCCCAATAAAAGCCGCTGAACGCCGTGGCATAGACCAACGGCCAAGCCGCAAAAATGGCACCACCGCCGGTGATGAACCACACCTGGTTACCGTCCCAATGCGGTCCCACGGTGTTGATCACCACCCGGCGCTCCAGGTCATTGCGGCCGACAAAGGGCAGCAGCGTGCCCACCCCCATGTCGTGCCCGTCCATGATGGCAAAGCCCACCAGCAGCACACCTACCAGCAGCCACCAGATGATTTTTAAGGTTGAATAGTCAAACATGATGTGCCTTTCAAGCGTGTGCGGGTGCAAGCGTTGAACCACTCTCGCTTTGATAGCGACCGGTGCCCAGACTGCCTGGGCCCATGCGGGCAAACTTCACCATCAAAAACATTTCAACGACCAGCAGCACGGTGTAGAAACCAATGAAACCGGCCAACGACCCGTACAGACTGTTGACACTTAGGGTGGAGACCGACATGTGGGTTGGCAGTACACCATAAATCGTCCACGGCTGGCGGCCATACTCCGCCACAAACCAGCCCAGCTCACAGGCTAGCCACGGGGCGGGCAGCATCCACAGCGCGGCTTTCAGCAGCCAGGGCTTGTCCATGAAATTGGATTTGAGCGTGCTGTAAAACGCCAGTCCAAACAAGAGCAGCATGGCGAAACCCAGGCCCACCATCAGGCGGAAACCCCAGAACATGGGTGTCACGCGCGGCACGGTGTCATTGACCGCTTGGGTGATCATCTCCGGTGTGGCCTGGCGCACATCGACCACGTATTTTTTCAGCAGCAGGCCAAACCCGAGGTCAGCCTTGTGTTGCTCAAACACCTGTTTGGCAGTGACGTCGTCGCGGTTGGCGCGCAAGGCTTCCAGCGCCGTCACGGCTTGAATGCCACTGGCGATGCGCTCGCGATTTTTGGCCTTGATGTCGTGGATGCCCGGAATTTCCTTGGTGACAGAGCGCGTGCCAATCAGTCCCATCACCCACGGCACTTCAACTTCCCAATTGTTCTTTTGCTCGGCTTCATTGATGTCGGCCAACAAGGTCAAGCCCGCCGGGGCTGGTTTGGTTTCCCACATGGCTTCTATAGCGGCCATCTTGGTTTTCTGCGCTTCGCCCACGGTGTAACCCGATTCATCGCCCAGCACAATCACGCTCAGCACCGAAGCCAAGCCAAAGGCGGCAGCCACTCGGAAACTGCGCTTGGCAAAAGCCACATCACGTTTTTTCAGCAAGTACCAGCTGGAGATTGACATCACAAACATGGCGCCGGTGGTGTAGCCGGCCGACACCGTGTGCACGAACTTGGCCTGGGCATCCGGGTTGAAAAGCACCGCCCAAAAGTCGGTCATTTCCATGCGCATGGTCTGGTAGCTGAACTCGGCCCCCACCGGGTTTTGCATCCAGCCGTTGGCAATCAAAATCCACAAGGCGCTCAGGTTGGTGCCCACCGCCATCAGCACAGTGACCAGCAGGTGTTGTGGTTTGGAGAGCCGATCCCAGCCAAAAAAGAACAGGCCGATCATGGTCGATTCCAAAAAGAACGCCATCAGCCCTTCAATCGCCAGCGGCGCGCCAAAAATGTCGCCCACGTAGTGCGAGTAGTAAGCCCAGTTGGTGCCAAACTGAAATTCAAGTGTGATGCCAGTCGTCACACCCAGCGCGAAGTTGATGCCAAACAGCTTGCCCCAAAAGCGCGTCATGTCTTTCCAGACGACGTTGCCGGTCATCACGTACACGCTCTCCATGATCACCAGCAGCCAGACCATGCCAATGGTCAGCGGTACAAACAAAAAATGGTAGAGCGCTGTAGCGGCAAATTGCAGCCGTGACAAATCAACAAGTTGGTCAGAAATCAAGGCAATACTCCTTTGGACCCGCCGGGATCGGATGACAAAAACTGCTGCATCACCTGTGTGGCGTCGACTGCCACATTCTGGTCACGCACAAAAATCCACCACAAACCCGCCAACACCAGCAACTTGAGCAGCAGCACAACAGCCAATTTGGTAGCCAGTGGCATGGTCCAGTTTTTCATGATGTCAGTCTGCTTTGATTTGTAGGGGACAAGCTGGCTGTATTCAATTTACATGCCACACCTGGAGAAATTTTTTTTATTCATACATTTCAACAAGTTAGATTGAATCTCGTCAGCGCTATCGTAACCCTGGCACGATGATTGACTGCCATTTTTGGCAGTTTGGCACCTAATTGACATATAATGGCAGTGTTTTGACACCCATCCAACTTGCGTGAAACCTCTACCCGAATTGATGTCGTATCTGGAAGGGTTGCCTGAGCCTCACATCCTGTTCGACAACCAGTACCGCATCCTGGCGGCCAATGGCGCCTATCGGCGCCAGTTCAGCGCCGACCGCAGCGTGGTGGGACGCACCTGCTACGAAGTGTCTCACCACTTCAACCAGCCGTGCGACCAAGCTGGCGAGTCGTGCCCGCTGCTCAAGGCGCGTGAATCGGGTCAGCGCGAACGCGCGCTGCACCTGCACCATACGCCCAAGGGCGAGGAATACGTCAACATTGAATTGGTCCCGCTGCGCAACGACGCTGACGAACAGGCCTTCTTCATTGAAAAGATGGAGCCCCTGCAGATTGCGCAAGGACACACAGGGGCTCAGGTCTTGATTGGCCGCAGCCCGGTTTTCCAACACATGCTTTCGCTGGTCGCGCGCGTGGCGCCGTCCATGGCAACAGTCTTGCTGCTGGGCGAATCCGGCACGGGCAAGGAGCTGATCGCTCACGCGGTGCACGAGGCCAGCCAACGTGCGAGCCACGCGCTGGTGCCGGTGGATTGTTCCAGCCTGCCCGAAAACCTGTTTGAGTCCGAACTGTTTGGCCACGAGCGTGGCGCTTTTACCGGCGCCAATACTGCCCGTGCCGGTCTGGTTGAAGCCGCCAGCGGCGGCACCTTGTTCCTGGACGAGGTGGGCGACATACCGCTATCCATGCAGGTCAAGTTGCTGCGCCTGCTGGAAACCGGCACCTACCGGCGCGTGGGCAGCACCGAGCAACGCCACGCCGACATCCGGGTGGTATCTGCCACCCACCGCGACCTCGACCAGATGGTGGTCCAGGGCAAGTTTCGTGAAGACCTGTACTACCGTCTGAGCACTTTTCCCATCCACTTGCCCGCCCTGCGCGAACGCCGCGACGACATCGCGCTGCTGGCCAACGCCTTGCTGCAACGCGTGGCACCGCGTCGCAAACTCCGTCTCGGTGATGAGGCGCTGGGGCGACTGGCACGGCAAGACTACCCCGGCAACGTGCGTGAACTGCGCAACCTGCTCGAACGTGCTGCGCTGCTCTGCGACGGCGAGACGCTGGAGGCCGCGCACATCGATCAGGCCCTGCGTTTGGGCAGGCGCCCGACGCTGCCCGAAAACGCCCCCGCAAGTTCCCCAGCGGCGTTGACGAACTCGCTCAAGGCCGCTGAGACCGCCACCCTGCAAGCCCTGGCGCAGGCGCACCAGGGCAGCCGCGCAGAACTGGCCGCCAGACTGGGCATCAGCGAACGCTCGCTTTATCGCAAGCTCAAAGCGCTCAAACCCCGTTGACGCCGGCTGCTCAGGGTGCAATCATTTCCGCGTAATCGTAAAGCTCACCCAAAATCGCCTCGCCACGTGCGTCGGCGGTTTCGGCCAACTTGTCCATCTGGTCAAACAACGCGGGTAACGTCAATACCCCGCCCTCACCGGCCAAGAGCCGGGCACTGCGATGTGCCTGCCACCGCCGCTGTTCTTCAACGCTCAAACTGCCAGGGAAGTTGCGCGCGCGGTAGCGCCACAACAGCTCGCCCAGGCGCGCATCTTCAAAGCTTGGGCGCGCCTTGGCCAGTTCTTCCGGTGGGCGCAGGCGCAAGTCATTGAGGCGACGACGGTCGGCATTGCAGACAAAGCCGCCGTACAGATCTTCGTCCACATCCACCGGGCCGGCATCCCCGCGCTTGAACACCTCGGCCCAGATGGCGCTCATGTCGGGCAAGTCGCGCGCCTTGGCCGCGTTCTGCAGTTGTGCGGCCACGTCGATGCCCCAACGCTCGGCCATGGCAGGGTTGAGCACCTTCAGGTTGCTCATGACCATGGGCGACTTGTTGATGTGCACAGATTTGACCGGAAGACGGCGCACGCCCTCGGGCAAGTCGCTTGATTTGGTGAACAGGCGCTGCCTGATCAGCGCTGCGTTCAAGCTGGCCAATTCACCAGGGTCTTGCGCCAGGTCCCAGGCCAGCAGCTCGTTTTTGTTGCCCGGGTGCATGGCCAGCGGCCACATCAGTGCCAGACAACCGCGCTCGGGGGCAAACATGCCCGAGATATGCCAAAACGGTTTGGCGCTGGCCTGCGTGGCGGGCAGACCCAGTTCGGCCAGCACGCGGTCTTTCTTGTGCAGGCCAAAGCAAAAGTCAAACAGCTTGGGTTGCGCTTTTTTGATGAGCTGCGCCAGCGCGATGGTAGCGCGCACGTCGCTCAGGGCATCGTGCGCAGATTCGTGCGCCAAGCCGTTGGCGGCGGTCAGGTCAGTCAGCTTGAAGCTGGGTTTGCCATCCGCTTTGGTTGGCCAGGTGATGCCATCGGGCCGCAGGGCGTAAGCGGTGCGCACCACGTCGAGCAGATCCCAGCGACCGCAGTCGTTTTGCCACTCGCGCGCGTAGGGATCCATCAGGTTGCGCCACAGCATGAAACGGGTAATTTCGTCGTCAAAACGGATCGTGTTGTAGCCCACGCCGACGGTCCCCGGCAAGGCCAGCACTTGTTCAATTTGCGCGGCAAACTGGTACTCCGGGATGCCTTTTTGCAGACACTCCTGCGGTGTGATGCCGGTGATCAGGCAAGCCTCGGGCTCGGGCAAAAAGTCATTGGCAGGCTGGCAATACAGCATGATCGGTTCGCCCATCGGGTTGAGCTCGGCGTCGGTGCGAATGGCGGCAAATTGCGCCGGACGCGCGCTGCGGGTGTTGGCACCAAAGGTTTCGTAGTCGTGCCAGAGAAAGGTGTGGGTCATAAAAAGATCAATTAAATACTACTTAATCTATAGCTGCTTGCGCTTGCTGAACATGGGCTAGATGCCATTTTTACTTGCGACGTGCAGAGCGCACACCAGGAAGCTCCAGCACCAGCGAGAGCACTTTTTGCAAGTGGCCAGAGTCTGCCACCTCCACAGTGAAGGTCATCCAGGCGATGCCTTTGATCGACTGGGTTTGCACGCCGGTGACGTTCATTTTTTCTTTGGTGAACACCTCAGAAATGTCGCGCAACAGGCCCTGGCGGTCTTGCGCGGTGATGGCCACATCCACCGGGTAGACCGCGCTGTCTGTGGCTTGTCCCAAACCCCATTCCACGTCAATCAGACGCTCACCATTTTTCGCCACCATCTCGGCCAGGTTGGAACAGTCGGCGCGGTGCACACTGACGCCTTTGCCGCGGGTGACAAAGCCGACGATGGCGTCGGGCGGAGCCGGTTTGCAGCACTTGGCCAATTGCGTCATGAGCGAGTCCACCCCCACCACCAGCAGCCCGCCTTTGCTCGGGTTGTCGCCACTGCGCGCCTTGCGCAACAGGGGTGCGTCGGCGTCAAACTGCGGCGCCTCCGCCGGACGCAGCAAAACCTCAATCTGGCGCAGCGAAAACTCGTCCTTGCCAACGTTCTCAAACAGCGCGTTGGCGTTGTCAAAGCCCAACCGCGCCGCCAGGTCGTCGAGTTTGAGCGCAGTTTTGCCTTCACGCTGCAGCAATTTTTCAACCGCCTCACGGCCCTTGGCGATGGTCTCGGACAGCGCCAGCGCGTTGAACCAGGCGCGTACCTTGGTCCTGGCGCGGTGACTGGCCAGGTAACCCAGATCGGCGTTAAGCCAGTCGCGCGACGGGCCGCCTTCCTTGGCGGCGTTAACTTCGACGGTCTGGCCGTTTTTCAGCGGCGTATTCAGCGGCACCATCGCGCCATCGACCCGCGCGCCACGGCAGCGGTGGCCCAGGTCGGTGTGCACGGCGTAGGCAAAATCAATCGCCGTGGCACCCTGGGGCAGCTCGACAATCGAGGCATCTGGTGTCAGCACGTAAATGCGGTCGTCGAGCAAACTTTGTGTCTGCACGCCCGAGAGGTCGCGCTCCCACGCCAGCAGCTGGCGCAGCACGGCAATCTTGGCGTCGTAGGCACCGGTGGCCGACACGCCAGCATAACCTTTGGCACCCGCCTCTTTGTAAGCCCAGTGCGCAGCGACGCCGTTTTCGGCGTGGTCATGCATGGCCTGGGTACGGATCTGGATCTCGGTGGGCTGACCCGCCGCGTCGCGCACCACGGTGTGCAGCGACTGGTAGCCGTTGACCTTGGGTTTGGCAATGTAGTCGTCAAATTCGTCGGCGATCGGGGTGAAACGGTCATGCACCCAGCTCAGGGCGCCATAGCAATCGGGTACGCTGGTGACGATGATACGCAGCGCACGCACGTCATAGACCTGGCTGAAGTCGAGCGACTTGCCTCGCATCTTTTTGACGATGCTGTAAATGTGTTTGGGTCGCCCCGAAACCTTGGCCTGGATGCCACTGTCGATGAGCTGCTGCTCAAGCGCGCTGCGCAAACGCTCAACGTGGGCCTCGCGCTCGGCGCGCTTGGCATCCAGCAACAAGGCAACTTCGCGGTAAGTTTCGGGCTCCAGAAAGCGAAACGCCAGGTCTTCCATTTCCCACTTGATTTCCCAGATACCCAGGCGGTTGGCCAGCGGGGCAAACACCTGCAAGGCCTCGGCGGCAAGGCCGTCAGGCATGGACAGTTTGTTCGCGGCAAAAAAACGCAGGGTCTGCAGGCGCGAGGCCAAACGCAGCATAACTACGCGCAGGTCACGCGAAAACGCCAGCAGCATCTTGCGCACGTTCTCGGTCTGCAGGGCAACGGCCTGCTGCGCAGCCGGTGTATCGGCCAGCGTTTTGGGACGAGCCAGGCGCGCCTGACGCTGCACGCGCACCAGCTTGGTTGTCTCAATCGCCAGCGCGGCAAAGTTGTCGCCAAACGCCTTGGCAATAATCTCCTGTGGCTTGTTCAGGTGGTCGCAGGCGTACACCAGGTAGCTTGCTGCCTGCATCGCCTGCGAGCCACCAATACTCCTGAGAATGGCCGCCACCGCATCGGCGTGCGCCAGGATGTTTTCGCCGGTATCCAGCGTTTCAGAAGACAACAAGGGCTCAGCAAAGGCGCGGGCGCGGGCCAGCGCTTGCGGCTGATCGGGCAGGCTGTGGGTGGTGGCAGCAACAACGGGCAATACCGGCTTGTCAGCCGGTTGAACTGCTTGGCGGGGGCTCAGGGATCGTTTCATCTAGCGCAGCAAAAAAGACCGCACCGCCTGTACCTGGTCGGGTGTCACAATGGTCGGCGCATGACCGACACCAGCAAATTCGATCAGCCGCGCCCGGGGGCCGCGCTGCGTCATGGCATACGCGGTGGCGCGCGACAACAAGTCGGACTGCGCGCCGCGCAGCAACAGCGTTTGCGCGGTGATGGCGTCGTAGGCCTGCCATAGCTGCGCCTCGCCTTGGGCGGCAGATTCCTGCGTGATGCTCTTGAACGGCTCAGCCAGCGCCGGGTCGTAGCGCAGTGTGAAGCGGCCCGTGCCGTCGCCCAGCGGCTTGATCTGCGGGCGGCTCAAAGCCAGCCACTGTGCTGGGGTGTGTGGGCCAAAACTACTGGCAATCGCCCACAGCGCATCAGCGGCCTGCTGCTCGGACGCAAACACCGGCACCTTGCCCAGGTACTGACCAATGCGTTGCAGTGCCTGCCACTCTATGACCGGGCCAACGTCGTTGAGCACCAGTCGGCGCACCTTGGCAAAAGCCGGCGCCTCGGGTTGCCCGGCGATCACCATGCCAATCAACCCGCCCATGCTGGTGCCCAACCAGTCGAGCGTGGTGGGCTGCAGGCGGGCCAACAGCACCAGCATGTCGGCGGCATAAAACGGGATCTGGTAACCCTGTGGGTCTTTCAGCCAATCACTTTGGCCACGACCCACCACGTCCGAGCAAACCACCTGAAGCGTGTCACCGCCCAGTGTCACCAAGGCCCGGGCCAGCGTGTCAAAGTCGCGTCCCTGGCGCGTCAAGCCATGCACGCACAACACCACATGGCGTGCTTGCGGGTTACCCCATTGCCACCACGCCATGCGATGGCCGCCCTGGGCGTCGGGACAATCAATAAATTGGCGGGTGGGTTCAAGCATGGTGGGTGGCATTCGATAATGGCGCAGTAAACAGGGCATCATCCTAATGGAAACTTGCCACCGACCCGTCACGGAACTTTTCAAAACATTTTTTCGGAGAACTCTCATGCTCAAAGGCAAAACAGCGCTCGTCACCGGTTCTACCAGCGGTATTGGCTTAGGCATTGCCAAAGCGCTGGCCGCGCAAGGCGCCAACATCGTCATCAACGGCTTTGGCGATGTCGAGGGCCCCAAGGCCGAAGTGGCCGCACTGGGCGCCCGCGTGGGCTACCACGGCGCCGACATGAGCAAACCTGCCGAAATTGCCGACATGATGGCCTACGCCGCCGCCCAGTTTGGCTGCGTCGACATTCTGGTCAACAACGCCGGCATCCAGCACGTTGCCCGTGTTGAAAACTTCCCCGTCGAACGCTGGGACGCCATCATTGCCATCAACATGAGCAGTGCCTTTCACACCACCCGCCTGGCGCTGCCCGCCATGCAGGCTGCGGGCTGGGGCCGCATCATCAACGTGGCGTCGGTGCACGGTCTGGTGGCCTCGGCTGAAAAGTCAGCCTATGTCACCGCCAAGCACGGCCTGGTCGGTCTGACCAAGGTGATTGCGCTGGAAAACGCCACCACCGGCGTGACCTGCAACGCCATCTGCCCCGGCTGGGTACTCACCCCACTGGTGCAAAAACAAGTCGACGCCAAGGCCGCGGCACTTGGCATCAGCAACGACGAAGCCAAGAAGCAACTACTAGAGGAAAAAGAACCCTCCTTGCAATTCACCACGCCCGAAGAATTGGGTGCGCTGGCGGTGTTTTTCTGCTCACCCGCAGGCACCAACGTGCGCGGCGTGGCCTGGAACATGGATGGCGGCTGGGCGGCGCAGTAGTTCTCACGCGTCAGTGCGCCAGCGCACAGTACCTCTGATGCCCCAGCGCGTATCATGGTTTGCAGCCCAACTGCTGCACCGCCTATGGTCCGCCCCTTTTCGGGCACCAGGCCCCCTTTGGAATGACCATGAGCAACCAACCACTGCCAACCTACGCCTCTTACCCACCGCCAGTCAATGGCCTGCAACTGCATGTCGGATTCGAGATCGAGTACGACTGCCCCGCTCCCACGCCGATGATTCTGGCCTTGAGCATTCACCATTCACGCGCGGCCGACCTGTTGCGCCCGGATGTGCTGATGAGCAACCCGGCCTTGCCGGTGCACGCCTATCACGACATGTTTGGTAACTGGTGCAGCCGCATCGTGGCCCCCCAGGGCCGACTGGTGCTGCGCACTGATGCGCTGGTGAACGACAGTGGTCTCGCCGACACCGTGGCCCCGTGGGAGACCCAGACACCGGTGGAGCTGCTACCCGAAGCCACGCTGGTTTATTTGCTCGGCAGCCGCTACTGCGAGACCGATCTGCTCTCGGGCATCGCCTGGCAGCGATTCGGCAATGGCCCGACCGGCTGGGCGCGGGTGCAGGCGATTTGCGATTTTGTCCATCAGCACATCGAATTTGGCTACCCGTACGCCAGACGCACCCGCACCGCCTGGGAGGCCTACCAGGAACGCCGCGGTGTATGCCGCGACTACGCCCACCTGGCCATTGCCCTGTGCCGCTGCATGAACATTCCGGCGCGTTATTGCACAGGTTACCTGGGCGACATCCGCATTCCAGCAGTACCGGCCCCAATGGACTTTGCCGGCTGGTTTGAGGCTTTTCTGGGTGAGCGCTGGTACACCTTTGATGCGCGCAACAACACGCCGCGCATTGGCCGGGTGCTGATGGCGCGAGGGCGCGACGCTTGCGACGTGGCGCTGGCGAGCACCTTCGGGCCCAACACGCTGCAGCGCTTCACGGTATGGGCTGACGAGGTGCCAACTCCCTGAGGAAAAATCCGGCTTTGGTTAAGCGCTGGAACCGCCTCTAAAAGCTATTTTTTATATAGCTACTCCCGCTTATAAAATAAGGGCTGGAGGCCTAAAACACTGTTAACTTCAAGACGACTGCTTGAACGCCATGACGGCCTGGTTGCGCAAGGTGCGCAGGAGCGAAAGCTCTCTCTCACCCACGACCAGGCCACTCTTGTCCGCCTTGTCGGCGTAGATCAGACCAAACGGTTTGCCTTTGAGCTGCAGCGGCAAGATCAAAAAAGTTGGCGCATGGTAGGTCTGGCGATACCAGGCTGGCAAACGCTCGGCAATACGGGGGTCGCTGGCGTCGCTGATCAGCGTGTCCGCACCCTTGCTGCATATGGTGGCAAACAAGTCGGGCACTTTGCTAGGCCCCAAATACACGCTGAAAGTCTTGACCACGCCCTCGACCCCGGCACCCAGGCCAAAGCGGCCGGTGAGCGTATCAATATTGGGGTCGCGCAGGCAAAACACCACGCGTTGAAAATCCAGCGCGCGAAACATCGCCTCCAGGATCATGCGCAAGATGTCGCTGAGCTTGAAGTCCTCGACCATCGCGTTGGTAATGTCCTGAATACCCGCAGTCAGGGTTTGCGCCACCTGATCCGACGCAGCGACCGTCTTTACAGGGCCATCCAGCGGCTCCACC
>Ga0210035_1000282_pt1 | contig 40315 bp, 33 predicted proteins | sample CryGeymeta201507_FD_183975 | JGI IMG/M metagenome (GOLD analysis project Ga0210035, IMG submission 183975) | Groundwater microbial communities from Crystal Geyser aquifers in Utah, USA - Crystal Geyser metaG 2015-07 (SPAdes) (version 2) | ecosystem: Environmental > Aquatic > Deep subsurface >...
CAATAACTTGTACATTTGCCCAGCCATCTTTGGGCGCATTGCGTCGTTGCAAATCGCTTGTTTAGCAGAGCTAAACGGCGCGTTTTGCGCCTAGCACTGCATCCCAAATCTGGCCGTCAAAATGTCTAACTTATTACTTTACGAGCCCTAAATCAGGTCCAGCACACGTTTTCATTGCTGTTTCAAGCGCTTATACTGTACAAATATTTGCACATGATGTGCTGCTCAGGAGACGGTCATGGGAATTTCAGCAAGCGACGTTATCCCACTCTCACACGCCAGAGCCAACTTTTCTGAGCTGGCTGAGGAAGTCAAGGCGGGTGCGGAGAAAATTGTGACGAAAAACGGTGAAAGCTTTATTGCGCTAATCGACTCTGACCGGCTGGACTATTACCACCAGCTTGAACGTGAGCGCATCCATTTGCTCCTGATCGACGAGGTATCCAGGGGACTCGACGATGTGGCTGCCGGTCGGGTAAAGGATGCCCGCATCGCCATCCAATCCATCAAACGTCGGCGCAGCGCCTGACCGATACGAGAATTTTGACAGTGGCAAAGAAGCTTGTCGTCAAGTTAACGGCAAACTTTGAGCGAAATCTCGCTGACATTGAGCTGTTTTTGACTGAGGCGGAGGCTACGCAAGCATTCGACGGTCTGTTGGGCGACTTATTGGATACCGTGATTCCCAATCTCGAACGGTTTCCAGGCATGGGGCGCCCATTTCTGAACAGGGCTGTTGGATCAGTGGAAGCGACGAACGCGCTGACTGCACTACGCGCCAAATTGAAGGCTGTACTGGCGAACCCGGATGCTCTGCGCGAATACGTCATGGACCATTATTTGGTGCTGTACGCGCAGATTGATGGAAATATTCACCTGCTGGCGATCAAACACCATCGCCAGATATCTTTCGATTTTGAGGCGCATGGGGCTAACTCAGCGGCGCGACCAGGTAGTTGAACAGCACCGGCAGCCACAGCATCAGCGTGACCGGATGCCACTGCCACAGCAGCGGGCCAGCGGCGACAAAACTGGGCACGGCCAATGACAGCAGCCAGGCATGGCGTTTTTTGTCGCGGTAAGCCTCTGCGGGCGCAGGCGCAGGAGTGAGGGCTATTGCCATCGCGAAGCCTCCATCAAGGTGCTGGCCGGACGGTCAGTACATGAGCCTTACCGCAATTGCGCGGTGCGTGCACGGCGAGCGGCGCAGGCGTTGGCGTTGGCGTTGGTGATCGGGGCGGTTTACCACGGCAGTTTTTCACCGTTGTAGGCGACAAAGCGGCCGCTGTCGTCCGGCCCAAGCTGGTTTAATGTTTGTAGCATCTCGCGCACAGCCAACAAGGATTGGCGGCCAATTTGTTCACCTTTGAAGGGTTGAGACAAAGCGGTGTTGACGGTGCCCGGATGCAGGCTGACCAGTACCGCCTGCGGGTTGCTGCGCTTGACCTCAATGGCGGCGGTTTTCAGCAGCATGTTGAGCGCCGCCTTGGAGGCGCGGTAGCTGTACCAGCCGCCCAGGCGGTTGTCACCGATGCTGCCCACCTTGGCCGAGATCACCGCCAGCACGCTGCGCTGCGTATCCAGCAACGGGCAGAAGTGGCGCAGCACCAGCGCGGGCCCAAAAGTGTTGACGCGAAAGGTGGCCTCTAACTGCGCGAAGTTCAGGTCGGTCAGCTTTTTCTCAGGGCCAAAGTCCGCCGTATGCAGCAAGCCGGCGGCGTTGATGATCAGGTGAAATTTGCCACTGTGGCGCAGTTGCGCGGCCGCTGCGCCAATGCTCGCCTCATCGTTAAAGTCCAGCGGTGGCTCAGAGTGGCGGTGCAACCCGATCACCTGTGCGCAGCGCGGGTTGGCTTGCAGCGCCTGCGCAAAGGCTTGGCCAATACCGCCCGATGCGCCAAGAATGAGTGCGCGAAAACCGTCAGGGAATGTGTTCATGAGGTGCTTGCCAAGTGATTGAAGCGGGTAAACACTCTGTGCGTGTTGCGTGTGTTTGCGGTGCTCAAAGCGCGTCAAGCCGCTGGCGGATTTGTTGTGCCTGAGCTTGCAGCGCCGTCAATTCATCGGCGGGCATTTTGGCCAGCTGGCGGTAGGCCATACCGATGCGCGGGTTGCGCGCCAGCTTGTTGGCGTTGCGTTGGTAAAAGTCCCAATAGAGCGCATTGAACGGGCAAGCAGATTCGCCCAGACGCTGTTTTTTGTCGTACGCGCAGCCTTTGCAGTAGTCGCTCATGCGGTCAATGTAGGCGGCGCTTGACACGTAGGGTTTGGTTGCCAGCAGGCCGCCGTCGGCAAACTGGCTCATGCCCAGCGTGTTGGGCAATTCCACCCATTCAAACGCGTCAATGTAAATGCCCAAATACCAGCGGTGCAGCGCGGGTACGTCCAGCCCGACCAGCAGAGCAAAGTTGCCAATCACCATCAGCCGTTGAATGTGGTGCGCGTGGGCGTTTTGCAGCGAGCCGTTGATTGCAGCATGCATGCAATTCATGCGCGTCTGGCCGGTCCAAAACCATTCAGGCAACGGCGTGGTGTGACCAAAAAAATTATTCTGGTCGTAGCCCGGCATTTGCGCCCAGTAGATGCCGCGCACATATTCGCGCCAGCCGATGATCTGGCGGATAAACCCTTCAGCCGCGGCCAGATCGACCTGGCCTGCAAGGTAGGCCGCCTCCACCTGCTGCACCACTTCGCGCGGATTGATCATCTTCACGTTGAGCGCAAACGACAGCAACGAGTGGAACAGCCGCGGTGCCTTGCGGCTCATGGCATCTTCATAGTCGCCAAAATGCGGCAACGCGTGGGTGATGAAATGGCCGAGCTGCTGCAACGCCTCGGCCCGGTTGAGGGGCCAGCGGAAGTTTTCTGCACTGGGCTCACCAAAGCTCTGCACACCTGCGGCCTGAATGCTGGTCCACAGCGCGCGGTGGTTATGCCTGGGGCGCAGGTCAGGCGGCTCGGGCGGTGTGCCCTTCCAGGGTTTGCGGTTCTCGGCGTCAAAGTTCCACTGGCCGCCCACCGGTTTGTCGGTGTCGCCCATCAGCACCCGGTGGCGTTTGCGCATGGCGCGGTAAAAGGTTTCCATCAACCACTGCTTGCGTCCGACAAACAGCTCGGCCACTTCATGGCGCTGGGTGTAGAAATGTTCACTATCAACTTGAGAGCTGCTTGCGCTTGTTACATAAGGGCTGGAGGCACAAAATGCTTGTAACTGTTGGTCAAGCCTGTATTCATCAGGGACTTGGTATTGAAACACCTGCGCCTGGTAGCGCTGCAACAGCATGTTCAGGTTGTCGGTCAGGCGCTGCTGGTTGGTCACATCGTCAATGGCCAGGTAATGCACCTGGTGGCCCGCATCTGTGAGCTGCTGTGCCAACGCCCGCATGCCGGCAAAAATGGCGATGATTTTTTGCGCGTGGTGCAGCACGTAATCGGTCTCCTGCCGCATCTCCATCAGCACGTACACCACGTCGGGGCGCACGGTGGCAAACCAGCTGTGCCGCGGGTTGAGCTGGTCGCCCAGAATCAGGCGCAGGGTGGTGGCGGGGAGGGCAGAGGACGCAGTACGCATAGGCTTACCCAAGTATGGCACCGCGCTTGCGGCCCGTCCGGCCAAGGGAAATGCGGCGCGAGGCCGATTGCCCTGCGCCATGCCAGCGGCTCAGCCGAGCAGCTCTTTCACCCGCGCGATCACGCCGTCGCAACCATCTTCGATGATGTCAATGACGCGCTCAAAGTCAGCGGGCTGGCCATAAAACAGGTCAGGCACGTCGGGGTTGACCGGCATGCTGCAGTACTCGGTGAACAAGTGCAGCTTGGCTTGGTGTGGCGCGGGGCAACGCATGCGCAGCGTCAGCAGGTTGCTTTCTTCCATCGCCAGGATCAGGTCAAAGCGTTCAAAGTCGCACAGTTGCAACAGCTTGGCCTTGAAGCCGGTGAGGTCATAGCCGCGGCGCAGTGCGTGCTTCTGGGTATGAAAGTCGATGTGCTCGTCGGTGTTGAGGTCGTGCGTGGCAGCAGAGGCCACAATGACTTGGTTGCCCAGGCCATGCACTGCCAGTCGCTGACGCAACACGCCCTCGGCAGTGGGGCTGCGGCTCATGTTGTCGGTGCAGACGAAGAGAATGGCGTACATGGCGATGGGCGTAAAAAAAGCGACGCGCATTGCTGCAGGTCGCTGGGATCATGGTGGGAACTGAGAGATTCGAACTCTCGACCGACGGATTAAGAGTCCGCTGCTCTACCAACTGAGCTAAGTTCCCTTTTCTGGAGTGGCTTGGGCCACTGATCGAAGCGGCGAATTATAGCGAGGAAAATTTTCGTCTTGTCGCTTCGGCGCTCGCCACCAACCCGCTACATCAGCAAATGTTCACCCGCGTTGTCGCCCCCGAGCGTGACGTAGTTCACCTTGCGGATGTCCATCAGTTTTTTGCCGCCTGCGTAGCTGATGGAGCTTTGCACGTCCTGCTCCATCTCGATCAGCGTGGCGGCGAGTTGGCCCTTGATCGGCTCCAGGATGCGTTTGCCTTCGACGTGCTTGTACTCGCCCTTGTTGAAGTCGCTGGCCGAGCCGTAATATTCCTTGTACAGCTGGCCGTCGACCTCGACCGTGGTGCCTGGCGACTCCTCGTGCCCGGCAAACAGTGAGCCGATCATGACCATCGTCGCGCCAAAGCGCACGCTCTTGGCAATGTCGCCGTGGCTACGGATGCCGCCGTCGGCAATGATTGGCTTGGTGGCCACGCGGGCGCACCACTTGACAGCGCTGAGCTGCCAGCCGCCGGTGCCGAAGCCGGTTTTCAGCTTGGTGATGCAAACCTTGCCCGGGCCGACGCCCACCTTGGTGGCGTCCGCACCCCAGTTCTCCAGGTCAATTACCGCCTCGGGCGTGGCCACATTGCCGGCAATGATGAACGTGGTCGGTATTTTTTCGCGCAGGGTGGCAATCATCGCCTTGACCGTGTCGGCGTGGCCGTGCGCGATATCGATGGTGATGTAGTCAGGCGTCAGCCCGAGCGCCACCAACCGGTCAACGGTGGCGTAGTCGGGTTGTTTGACGCCCAGCGAGATCGACGCGTACAGCCCACGCGCGGCCATGCGCTCGACAAAGGCCACGTTGTCCAGGTCAAAGCGGTGCATCACATAGAAGTAGCCGTTTTGCGCCAGCCAGACGCAGATGTCTTCGCTGACCACGGTTTTCATGTTGGCGGGCACAGCCGGGATGCGAAAGCGCCGCGGGCCCAGTTCCACACTGGCGTCGCATTCAGAGCGACTCTCTACCCGGCATTTGCGCGGCAGCAGCAGAATGTTGTCGTAGTCAAAAATTTCCATGGTCAAGCACCTTTTGAGTTGATTCAAATGAGAGCGCTTGGATTGCTGCCGGCAAAAAAATACCGGGCTGCAATGGCTTGGGCCCGGTGCTTGATTCTAGCCGTGCTTCCTACAATGGCCGCATGGACTCTGAACTGACTTTTCGCCCCGCAGACGCGCAGCTGCTGCACAACCTCAACCCCGAGCAGCGCGCTGCCGTCACGCTGCCACCTGAGCACGCGCTGATCCTGGCCGGCGCCGGTTCTGGCAAAACCAGGGTGTTGACCACACGCATCGCTTATTTGCTGCAAACCGGCCAGGTGTCGCCCGGCGGCATCATGGCGGTGACGTTTACCAACAAGGCAGCCAAGGAAATGATGACGCGCCTGAGTGCCATGCTGCCGCTGAACGTGCGCGGCATGTGGATCGGCACCTTTCACGGCCTGTGCAACCGTTTTTTGCGCGCGCATTACAAGCTGGCCAACCTGCCCCAAGCCTTCCAGATTCTTGACACGCAAGACCAGTTGTCCAGCATCAAGCGCTTGTACAAGCAGTTTGGTATTGACGACGAACGTTACCCGGTCAAGCAAACGCAGTGGTTCATTGGCGGCTGCAAAGAAGACGGTTTGCGCCCGGCGCAGGTGGTGGCCAAAGACCCCGAGACACGCAAAAAGGTCGAGATTTACCAGCTCTATGAAGAGCAATGCCAGCGCGAAGGCGTGGTCGATTTTGGCGAACTGATGCTGCGCAGTTACGAGCTACTGCGTGACAACGATCCGATTCGCGAGCACTACCAGCGCCGCTTTAGGCACATCCTGATCGACGAATTCCAGGACACCAACAAGCTGCAATACGCATGGATCAAGATGCTGGCTGGCACCGGCGCGCACAGCAGCGTGGACGGCGCTTTTGCGCCCACCGGTTGCGTGCTGGCGGTGGGCGATGACGACCAAAGTATTTACGCCTTTCGCGGCGCGCGCGTGGGCAACATGGCCGATTTTGTGCGCGAATTTCATGTGCAGCACCAGATCAAGCTCGAAGAAAACTACCGCAGCGGCAGCAACATTCTGGACAGCGCCAACGCCTTGATCAGCCACAACGCCAAGCGCTTGGGCAAGAACCTGCGCACCGCGCAAGGGCCAGGTGAGCCGGTGCGGGTGTTTGAAGCCCCCAGCGATTTTCTTGAAGCCAACTGGATGGTTGATGAAATGCGGGAACTCGTGGGGGCCGCCGCGCCGGGCCGGCCCAAGCAAGGCAGCACCCCCTCGGGGGGCAGCGAGGACACGTCAGTGCCGAGCGTGGGGGCTTTTTTTCAGAGAAAAGAGATTGCCGTGCTGTACCGCAGCAATGCGCAAAGCCGGGTGATTGAAACCGCGCTGTTCAACGCCGGCATGCCCTACAAGGTCTACGGCGGCCTGCGCTTTTTCGAGCGCGCTGAAATCAAGAACGCGCTGGCCTACCTACGCCTGCTGGAGAACCCGCGCGACGACACCAGCTTCATGCGCGCGGTCAACTTTCCGCCGCGTGGCATCGGCGCGCGCAGCTTGGAGCAGTTGCAGGACGCGGCGCGCAGCCTGGGCTGTGCCCTGAGCGATGCGGTCAGCAGCCTGGGCGGCAAGGCGGGCAGCAACATTGGTGCCTTTCTGGCCGGTATTGACGTGCTGCGCGAGCAGACCCAAGGCTTGAGCCTGCGCGAAACCATTGAAGCAACGCTCAAACACAGCGGCTTGATCGAACATTACAAGGCCGACCGCGAAGGCCAAGACCGCGTTGAAAACTTGGCGGAACTCGTCAACGCTGCCGAGAGTTTTGTGTCAATCGAAGGCTTTGGCCGCGATGCGGTGGCGCTGCCTGTGGACGAGCTGGGCAACGCGCTGACGCAGTCGCCCGCCTCGCAAGGGCTGGACATGAGCCAACCCATGCAAGACCTCCCCGCGCCCGACGCCGACACTGGCGAAACCTTGTCGCCACTGGCCGCTTTTTTGACCCATGCCGCGCTGGAAGCCGGTGACAACCAAGCGCAAGCCGGGCAAGACGCCATCCAGCTCATGACGGTGCACGCCAGCAAGGGTCTGGAGTTTGACTGCGTGTTCATCACCGGCATGGAAGAGGGCCTGTTCCCGCATGAAAACTCCATGACCGACCGCGAGAGTCTGGAGGAAGAACGCCGCCTGATGTACGTGGCCATCACCCGCGCTAGATCCCGCTTGTACCTGAGCCACGCGCAAACCCGCATGCTGCACGGCCAGACGCGCTACAACATGAAGAGCCGGTTTTTTGACGAGCTACCCGAAGAGGCGCTGAAGTGGATCACGCCCAAGAACCAGGGCTACGGGCGCAGTGGCAGTTCTTCGGATGCTACTTATTTGGGAGCTGCTAACGCTTATTCTGCGGGGGCTAGAGGCCAATTTGGCGCTGATTATTCCAAATACACCGCACCCCCTGTGCCGGTGCAAAAGGCACCCCCCAGCGGCTTGCAGCTGAAGCAAAAAGTGTTTCACGCCAAGTTTGGCGAAGGCACGGTGACGGCGCTGGAAGGCAACGGCGACGATGCCCGCGCGCAGATCAACTTTCCGCGCCACGGCGTGAAATGGCTGGCGCTTGCCGTGGCCAAGCTCACGCCGGTGCCATAAGATGAGGGCAGACTCTCACCCTGCGGTCTGAGCGCTCAAGTGAGTGCCGCGATGAGGTAACGCGAAGGACACACCTTTGTCATAACACTGTCACATAAGTAAAGCACACTGTGCCGCGCTAACTCCATTTGACCGCATGATTACCCCCGCCATTTCCACCTTAGACCCCGCCGACAACCCGGTCGATACCCACTGGCTTGACCGTGACATGAGCTTGTTGGCGTTCAACGCGCGGGTGCTTCACTGGGCGCAAAAGCCTGATGTACCGTTGCTTGAGCGGCTGCGCTACCTGACCATTGTGTCGTCCAATCTGGATGAATTTTTTGAAGTGCGCGCAGCGCTCTACACCAGTTTGGCCAAGCCCAAGGTGGACTTGAGCGCGATTGACGCGCAAGCGCAAGCGGCTCTGAGCCAGGTGGCGCACAGCCTGGTGGATGCGCAGTACGCCTTGTACAACGATGTCCTGATGCCCGCGCTGGCCAAAGAAGGTGTTCGCGTGGTGCCGCATGGTGACCGCTCACTGGCGCAGCAGCGCTGGGTGAAAAGTTTTTTTGAGCGTGAGGTGCGGCCATTGTTGCTGCCCGTTGGGCTGGATCCGGCGCACCCGTTTCCGCAGGTGGCCAACAAGTCGCTGAACTTCATTGTGCGTCTGTCGGGTCATGACGCCTTTGGCCGCGACAACGAAATCGCCATCGTCAAGGTGCCGCGCAGCCTGCCGCGTTTCATTCGCCTGCCTGACAACCTGTCTGGCAAACGTACGCTGTTTTTGTCTATCTCCAGCGTCATCCGAAGTCACCTCAAGGATTTGTTTCCAGGTCGTGTGGTCGGCGATTTTTCGCAATTTCGCGTCACGCGTCATTCCGATTTGTCGGTCGACGAAGAGGACGTCAAGAACCTGCGCACCGCACTGCGTCAGGGTCTTGTGCACCGTAACTACGGTCAGGCGGTGCGGCTGGAGATTTCGGCAGGTTGTGCCGAATCCTTGGCTCAGATGCTGTTGCGCCAGTTTGAACTGCCAGCCTCGGCGCTGTACCGGGTGCATGGCCCTGTCAATTTGGTGCGCTTGAGTCAGCTGATTGACCTGATTGATCAACCCAAGTGGTTGTTTCCACGCTATGAAGCCAGCTACCCGCATCAGCTGGCAACCACCACTCCGATCATTGAACAGATCAAGGCGGGCGACGTGCTGATTCATCAGCCCTACGAGAGTTTTGACGGTGTGCTCGCCTTTTTACGCGAGGCGGTCAACGATCCTGCTGTGTTGGCGATCAAGCAGACCATTTACCGCACTGGCTCTGATTCGGTATTGATGGAATTGCTGCGCCAGGCGGTGCAGCGTGGCAAAGAGGTGACGGTGGTGGTCGAACTCAAAGCCCGCTTTGACGAAGAAGCCAATATCAACTGGGCCGAAAAGCTCGAATACATCGGCGCCCAGGTGGTTTATGGGGTAGTCGGCCTCAAGACGCACGCCAAGATGCTGTTGGTATCAAGGCGCGAAGGCCGCAATATTTGCCGCTACGGCCACTTGTCCACGGGCAACTACAACCCCAAGACTGCGCGGCTCTATACCGATTTGAGCTACCTGACCGCCAATCCAAAAATCACGCAAGACATGGAAACCGTGTTCGGCCTGCTGGCCAACCAGAGCCGCATTCCGCGCCTGGGCAAGCTGATTCTGGCGCCATTTGCCCTGCAGCGCAGCCTGATCGACTGGGTTGAAAAGACCGCCAAGGCGGCCACAGCGGGTGTCACAGGACGCATCATCCTGAAGATGAATTCGTTGACCGATGAGAAGCTGATGGAAGCGCTGGTGCAAGCGGGGCAGGCCGGTGTGCAGATTGACCTGATCGTGCGCGGCGCCTGCATGTTGCCAGCGCAGCGCGCTGGTTTTACCGACAACATCCGGGTGCGCTCGATCATCGGGCGCTTTCTGGAGCATTCACGGGTGTTTTATTTTTGTGCCGGTACGCAGGAAGCGTTGTACTTGTCCAGCGCCGACTGGATGAACCGAAACATGCTGCGCCGCATTGAGCTGGCCTGGCCAGTTGAAGACGCTGCCCTGCGTCAGCGCATCATCGACGAGTGCCTGACCACTTATCTACACGACAGTGTGAACGCCTGGACGATGCAAGCCGACGGCCATTACGTCCAGGTGCATGGCACGCGCAGCCGCAGCACAGCCAAAACCAAGCCGCCGCTGGGTGCGCAGGGCAAATTGATGGCGCGCTACTCGGCCAAGAGCTGATGTTGCCCTGAATGCAATGCTATGGATCTGATTCTTTGGCGCCACGCGCAGGCACAGGACGCCCCACCCGGGTGCGACGACGCCTCGCGTGCGCTGACGCACAAGGGCGAAGGGCAGGCGGCGCGCATTGCCGCATGGCTGGATCGCCAGTTGCCCGAAAGTACACGCGTGCTGGTGAGTCCGGCCAGGCGCGCAGAACAAACCGCCAAGGCGCTCGGGCGCAAATACAAGCTGCGTGATGAACTGGTACCGGACAGTTCGGCAGAGGAACTGCTGGCGCTGCTCAAGTGGTCACCCGAGACTGCAGCGCCGCACAAGGGCGCGGTTTTGCTGGTGGGGCATCAGCCGATGCTGGGGCAATTGGCAGCGCGCTTGCTGGGTACGGCCGAGTCAGTCTGCGACATCCGCAAAGGCGCGGTATGGTGGTTGCGCAGCCGCTACCGCGACGGCCAGCTGCACGTGGCTTTGGTCGCGGTCGTCAGCCCTGATCTTATTTGACGTCTTTGGGACGCCCTGTTTTGATGGTGGGAACATTGCTCAGCGCCGCTTTGAACTGGATGTCTGACAGGGCAGCCAGTGCCTTGATGCCGGCGCGCAGGAGCTCGCTTTTCTTGACCGATTGGCCCAGCTTGCCGGCACGCACCTTGAGCAGATCAATCACCACATACTCGTCTTTGGGGATGGTGAAGCTGTCGCGCACCAGTTTGGCTTTTTTGACCTTGCTGGGCTTGGCTGCGGTGACCGTCGGCTTGGGTGCAAGCACTTTAGGTGCTACGGCTTTTGCGGCGGGTGCTACCAATTTCTTGGCCACCGGTTTTACCGTGGTAGCGGCTTTGACAGGAGCCTTTTTGGCGGCGGTAGGTTTGCTGGGAGTAGCGCTGGTATTCATGGCGATTCCTTGGTTGGTGAATGATGTAAACAGTATAAACCGTTTACATCTTTTTTGTCCAGTGCGTTGCCCTCATAGGCTGGCAAACAGCGTGTCAATGTCAAATTGATGACAAATTCATGGCAGAAAAATTACTTGCAGACCGTTTGATTTTGATCAGGATTTGCTCGGTTACAGTTCGTAACAAGCGGCCCGTTGCCGTTAGCATACAGCGGCAAAAAACGATGGAGTGTGACTATGTCAAGGCATCTGGATAACCTGGAAAGACTGTTCAACCGATTGCATCTGTGCATCGGCATCGACGACGATCTGACACAACAGGTGGCGCAAGACTTGCAGCGGCTCAAGCGTGTCGAACCGGCTACCCGTTTGCCCTATGACCGGTCTATTTCGTATCGAAAATTTATAGCGACTGTCACGCAAGACAGGTGCGCCACCGACGCATCCTTGGCCACCCGCTGATGACGTTTGCGGCGCTGCACAGTGGCCTCAGCGGCGGCTGTACAGGCGTGAGCGCTGCAGCGCCAGCAGTTCCTGCAGCCCGTGCAACACACACGCCAACAGCACGGGGATACGGTAAATATGAAGTCTGGTCAGCATCGTCTTGCCCTCCTGGGAATGTGAATTAGATTGACAGGGTAACCCCGCCGCGTGACACCTGTGTGTCAGTGCCAAACAACCACAGGGTATTGCCGCTTTGTCTTGCGGCAACGGGTGCAGTGCCTATATGCTCAGCGCACATGATGTCCAAATTTTCAATTTGTAGGCCAAGCACTTGAACCCACGCAAGCTGCCAGAGCTTGATGCGCTGGAGCGCATCATTGAGCTTGGAGCCTCCTGGCTCGATGTGCACGTCGCCTGCCAAGTGACGATGCCCAAGGGGGGCAGCTACCCGGTATATGTGATCACACTGGGCAATCCGTCGCCCGATGTTCCCGCAGTGGGTTACTTTGGCGGTGTGCATGGTTTGGAGCGCATTGGCGCCGAGGTGGTGATGGCCTACCTGCACAGCCTGGTGATGCGCCTGCAGTGGGACAGCACCTTGCACAAACAACTGGAGTCGCTGCGCCTGGTCTTCATGCCCATCGTCAACCCGGGTGGTCTTGCTCTGGGCACACGGGCCAATCCCAACGGCGTTGACCTGATGCGCAACGCGCCGGTACAGGCCACAGAGCCGGTGCCGTTTCTGGTTGGCGGGCAGCGCATCAGTGCTGGCTTGCCCTGGTATCGTGGTCTGGAGAATCAGGCCATGGAAGCGGAAAATCAGGCCGTTTGTGCAGTGGTCACGCAGGAGTTGCTGACGCGTTCTTTCAGTGTGTCGGTGGATTGCCACTCAGGTTTTGGTGCGCGGGATCGCATCTGGTTTCCATTTGCGCACCAACGCGCACCCATGACCCACCTGGCGGAACTGCGCGCGCTGAAAAATATTTTTGTCCAGTCCAACAGCCATCATCGCTATGTGATTGAGCCACAGAGCCTGCAGTACCTGGCCCACGGTGATTTATGGGACCACCTCTATCTGCAGGCCTGCACCAGGCCAGGGCGGATTTTTCTGCCATTGACACTGGAGATGGGTTCCTGGCTGTGGGTCAAAAAGAACCCGCGTCAGCTGTTTTCGCGGCACGGCATCTTTAACCCGCTGATTGCACACCGGCAGCAGCGGGTGTTGCGACAGCATCAGCTGTTACTGGATTTTCTGGCTCGTGCGGCCAGTGGACACAAGCTGTGGTTGCCAACCGAGCAAACGCGCGCGGCGTTGCATGCGCAAGCGCTGCAGCACTGGTATTGAGGTGGCATGGCCAGCTGGATATTTTTGCGTGGTCTGAGCCGCGAAAGTGGCCATTGGGGCGACTTTGTCGACACTTTCCAGACCCGCTTCTCATCCGAGCAGGTTGTTCTGCTGGACTTGCCCGGCAACGGCGTGCTGCATTATCAAGGCAGCCCTACCCATGTCCATGCCATGGTCGATGCCTATCGCGCACAGCTGGCGCAGCGCGGCCTGACACCACCCTACCATCTGTTGGCTCTGTCTTTGGGTGGCATGGTGGCGGTGGCCTGGGCGCAGACGCATCCCCATGAGGTAGCAGGCCAGGTCTTGATCAACACCAGCATGCGACCCTTCAGCCCGTTCTACCAACGGCTGCGCCCGGCGAACTACTTGACACTTTTGCGCCTGGCGTTGCCTGGATGTAACGATGCGGTGCTGGAGCGCACGGTTTTGAACCTGACCAGCGCATGCGCCAACCCCATCGTGTTGCCCGACTGGCTTGCGCTGCGCGAGAGACATCCGGTGTCAACGCGCAATACGCTGGCGCAACTGCTGGCGGCAGCGCGATTTCAGGCCGACAGGCAAGCGCCGTCGGCAGCCACGCTGGTGCTGGCCAGCACGCACGATCAACTGGTTTCAGTGCAGTGTTCGCTGGCGCTGGCGGCTGCCTGGCACAGCCGGGTGTGCGTGCATCCCTGGGCCGGTCACGATTTGCCATTGGACGACGGCGCTTGGGTCACAAAACAGATTGCGCAATGGCAGGTCACCAAATTGTCATGAAATCGCCATAAGGCTGTCACGCACGCCATCGAAGATCAGGCATCAACTTAGAAGGAGATGCCATGAGAGAACTACCCAACCCCACCTTTGATCTGTCGCCGACCTCACTGCCACGGGGGTTACTTCACCGACCCTCTCCAACGTCTCAACCCGTTCAAGGCCTTGCTGCGTCGCCGACCAAAGATCGGGCGCTGGTGGTCACCTGGGCCAGGCATCTTGACCAGGTTCGACAAGTCCAACGGCTGAGGTACAAGGTTTTTGCTGAAGAAATGGGCGCACGGCTGAGTTCTGCGGTGCCCGGCCATGATATTGATTTGTTCGATAACTTCTGTGAGCACCTGATGGTCTGCGATCAGGTCACCGACGAGGTGGTCGGTACCTATCGCTTGCTGACACCGGCGCAGGCCAAGCGTGCTGGCGGCATGTACAGCGATCAGGAATTTGACCTGACCCGCCTGCGTAGCCTGCGTGAACACATGGTGGAATTGGGTCGCAGTTGTGTTCACCCAGACTACCGCCATGGGGGTGTCATCATGGCGTTGTGGGGCGCGTTGGCCGAGTTCATGGTGCGCAACAAACTCGACACCATGATCGGTTGCGCCAGCATCCCGATGCTGCACAACGGCGTGACCAGTGGCGACGCTGCGGCGAGTATCTGGCAACAGGTCAAGCAGACGCACATGGCTGGCATTGAATACCATGTACGAGCTCGCTTACCCTTGCCGGTAGAGCAGTTCGACACCAGCCTCGTGGTGGAGCCACCGGCCTTGATCAAGGGTTACCTGCGCCTGGGCGCCAAGGTGCTCGGTGCACCCGCCTGGGACCCGGACTTCAACACGGCAGACTTGCCCATGCTGATGCGCATCAACGACCTGCCCACCCGTTACCGCAAGCACTTCTTGGGGCACTGATGCGCGCCGACTTCAGTCCGCTGGCTTTCTTTGCGCCAGGCGTCACTGAACAGGGCGTGCAAGCCAGTGCTGAGTCATCGCCAAACCGCTACCGCGCCGTCTTCATCTCTGACCTGCACCTGGGCACACCCGGCTGCCAGGCTGAAGCCTTGCTGGCGTTCATCAAGGCGCACCCCAGCGACTACCTGTACCTGATCGGCGACATTGTGGATGGCTGGCAGCTGCGTCGTCGTTGGTACTGGCCTGGGCTGCACAACGACGTGGTGCAAAAACTGTTGCGCCGCGCGCGCAAGGGTTGCCGCGTGGTTTTCATTGCCGGCAACCACGACGAGTTTGCACGTGCATTTGTTGGCCACCAGTTTGGTGGCATCGAAGTGCAGGAAGACGCTGTTCACACCACCGCCGACGGCAAGTCGATGTGGGTGACACACGGCGACCAATTTGACGGCGTGATCCAGTGCGCCAAGTGGCTAGCGTATCTGGGTGACAACCTGTATGAATTCACCTTGCGGCTGAACCGGCATCTCAACAGCTGGCGCGCGCGCCTGGGTTTGCCCTACTGGTCGCTGTCGGCGTATCTGAAACATCGCGTTAAAAAAGCCATGATGTACGTCGCTGATTTCGAGAAGGCGGTCGCGCATGAGGCGTGGCGGCGCGGCCACGATGGCGTCGTGTGCGGTCACATTCACCGCGCCGAAATGCGCGACATTGACGGTGTCCTGTATTGCAACGATGGCGACTGGGTGGAAAGTTGCTCAGCGCTGATCGAGCACCAAGACGGCCGTCTGGAACTGCGCCACTGGACAGCGCTTGGCTTACAGCATGAAGCCACTGTGTCATCGCGTTGACACAAATCCTTCTTACCATTTTCGCCGCCATAAAGGGATTCACGTTATGTTGAAGAAAACAGCACTGGTGTGCTCGTTGTTGTTGGGGTTGGTGTCTTGCGTAGCAGCCAGATGTGCGGTGTCGTTGGCGACGTTGAACCACCGCGTTGGTTGACATGGACATGTTGTACCCGAAGACGTGGGCTCCAACGGCTGTGGACATAGCGACCAGACCAGCAATACCATCGCAGCCAGGTGTGCGCGTCACAGCGCAGGGCGGTTTGGCCCGAGTGTTGCAGGATCGGCAATTGCATGCGGTATTTCAGCCGATTGTCGACCTGCGTGATGGTGGCGTTCATGCCCATGAGGCGCTCATACGGGGGCCAGTTGGCACGCCGTTGCACAGCCCGGACGCGTTGCTGAGTGCTGCTGCCAAAGAAGGGCTGGGGTACGAATTTGAAATGGCTTGCATCGTCACCCAACTGCACGCGTGGGGCAAGCTGCGCCAGAGCGGACGCCTGTTTCTCAACATCAGTGCTGAGGTGATGGTTGAGCTGGTGGCGCATCGGGGCATTGGGCATTTGCTTGAGCAACTCAGCCTGAGTGGTGTATTGCCCAGGTATGTGGTGCTGGAAATCACCGAGCATGAGCGCGTCAAAGACATGGATCGCCTGGACGAGGTTGTCAGCGCACTGCGCGAAACCGGCATCTCTATCGCTTTGGACGATTTTGGTGATGGTCGTTCAAGTTTGCGCCTATGGTCACAGTTGCGTCCCGAAATCGTGAAGATTGACAAGTACTTTGTGCAAAATATCAGCGCCACTGCGGACAAACTGAAAACTGTGCGGGCGTTGCTGCAAATTGCCGATATTTTCGAGACCTCATTGGTTGCCGAGGGCATTGAGAATGCGCAGGATCTGCGTGTCATCCGTGATCTGGATGTCCGTTATTGCCAAGGGTTTTTTTTGGGTCGCCCTGAAAGCCAGCCGTTGTTGGAGGTGGGGGAGGCAGTGACTGAATTGCTGAACGACGCCCCGATTGCGGTTTACCCCGAGTCAGCCCAACAAGTCAATTCCGGTTTAATCAACGGCTTCAACATCATCAAAGCCCCCACAGTGACACCGAAGACCACCAATAACGCGGTCGCCAGCATTTTTCAGCTTGAACCTAATTTACACGCGGTAGCGGTTCTTGAGAAGGGTCGACCGGTGGCGATTATCAACCGCTTGCTGTTCATGAACCAGTACGCCAAGCTTTATTACCGCGATCTTTCGGGGCGAAAGAGTTGCATGGAAAACGCCAACACCGAGCCGCGTTTGATTGAAAAGAACTACCAGATTGATGAGTTGGTGGGCATTCTGACGTCAGAGGATCAGCGCTATCTCACCGACGGCTTCATCGTCACAGACAATGGCTGTTATCTGGGTTTGGGCACCGGTGATCAGCTGGTTCGCAACGTGACCGAGTCGCGCATTGAGGCGGCTCGTCATGCCAATCCACTGACCTTTCTGCCAGGCAACATACCGATTACGCAGCACATTGAACGGTTGCTGCGCAAGCAAACCCGATTTGTCGCCTGTTACGCTGATCTGAATTCGTTCAAACCTTTCAACGACTGCTACGGTTACTGGCGTGGCGATGCGATGATTCGTTTGCTTGCCTCGGTGATCAAAACGCAGTGCGATGCCCAACGCGACTTTCTGGGGCATGTGGGCGGGGACGATTTCATCGTCTTGTTCCAGAGTCCTGATTGGCGTGAACGCTGCCAGCGCATCATTGCCGAATTCAATGCGCAAGCGGTGCATTTGTTTGAGGAAAGTGCGCGCCTGGCGGGTGGCATAGAGGCCGAGGATCGCCAAGGTGTGCGACGCTTCTTTCCCCTGACGACGCTGTCGATTGGTGCCGTTGTGGTTCCGAGTGGTCAAACCTTGCACGCCGAGGACGTTGCCAACCAGGCGGCACTGGCCAAACACGATGCCAAACTGTCGGGCGATGGTTTTTTTGAGCGAATGGTCGCTTGAGCGTTTCGTGCTGGCTTGTCAGTCTGCGCTGTGGTCACCCCACGACTGCAGCGCCCGCAGCAGGGGGCGCTTTTTGGCTTGATGTCCGCCCATTCTTTGCAGGATATCGACCAGCGTGTGAATGGCCTGGGCAATAAAGGGGCCCTTGTTGAGCATCACGCATTCGGCGCGCACACCCATCCCTGCGTCAGAAATTTCAGCGCGTGAGGGTAAGCCGGTTTTGGCCAGCGATTCAAGTACCTGGGTGGCCCATATCACCGGCATGTGCGCAGCCTCGGCACACCAGAGGATTTCTTCCTGCACCTCGGCCAGTCGCTCGTAGCCGCATTCAATGGCCAGATCACCGCGTGCAATCATCACCCCCGCTGCCTTGGAGGCCATAGCGGAGAGCATGAGCTCGGGCAGGTTCTCAAAGCCTTGCCGGGTTTCGATCTTCAGGACAATGCCCATGTCGTCGCGCTTGAGTCGCTTGAGGTGCTGGCGCAACAGCGCCACATCGTCGGGCTTCTGGACAAACGACAAGCCCACCATGTCGGCCTCCATCGCCACGACAGAGAGGTCTTCCAGGTCTTTGTCAGTTAACGCGGGCAGGTTCAGCTGGCTGTCTGGCAGGTTGATGCCTTTGTCGGCTCCCAGCTTCTCGCCGCCGTCACGTGCATGGGTGATTTCAATGTCAAGCCAGTCGGGTGTTACCGAGCGGATCACGCCGCCAATGCGGCCGTCGTCAAACCAGATGCGTTCACCTACCTGAACCTGCTCGAATATCTGCGGCAGCGTGCAGGAAATGGTGGCCATGTCGCTGTCGTCATCCTCCTCGTGCCCTGTGCCGGGTTGCTGTGTCGATGACCCCTGCCTGGTCAAACGCAGCATCTCGCCGCGGTGCAGGTGCAAGGTGCCAGGACGCCGCTCGATTTGGCAGACCAGGGTCGAATGCTTTCTGCTGTCGTGGCCGGTGTCGATGTAAAAAATGGTCTCGGGGGTCATGTACGCGGTCTGCAGACTTTCGGCAATGGCGCCGCTGTGGTCAATGTGCACCACCAGTAAATGCCGCTTGGCACCACGTGCGTCAAAAAACTCGATGTTGGAGCCTACCTTGAGGCGATCAAGCCAGATTTCCCATACGCCGATACTGGCGTCGACACCATTGAGGTCATCGGCCCCGCAGATGGGGTGCAGCCGCAGCCGTGCCGGGCGGAACACCCGTCCGAGGTCGTCCTTGCCTGGCTTGAGCTTGAGTACCGGTGCTTGCAGCGGCAAATCACCGGTTCTTATTTTTGGCCCGCCCAGGTCCATCAGCAGCTTGACGCGGCGCTGTGCTGCCTTGGCAGCGCGCTGGACGTTGGCCGCCATCGTGCGCCAGTCACTGGGGGTGTCGTGCGCGCAATTGATGCGTGCCACGTCCATCCCTGCGTGGACCAGCTTGTGCACGATGCTGTAGTCATTGGCGGCTTCACTGGGCAAGGTGACCATGATCCGCACAGGCCGGTTGGGCTCGGCCGGGCCAAGCAGTTTGCTGGTGTGCTTTTTCAACAGCTCACGGCTGCTGACACTGCCTGCTGGCTCATCGGCCGACTTGCTTTGCCATGGCTGGCCTGTCAGGTGGTGCAGGATACCCAGTACCTTGTCCAGGTTGGCCAATACGTGGGATTCCGATCGTCCCAGGGACGACAGGCCAATCCAGGCCAGTTGGTCCTGCAGCCGGCGCAAGTCAACACTGCGCAGGGTCAGGTAATGAACCAGGTTGCGCGCGCTTTGCTGGTTCTCGGGCAGCACCTGGTCAATCACGTTTTTCAGGCTGACTTCGCGTTCCAGCATGGCGCGGCGCAGTTGCCAGAGCTGGCGGATGAGGTCGAGACAGATCTCGTTGTTCCAGTTGGAGGGCAGGCGATTAACCTCGGTCTCGGGCGACTTCAAAAGAGCGGGTTGGGCATTCATGCCCCGGTTATACCGACGCACTGTGAAAAATTCGTGACAAATCAGCGCACAGTCAGTTCAAATGTCCAGCTCGTCTTTAGCCACGACTGCGCTTCCTGGCGCAGCAGGTGGGTAGATTGCGGGAAGCGCTGCGCCCAGTCGGCGGTGATGCTCAATACAAAGCGCTGTCGCTGGGCGTTGCAGCTGAGCTCCAGGCTCTGATCCTGCGGGTCGCGGCGGGCGTGGCACAGAATGACTGCCAGCCGCAAGGCCAGCAGCAGTTTGATGAAATCGGCATCCTCAAAGTTGGCATCGAGCTTCTTGAGCTTGCCGCGATGGCCGAGCACCAGCAGACCGAGCCGGTACAACTCGGGCAGGCTAAAGCCCATCATGTCGGCATTTTCAAGGATGTAGGCGCCATGCTTGTGGTAGTCACTGCATGAAATGGCGTTGCCAATTTCGTGCAACGTCGCCGCCCAGCCCAATTTGCGTTTGAGTTCTGCCGCACGGGGCGTTGTCTCGGGCATGATTTGCGCCAACAGGTGCCCGGCCACCTGACTGACACGACGGCCTTGGGCGCTGTCGACGGCAAACTTCTGCGCCAAACGTTGCACCGAAACATCACGCGCGTCGGTCAGGTTGGCATCGCGCTCCACCATCTCCAGCAGCACGCCATGGCGCAGCGCGCCCAAGGCCAGGGTGAGTGTGTCGATCTGCAGTAACTCCATGAGACCGCGCAAGATGCTGACGCCCCCGCTGATGACCGCGCGGCGGTCGTCTTTCAGGCCGTCAAGCTGAACCTTGTAGGCGTTGCCTGCGCGCAGCAGACTTTTTACCAGCCAATTCAGACCGTCGCGGGTGATGGTGCCCTCTGGCCAGCCACCCAGCATCAAAATGTCAGCCACCGCACCGACCGTGCCCGATGCACCGTAGGCTACATCCCACAGCTTGCGTGGGTACGTGGTTAGCGCCTCTTCGAGCACCGCCTGGGCGGCGATTTCAGCACGGTACAAATTCTGTTCGGTGAATTCACCACCGGGGAAATAGCGCATCGACCACGCCACACTGCCCACTCGATACGAGGCGGTGTGCAAGGCTTGGGGGCCAGCGCCCAGCACCATTTCGGTGGAACGCCCGCCAATGTCGATCACCAAACGGCGCTCGGCGCTTTGCGGCAGCATGTGCACCACGCCCTGGTAAATCAGCCGTGCCTCTTCGGTGCCGGCGATCACTTCGATGGGGAAGCCCAGAATGGCGCAGCCGCGCTGGATGAATTCATCACGGTTTTTGGCTTCGCGCAGCGTCTGGGTCGCTACCGCGCGCACCTGCTCGGGTTTGAAACCGGCCAGGCGTTCGGCAAAACGTGCCAGACATTCCCAACCACGCGCCATGACCTCGGGCGACAGACACCGCTCTTCGTCGAACCCGTTGCCCAGGCGCACCGTCTCTTTGAGGTAGTCGACACGCTGGATTTGACCGTGGTCATAGCGACCCACTTCCAGTCGAAAGCTGTTGGAGCCCAGGTCAATGGCTGCCAGAAAAGTACCGTTGTTCATCGCTTGAGTTTAAAGAAGTTTGACGATGCTCTCGCGCACAGCGCTCGCCAGCCGCCGCCGATCAAAGCCCTGTGCCAGCACCGGCTCACCAAAGCTGAGCTTGGCACGCAGCGGCGGGGCAGTCAGGGTGCGCCAGATCGCGCCGAACAAGGTGTCGTCGCCAATGTAGCAAGGTGCCAGACTGGGCTGCTGTGTGCACCTATCTTGATACTGCAAGGCCACAGCTTGTACCGGCACCTCGGCGCTGACCGCCGCCTGAAACAGGTTGGCATGAAACGGCAACACCTGCAGCCCATTGCTGGTGGTGCCTTCCGCAAAGATGGCCAGCGTGGCGCCCTGGCGCAGGTGTTCGGTCATCTGCTGCACCACGCGCACCGCGTCGCGCGGCGACTGGCGTGAAATGAACAGCGTGCCGGTGGCGGTGGCCAGGGTGCCGATCAGCGGCCACTGCCGCACCTCGGACTTGGCGACAAAGCGGCACGGGCAGGTCGCCAGGATCACATAAACGTCCAGCCACGACACATGGTTGGCTGCCAGCAGCGTTGAACCCTCTACGGACGGCCTGCCAACTACTTCTAAATGAATAGCTGTATGCGCAAGTAAATCAAGGGCCCAAGCCTGAATTGCCTTGTTTTTTTGGAACGCAGACCAGCGTGGGAAAAACCAGACGAGCGTAAAAAAACCGCGCGCGATATGCCACATCAGGCAGAGCAAACGCCAGCTGGCAACCAATTGAACGGGTAATCTCATAAAAAAGCCGCATCGCACGTTGCCGTTGCGATGCGGTCAAGCTCCCAACCTTTACTTGACGGCAGGCAGTCCGCCCAGGTAACCCACCGGCGCGTGGAACACGTTGATACGGTCCCTGAGCTGTTTGGCCAGATCAGCCGGCACGGTCTTGGCAAAGTCTCCCCAGTGCTGATTGTTGGCCATGATGTAGGCGTGACCGTCCAGGTTGTCAAGCACCTGCAAGCCGGTGTTTTCAGCGCCCGCCACCGAGCTCAGGATGCGGCTGAGTTTTTTGGTGTCGACGTTGTAAGCCCACAGGTAGTTGTTGGTGTGGATCAGCGAGTCTTCGCCAATGAACAGCGTGCGCATGCCTTCCGAGTAAAACAGGTTGTCGGGTTGGGCAATGCGTTCATCGTCAGCGGTATTGCCTTTGGCGTCGGGCTGGGGCAAATCCAGACCCAGCAGCGCCGGCTCGACGTACATTTGCGTAGCGACAAAATCAGAGGCAATTGGTGCGCCGTTCTGGTCGCGCTGGCCACCCGCCAGGTCAGCGGTGTAGGTGGCACCGGCTTCCACTTGGGGCAGGCGGATGTGGTTGGCGGGTTCGTCCTTGCCGTCTTTCATGCTGTCACGAATGGCGGACATGGCCATGTAGAGCTTTTTGTCTTTGGCGTTGATCGCCACGCCTTCGTATTTGGTGAACTCGGTGGTGGCACCCATCAGCGCGGCCATGCGGCGGGTTTCCAGGAAAGCAGCAGCTTTTTCTTTGCCGGGTTTGACCTTCAGACATTCGTCTTCCTTGGAGCCGCTGCGCACGCGGGTAAAGCTGGCCGGGCAACTGCCAGCGGTCGGTGTCGCCACCTCAAAGATGTCGGCAAAAGTGTGGCTGTCAGCCAGCGCCTTGACCTCGTCGCTGGTGGCGTGGCCCAGTTTGACCCAGCTCAGGTTGGCACGGCCGCCACCCTGGTCGCTGGTCTGGTTCCACTTGGCGGCGTACAAGCTGCCGCTGTCCAGATTGCCCCGGGCATCGCCCACGTACATGGCCATCAGGCCATAGGTGCCGTCGTCACCCAGGTAAGCGGTCTTGCCGTCGGGTGCCAGGCGAGTCAGCTCCCAGGTGCCGCGCCCCATGGCGTAATGTTTGCTGACCACGGTGTTGCCGGTGGCACGCACGGCAACCTCAGGGATGTAGCCGTAGTGGTAGGGGTTGGCAGGCTTGCCGTCCAGGTAGAGCTCGGTCATGGCTTTCAGGCCGGCAGCGAGTTTGGGCGCGTTTTTGCTGCTGGGGTTGTACTGCAGGTCGTAATCTTCTTCCGAGCCCAGGTGGGTATTCCACGGCGTTTGGGAGCCAGCGCAGGCGATCCACAGGCCATCAACCCCCGAGAAATCGACCGGGTTTTGCTTGACCACGCTGAGTTGCCCATCTTTGGCTTGCTTGAGTTCGGTCAGCGTCATGCCCATGGGTGCGCGGCTGTACCAGCCCTTGACCTTGCGCGCTTCGGTTTTGTCAGACAGCAGCCAGTCGTATTCGTAATGCGTCACCATGAACAGCTTGTCGCCCACGGCCAGCAGGCTGTTGGCGTCGGGTGTTTCAGCCACCAGCGGTTGGCCCATCGGGTCTTTCAGGGCTTGCATCTTGTGGTCAAACAATTGGCCTGCCGGGTGCTTGATGCCCTTGACGTCGTTGATCTTGTCGTCTACCGAGAACAAGGTGTGGAACTGCAGCGGGTAGGTTTTGACGCTGCCGTCCTGGTAGGTGACCTTGGCGACCGAACTGGAATAGGTGCTGGCCATTTTGTCTACCTCGGCAGCAGACGGTGCCGGGGTGTGGCTGAACTCGACCGACGTGACGGCGGACGCCTTTGGAGTTGACGACGAGGTCTGGGTGGTCTGGTTGGCACAACCAGCCAGGGCTGCAGCAAGCGCGGCAGCCGTCAAACTCAAGTGAAACGGGAAACGATGGTTTGATTGCACAAAACACTCCATGCGGGTTGAAAAAACCCACGCAGTGTGCTTTGCGAATGTGTCAGTTTTTTGACGCGGGATCCACGGGCACCTCAAAGCTGTCGCGGTAAGTGAAATACAGCGAGGTGAAGAACATCGAGGCCACAAACAGCAGCGTGGGCATCAGCATCACGCCCAGCATGGTCGGGGCGTCGAGCATGCCCGAGATTGCAATGATCAGCACGACCACGCCGATCATCAACGCCATCCAGGCCAGCGCAAAAACTGTTAACGCCCAGAAGTTACGAAAACACGCCACAAAGCTGAAGAACATGGCTTTCAGCGGCGGGATGTCCTGCCAGTAAACCAGCGCTGGCGCGTGCCAGAAGGTCAGTGACAGCGGCAGGTGCAGGCCAATGAACGTCCACATGGCGCCCAGGAAACCGTTCGACTCCATAAACTCCTTGGCCGGTACCTGGCCACCCAGGTACATGCGGGCAAAGCCGCCGCCGTCGACCAGATACGACGCGCCCATGGCACACAAAAAACCGCTCGCGTACAGGCCGCCCAGCAGCAGCATGGCGCGCAGCTTGACCGGTCCGGCGCGAAAGCCGCTGAGCAAAATCAGCGGCATCGGAAACTTCCCCTGGGTTGCCTCGCGCGTGGCGACCATCAGGCCGAGTGTGATCGCCGGCAGCAGCGTCATGGCCACCGGCAAACCAATCAGCGGCACCATGGTGGCCACCGACATCAGCGCCATGAACATGAAAAACAACCCGGCCAGCGCCAGCGGTTGCTTTAAAAAAGTCTGGATGCCCAGTCGGACCCAAAGCGCACCGGTACCAGCGCTGACCAATTTTAATTTCATGACGCACCTGCCAAATCGTTGAAGCTGCGCTGGTGCAAGCTGCGCTCGCGCAAGATACGTTCACAGTGCGTGGGGTCACGCGGCTGCAGCACACTGGCCGGACGCGGCAGATAAAAGTCCCATAGCCGTGAGATCCAGAAGCGCAGCGCTGCACCGCGCAGCAGGGCGGGCAGCAGCGCGCGCTCGGCGTCGTGCAACGGCCGCACCGTGCTGTACGCCCGCAGAAACGTCTGGGCGTGAGCGCTCAGGTGCGCCGCGTCTTTTGGGTCAATGCACCAGTCGTTCAGGCAGACTGCCAGGTCAAACAGCCAGGTATCGACGCCGGCAAAATAAAAATCAAAGAAGCCGCTGAGCACCGGCGCGCCATCGACTGTGTCGAACATCACGTTGTCACGAAACAGGTCGGCGTGGATGGGGCCGCGCGGCAGGCGGGCGTAATCAGGGGTCGTGGCAAGCTGGTTTTGGTGGGCTAGTTCGTCTTGCAGCAGCGTTTTTTGCGCGTCACCAAGGTGGGGAAGAACCACCGGCGCGGTCTCGTTACACCAGGCCAGTCCACGCAGATGTGGCTGTTGCAGGCAGAAGTCGCGTCCGGCCAGGTGCATGCGCGCCAACGTGGCGCCCACCTGCGCGCAATGTGCCGGGCCAGGATGCAGTTCACTGCGCCCAGGCAGCCTGTCAACCACCGCAGCGGGTTTGCCCAACAGCTGCAGCACCAGATTGCCAGCGGCATTGGCGTGCGGCTTGGGTACCGGAATGCCGTGCTGCGCCAGGTGGTGCATCAAGTGCAAATAAAACGGCAACTGCGCCTGCGTCAGCCGCTCAAACAGCGTCAGCACATAGTGGTGCGGCTGGCCTTCGCATTCGGTTGAGGCAAAGTAATTGGTGTTTTCGATGCCGTCGCTGCAGGCCTTCAGGCTGGTAAGTTCGCCCAGGTGCAGATCGTTTAGGAGCGAGCGGGCTTGGTGCTCAGAGACCTCGGTGTACACCGCCATCGGTCAGAACCCCAGCACATTCCAGCGCCGCTCGCCGCTTGCTGGCGCGACCTGGTAGCTGGGCATGCCGCCTTTGGGCTGCACCGTGATCGAGCGGGTTTCGCCACCGACGCGCACCTCGTCGATGCGGTTGCTGGCGTCTTCGACACGGATGGTCTCTGTCAACTGCTCCACCGGTGCACGTTGCGTCGCGGATGCGGCAGGCAGCGGTGGTGACGGCGCTGGCGTTTGCGCCTGGGCCATGCCGCTCATGAGCATAGCGGCAGCAGCGCCGAACAGACTTCGGGCAGATAACATCAGGGAAAAAGGGATAAATCGCATCGTTTCATTGTAGTTGGGCGGCTTCCTGTTGGCCACGCAGGCAAAATGCCGCCATGAACATTGCCCCCCCAAAAACGTTGCTGCTGGTCGACGGCTCCAGCTACCTGTACCGCGCCTTTCATGCCATGCCCGATTTGCGCGCCGTGCCGGGTGACCCGACAAGTGCGCCGACGGGGGCGATCCGCGGCATGATCAACATGCTGCAAAGCCTGCGCAAGGAGGTGCCTGCGGCCTACGCCGCTTGCGTGTTTGACGCCAAAGGCCCCACCTTCCGTGATGATTTGTACCCGCAGTACAAGGCCAACCGCTCGCCCATGCCCGATGACTTGCGCGCGCAGATTGAGCCGATTCACGAGGTGGTGCGCCTGATGGGCTGGAAGGTGCTGGCCATTCCCGGTGTCGAGGCTGATGACGTGATCGGCACGCTGGCGGCTACAGCCGCAGCGCAAGGCATGACGGTGGTGGTCAGCAGTGGTGACAAAGACCTGGCGCAACTGGTCAACGAGCGCATCACCATCATCGACACCATGAACGGCAAGCGCCGCGACGTAGCCGGTGTGACGGCAGAATTTGGCGTACCGCCGCACCTGATGCGCGACTACCAGACGCTGGTGGGTGACACCATCGACAACGTGCCCGGTGTGCCCAAGGTCGGTCCCAAAACGGCCGCCAAATGGCTCAACGAATACGGCTCGCTCGACGCCATCGTCGCCAACGCCGACAACATCAAGGGAGCGGTTGGCGAGAGCCTGAAAAAGTCGCTCGACTGGCTGCCCACTGGCCGCACGCTGGTCACCATCAAGACCGACTGTGACCTCGATGGCTGGGTAGCAGGGCTACCTGCTCTTGAAGATATAGCTGTTGGCGCAATGGATACGGGGGCTCTGGCCGGTTTTTATGAGAAGTTTGGATTCAAGGGCCTGGCCCGTGCGCTGGGGACCACGACGTCAACAACGTTCGAAACCGTTGGTTCAGGAATTGGGGTCAGATCCGCGTCGCGTAGCGACGACGGCTCTGACCCCAATTCCGTGCGAGGCACTGCCAAAGAGGGGGACCTGTTCGATGAAGAACACGAAGCGCTGGCCACACCCGCTGCCCCCAGAATCACCGCGCTGCGTTACGACACCATCCTCACCTGGGACGCCTTCGACACGTGGTTTGCCAAACTCCAAGCCGCCGATCTGGTCGCCATCGATACCGAAACTACGTCACTGGTCGAAATGCGCGCGCAGATCGTCGGCATCAGCTTCAGCGTCAACCCCGGCGAGGCGGCCTACATCCCGCTGGCGCACGCTTACCCTGATGCGCCAGTGCAACTGCCTATCAACGAGGTGCTGGCCAAAATGAAACCCTGGCTGGAAGACGCGACCCGACTCAAGCTCGGCCAGCACGTCAAATACGACCGCCATGTGTTTGCCAACCATGGCATCGAGGTGCAAGGCTACGCGCACGACACCATGCTGCAAAGCTATGTGTTGGAAGTGCACAAGCCACACGGACTGGCCAGCCTGGCCGAACGTCACCTGGGGCGCAGCGGCATCAGCTTTGAAGACCTGTGCGGCAAGGGGGTGAACCAGATTTGCTTTGACCAGGTGGACATTGCCAAGGCCGCCGAATATTCGTGCGAAGACTCTGACATGACGCTCGACGTGCACCGCACGCTGTGGCCACTGCTGCAGGCTGATGCCAAGCTGCGCTTTGTCTACGAGTTAGAGATCAAGAGCAGCGAGGCGCTCTACCGCATTGAGCGCAACGGTGTATTGATTGACGCGCCCATTTTGGCCACCCAAAGCCATGAGTTGGGTCAGCGCATTTTGCAACTTGAGAAAGAAGCCCACGAATTGGCCGGGCAACCGTTCAACCTGGCCAGCCCCAAGCAGATTGGCGAGATATTTTTCACCCAACTGGGCTTGCCCATCGTCAAGAAGACCGCTACTGGAGCACCCAGCACCGACGACGAAGTGCTGCAAAAACTGGCTGAAGATTACCCGCTGCCGGCCAAGATTCTGGAGCACCGCGGCCTGGCCAAGCTCAAGGGCACCTACACCGACAAATTGGCGCAACTGGCGCTGCCCCGCACCGGACGCGTGCACACGCATTACGCACAAGCCGTGGCGGTGACCGGGCGCCTTTCCAGCAATGACCCCAACCTGCAAAACATTCCAGTGCGTACGCCCGAAGGCCGACGCGTGCGCGAGGCGTTTGTGGCACCACCGGGCTGCCAGATTGCCAGCGCCGACTACAGCCAGATCGAGTTGCGCATCATGGCGCACATCAGCGGTGACGCGGCCTTGCTGCTGGCGTTTCATGATGGCATGGACGTGCACCGCGCCACCGCTGCCGAGATTTTTGGCCTCGACACCGCGCAGGTGACCAGCGAGCAGCGCCGCTACGCCAAGGTCATCAACTTTGGCCTGATCTACGGCATGAGCGCTTTTGGCGTGGCCAAGGCGCTGGGCATCGACAACACGGCGGCCAAGAACTATGTGGCGCGGTATTTTGAGCGCTACCCGGGCGTCAAGCAGTACATGGAACACACCCGCCTGCAAGCCAAGGCCCAGGGTTATGTGGAAACCGTGTTTGGCCGCAGGCTGTACCTGCCCGAGATCAACTCACCCAACGGCCCGCGCCGCGCCGGTGCCGAGCGCGCCGCCATCAACGCGCCGATGCAAGGCACGGCCGCCGACCTGATCAAGCTGAGCATGGTGAAGGTGCAGGAGGTGATAGACGCGCAACACCTGGCCACCAAGATGATCATGCAGGTGCACGACGAACTGGTGTTTGAGGTGCCCGAATCGGAGGTGGATTGGGTGCGCCATGAGGTGCCCAAACTCATGGCTGCCGTCGCGCAGCTGAAGGTGCCACTGCTGGCCGAAGTGGGCATCGGGCCGAACTGGGACAAGGCGCATTGACTGGCATATGGCCCTCAAAGCCCGTTTGCAGGATGAAACAGGCAGATGCGCTGGAGGGGCCTGGGTCACGTCATGCTGGCTGATGAATCAGCCGGGCGATGCGCTTTGCTACGTGTCCCCCGGCCTGCGGCCTCCTCCTTTACCTCCGCAAAGCGCATCACCCGACTGATTCGGTGCGCCCGTGGGTCGGCTGGCAGAGGGAATTCAAAACGACCGAGACCCGATTGCGTGCGCAACAACGTGATCGGTTTGGCGCGAAGAATCTTCACATGAAGCGTTCAGGCGCGGTGATTGGGTTGTGCGACCGGGCTTTGGGGGCAAAGGCGCGCGCCGACAGTCGCTGGCGCGCTGATCCCTCTGTTTCGCGCGTGATTTGCTCCCAAAACCGCATGCGCATGACCCGGTCGCCGTGCCGGGTTCGAAGCAATCTCTGGGCTCACCAGAGACATCACATAAAACGTCCTATAACCCATATAAACAAAGCGCAAATAGCTACGTTTTAAATAGTTTATTGCGCCTTATTTTGCAGGCCTTGCTTCAGTCAACAAACAGCGTCGCCGGGCACTCCAGGTAACCACGCACGCGCTGGATGAACTCGGCGGCGTTCATGCCGTCCACCACCCGGTGATCAAATGACGACGAGATGTTCATCATCTTGCGCGCCACCACCCGACCGTCCTTGATCATCGGCCGCTCGACGATGCGGTTGGGGCCGACGATGGCGACCTCGGGGTGGTTGATGACGGGCGTGTGCGCAATGCCCGCCAGCGGCCCCAGACTGGTGATCGTGATGGTCGAGCCGCTCAGTTCCTCTCGTGCAGCTTTGCCGCTACGCGCCGCGTCCGCCAAGCGCTTGACTTCGGCCGCGCAGCCCCACAAGTCCAGCGCCTCGGCGTGGCGAATCACCGGCACCATCAGGCCGCCATCGGTTTGCGTGGCCAGTCCCAGATGCACGGCGGCGTAGCGGGTGATCACCGCGGCGTCGTCGTCATAACGGGCGTTGACCTCGGGGTGCGTGCGCACCGCCAGCACCAGCGCGCGGATCAGGAACGGCAGCAGCGTCAGCCGCCCGCGCGTCTTGCCGTGCTCGGTGTTGAGCTGCGCGCGCAGCGCTTCGAGTTCAGTGACGTCAACTTCTTCCACATAGGTGAAGTGCGGAATGCGGCGCTTGGCCTCTTGCATCTTCTGCGCAATCTTGCGTCGCAGGCCGATCACGGGGATCGTTTCTGTGGACTCCAGAGGCTGGTAGTCCTTACTAGACAAGCGTGAACTGCTACCCAATTTGGAGCTGCTGGCGCAGCGATCCAGATCGGCGTGAGTGATGCGCCCATCGCTTGCGGTGGGCGTGACGCTGGCCAGGTCAATGCCCAATGCTTTGGCGCGCTGGCGCACGGCGGGGGCGGCTAAGGGGTGTGCGTCACTTTCTCTGCTGCTGGGCGTGGGCGGGGGTGCGGGCTCAGCGGCGGCAGGGAAAGCTACGTTAGGACCTACGTCGGATGCTGCTGGAACTTCAGTATTAATAGCTGCTTGAGCAGAGTCCTCATGGGCTGCAGCCGTTTTTATATGAATAATCGGGGTACCCACCGCGACCACCTGACCTGGTGCGGCATCGAGCGACACGACGGTGCCTGCCACGTGCGAGGGGATTTCGACCGTGGCTTTGTCGGTCATAACGTCGGCCAGAATCTGGTCTTCGGCGACCACGTCGCCCACGGCCACGCGCCAAGTGACCAGTTCCACTTCGGCAATGCCTTCGCCAATGTCGGGCATCTTGATATTTTGGATTGTCATGGCTCAAGCCTCCGTCACACGTTTGAGGGCTGCCGCTACGCGCGCGGGCCCGGGGAAGTAGGCCCACTCCTGCGCGTGCGGGTAGGGCGTGTCCCAGCCGGTGACGCGCTCGATCGGCGCTTCCAGGTGGTAGAAGCAGTGCTCTTGCACCAGGCTCAATAGTTCAGCACCCAGTCCGTTGGTGCGCGTGGCCTCGTGGACGATGACGCAACGCCCGGTTTTCTTGACCGAGGTGACCAGCGTGTCGAGGTCCAGCGGCCACAGGCTGCGCAGGTCGATGATTTCAGCGTCGACACCGCTTTCACGGGCGGCCGCTTCGGCCACGTGCACCATGGTGCCGTAGGCGATGACCGTCACCGCGTTGCCGGGCCGGGTGATGCGTGCGCTGTCCAGCGGCACGGTGTAGTAACCCTCGGGCACCTCGCCCTGCGGGTGTTTGCTCCAGGGCACCACCGGTTGGTCGTGGTGGCCGTCAAACGGGCCGTTGTACAGGCGCTTGGGCTCCAGAAAGATGACGGGGTCGTCATTTTCGATGGCAGCAATCAGCAGGCCCTTGGCATCGTACGGGTTGGACGGCAGCACGGTGCGCAAGCCGCAGACCTGGGTGAACATCGCCTCGGGGCTTTGGCTGTGCGTTTGCCCGCCATAGATGCCGCCACCACAGGGCATGCGGATCGTCATCGGGCAGGTGAAGTCACCGGCCGAGCGGTAGCGCAGCCGCGCCGCTTCTGACACGATCTGGTCGGTGGCTGGATACACGTAATCGGCAAACTGGATCTCCACCACCGGGCGCAGGCCGTAAGCACCCATGCCCACTGCCGTGCCGACAATGCCGCCCTCAGAAATGGGCGCGTCAAACACGCGCTGGTTGCCGTACTTGGCTTGCAGGCCTTCAGTGCAGCGGAAGACACCGCCAAAGTAGCCCACGTCCTGGCCGTACACGACCACGTTGGGGTCGCGCGCAAGCATTACGTCCATGGCCGAGCGCAGCGCCTGGATCATCGTCATCGGCGTCGTTTTTTGCGTTTCGGTTGTCATGATCAGTCTCCCAACTCGGCACGCTGGCGCAGCAGGTGCGCAGGCATGTCTTTGTAAACGTCTTCGAACATTTCGCCGATGTTTTGTGCGTGGCTGTCGGCCAGCGTGCCGTATTTTTCGGCTTCCTTCTGGGCCGCTGCCACTTCAGCCTCGACCTCTTTTTGTACCTTCTGGTGTTCTTCTTCAGACCAGATACCAAGCACGATCAAATGCTGTTTCAGGCGGGCAATGGGGTCACCCAGCGGAAAGCGCGCAACGTCGTTGGCTGGCCGGTATTTGCTGGGGTCGTCGCTGGTGGAGTGGGGGCCAGCGCGGTAGGTCACCCATTCAATCAGTGTCGGGCCAAAGCTGGAGCGGGCGCGCTCCAGCGCCCATTTGCTGGCGGCGTAAGCGGCCAGAAAGTCGTTGCCATCCACGCGCAGAGAGGCAATGCCGCAACCGGCACCGCGCGCAGCAAAGGTGGTGCCTTCGCCACCGGCGATGGCCTGAAAGGTGGAAATGGCCCACTGGTTGTTGACCACATTCAAAATCACCGGCGCGCGGTAGACGTGGGCAAAGGTCAGGCCGGTGTGAAAGTCGGCCTCGGCGGTGGCACCGTCGCCAATCCAGGCGCTGGCCACCTTGTCGTCGCCCTTGATGGCGCTGGCCATGGCCCAGCCTACCGCCTGAATGACCTGCGTGGCCAGGTTGCCGCTGATGGAAAAAAAGCCTTGCTTCTTGCTGCTGTACATCACCGGCAGTTGGCGACCCTTCATGGGGTCGCGCGCGTTGCTGTAGAGCTGACAGATCATGTCGACCATGTTGTTGTCTTCACGCGTGAGCAACAGGCCTTGCTGGCGGTAGGTCGGAAAGCACATGTCGCCCTGGCCAATGGCCAGCGCGTGGGCGCAGGCAATGGCTTCCTCGCCCAGGCATTGCATATAGAAAGACATTTTTTTCTGCCGTTGGGCAATCAGCATGCGCGCGTCGAAGGCGCGCGTGAGCATCATGGCACGCAGGCCACGCCTGAGCACCTTGCTATCAATTTGTGGTGCCCAGGGGCCTACGGCCTGGCCGCTGTCGTCCAGCACCCGAATCAGCGCAAAGGCCAGGTCGTTGGTCTGCGCGGCGGGCACGTCGACCGGCGGGCGGCGCTTGGCTCCCGCAGCAGACAGGGGGAGGTATGAAAAATCAGTATCGTGGCCGGGACGCCCGGTAGGCTCGGGCACGTGCAGATGGAGCGGCTTGCGCTGTGGCATGAAAAATGTCTCCTTGCAAGTTTGTGTCTTGCTTCAGAATCAAAAACCTGACCGCAACTTTTGGCGGGTAGCCGTCGGCGCTGTCAGACCGTGCAGTCACGGCAGCGGGATCACCGCGGCCGGACTTGCGGGGCAGAGCATAGCGGATTTTTGCAGTCTCCAGCGCCTGAACCGTGCTCCTGCTTGCACCAAGTCGGACAGTCAATCAGATGTACAGGTCGCCGCCACCCTGCTGGAACTCACGCGATTTTTGGGCCAGCGCGCTGTTGAGTTCGCCCTCGGAGACGATCGGTGTGGCGAGGTTTGCCGATGCCGGGTTGAGCCGGGCAAATTCGCGCACTTCCTGCGATATTTTCATGGAGCAAAACTTTGGGCCGCACATGGAGCAAAAGTGCGCCACCTTGGCGTTTTCCTTGGGTAACGTTTCGTCGTGGTAAGCCATCGCCGTGTCAGGGTCAATGGCTAGGCGGAACTGGTCTTCCCAGCGGAATTCAAAGCGCGCCTTGCTTACTGCGTTGTCCCACATTTGTGCGCCGGGAAAGCCTTTGGCCAGGTCGCCGGCATGGGCGGCGATTTTGTAGGCGATCAGGCCTTGTTTGACATCGTCGCGGTTGGGCAGGCCCAAGTGTTCCTTGGGGGTGACGTAGCACAGCATCGCCGTGCCATACCAGCCGATGTTGGCCGCGCCCATGGCCGACGAGATATGGTCGTAGCCTGGTGAGATGTCGGTAATCAACGGGCCCAGGGTGTAGAACGGGGCCTCGTGGCAGGCCACCAACTGCTTGTCAACGTTTTCCTTGACCTGCTGTAACGGTACGTGACCAGGGCCTTCAATCATTACCTGAACATCGTGCCGCCAGGCGATTTGGGTGAGCTCACCCAGCGTGTGCAGCTCGGCAAATTGGGCTTCGTCGTTGGCATCGGCAATTGAGCCCGGGCGCAGGCCGTCACCCAAAGAAAAGCTGACGTCATAGGCGGCCATGATGGCGCAAATATCTTCAAAATGCGTGTAGAGAAAGCTCTCGCGGTGGTGCGCCAGGCACCACTTGGCCATGATTGAACCGCCACGCGAGACGATGCCTGTCAACCGGTTGGCGGTCAATGGCACATAGGCCAGGCGCACCCCGGCGTGGATAGTGAAGTAGTCCACGCCTTGCTCTGCCTGCTCAATGAGCGTGTCGCGGAAGATTTCCCACGTCAGGTCCTCCGCCTTGCCGTGGACCTTTTCCAATGCCTGATAGATGGGAACGGTACCAATGGGTACCGGCGAATTGCGCAAAATCCATTCGCGGGTTTCGTGGATGTTGTCGCCCGTGGACAAGTCCATGACGGTGTCGGCACCCCAGCGAATCGACCACACCAGCTTGTCTACCTCCTCTTCAATGGACGAAGTCACTGCTGAATTGCCAATGTTGGCGTTGACTTTGATGAGAAAGTTGCGACCAATGATCATTGGCTCGCTCTCGGGGTGATTGATGTTGCAAGGCATCACCGCGCGGCCCCGGGCCACCTCGCTGCGCACAAATTCGGCCGTGATGTCTGCCGGGATGGCCGCATTGAACGACTGCCCTGGTTTGGCGAGCCGCTCGGTGGTCAGGCGCTCGGCCAGTTGGGCGCGCACCAGGTTTTCGCGGATGGCAACGAACTCCATTTCCGGGGTGATGATGCCTTGGCGGGCATAGTGCATTTGCGACACATTGCCCCCGGCCTTGGCGCGGCGTGGGACCGTTTTTCTGGCCATGCGCAGCGCCTGCAGCGCCGGGTCGCGCAAACGTTCCTGTCCGTAGCTGCTGCTGATGCCTGGCAACAGGTCGGTGTCGGCGCGCTGTTCTATCCAACCCGAGCGCAGGCCGACGAGCCCGCGCGTGATGTCAATCGCAACGTCTGAATCGGAGTAAACGCCTGAGGTGTCGTACAAGCGCAGCGGCGGGTTGGGTTCAACAAGGCGGCTGCCGTCGCTTTGTGCCACCGGCGTGTCGGTCAGGCTGACTTCGCGAAAAGGCACGTGCAGGTCGGGATGGCTACCAGAGATGTATATCTTTTTTGATCCGGCAAACGGTGTTCTCGTGATGCGATTGGTGAGTGCATGGCTGTCAACGCCAGCCGAAGAGTTTGCAAAATGGGTGGGTTTCATGAGGTCTCCAGAGGGTGGGCCAGGCCTGTCTGGAGGGGTTTGCCACACAGCGCAGTGCGGACCAACCCAAGAAGCGATGTTCCCTACGCGGGCATGACCCCGATCAGGTTCAGCGGGTTCCACAAACGTGGTCTCAGCCCAGAAAGATCGTTCTGGACACCCCGACAAGCATTTGAATTCTATCTGTCCTGATTGTCCTGTGGACGGTACGGTTTCTACGGTGCGGCTGATCATTTCTGGCGCCAAATCCTTAAAAGTTTTCTGATTTTGCAGATTCTCTAAGCTCCGCATTTTTTACCAAGGAACCATGATGCTCAATCAAGATCAAGTCCAGGATTTTTCGTCCCTGTTGCCCGGTGACTCCACCGAGGCTGGTGCCAGCCGACGCACCGCGCTCAAAGTCGCGCTGGGCGTGGGTTACGCGGCAGCGGCCATGCCGATCATGGCGCAGACCGCCATCAAGACAGCCAGCGCGGGATTGCACGCGGGCGAGGGTGTTTACGACGTGGACGGTTTTTCGGTGCCGTTTTACTTTGCCGCCCCAGAAGGGAAAAAGAATCTGCCGGTAATCTTGGTCATTCATGAAATTTTCGGTGTGCACGAATACATTGCCGATACCTGCCGCCGTTTTGCGAAAGCGGGCTACCTGGCGATTGCGCCGGAGTTGTATGCGCGCCAGGGCGATCCGTCGACCTTTGGGGAAATGGCCAAGTTGATGAGCCAGTTGGTGTCCAAAGTGCCCGACGCGCAAGTGCTGGGTGATCTCGATGGCGCGGTCAAATGGGCGGGTGAAAACGGCGGCAACCTGAAAAAAGTGGGTATCACCGGCTTTTGCTGGGGTGGGCGCATCACCTGGCTGTATGCGCAGCAAAGCAAAAACGTCAAGGCCGCCGTGGCCTGGTACGGTCGGCTTACTGGTACGCCGTCGGCGCTGACACCCCAGCATCCGCTGGACTTGGCCGCTGAATTGAAAGCGCCTGTGCTGGGTTTGTACGGTGGTCAAGATCGGGGTATTGCGTTGACCACGATCAACCAGATGAAAGACGCACTGGCCGAAGCGGGTGCCAAAGGTAACAAGGCGGCACAGATGAGCGAGTTTGTGGTGTACCGTGACGCGCCGCACGCTTTCCACGCAGATTACCGGCCGAGCTACCGCAAAGAAGCCGCTGTCGACGGTTTTGCCCGGGCGCTGGCGTGGCTCAAAACCCATGGGGTGCTCTGATACACAAACTGCTGCACCCACTTGCCTTAAGAAAAACCGCCGAAAGGCGGTTTTTTCGTTGCAGATCAGAGCAACTTACAGAACGTTACAGCTTTCTTAATCTGATCTTAAGCTTCTGTTTTGATAATAGGCCGTCCCAGCCTTTTATCTGTCCGGCGGTTCGATTCTGCCATTCCACTCCAATTTGATATGACTGTTCGCGGTGAAGCGATTTTTGATTTTCCTGACACGGCCTTGGTGAGTGAACCGCCAAAAGTCCGTCAGGGTCAAGCGCGTGCGCCTGCTAAAACGTTGTCCAAAGACATCGTTGTCTACCTGACCATTGCGGCGCTGGTGGGGCTGAGCTGGCAAGTGAGCCGGATGGGCTGGTTCAAGGCGGGTGACGATACCGGTTACTGGATCGGCGTTGCTGGCGGCGTGATGATGTTGCTGTTGTTCAGCTACCCGTTGCGCAAGCATTTCAGATTTGCCCGGAACTGGGGCCGTGTGAAGTGGTGGTTTTTGGTGCACATGGTTCTGGGCGTGGGCGGCCCGACGCTGATCTTGTTGCACTCCACTTTCCATGTCGGTTCGCTCAATGCTGCAGTGGCCATGTACAGCATGATTGTGGTGGCCTTGAGCGGCGTGGTTGGGCGTTTCCTGTACGCGCGTGTCAACCGTGGCCTGCATTCCGAACGCGCTACCCTGCAGGATATGCAGGTGCGCGCCGGACTCGATGAAGCCGAGGCCCGGTCCCGCTTGGCTTTTGCTCCAAAAGTTGAAGAACTTTTGGCCAAATTTGAGCAAAACGAAGTACACGCGCAGACCAACTGGCTAACCTATTTGCGCCAGGTGTTCTGGTTGCCGATCCACCAGTGGCTGGTATACCGTCAGTGCGCGTCGCAATTGCGCCAGGTGCTTTTGACCCTGGCCAAGCAAGAGCGTTGGCACAAGCGGGACTATATTGCCCGCAAGAAAAACGCCAACAAGCTGATCGACCAGTACTTGAATGCTGTCGCACGGGTGGCACAGTTCAAGGCTTACGAGCGCCTGTTTTCCCTGTGGCACGTGGCGCACATTCCGTTTGTGTATTTGCTGGTCATCAGTGCGGTGGTGCACGTGGTTGCTGTCCACGCGTACTGATGGAGTGAACCTGCGCATGCTATGGAACAACACCGTCGTCACCACCTTGCGCAGCGTTTTTGTCGCGTTGCTGTGGCATGCCGCAAGTGCGCTGCCGGCATCTGCCCTGGCCGACAGCATCGAATCAATTTTGGCGCCCGGGCCACTGATTCAGGGGCACATCAAGCAGGAAAACGACTGCAAGCAGTGTCACGTCAAGTTCGACCGCAAAGCCCAGTCAGGGCTGTGCATGGACTGTCACAGACCGGTAGGCACTGACGTGCGCGCCAAAACCGGATTTCACGGCAAGCTCAAGCCCCAGGCTTGCAACAGCTGCCATACCGACCACAAGGGCCGCGACGCCGACGTGGTGCATCTGGACAAGAAAAAGTTTGACCATAGCCAAACCGACTACCTGCTCAAGGGCAAACACCAGCCGCTGGAATGCGTCAAATGCCACGTTGAGGGCGAAAAATTCCGCGCGGCACCGTCGCAATGCCTTGCCTGCCACAAAAAAGACGACACCCACAAAGGTTCATTGGGTGACAAGTGTGCCGACTGCCATACCGAAAACAGCTGGAAGGAAGCCCGCTTTGACCACAGCAAGACACGCTTTGCCCTGGAGGGCAAGCACGTGGACGTGAAGTGCAACGCCTGCCACAAAACCACCAATTACAAAGAAACGCCACGCGCCTGTATTGGCTGTCACAAGAAAAACGACGACAGTGCGAAGGGGCACAAAGGCCAGTATGGCGAAAAATGTGAGAGCTGCCACAACGTCAGGGCCTGGAAGCCGGCAATCTTCAATCACGACGTTGACACCAAGTACGACTTGCGCGGCAAACACCGCACCGCGACCTGCGTGTCTTGCCACACCGGTCATTTGTACAAGGTGAAACTGGCACAGGACTGCAATTCATGTCACGCCAAGGATGACAAGCACAAGGGTACGCTGGGCAAGGATTGCGAAAGCTGCCACAGCGAGCGCAGCTGGAAAGAGCCCGCCAAGTTCGACCATGACAAGAGCCGTTTCCCGCTGGTGGGAAAACACGCCAAAGCCGAGTGCAAGGCGTGTCACATGAGCCCCATGTTCAGGGAAGCGCCCAAGGAGTGCATTGCGTGCCACCAGAAGGACGACAAACACAACAAGACCTTGGGTGACAAATGCGCCGATTGCCACGGCGAGAGTGACTGGAAGACCACCAAAGGCCGCTTCAACCACGACAAGACCAAGTTTGTGCTGCGCAACGCGCACGCGGCGCCCAAGGTGAAGTGCGATGCTTGTCACAAGGACTTGCAGAGCTTTCGCAAAACGCCGCTTGAATGCATTGCCTGTCATAAAAAAGATGACAAGCACGAAGGCCAATCGGGTCAAAAGTGCGAGTCATGCCACACCGACCGCACCTGGAAAGTCGACAAATTCGACCACCGGCTGACGCAGTTTGCATTGACAGGTCGACACCTGGTTGCGGCGTGCAAGACTTGCCACCTGACGTTGCGTTTCAAGGACGCCGCCAAAGACTGCTATTCATGCCACAAGAAGGAAGACCGGCACAAGCTCAAGCTGGGTGTGCGCTGCGAGAGCTGTCACAACACCCGCTCATGGCCGTTGTGGGACTTCAATCACGACAAGCGCACCAAGTATGTGCTCGACGGCGCGCACCGCAAAGTTCGCTGCGAGAGCTGCCATACGCAAGAGGCGCCCAAGGGTAAGGATGCAGCCCCGCTGGGGGACACCTGTGTGTCGTGCCATCGCGCTGCGGATGTTCACGATGGGCAGTTTGGTCAGCGCTGCGAACAGTGCCACGTGTCTGAGAGCTGGAAAAAATTTCAACGCCGTTTGAGTGGGTTGACGCAATGACATGCAAAAGGGGTTTACGATGAAAACAACGATCAACACGTTATGGGGCCGGACGATTCGGTGGGCGCTGGCGTTTGCGCTGCTGACACTGGGGGGATTTGCAGCAGCGCAGGGTGTGCCGCGCAACTTTGACCATTTGAAGACGGGGTTTGCACTTCAGGGCGTGCATACGACTGCGCGCTGTGAGTCTTGTCACATCAACGGTGTTTTCAAAGGCACTCCGCGGGACTGCGCTACTTGTCATACCAGCGGGCTGAGTTTGGCGCGCGGCAACGTGGTCAAACCGCAAATGCACATCCCAACCACGGCCGCGTGTGAAACCTGCCATTCGGCGCAGTCCTTCAGCGGTGCCAAGTTCAACCACGTCGGTGTTGCCGCCGGATCGTGCACCACCTGTCACAACGGCGGCAAGGCACCGGGCAAGTCGGCCAACCACTGGCCAACCCAAGCGTCTTGTGACAGTTGCCACGGCACGACCGGTTGGTTGCCTGCCAAACGCATGGATCACAGCACGTTCACTGCGGCGACCAACTGTGCCAGTTGCCACAACGGAAGCGCCGCGACCGGCAAATCAGCCAGGCACGTAGCGACGTCGGCCAATTGCATCGCGTGTCATAAATCGGGGTATCCAAACTGGCTGCCTGCCAAGTTTCACGTCAACGTGACGGTCACGGGCAATTGCGCCAGTTGCCACAACGGCGCGACGGCGACCGGCAAGTCGGGTGGTCATATTCCGACGACTGACACTTGTGAAAGCTGTCACAAGTCCACTACGTCATGGGCGGGCGCCAAGGTGGATCACCGCACCTTCACCTCTGCCACTAACTGCTCCAATTGCCACAACGGCAGCACGGCCACTGGCAAACCCTCCACGCACATTGCTACCACAGCCAACTGCGGTTCATGTCATAAGACCAACATGTGGAGTGGCGCCAAAGTTGATCACGGTACCTTTACCGGTGCGACCAACTGTGCCAGCTGCCACAACGGCAGCACCGCTTCGGGCAAACCGGGAAATCACGTGGCGACATCGGCCAACTGCGGCTCGTGCCACAAGACAACCACTTGGAGCGGGGCCAAGGTCGATCACAGCACGTTTACCAGCGCTACCAATTGCACCAGCTGCCACAACGGCAGCACCGCTTCGGGCAAACCGGGGAATCACGTGGCCACATCGGCCAACTGCGGCTCGTGCCACAAGACAACCACTTGGAGCGGTGCCAAGGTCGATCACAGCACGTTTACTTCGGCCACCAACTGCACCAGCTGCCATAACGGCAGCACAGCTAGCGCCAAACCTGGCAACCACA
>Ga0210035_1000306_pt1 | contig 38570 bp, 39 predicted proteins | sample CryGeymeta201507_FD_183975 | JGI IMG/M metagenome (GOLD analysis project Ga0210035, IMG submission 183975) | Groundwater microbial communities from Crystal Geyser aquifers in Utah, USA - Crystal Geyser metaG 2015-07 (SPAdes) (version 2) | ecosystem: Environmental > Aquatic > Deep subsurface >...
AGATTTGGAAACAGCCGCCAAACAACGTGATCTCGACGCAGCCAAAGCCGCTAAAAATTCTGCTCCTGCAGGTAAGAAGTAAATAATGTTATGAAGGTACAAGCTACACTCACAAATCTTCGAATAGCTCCACGTAAAGTGCGTCTCGTGACTCACTCTCTTATCGGTGTGGATGCTCGCGAATCACTCCTCCAGCTTTCTAAGCAGGTGAAGAAGTCTTCGAAACCAATCTATGATCTCGTAAAGAGTGCCATGGCCAATGCTGTGAATAATGATGGTCTCGATGAATCCAACCTGTATGTATTTGAAATAAGGGTAGGTGATGGTCTTCGTTTGAAACGTTGGCTCCCACGTGCTTTCGGAAGAGCGACTCCTCTTCTCCACCGCGGATCCAATGTTACTGTTATTCTGGAAGAGAAAATTGAAGGCAAGAATCGTACAGCCAAGAAAGTGAAATCCGTGGCTCCATCAATCAAAGAAGCAGAAGTAACAGAAGCAAAAGAAGAGAAGAAAATACCAGCAAGTATCAAAAATACTGGTAAAATTGAAACCTCCAAAGCAGGTATTGTGAATAAAACAGCAAGTGGAAAAGTGATGAAAAAGGTGTTTCAACGTAAATCAGTTTAAGTCAGTATCTAACTTGAGAGAAATAGAAATATGGGCAATAAAGTCAATCCAACTGGTATTCGTCTCGGCATTACAACAACCTGGCAATCACGCTGGTTTGGAAGTAAGAAGACGTATAGTGCGCAGCTTCGAAAAGATGTAGAAATCCGTTCTTTGATTATGAAAAAATGGAAGGCTGCTGCGATTGCTTCAGTGCAGATTGACCGATCAGCCAATGTAGTGAAATTGTATATCGCTACAGCTCGTCCAGGTGTACTCATTGGTCGTGGCGGTACAGGTATAGAAGACCTCACTCGCGCTGTGAAGAAGCAATTCTTCGCTGGCAAGAAAGTAGATCTCAAAGTAGAAGTTCAAGAAATCAAATCTCCTGAAATAAACGCGATGCTCGTCGGTCAGCAAGTTGCTGAACAACTTGAAAAACGTATGCCATTTCGTAGAATACTCAAGACAATGCTTGATCAGGTAGAAGGGAACAAAACAGTAGAGGGAGTAAAAATAGAACTCTGTGGTCGCCTCGGTGGTGCCGAAATGGCTCGTCGCGAATGGCTCTCACGAGGAAAGATTCCTCTCCATACACTGCGTGCTGATATCGACTTTGCTCACGCTGAAGCGCATACAACATACGGAGTGATTGGAATCAAGACTTGGATTTATAAGGGAGAAAAGTTCGAAGAATTAAAAAAAGAAGCAACCGAATAATAGAAGACCATTATGTTAATGCCAAAAAAAGTAAAACATCGCAAGATTCACCGAGGGGGTTGGTCTGGCAGTCCTGCAACAAGCGGAGATAAAGTATCTTTCGGTAGTTTCGGACTCAAAGCGGTAGAGGAGGGATTGGTTTCCGCTCGTCAGATCGAAGCAGCGAGACGCGCTATGACTCACTCGATTCAACGTGGTGGTAAAATCTGGATTCGCATCTTCCCTGATAAGCCAATGACCAAAAAGGGTGAACAAACTCCAATGGGTAAAGGAAAAGGAAGTGTTGACCATTTTGTTGCCAAAGTACGAGCCGGAAAAATGTTGTTTGAACTCGATGGTATTGCAAAAAAAGCAGCCGAAGAAGCTATGAGGCTCGCATCTCATAAACTCGCTATCAAGACAAAATTTGTTGAACGACAGTAGAGAGGTGAGCGGGTGATAATGTTAAAGATTATAAAGTTGAAAGAAGTTATGAAAGCACAAGAATGGCGAGAAAAATCAGAAGGTGAGAGAGAAAAAGCAATTCTCGAACTGAAGGACAAAGCACGAACGCTTCGTTTTGATTTGGCAACTCGTGAAACCAAGATTCATAGCGAGTACGGAAAGATAAAGAAAGATATTGCTCGTCTGATGACACTCAAACAAGAAGCGACATTGTCAATTAACGTAGACTAAGTATATGGAAAAAGGAATCATCAAAACAAGCAAGATACAGGGTCATGCTCCAAAGCTTTCCGGAACAGTGGTAAGCAATAAGATGGAGAAGACACTCGTTGTTGCTGTCGATACTCTCAAAACTCATCCGAAATACTTGAAACAATACAAGTCAACAAAGAGATACAAAGTACATACAGAAGAAAAGAAGTATGCTCTTGGTGACAAAGTAACGTTTGAAGAATGTCGCCCAATGAGTAAAGAGAAGCATCACACTATCGTTTCTGAATAATCAAACAAAGAGGAGAATTTTATGATCCAAGCTGAATCAAAATTGATAGTCGCTGATAACACTGGCGCGAAAATGATCAAGTGCTTCAAAGTACTTGGAGGAACACGTCGTCGCTATGCCGGACTGGGTGATATTATTGTTGCATCTGTGAAGTCTGCAGAGCCACGAGGTACCGTCAAGAAAGGTGAAATTGTCAAAGCGGTTATTGTTCGTCAAGTGAGATCATATCGTCGTAAAGATAATTCTTACATCCGTTTTGACGAGAATGCTGCTGTTATCCTCGATGCCAACAAAATTGATCCAAAAGGTACTCGTATCTTCGGACCGATTGCTCGCGAACTCCGCGAAAAAGGATTTTCAAAAATTGTTTCACTCGCACCAGAAGTTTTATAAAGTATACCTATGAAGATTAAAAAAGGAGATCAAATTGAAGTCATTGCAGGCAAGGATCTGGGCAAACGCGGAGAAGTATTGGCTGTGTTTCCGAAAACCGAGCGAGTGGTTGTCAAAGGAGTCAATATCCTGAAACGCCATATCAAAGCCAAGCGTGATGGAGAAAATGGTCAACGAATTGAAAAAGAAGCTCCAATTCATGTTTCGAATGTGATGCTCGTATGCCCTCACTTGGGAGTACTCACCCGTATCGGATATAGAATAGAAGGTGGAGAGAAAGTTCGTATTAGCAAGAAATCAGGGAAAGCTATTTAATTCAAACGACGTAGAGGAAGATCTCGTATGAAAATTTTACAGAAGAAACAATCGTATAAAGAGAAAATAGCTGCTGCCCTGCAGGCAGAGCTTGGTATCAAGAACAAGATGGCTATTCCACGTATTGGAAAGGTTGTCGTGAATGTTGGTACGGGTAAAATTCTCAAAGACTCTAAACGAGTAGAAGATGTGATTGCCTCACTCGAAGCTATTACCGGTCAGAAGGTAATCGCTACCAAAGCTCGTAAGGCTATCGCTGGTTTCAAAACTCGCGAAGGACTCGAAGTCGGTGCTTGCGTCACTCTTCATGGAGATCGTATGTGGTCTTTCCTCGATCGATTGATCAATGTCGCTCTTCCTCGTGTACGCGACTTCCAGGGTATTCCACTCAGTTCCATTGACCAAAGCGGGAATTGTAACATCGGTATCAAAGAGCATCTCGTTTTTTCAGAAATTGTTGCAGAAAAGGTACAAAATATTTTCAGTTTTCAAGTGAATATCGTTACTACAGCGAAGAATAAAAAAGAAGGAGAAGTATTGTTCCGTCTTCTTGGATTGCCACTGCAACATGCAGAGGCAAGAAAGGAAAAGTAATATATCGAAATTTATATGGCAAAAACATCTACTGCAGCTAGAGCACTCAAAACCCCGAAATTTTCAACTCGTATTGTAAATCGATGTTGGAAGTGTGGTCGTAAGCGTGGGTATCTCAGGAAATATGACGTGTGTCGTATTTGCTTCCGTGAGCTCGCTAATAGCGGTCAGGTTCCTGGAGTAAAGAAATCATCTTGGTAAATTTAAGTTAGAAGACACTATGTTAGATCCAATTGCAGACATGTTAACAAGAATCAGAAATGCTCAGCTCGCTGGACATAGCTCTGTTTCTATGCACGCTTCGAAAATGAAATTCGTTCTTGCTTCCATTTTGGAACACGAAGGATTTGTTGGTCGCGTTGAAAAGAAGACGGAAGAAAGTGGACACGAAACACTGTGTGTCACACTTAAATATACGCAGGTTTCTCCAACGAAAAAAGTTCCAGCTATTCAAGAATTGACCCGTGTCAGTAAGCAAGGCTGTCGTATTTACGTCAAGAAGAGTGAAATCAAGAAAGTAAAAAACGGATATGGTATCGCCATTGTGTCGACTTCGCAAGGAGTAATGACTGGAACAGAAGCGTTCCGTCGTGGTCTTGGTGGAGAATATATCTGTAGAGTGTGGTAATTGCTTGAGTTAAAAGTTATTCATTATGAGTAGAATTGGAAAAAAACCAGTAAGCATCCCAAGTGGTGTGGAAGTAACAGTGAATGAAAACACGGTGTCTGTAAAAGGACCCAAGGGATCACTCACATTTCCTCATCTGCGTGAAGCGAGAGTGACGGTAAGCGAGAATGAAGTGCTCGTTGCTAAAGTAGGTGATACCAAAGTATCACGTGCTGTTTGGGGAACGACAGCCAAGATCATATCGAATATGATTGCGGGTGTTACGACTGGCTTCCAAAAACAACTCGAACTGAATGGTGTGGGTTATCGTATGAATGTTGCTGGCAAGAAACTCACCCTCGCACTTGGTTTCTCTCATCCAGTAGAACGAATGCTTCCCGAAGATTTGGATGCAAAGATTGAAAACAATGTTTTGACCATCTCTGGTATTGATAAACAAAAAGTAGGTGAATTTACTGCGGTGATTAGAAAGCTCAAACCAGTAGAACCATACAAAGGAAAAGGTTTCCGTTATGTAGGTGAAGTGGTTCGTCGTAAAGAAGGTAAGAAGGCATCTGCCTAATGAATTTTTGTAAATATTTTCGAGTATGCTCAAGCGAGAAATGAAAAAAGTGAAACGATTTGAACGGAAGCGTCGTGTCCGTGCAAAGATCTCTGGTACAAGTGATTGTCCACGTCTTTCAGTCTTTCGTAGTCTGAGAAATATCTCAGTGCAAGCGATTGATGATGAAGCAGGGAAAACACTGGCACAGGCAAGTCTCATTTTGATTGATAAAAAAGCAAAGAATACTGTTGAGGGAGCAGCCCTCGTTGGAACAAAGATTGCTACCGACCTCCTTCAATTGAAGGTGAAGAAAGTAGTATTTGATCGTTCTGGCTATCGTTATCATGGCAAAGTAAAGGCGCTGGCTGAAGCTGCTCGAACTGCCGGACTTATATTTTAGGCTATTAATAATCGAGATACTATGGTAAAGCAAGGAAAAAAAATGGCGAGACGGGAAAAACCTGAGTTTGATCAGAAGCTTTTGAATTTGGCTCGCGTAACTCGTGTGGTGAAAGGTGGACGTCGTTTCCGTTTTCGCGCCACACTCGTAATCGGCAATCGCAAAGGCAAAGTTGGCGTGGGTGTTGCAAAGGGTTCAGATGTTTCTGATGCTATCCAGAAGGCTTTCAATGATGCAAAGAAAAATATGGTCACCATCGAACTTTCTGGATCAACTATTTCTCATGATGTTCTTGCTAAACTTGGTAGCGCACGAGTACTTCTCAAGCCGGCTTCTGAAGGACGGGGTATTATCGCTGGAGGAGCTGTCCGTTCTGTTGTGAACCTACTCGGAGTGAAAGACATCGTATCAAAATCCTTAGGTGCTTCCAATCCTTTGAACGTTGCTCGCGTAACAATCAAAGCCCTCCTTATGCTCAAGGCACCACGTGTGCCAAAGGCAGTGAAGGAAGTAAAAGAAGAAAAGGTAGCGTAGGTTCGTCTAATGTCATCTCGTAAGCGATAAATATATGCAAATTCATCAACTCTCTGTTACCAAGAAAAAAGCTTGCAAACGTATTGGACGCGGTGGAAAGCGTGGTACAACTGCTGGTCGTGGAAGTAATGGTCAGAAATCTCGTACAGGCGCTTCAGTCGATCCTCTTTTCGAAGGAGGTCGTTCTACATTCCTCGAACGTTTGAAAAAAGTCCGTGGTTTCAAAGCAGTACACGCCAAAAAATCTACTGTGAAACTTTCTGATATCGACAAAGCATATATAGCTGGAGAAATTGTCTCGATTGATACCTTGATCGCTAAGAAACTGGCTCCAAAAAATGCTTTTTCTCGTGGAGTAAAGGTGGTAGCCACAGGCACACTTTCGAAGAAATTGACTTTAGACAAAGGTATTTTTGCTTCAGCAAAAGCCAAAGATGCTTTTGAGAAAATTGCTGACTAACATCAATTTCCGCGTGACAAAGTACCTGCTTTCAAGTGGGATAGGGGAGTATACTGAAGAAGAGTCAGATTAAAAAGAAAATGATTTGCTTTCATGCGTGAAATTTTTCTCAATATTTTTCGAATAAAAGAGTTACGGAATAAAATATTTTTTATTCTCGGTCTTCTTGTTATCTATCGAATGGCTGCGAATATCCCTCTTCCAGGAGTGGATGTTTTGGCTTTGAAGAAACTGTTTGAAGACAATGCTTTTCTCGGACTTCTCAATGTTTTTTCTGGTGGAGGACTTTCTAATATTTCTATTGTACTCCTCGGTGTTGCTCCGTACATTACCGCTTCGATTATTATGCAGCTCCTCACTACGATCGTGCCAAGTCTTGAGCGCTTGTACAAAGAGGAAGGGGAAATCGGAAGACAAAAGTTCAATATGTGGACGAGGTGGATTACATTACCTCTCGCTGCTCTTCAGTCTTTCAGTATGCTCTCACTCCTTCGTTCTCAAAATATTTTAGGCGATATCACTCCTTTTACGATGACGGTGATTATCATCAGTGCTACAGCAGGTACGATTTTTCTTATGTGGCTCGGTGAGCTGATCACAGAAAAAGGTTTAGGGAATGGAGTATCAGTGATTATTTTCGCTGGTATCGTCTCAGCTCTTCCGACGGATATTTCTCGTTTCGTTGCTACATGGGACCCTTCACAGATTTTCACCTATCTTCTTTTTGCTCTGGTAGCAGCCGTGACGATAGCCGGGGTTATTTTTGTGAATGAAGGACAGAGGACTATTCCTGTTGCGTATGCGAAGCGTGTTCGCGGTGCGCAGGTGTATGGTGGATCATCAACGCATCTTCCGCTTCGGGTGAATCAGGCAGGCGTTATCCCAATTATTTTTGCTGTTTCACTCATTCTTATTCCGACGATGGTGGCGAATTTTCTCGCACAGAGTAGTCATGAAAACATTGCGAGTATCGCTCTCTCAGTCAGTGCTTGGCTTCAGAATCAGTGGATTTATGGATCGCTGTATTTCTTCCTCATTGTCATTTTTACCTATTTTTATACAGCTGTTGTTTTTGATCCGGTGAAGATTGCGGAGAATTTGCAAAAGCAGGGCGGATATATTCCAGGCATTCGTCCAGGAGCTACCACCGCAGAGTATCTGTATCGTATTATCAACCGCATTACACTTGCAGGAGCATTCTTTTTGGGATCAATTGCTGTTCTGCCTTTTATCGTGCAAGGTATCACTGGTATCAATGCGTTCTCTATCGGTGGCATCAGTATTCTTATTGTCGTATCAGTCGTACTGGAAACAGTGAAACATATTCAGAGTCAGCTTACCATGCGAAGCTACGAATCCTTCTAGATTGTCAAAAGAAATATAATTTTTTAATTTTTCCCTTTCACGTTTGCATTTTTAGATCCGAAATGAGTATCGTTTCAAGATAAGAAACAGGAAAGAGGGAATCAAGAAATAAATGCCTCTCAAAGACACCTATATTCTTCTCGGTTCTGCTGGTAGTGGAAAAAGTACGCAGGCGGAACTTCTCAAAAGTTCACTCCATCTGGCTCATATCGATATCGGATCTGAACTCCGTGCTGTCGCTTCCCAAGACACCCTACTTGGTCATGAGGTGAATGAAATTATCAATGTGAAACATTCTTTCGTTCCTGATGAGGTTGTGTTCGCTGTGTTACTCGACGCCATTCATTTCGTACCGGAAACAGTTGGACTACTCATCGATGGTATTCCCAGACGAGAAAGTCAGATAGAGAAAGTACTCGAAGTACTAGAGCAAGCACACCGCTCACTCAATAAAGTAATTTTCATCGATGTGCCAGAAGCCGTTTCAGTCGAACGTATTTCCAAAAGGTACGCTTGCACTGTCTGTAAACGGAATTATATCCTTGGGAAGAACCTGATCGATAGTGAAACCCCGTGTCGTTATTGTAGTGGACACATTGTCCAGAGAATGGATGATACCGAAGAAGGTGTGCGTACCCGTCATCATATCTTCCAGAAAGACACATTGCCTGTTATAAATTATTTTGAAAAAACAGGACAGCTTCTGCATATCAATGGTGATCAGGAAACCTATAAGGTATTTCAAAATATTTTGAAATATGTTCGTCCAGAATAGGAGAAAAATATCATTTTTTTATGTTACATCTATGAGTAAAGAATGGATTAAAACAGCCGACGAAATTGATCGCTTACGCCATTCGTGTCACGAGTTGGCGCGTATTTTGGATATCTTGATGAAGGCACTTCGTCCAGGTATGAGTACGCAAGATATTGATGATATGAGTGAGAAACTCATGCTCGAAATTGGAGCGATACCCATTTTCAAAGGATATATGGGAGGATCAGGTCGTCCTTTTCCTGCTACGCTGTGTACTTCTATCAATGAAGAAGTGGTACACGGTATCCCGAATAAAAATAAGATTATCAAAGAAGGGGATTTGGTGAAACTCGATATTGGTATGCGCTATGAGGGTATGGTTTCTGATATGGCACGTACCATCAAAATAGGAAGTGTCTCTCCTGTTGCAGAAAGACTGACTCAGGTGACAGAAGAATGTTTGCAAAGAGGTATCGAAAAACTTCGTCCAGGGGCACATATTTTCGACTATGCACGTGCTGTCCAAGAACACGCTGAGGCAAATGGTTTTTCTGTTGTGCGAGATCTCGTTGGGCACGGTGTAGGAAGAGAACTCCATGAAGATCCTCAAGTACCAAATTATGTTTCGAGAAGTATGGACAATTTTGTCCTGGGAGAAGGAATGACTTTGGCGCTCGAACCGATGGTTAACGTGGGCACATACGAAGTGGATATTGCCGATGATGACTGGGCATTTATTACTGCCGATGATGAGCTTTCTGCACATTTTGAAAATACGGTGGTGATTACGAAAGATGGTGCAGAGATTTTAACAAAACTATAACATCTCTATCCTCTATCATTATTATTTAACAGTATATGCACAATTATCTTGGATTGGATTGGGGAATGGCGAATATCGGTATTGCTTTGGCACATGCTGAGACCAGAGTGGCTCTTCCTTACGTTACACTCAAAAATGATCAAGATGTGATGCAGAAAATAGGTGACATTATCGTCAAAGAAGATATCGGAACTATTGTCCTCGGTATTCCAATGTATACTATAACAGCTGAGAAAAAACACCCAGCCAAGCTTTTTGGAAAGCTTCTTGCAGAGCAATTTTCGGTTCAAGTCGTGTATCAAGATGAGATGTTTACCACCAAAATGGCAGAGGCTAATCTGATAGAACAAGGAGTCAAACATGTTTCGAAAAATAACGATGAAGAAGCGTCGCGTATTATTTTGCAGGAATGGCTTGATAAACCCCTCTCGTATATTGGATAAAACGGTTTCTTGGAGTATAATGAAAATGTCTTTTATTCATACACTATCAGTTATTGCTTATGGGAGAAGAAAACACCGTCGCACAGAAAAAAGTATGTATCGTCGACGATACTGCAGAAATACGTGATATTTATAGCATAAAGTTTACACGTGAGGGTTTTGCTGTGGTGACTGCGAAAGATGGAGTAGAAGCGTTGCAGGTTATTAAGGAAGAACGACCAGATGTTATTTTGCTTGATATTCAGATGCCGGTTCTTGACGGTCTAGGTGTTCTCAAAGCCCTTAAGGCAGATAGTGTCCTTTCAAAAATTCCTGTTGTTATTTTGAGCAATGTCAATCAGGACGATATGTTTCAGAAAATCAGTGATTTGGGAGGAGCACAATATTATCTCGTGAAATCTCTTACGACACCACAGAAAATTATCGATATCACTCTTGATGCTTTGGCAGGAAGATAAAGAGAAGAGGAAAAGAGGAGAAAGAGAAACAGGCTGATTACAGGTCTGTTTTTTCTTATCAATAAGGAAAAGAGATAGGTATAAAGAATCCTCTATGCCTTGAATAAAAGCAGTATTTCAGGTAGAGTAGGGATATGATATATAACAGTATTTCTGTATGAAAAGTACCAAAACAACCTACAATCCGAAGAAAATAGAAGCGAAATGGCAGAAAGAATGGCAGAAGAACGGTCATCCGAAAGCCACAGGGAAAAAGGGCAAGCTCTATATTCTCGATATGTTTCCGTACCCATCAGGGGATGGACTGCATGTTGGACACGTGGAGAATTTTACGGCTACTGATATTGCTGCTCGCTTCAAGAGAATGAATGGTTATGATGTGCTTCATCCGATGGGTTGGGATGCTTTTGGATTGCCGGCTGAAAATTTTGCTATCAAAACCGGTATCCATCCGAAGAAAAAAACACTCGAATGTATCAAGAATTTCAAACGTCAGATGGAATCGATTGGATTATCGTATGATTGGGAAAGAGAAATAAATACTTCGAGCCCGGAATATTATAAGTGGACGCAATGGATGTTTTTGTTTTTGTATAAGAACGGACTGGCGTACAAAAAGAAGGCCAAGGTGAACTGGTGTGAAGCGTGCCACACGGTACTCGCCAATGAGCAGGTGATTGATGGTAAATGTGATCGTTCTGGCGATATCGTTTTTCAAAAAGACCTTGAGCAGTGGTTTTTCAAAATCACTGACTTCGTCGAAGATACTCGTTCGAAGAGCGGGAGGAAAATTTCTGGACTGCTTGCTGGTTTGAAAAAAATCGATTGGCCTTCGTCTACTATCGCTGCTCAGAAACACTGGATTGGGCGAAGCGAGGGAGCAGAAGTCATATTTCCTGTTGCCAATACTGAAGAAGAAATAAAAGTATTTACCACTCGTGTGGACACGATTTTCGGCTGTACCTACGTCGTGATTGCTCCTGAGCACACACTTTTGAAATCGCTTGAAGCGTCTATTGGGAACAAAGAAGAAGTAAAGAAATATCTCGAAGTCACCAAGAAGAAAACAGATCTGGAACGAACGGAACTCAACAAAGAAAAAACAGGAGTGGAGCTTGTTGGCATTGAGGCTATCAATCCATTTACCGGAGAAAGAGTGCCAGTGTACGTCGCTGATTATGTACTCGGAACGTACGGTACAGGAGCAGTGATGGGCGTGCCAGCTCACGATGAACGGGATTTTGCTTTTGCAAAAAAATACGAGTTATTTATACAGCAGTCCGTTGTTTCGGTTGATAAGAAGAATGAAACAGAATGTTTCACAGAAGACGGAGTACTGATTGATTCAGGGGAATTTACAGGTATGACATCAGGAGATGCGCGAGAGAAAATGTCAGCGTGGTTGAGGACAGAAAAAATGGGAGGGAAACGCGTGCAATATCGTTTGCGCGATTGGCTTATTTCCAGACAACGGTATTGGGGGGCGCCAATTCCGATTATTTATTGTGATGAATGTGGTGAAGTGCCGGTACCAGAAAAAGATTTACCAGTGAAGCTTCCGATGGATGTGGATTTTCTGCCGACAGGAGAATCACCACTCGTGCGTTCCAAGAGTTTCCAGAAAGTGAAATGTCCGACTTGCGGAAAGAAAGCTCGTCGTGAAGCAGATACGATGGATACATTTGTTTGCTCGAGTTGGTATTACCTGCGTTTCGCTGATCCAAACAATACCAAAAAATTTGCGGATCCGAAGGAACTTGCAAAATATTTGCCAGTAGATTTTTATATGGGTGGAGCAGAACACACGGTACTTCACCTCCTCTACGCACGATTTTTTACCAAGGCGCTGGCGAAATATGATTACCTGCATTTTGATGAACCGTTCGTCAAGATGCGTCATCAGGGAATGGTGATGGCGGAAGATGGTCGCAAGATGTCCAAATCGCTCGGGAATGTCGTCAATCCAGATGCGGTAGTACAAGAGCTCGGTGCAGACACACTGCGTCTCTATGAGATGTTTATGGGCCCTCTCGAAGATATGAAGGGTTGGAACACGGGGAGTGTTATCGGTCTTCGGAGGTTTCTTGATAAGGTGTGGCGTTTGAAGGAAAAAGTGGCGCAAGGAAAAACCCAGAAATCCGATCAGGATGTTCTGACGAGTTTGCTTCACAAAACAATCAAGAAAGTGACTGAAGACATCGAAGATCTCAAGTTCAATACGGCTATTAGTATGCTGATGATCTTGGTAAATGCAATGGAAAAAGAAGATGTTATTTCGCTTCACACCTATCAAACACTACTCATTCTTCTTGCTCCTTTTGCTCCACATATTACAGAAGAATTGTGGTCTGAAACTGGTGAGAAGAAGTCGATTTTCCTCGAAAAGTGGCCGAAGTGGGATGTAAAGAAAATTGTTGAAGAATTGTCCGTGATTGCCGTACAAATCAATGGCAAAGTTCGTGCGACATTTGCTATCGCAACTGGGAGCACCGAAGCAGTAGTAAAAAAAGTGGCGCTGGCAGATCCGAAGGTACAAGTGTATACCGCAGGAAAAGAAATTCGAAAAATGATTTATATCCAAGATAAAATTTTAAGCTTAGTGATTGGTGATTGAGAACGATTTATAGAAAAGACTTCATTTTTTCTTCCGTGTCCGCAGTCGAACATGTCGTACCTTAGCGTCGATAAACATCATTGTCCTGCTCTAAGAGTCGAAACGACTCCGAGCGCGCGCTCTGTTTCTAGCGACGCTTTCAGTAGACATGTGACCGACAATCGGACAAAGGAAGAAAAAAATAAATGTTTTTGTAACAAGAAGCTAAAGAGAAAAAATTCCTATGAAATATTTTTTTGATTTTGATGATTTCTTCATTGATACAGAGAATCGTCTTGCTCCAGATTTTTTTCAATTCCTTACATCACTTACTGGAGCAACACAAGAAGAAGTACATCAAACATATAAGCAATTTTCTGGTGCACATTTTACAAAAGGCATTCCATATTCACTCGAGCAACATATAGATTTCCTTGCAGAGTTACGAAGTTTTGATACAGAGCGTGTGAAAGAAAAGGCTCATGCGTTTTTTATTGATCTCACAAAATATGTTTTTGAGGGAACAGAAATATTTCTTCAAAGCTTACCAAAGGAAGATGTGTACCTTCTTACCTATGGAGAACTATCCTTTCAGAATTTGAAAGTTGATGGGTCAGGATTGCGGAAATATTTCCGTGAGGTAGTAGTTGTGGAGGAGAGTAAGCCAGTAGTGATTGAACGAATAATAAAAAGAGATCATTTTTTTCCCAAAGAAAGGGTTATTTTCGGCGATAATCGTTGTGGACATTTCACGGGAGCAAGAAAGCGCGGTATCATTACGGTACACTTGAAGCGTGAGACGGATATATTTAATAGTGAAATATGTTTGGAATCCGAGTATATTGTTAATAATTTTGAAGAATTATTGCAGGTGTTGAAAAATGTTGCTGTGTAGTTTTCTTGTATCAAAATATTTTTTCTTTTTAACAGTACGCTTATGTGTGGCATTGTAGGGTATGTCGGTAAAAGGTCAGCCAAAGATTTCCTTGTGGAAGGACTGAAGCGTCTCGAATATCGTGGCTATGATTCTGCTGGTATTGCCGTGATGCAGGAAGTCAAAGGCACACAGAAAATATATACCGTACGTGCGGTAGGAAAGGTGATCAATTTGGAGAATAAATTAAGTGAGCATATGAGCGGATGTATTGGTATTGCTCATACCAGATGGGCGACACACGGCAAACCATCAGAGAAAAATGCTCATCCGCATATCGATTGTAAGGGGACCGTGGCGGTAGTACATAATGGCATCATCGAAAATTACCTCGAGCTTAGGGAAATGCTGGTGAAAAAAGGGCATACATTTCGTTCAGAAACAGATACCGAAGTGATTGCTCATCTCATTGAAGAGGAAATGTCTGCTTCGGATAAAACAGAAAATATTTTTGAGGAAGCGTTCGTACGGACACTGAAACAACTGAGAGGAGCGTATGGCATCGTCGCGCTTTCTGTACACGATCCTGAAATGGTACTGGTAGCACGGAAGAGCAGTCCGCTTGTTCTTGGTATTGGGAACGGCGAGATGTTTATTGCCTCGGATGTTTCTGCGATGATAGGAGATGTGAAACGCATCGTGTACCTCGATGATGGAGAAATCGCTCTGGTAAGAAAAGAAAGTTACACCGTGAAAACTCTTGCAAATCGTATGAAAGAAAAAGAAGAGCTTGTTCTTGAATGGGACAAATCAGTCGCAGAGAAAGGAGGTTTCGCCCACTTTATGCAAAAAGAGATATTTGATCAGTCGAGAAGTTTTGCTGATGCACTACGCGGACGACTCATACTCGAGGACGGTATGGCACGCCTCGGTGGACTACGTACAGTAGAGAAAAGACTGCGGTCTATTAATCGCATTATCATTGTTTCTTGTGGTACATCCTATCACTCGGCACTTGTAGGGGAATATATGCTCGAGGAATACGCGGGGATTCAGACAGAAGTGGAAATGGCATCAGAATTTCGGTATCGCAAACCACTGCTTGATAAGAAAACAGTGGTCATTGCCATTTCGCAATCAGGAGAAACAGCCGATACACTTGCTGCTATTCGTGAAGCCAAAGAAAAAGGAGCACTCACACTCGGTATTGTCAATGTTGTAGGTTCGACCATTGCGCGGGAAACGGATGCTGGCATCTATTGTCATGCAGGTCCAGAGATATCAGTGGCTTCGACCAAAGCCTTTACTTCACAGCTTGCTATTTTGGCGCTTCTGACGCTGTATGTAGGTCGTCAGAGAGGATTGTCGCTCGTGATGGGCAAACGTATTGCAAAGGAACTCCTCGCTATTCCAAAACATATCGAAACCGTTTTGAAGCAAACGGAAGCTATCAAAAAACTGGCGAAGAAATATGGAAGGCAACCGCACTATATGTATCTCGGACGCAAATACAATTTTCCGAATGCTCTCGAAGGGGCGCTCAAGATAAAAGAAATAGGTTATGTACCAGCCCAAGGGTATCCGACAGGAGAAATGAAACATGGTCCCATTGCTCTTATTGATTCATCGGTTGTTTCGCTTATGATCATTCCGAAAGATAGCGTGTATGAGAAAAATATGAGTGGAATGGAAGAGATTCTCGCGCGCGGTGGGAAGATAATAGCGATTGCTACAGTGGGTGATACTGCGATTCAGAAAAGAACAAAAGATGTCATTTTTATCCCAAAAACCATCGAGATGCTGACCCCGCTTCTTGCGGTTATTCCACTGCAACTTTTTGCGTATTTTGTTGCGGTTGAAAGAGGGTACGACATTGATAAACCGAGAAATCTGGCGAAGTCTGTGACAGTTGAGTAGTCTTTGAGTAAAAATCTCTCAGAATATTTTCTTTTTCTGCGCTCTCGGTTGACGTCGGTAATATTTGCGGAGAAAGTGCCGTATCCGCACATTCTTTTTCGTCTAGTCGGCGTTGTGAAATGATGTTATAATAAGTCTATTCTTTTTTTTAATGTTACGAAAATGCGTACGAGTATCACTGACTACCTGACTCTTGATAGACCGCTTATTGTTTTCGATCTTGAAACCACTGGACTCGGTATCGGGGAAGACAAAATCATCGAACTGGCGTATGAGAAAATTATGCCCAGCGGAGAAATTATTTCTTATTGCCAGCGTATCAATCCAGGAAAACCGATTCCCAAAGTCGCGAGCAGTATCAATGGTATCTATGATGCAGACGTGGCTGATATGCCGAGTTTCGCCAAACTTTCATATGAACTCTGGAGTACGTTCGAAGGGGCTGATGTGAGCGGATTCAATATTACCGGTTTCGACCTCCCATTTCTTCGTGGCGAGTTTGCTTCGGTAGGTAAGGCTTTCGATTTTTCCTCAAAAAAGGTTCTCGATGCCAAGGTGCTCTATCATAAGATGGAAGCTCGTGATATGTTTGCCCCACGTAACCTCTCTGCTGCGTACAAATTGTACTGTAACAAAGACCACATCGATGCTCACTCAGGAGCAGGAGATGTACGTGCCACCGTAGAGATCCTCGAAGAACAATTGAAGAGATATCCAGAGTTTCGTGATTGGGGCTACATAGCTGACCTGCACGGGAACAAGAAACTCCTTGAATCCGTCAAAATGGAACACGCCCCGGTTATTACCGAGGCATCACTTGGGACATTATTTTAAAAAATATATGAATACGCTGATTATTTTTGGAGCAGAGTATCTTTATCTGGTTATTGTCGTACTGGCCATCGCATATATCTGGCGCGCACCAAAAGAACTACAAAAGAGAATGATAGTGTGTGCCATCATTACATTGCCTGTGACATATATTGTAGCAAAAATTGCGAGTCAATTTTATTATAATGCGCGTCCATTTATAGTGGGGGACTTTATTCCTCTTCTTCCACACACAAACGATAATGGTTTTCCGTCTGATCATACACTCCTCAGCAGTGCTATCGCGATGACATTATTTTTCTTTTATCAGAAACGAGGACTTTTTCTTTTTGTAGTGGCTTTCTTGGTTGGTCTGGCGCGAGTTTTGGTTGGCATCCATCATCTGAGCGATATTTTTGGCAGTATGATTATTGCTTCTCTTGTTGCATATATTATTTTTACTTTTGTTTTACCAAAAATAGAACAAAAATTTCTTATCAAATAAGCAGAAACTATGCCACTTATTTATGGAAAACCGATAGCTGATACCATTCTTTCTGAAACGAGAAGAAAGATAGTTCTTTCTGGTATCGTTCCGGGTCTGGCGGTGATTCTTGTGGGGGATGATGCGTCATCACACCTCTACGTCAGTCTGAAAGAAAAAGCAGCGAAGAATATTGGTATCCATTTTGAGAAGTTTCTTTTTTCAGGAGATGCGGATGTCTATAGCGTCAAAAAATGTATCGATGAACTCAATGTTCGAGAAGATATACATGGCATCATCGTACAGCTTCCGCTTCCCGCAGGATTTGATACCGATGAAATTATTACTCGCATCGATCCGAAGAAAGATACCGATGGATTTCATAAAGAAACAGTACATGATTTTCTTCAGGGAAAAAAAGAATCGTGCCCTGTCTTTCCGAGAGCTATTCTGTCTCTTCTCCAGTCCACAGGAGGCTACCATATTGGAGAGAAGGCGATTGTCATTGCCAATTCTTCCTTGATGGGAGAGGTGATGGTGCAAACGCTTCTTCTGGAAGGATTACAATCAGAATATATCTTGAGCAGTGAATCTGCGGAAAATATTGCGATAAAAACCAAGGAAGCTCGAATCGTAGTGACGGCTTGCGGAAAAGCAAATTTCATTACGGGAGATATGGTCCAAGAAAACAGCATTGTTATTGATGGAGGGATCAGTCATATCGATAACAAGATTGTAGGGGATGCAGACAGAGCAACAGTAGAAGACAAAGCGAAGTTTCTTTCTCCTGTATCAGGAGGTGTAGGACCGGTCACTGTTGCCACACTTTTGGCGCGCGTTACCGATGCATCACTACGCAAATAATCACGCAGACAACAAAAAACAACCTTTCGTGAGAAAGATTGTCGTTCGTATCTTGTGCCGAGGGAGGGACTTGAACCCTCATGATATTGCTATCGCGGGATTTTGAGTCCCGTGTGTCTACCATTCCACCACCTCGGCATATTTTATTTTAGAGTATTGAGATATTTTCTTCCCTAGCCATTATTTCACCTCGGCATTTTTGCTTTTTTCTCAGCCAAAGAGCATAGATACAGAATAGAAAATTGATAATCATTTGTCAATGGACTATAATGACAGGTATACTGTATACAGTACAGAGTTTTATGGTATACCAAAGAGAGAATATATTCTTCTTGATACAGAAATATGGCTAAAGTAATTGGATTTATCAATCAAAAGGGCGGGGTAGGAAAAACTACCTCAACTATTAATGTTGCTACATACTTGGCAGAAGCCGGAAAGAAAGTATTGCTTGTGGATCTCGATCCTCAGGGCAATGCTTCTTCTGGTCTTGGTATCAATGCAAAAAGTTTAGAGAAAAATCTATATCACGTAATGATTTTAGGAACACTTCCGCAGGAAATTATTTTGCGCACAGAAACCGAAGGACTCCATATCATTCCTGCGGCCCAAGACTTAGCTGGTGCAGAAGTCGAGATGGTGCATATTGAGGGACGTGAGTTTCGTTTGTATCAGGCGCTTCGTCATATACAGCCGTACTACGATTATATTCTGATTGATAGTCCTCCATCTTTGGGGCTCCTTACTATTAACGGTCTGGTAGCAAGTGATGAAGTGGTGATACCTGTTCAGACAGAATATTATGCTCTCGAAGGCTTGTCACAACTTTTGGGAACAATCGAATTGGTGCGCGAACACCTCCAACCGAAACTGAAAATTATGGGAGCGCTTCTTACGATGTACGATAGACGCAATCGCCTGGCTCGTCAGGTGATTTCAGAAGTGAGAGCACATTTTCCAGGGCCAGTATTTGAAACTGTCATACCGAGATCAGTGAGATTGGCAGAGGCGCCGAGTTTCGGCAAATCGATATTGGATTTTGATGCTTTTTCCAAAGGAGCTCGCGCTTATAAAAGTGTTGTGCGTGAAATCTTGAAACGCGATGCCGAAGAGGAAGAAGAGCGGAAAGCAGAAGAAGAGAGAAAATTGAGCACTCTCTAGAAGAAGTTTGCATAGCATCTATTCAAAAAAACTATTCGATATCTATAAAAAATTATGTCACAACAATATGGATTAGGGAGAGGGCTTGCTTCTCTTATACCACCGAAGAAAAATACTGATGCAGGTACATTATCGCAACCTTTTGCAAGTACGATTATTCATCCTGCAGGTATGCCTTTTGCTGTGACGGAGGAGAAACGGTCATCAGATGACAAGATGAAGACGATGCATACCTCAGCAGTGATAGCCCCGATTTCTTCAAACGATCATCCCGAAGAGAAAAATAATCAGGGGAGAGTGATGGAGATTCCATTACATAAAATTGTACCTAACCCTCATCAACCACGTTTACAATTTGATGATGTGAAACTGGCAGAATTGGCAGAATCGATCAAGGAACACGGCATTCTTCAGCCACTCGTGGTGACGAAATCAGGTGCTGATACCTATGAAATTATTGCAGGAGAGCGTCGTTTCCAGGCATCAAAGAAAGCGGGACTGAAGACAGTGCCTGTACTCGTACGTGATGCGACTGAACAAGAGAAACTCGAACTCGCTATCATAGAAAATATTCAGCGTCATGATTTGAATCCTATCGAAGAGGCCAAAGCCTTCCTCCGTTTACAAGATGAATTTGGTCTGGGTCAGGAAGCAGTAGCGAAGAAAATGGGGAAGAGTCGGAGTGTGATATCCAATACGATGCGTCTTCTTCATCTCCCTATCGAAATTCAAAGAGCGGTTTCTGAAGGAAAAATTAGCGAAGGGCACGCGAAGGCACTCCTCTCTATAGAAAATCCTGAAAAACAGCGAGCGGTATTTGACCTTATTATCAAAGAAGAATTGACCGTGCGTGAAACGGAAATCAAGGTACGAAGTGTCGCGGTTGGATCACATATCCGTAGTTCCATTGTACTTCATCCTGAAATTATTTCTCGTACCGAACACCTCACAGAGATATTGGGAACGAAAGTGAAAATTGCTCCTTCGGGTAAAGGAGGGAAAATTATGATCGAATATTATTCCCCAGAAGATTTAGATGGACTTTTGCGAAGACTGGAAGAGTAGTATTTTTGGGAATAAGAGAAGAGGATAGAATAAAAAGCCTTCTGTAGAAGGTTTTTTATTTTTCACTTGCTTGCTCTCTTTTAGAATATGTTCTAAAATGGTAGTAACTACTCTATTTTTAATCATATCTTGCGTATATGGAATCAGAAAAAACACCGCTGACACATTTTGGAAGAACGATGAGTTATTCAACTGCGAGTCGTCCAGCTTTTGTGAATAATAAGTCTGCAACACAACCAACACAACCAGCAGACAAACAACATAATCATTCGAAGACTGTAGATTTACTTGATGCTCTGGTGTCTGTGTCACTTATTGGTCTTTTCTTTGGGCTACCACTTCTTTTTACCGGACTTACTTTTCAGGGCATCGCTTTTGAAAAACAGATTTATTTTTATTTTTGGTTGCTGATTGGACTGATTGCTTGGTCATCGAAGGGTGTCATATTAGGAGAACTCCGTATCAGACGTACACCTTTGGACATACCTATTCTTCTCTTTTGGACTTTCTATGGTATCGCATCTATCTTTTCGGTAGATCGTTGGCATAGCTTTTGGGGATTCTTTGGTGATCCATCCCACGGCTTCATTTCGATTACCGCTCTCATCCTCGCTTTCTATTTTATCTTGAGTCACTTCACGGTGAAGCGTTTTCAGATGATGTTCTGGTCACTCGTCGCTTCTGGTTTTGCGATTCTTCTCTGGAGTTTCTTGGCATTGGAGCAGATTCATTTTATGCCGACTTCTTTCGAAAAATATGCACCACTCAGTCTCTTGGGTACTATTTCTAATCTCGGTATTTTCTTTGCGCTTCTACTCCCTTTATTTCTAACAGCCCTCTTCTCTCTTTGGCAGGATTCTGCTGTGAAGAATATATATCGAAAAACAGGGACAGGGGTTCTTCTTTTTGGCATCGCACTTACACTCTTTCTTATTCTTGCCCTGTTTCCTTTTATTTCTTGGTCTGTTGTTTTGGGTGGTTTTGGTTTCTTTCTTGTTTATATCTTGGCGCAGATTGTGCGTCCGAACGAACGATGGGTATTTGTTCCGATGGTTGTCTTCGTTCTTTTACTCGGATTTTTGATGATTGGAAATTACCAACTCAACCTTACGCGAGCTACGCTTCCAGTTGAAGTGACACCTGGCACGACTCTTTCTTGGCAGGTAGCCAAGGAGAGTTTGAAGGAACATTTTTTTGCGGGAGTAGGTACAGCAAATTATAGTTATGCTTTCTCACTTTTTTATCCCAAGGAACACAATCTCGATCCTCTCTATAGTGTACGTTTCTATCAAGGGACTGGTTTGTTCTTCGAAGCTCTCTCAACTATTGGTGCTCTTGGTACTATTTTGTTTCTCTTGCTCTGGCTCTCTTTCTTTTCGGTGGGCGTCTACCTCCTTTCTTATGAGAAGAATCGTAATAAGCTTTATTCGCTCGGACTCTGGTCTATGGTGACGATGCTCTTCCTGGCGAGTTTTACATCAGCAATCAATGGTTCACTTTTACTTATTGGCGTACTTATCGCAACGCTCGCTCTTGGGACCGTCTTTTGGGAAAGTGATTCTGAAGAAAAATATATAGAGCTTTCACTCAAAGCGACTCCGAAATTTGCTTTAGCTTTGGCATTCACTTTTATGGTTGTATCTGCAGGAGTGGCTTTTCTTTTTGTCTTTATGGGTAAAGTATTTGTAGCTGATATGAATATGGGTAAGGCTGTTCGCATCTCAGCTGAGAAGCCAAACACTGATTCTTTGGAAATGTTTGCCAAGGCAATCAATATTTATCCACAGGAAGGTCGTTATTATATGCGATTAGCACAAGAATATATGGCACTCGCCAATGTAGAAGCAAGCAAGCCCGAAAGAGAACAAAATGTCAGTGTCATCAGGGATTATGCAGAACAAGCTATTGATCTAAGTCAGATAGGGAAGAAACAAATGCCTAATGATGTCGTTCAGGCGGAATCAATGGGGATGATTTATGAAAATATTGGTCTGTATGATAGTGCGACGCTTACAAAAGCTATTGAAACATATCTGAGGGCTGAGGAGCTTGAACCACAAAATCCTCTTTATTCTGTCAAGTTAGGTCAAATTAAAAAACTTCTTGCTGATGAGAGAGCCGAAGGTGCTGAAAAAGAAGCGTTGTACACGGAATCCAAAAATCTCTTCGAGAAAGCGATTGAGAAGAAGCAGGATCTTGCGGTAGCATACTATGACCTCGCACTTATCCTTTCTCGGCTCAAAGATTTAGATGGGGCTGTGACGAATGCAGAACAAGCGCTGAGTTTTGAAAATAGCAACCTCAATTATGGATATAACCTTGGTATACTCTATCAGCTTCGCAATAAGGATGATGACAAAGCGCGTGCAGAAAAAATGTTTAAAGATATTTTGTCTGTGAATGAAAAACTGATTGACGTAAGACTGAGCCTCGGTCTTCTGTATGAGGATATGAATAAAAAAGATTCTGCTCTTGCTGAATATAATAAAATCCTTACGTATTTACCAAAAGAAGCAGACGAAAAGATTGCACAGACCAAAGAGCAGATTGAAAAAATGATTTCAAATGTGAAAAGTGGAAAAAGTAATCTGAACAGAGAGAATGAATCTGCGCCAACCAATACACCGAGCAGTGTCCCTGAAAATCCGATGCCAGTAGAAGTGCCTATTGGGGCTCCAGCCCCTTTTGGCCAGTAGGAGGGAAGAAGGCATATAATCTCATTTTTCGGGATTATATGCCACAGTAAAAAGAGGGAAAAAGAGAGAAAAAAAACTGAAAGAAAAAAAATATAAAAAATGCCTGAGGAAGCACATTCTTTTTTTGCTTCTGTAGAGGCGAAAAAAGAGGAATGGAGAGTCTTCTGGACAGAAAAAACTGTATCGAAAAGAGTTTCTTTCTGGGGGACTTGACAGGTTTCCAACTACTCTGTAATATAGATAGTACGAATTGAGAAAGTGCTTTGCAGTGCTTTTTTCTTTTCTCAAGCAGTTTCTTTGTCAAACAGTTCTGAAGAAATATTTGTTTCTCTTTTATCTCTCTTTTATACAAAGAGAAGACATAAAGAGTGATACATATTTCCGCAGAAGTGCCTTAACAATTTATGTCTTTTTCAAAAGGGTCAACGATTACCTGGCAGCGGAAAGTAATCAGATTTTTTTGAGATAGTCTAAATAGAAAAGGTCAAGTCACCGTCGTTCGTATAACGACGTGACAAGCAAATTCAACAAAGAAAAACGCAGTGCGTCGAATGAGCAAACATTCTTCACTGTTAACCGATTGTCCGTGAGTACCTTTATTCTTCGGAATAGAGTATTTGCGGACAAGAGAAAAAAAGGAGGTTACTTAACGCATGGTGTGGATGCCTTGACTGAAGCAAGCGATGAAGGACGTAGGAGGCTGCGATAAGCCCCGGGGAGCTGTCAACCAAGCTTTGATCCGAGGATTTCCGAATGAGGCAACTCTCTCACTTTTTAGTGAGAAACCGTATCTGAATACATAGGGTACGGTAGCGCACCCTGGGAATTGAAACATCTTAGTACCAGGAGGAAAAGAAATTAATAAAGATTCCGTAAGTAGTGGCGAGCGAACGCGGAATAGCCTAAACCACCGAGCTTGCTCGTGTGGGGTTGCAGGGCCTATAGACTCGATTGATCGGGGTCGTCGTATTTTTGTTAGCAAAATGTTTTGGAAAGAACAACCAAAGAGGGTAATAGTCCCGTATGTGAAAACAAAAATGCCACGATGTATAGGTACCTAAGTAGGGCGGGGCTGGAGAAACCCCGTTTGAATCTGGGAGCACTAACTTCCAAGGCTAAATATTGCTTCAGATCGATAGTGAACTAGTACCGTGAGGGAAAGGTGAAAAGTATCCCGATAAGGGAGGTGAAATAGAACTGAAACTCCATGCTAACGAAGAGTCGGAGCCTTGTTTAATCAGGGTGACGGCGTGCTTTTTGCAGCACGATCCAACGAGTTAGTTTTACGCGGCTGTCTAAGGGATGATGAATTCCGGAGACATAGTGAAAGCGAGCCTTAATAGGGCGAAACGGAGCATACACTAAGAATCTCTTTCGTTGTGAGAGAGAAAAATATCGAGCGAAAATTTTGAAGAGTTTTGAGACGTAGTCAAAGAAATGTCTACGACGAAAATCACTGAGAAATTTGCAGCCGAGATTTTTATTTCGCAACAGAAAATGGATTTTTAGTGTATGCTCCAAGGTCGCGTGGACTAGACCCGAAGCCAGACGAGCTACATATGAGCAGGATGAAGCGTCGGTAAAACGACGTGGAGGTCCGCACCCACTTGCTGTGCAACTCAAGGGGATGACTTGTGTGTAGGGGAGAAATTCCAATCGAGTTTGGCAATAGCTGGTTCTCTCTGAAATAGCTTGAGGGCTAGCGTCTTGTAAATTGTATCCGAGGGGTAGAGCTACTGGATGAGAATTCGCGGTTTACCGTAGTGTTTTCAACCAAACTCCGAATACTCGCGATATGTACCAAGGCAGTCAGTACTCCGGGGCTAAGCTCGGAGCACAAAAGGGAAAAAGCCCAGATCGTCAGCTAAGGTCCCAAAATTTGTATTAAGTGGGAAAGGAAGTGAAGACTCTTAGACACTTAGGAGGTTGGCTTAGAAGCAGCAATCCTTTAAAGAGTGCGTAATAGCTCACTAATCTAGAGTCTTCGCGCCGACAATTTAACGGGGCTAAAATACAATACCGAAGCTACGGACTGTATCGCAAGATACAGTGGTAAGAGAGCGTTCCATATGCACTGAAGCAGAAGGGTGACCGACTGTGGAGCGTATGGAAGTGAGAATGTTGGAATGAGTAACCGCAATGAGGGTGAGAGCCCCTCACATCGAAAGTCCGAGGTTTCCTGGGCCATGGTGATCATCCCAGGGTTAGTCGGTCCTAAGGCCAGGCTGAAAAGCGTAGTCGATGGACATCAGGTTAATATTCCTGAACTATTTGTATATTCGAAGGAGAGACGCATCTCTGTACCTTTTGCCCCTTATTGGATTGGGGTTTGGTCTTCGAGGACGTCGTACAGGAAAATCCGTACGGCACTAGTCCAAGAAGAATGACGAAGTCTTACTACGGTAAGATGAAGAAAAGGGAGCGGGGTGCCAGGAAAATCTTCTAAGGTTCGTATACAAGTATCCGTACCGCAAACCGACACAGGTGGACAGGGCGAGTAGCCTAAGATGAACGGGAGAGAATTCGTTAAGGAACTCGGCAAAAAAGCTAGACGTAAGTTCGCAATATGTCTTGCCAACCGTTAGGTTGGCCGCAGCAAAAGTTTTCCAAGCAACTGTTTATCAAAAACACAGGTCTCTGCAAACCCGCAAGGGGAAGTATAGGGGCTGACACCTGACCAGTGCTGGAACGTTAACGGGAGCGGTGCAAGCCAATCCCCGAAGCGCCAGTGAACGTCGGCGATAACTATAATCGTCCTAAGGTTCTGGTTCTGTGAAGAACGGAATCAGAAGGACTGGGACGATTGTGGTGAGTGTGATAAAGAGGAAAGAACAAAATATTACAAACAAGGAAAAGTAATTGCTTCTATTGAATTGTTTCAATGGGTCCAAAATACTTAGCCATATGCTGGAAACTCTGGAGTATCTGATGATACTATGGTATAATTATTCCATAGAATAAAATATGCCAAGTAAAAAATCAATCAGTGTGTCTCACTCTTGTAGTAGTGGAACGCCAGACAATCAGCAGGAAAGACTAAAAACCATAGGCTGGATAACCGGTTATGTAGATGGAGAAGGTTGTTTCTCCGTGAGTTTTATTAAAAATGCTACCACAAAGAGTGGTTGGCAAATATTTCCAGAATTTGTGGTAACACAAGGAGGGAAAAGTAAGAATTCACTTGAAATAATCCAAAACTTCTTCGAATGTGGAAAGATATTTGTGAATCGACGATATGATAATCATCGAGAACATATATATCGTTACTGTGTTCGATCACAAGAAAATCTTCGAAAAATAATTATTCCATTTTTTGAAGAACATCAACTCCGAACAGCTAAAAAAGAAGACTTCAAACATTTTTCTTTTATTCTGCATCAGATGAAACTTAAAAAACATCTCACAGAAAAAGGAATGATGGTGATTGCAAAACGAGTTGAGAAAATGAATCACAAGAAATCTTCGAGGTTTTTAGAATCCTCAGAGACCAAACGCTAAGCTCGTGCAAACGAGAAAAGAGAGTCCGTGCTTATCGGCGACGATAAGATAACATAACAGAGCGAAATTCCTTGTCAGGTAAGTTCTGACGCGCATGAAAGGTGTAATGACTTGGAAACTGTCTCAACGAACATCCCGGTGAAATTGCAATGACGGTAAAGATGCCGTCGACCTACAGCTAGACGAAAAGACCCCATGGAGCTTTACTATAACTTGGTATTGACTTAAAGTTTTTGCTGCCGAGCATAGGTGGGAGACTATGAAGCACTCTTTCAGGAGAGTGTGGAGTCATCACTGGAATACCACTCTGCAAAGATTTTAATTCTAACCTACGGCCATTATCTGGTCGGGGGACAGTGCCTGGTGGGTAGTTTGACTGGGGCGGTCGCCTCCTAAAGTGCAACGGAGGCGTTTACAAAGGTTCTCTAGACCCGGATGGAAATCGGGTCGATAGCGCAAAAGCATAAGAGAGCTTTACTGAGAGACCGATCAGTCGATCAGTTACGAAAGTAGAATTTAGTGAACCGACCATTACTCGTAGGAGTGTGGAAGATCATCAGATAAAAGTTACCCTGGGGATAACAGGCTGATCTTGCCCAAGAGTCCATATCGACGGCAAGGTTTGGCACCTCGATGTCGGCTCATCACATCCTGGGGGTGGAGAAGCTCCCAAGGGTTTGGCTGTTCGCCAATTAAAGTGGTACGTGAGCTGGGTTCAAACCGTCGTGAGACAGGTTGGTTTCCTATCTGCTGTAGGCGTGTGTTGCTTGAGAGAACTCTTTCCTAGTACGAGAGGACCGGAAAGAACGAACCTCTGGTGTATCTGCTGTTCCGCCAGGAGCATCGCAGAGTAGCTACGTTCGGGTAGGATAACCGCTGAAAGCATCTAAGCGGGAAGCCAAGCTCAAGATAAGGCAACAGTACAAGTTTACTTGTACAAAATTTCCTAGAAGATTACTAGGTTGATAGGCTGCAGATGTAAGTCCTGAGAGGGATTCAGTCAAGCAGTACTAATAAATTTATTCAACTTTCTTTTTTTCTAACCTTGTTTTCTTTTCGCAAGAAAAGAATCGAAGTTACGGTTAGCAGTGAAGAGTGCTTGTTAAAAGGGGAATCTTATTCTATTATAGACAGACAAATTTGGAGGGGAATGTTTCCGGTGCTTCTAGCGTTGTGGACACACCTGATCCCATACCGAACACAAGTTTTCAAAGTAGAGTTCTCGGTGCTTCTAGCGTTGTGGACACACCTGATCCCATACCGAACTCAGCAGTTAAGCACTTCAGCACCGATGGTAGCCTTCAGTGGCAAGAGTAGGACAGTGCCGAGAACTCTATTTTGAAAAGCAGTTTCCGCCCAAGGCGGACCAGCCTCGGGCTGGAAGCAACTTCAGCACCGATGGTAGCCTTCAGTGGCAAGAGTAGGACAGTGCCGGGAACATTCCTCTCCAAATCAAACAAAGAAATAGGACAGACTAAGTAACTTTCGCCAGTAGGTGATTTTTATAGCGAACGGTAGCAGGGAACGCCTGCCCGCCCTCGGAGGGTTCCTCTTCAAATTCTTTTTACAAAATACAGCCTGAAAAAGGTTCCCTCCCAAGGCGGGCAGGGTTTTTTTGTGTTTATTTCAAATAATCAGAGAAATTTTTTGATCACAAATAATCCCTCTGGGAGCCGTTCAGAAAAATTCTTGCGACAAAAAATTTCAACCGAGACAAAAGATTGCTTTTACTCAGAAAATACAATAAATAAAGGCAGAGAATAGACAAAACGAAAGTATGCTATACTGTACATACAACCTCAGTACTTCTTTGCGCTATTTATAATTTCTTTCTTCTTTATGATATCCAGACAAACGAAGCAGTTTCTCATTTTTTTTACTTATTTTCTTCTTGCTGTTCTTTTTGGCATAATAATATATTATGGCTTTATCAAGGATCCAGAAACATGTTTTGATGGAAAGCAGAATCAAAATGAAACAGGATTGGACTGTGGTGGTGTCTGCGCTTTAGTATGCAAGGAAGTCGTTACTGGGGAACTTCTGCAGATGAAGGAAGAACACTTTATCCCGAGCGGAAAAGATACCTATGATATCGTTGCCAAAGTATTCAATCCAAACGGTGAGGCTGGTGCTGTCTCTTTTTCTTACACGGCTGTTCTCAAAGATGCATCTCAAACTGTTCTTGCATCTCGCACTGGCACGGGTTATATTCTGCCACTCGAGAATAAATATATTCTAGAATTCAACCTTCAATCAAGCACAATGCCAGCGAGCGTTTCGGTGCTCACTGACAATATAGAGTGGGCACACTTTTCTGGTTACCAAGAGAAACCAGCAGTGAATATTTATCAGAAACGCTATAACGAGGTTACATCGAGTGCGGTGTTCGGCGAAGCTGTTGGGCTCGTTTCGAATGAGAGTCAATACGATTTTCGTTCTGTCGTCATACAGGTTATCCTCCGTGACAGAAACAATATGCCTCTCGCAATCAATTCTACTGTGATGAATACTCTTCGCTCGAATGAGAACCGAGATTTCAGACTCGTTTGGCCAACAGCTTTTCCTGGTACTGTAGAGAATGTTGAGATGATTGTTGATGCTGACGTGTACCATTCTGAGAACTTTATCAAACAATACATAAGTGGGACTGTTGCCCCTGTTTCTGTAGGGAGGAGATAAAAGATTCTTCTGCTTGTAGTCTGTCTTCCTTTTACTAATTTTCTCTTTTGTGCTTCAGATATTTTTCAAACTCGATTTTGTACTTCTTTCAGCAGTCTTTCTCCTCTTGGGAGTGAGTCTACTTACTTTGTATAGTATCTCCAGCGTTTCTGGAGTGGACTATTTTTTGAAGCAATCTATTTTCATCGTTTTTGGGATTGCTGTGATGATGTTTATTACATTTCTTGATTATAGACATATTCGAAAATATAGTACGCTCCTTTACTTTTCCATGCTTTTTGTTTTACTTGCAGTGCTCTTCTTCGGTAGGACAGTCAATGGTACAGCAGGATGGGTCTCTTTTGGTCTCTTTCAAGTTCAGCCAGTAGAGTTTTCTAAAGTGGTACTCATTATTTTTCTTGCGAGTTTTATTTCAAAGAAGAAATCAGAGCTCGGGGAATGGGCAAGAGTCATTGTTTCGTTCGTTCTTTCGATTACCCTTATCTTTTTAGTATTGAAGCAACCCGATCTTGGGTCCAGTCTTGTACTCGGTGCTATATGGGTGAGTATGATTCTTTCGTCAGGACTACGAATGAAACATCTCATAGTACTCACTATACTTGGATTGACGCTTACTTTGGGGAGTTGGTTTGTTTTGGCTGATTACCAAAAAGACCGTATTAACACTTTTCTCCATCCAGAGCTCGATCCTCGTGGGAGTGGTTATAATGTCCTTCAAGCCATTGTGGCTGTCGGATCCGGAGGAATCACTGGCAAGGGCGTCGGTCATGGATCGCAATCCCAGCTCAATTTCCTTCCCGAAAAGCACACTGATTTCATCTTTGCAGTCATCTCTGAAGAGCTCGGACTTATTGGAGCGTTTTTTGTGGTGAGTGTCTACGGAATTATTCTCTATCGCATAAAACGTATTGGTGAAATGGCGAGTGATAATTTTGGATACCTTGTTTCTGTAGGGATATTTACAATGCTCTTTGTGCAGATCATCATCAATGTAGGAATGAATATTGGGCTGATGCCAGTCACAGGTATTCCCGCTCCGTTTCTCAGTTATGGTGGGAGTTCTCTTGTTGCCACTTTCTTCTCTGTAGGCCTCCTTCTCAATATCTATCAAAAGAAACACAGCGATTACGATCTCCATATTTCTCTCGAAAGAGGTTCCCTTGATTAGTGCTATCAGACAGTATTTTTTTGGCTTTTTATAAGCAAATAGTATCTCTTGGAGCCCTCTCTTTAGTTAAAATTAATTGACGGAATGTGACTTCCTTGCTAGAATAGAAAGGCTTGAAAAAGGCATTCTTGCCATTTTATCTCGTTTCAGTCAATGGTTCATCGGATTATTTTTTTGATTATACTATGAGGATTCTTCTTATTGTGCAGGCCATCGTAGCTCTTCTCCTTATCGTCTCTATTCTTCTTCAGAATCGTGGTTCTGGACTCGGGAGTACTTTTGGCGGTGACTTTGGAGGGTATTATACCAAGAGAGGGATGGAAAAGTTTCTTGTGTACGCTACTGTTATTCTAGCTATCATTTTCTTTGTGCTCGCAGTATTCAATGTGTGGGCACCTCTTAATTCTTAATATACGCGTATTCGTATCTTAGAATCCATTATTATCCTGAGAAAAATGAAGTGGTTTCGTCTTTTCCAGGTTTTGAAAGTAAGGGACAAAATTATTGTTTCCCTTTTTGTGGCTACCGGACTTGGGGCTCTTCTTTTTTGGTTGGGAGCGTTTTATATGGTTTCGACTGTTCCTGTTCCGAAAGCAGGCGGTGAATATATCGAAGGCATTGTCGCTCAGCCGAGATATATCAATCCGATTCTGTCTCAGACGAGCGAGGCTGATGCAGATCTTGTAGAACTCATCTATAGTGGACTGTTTGGGTATGATGGCGAAGGTCATCTCGTAAATCGTCTCGCCAGTGATTATACTGTTTCTGAGGATAATAAAACATATACTGTTCATTTGAAACAAGGGGTGAAATTTCATGATGGAGAGGCACTCACATCTGGCGATGTGGTATACACCATCCAATCAATCCAGAATCCAGCCTATAAGAGTCCACTTCGGGGGAACTGGCAATCCGTAGAGGTGAGTGCTCCTGATGAATATACCGTTTCATTTTCTCTGCAGAAACCGTATTTCGGATTCTTAGAGAATTTGACAGTAGGTATCCTGCCAAAGCATATCTGGCAAGATATTTCTCCTGAGAATGTTTTCCTCGCTGATTACAATTTGGCACCGATTGGGAGCGGTCCATACAGTTTTGTTGCTACCGAGAAAGACTCTAGTGGCAATATTCTTTCGTATGAACTCCATGCTTGGAAGGATTATTTTGAAGGATCACCGTATATTACAAAAGTCATTCTGCGATTTTATCCTGATGAATCAAGCCTGATTGATGCCTACAAGAGAAAAGAAGTGATTGGTATTGAATCTGTTACGCCACATAATCTTGAAAAATTGCAAGAGCAGAAGAGTACGCGTGTCTACAGTCTGCATATCCCACGTATTTTCGCGGTATTCTTCAATATTACCAAGAGTGTTCCTTTGGCACACGATGAAGTGAGACTCGCTCTTCAGTATGCGACAGATCGAAGAAAGCTCATCGATACAGTCCTCTTAGGAAAAGGAGAACCAGTATACTCAGGACTCGCTCCATTTATGACAGGTTACACAGATTTAAGTGAGCAATCTTCGTTTGACGTAGAGAAGGCAAATGCATTACTTGATGAACATGGCTGGACGCGAGGGGAGGACGGGATTCGATCGAAGCAAGGAACAGTTCTTGAAATAAACCTCACCGTGCCTGATTGGGCAGAACTTGCTTTGACGGCAGACCTTCTGAAAGAAGAATGGCAAGCGGTAGGTGTGCGCGTCAATGTAAACATCTTGCCACCTGCTGATTTACAGCAAAATGTGATTCGTCCTCGTGAATATGAAGCTCTCCTCTTTGGTGAAGCAGCGATGCTCGATTCGGATCCGTTTTCTTTCTGGCATTCAAGTCAGAAACGTGACCCAGGGCTGAATGTAGCACTGTTTGATAACAAAGAAATGGATGATATCCTTACCTCGCTTCGAGAAGAATTAAATTTAGATAAACAAAAAGAGCAGTATAAAACATTTCAAGAGATTTTACAGAAAAAGAATCCTGCCGTGTTCCTGTATACACAAGATTATCTCTATGTTATGAATAGCACGGTGAAAGGTATGAACGTGCAGAATATCGATATAGCCCACTCACGTCTGAGTACTCTGAAAGATTGGTATATTAATACAAAACGTGTAAAGAAGTAGATTTTGGTGTATGATTCACAAAGGAGGCTCAAATACATAGATTATTTGGGAGTATTACATAAAAAAGAATAAATAGTAAAGAAATACATATATGCTTCATTCACTTGATACGTTCAATTTTCGTCAGATGATTGTTGATAGCCCTGATCAGTTTGCTACTGGGTTTGAGATTGCGAAAGATGCAAGAGTGGATGGGGATTTCAAATCGATTATGATTTCTGGGATGGGTGGATCGGCACTTCCAGGGAATCTTTTTCGTGTCTACCTGAGCGATCTCGCCAAGCGTGGAAAATCAACTGGCAAGCGATTGGGGATTTTTCAGAATCGATTCTATGGACTTCCTCATGAAGCTTATGATCAGTGCCTCAACTTTATCTGTTCATATTCCGGTAACACTGAAGAGACAATTGCCTCCTTTGAAGAAGCTCTGAAGCATAATCTTCCCTGTATTGGGTTTTCGAGTGGCGGAAAAATTGAGGAGATGTGCAAGGAGCATAGTGTGCCGTTCGTGAAAATGCCGATTCCATCAGAAGGGTTTCAGCCTCGCGTCGGAACGGGATATTTCTTCGGTGCTATGTATAGAGTACTCATCAATCAGGGACTCGTGCCAGATACCAGGGAAGAGATACTCACCGGGGCGGAAAAATTACAGGGGCAAATATCAGAGTTCGAAGCGCAAGGGAAGGCGCTTTCAGAGAAACTTTTCGGCAAGACTCCAGTCATCTTCGGGACGACTCGATTCAAGAGCGTTGCGATGATTTGGAAGATCAAGATAAACGAGACTTCCAAGACACCTGCTTTTTATAATTTTTTTCCGGAGCTCAATCACAATGAAATGGTGGGCTATACGAATCCCCAGGCGAAGTTTATCGTCGTGATGCTCCGTGATACCAGTGATGATTTTAAGATGATGCTCCGTCGTTTCGAAATCACCGCGAAACTGCTTCAGGAGAAAGGCGTAGAAGTGGAGACTATCGATATGCCTGGAGAGAACGTGTTTGAGAAGATGTTTGGCTCCATTCTCGTTGCTGATTTTGCATCCTATTATCTTGCACTCAAATACGGCATCAATCCGACGCCCGTCGATATGGTAGAGTCTTTGAAGAAGCTTTTGGTTGCATAAATAAAAAATGAAATGCTATGTATAGTGTTATTCTGTGTGGCGGATCTGGAACGCGTCTCTGGCCGATGAGTCGAAAAAATCTCCCAAAACAATTTTTGAAACTGTACGGTGATAAATCACTCCTGCAGGGAACATTTGATCGTATTCACAAACTTCTTCCAGTAGAGCATATTTTCTTCGTCACCAACAAAGACAGTGCCTCCTATGTACTGAGTCAGATCAGGAAGCGGGATCGGAAGTTTTCAGAGAAGAATATTATCATCGAACCATCAGCTCGCAACACCGCTCCAGCTATATCGCTGGCGATGAAGTATCTGACAGAGAAAGTGAAGATTGATGTTTCTGAGAATGTATTATTCCTTCCATCTGATCACTATATCGGCAACGAATCAGCGTACCAAGAAGTAATGCAGACAATAGCTCAGATGCAAGAGAATATTATTGGTACGATTGGCATTGTACCCACCAAGCCGGAAACAGGTTATGGCTATATTCGTCGAGGGAAGAAGGCAATGCATCATATCTTCCCCGTTCTCGAATTCAAAGAGAAACCGGATCTGAAAACTGCCAAGAAGTATCTGTCATCAGGCAAGTATCTGTGGAACTCCGGGATGTATTTCTTTAATGCAAGAACGTTTTTGGAAGAAATCGCTCTTTGTGCTCCAGAGATAGCGAGTTTCTTCGAAGCTCCCTATGCGAAGGTTCTTCAGAAATACAAGACTATTCCTTCGGTCTCTATTGATTATGCACTTTCAGAAAAATCAAAAAGGGTGGGTATGATAGCAGGGGATTTTGGTTGGAGTGATATTGGATCGTTTGATAGTCTGTCTGATATTCTGGGACCAAATTCGAAAATGAGACATATAGGCATCGATTCAAAGAACGTTTTCACCTATAGTACTGAGAATCGCCTTATCACCACCATCGGCGTAGAGGATTTGATTATTGTTGAAACCAAAGGTAGTATCCTTGTGTGCAAGAGGGGGCGAGCCGAAGATGTGAAGAAGATTGTAGAAAAGCTCAAAGAAAGTGGGTCAGAAGAGCTATAAAAGAGCCCTGATTGACAAGAGAAGAAAGTTATGCTACAATAGATAACTGAGCAATCCGAGTTTGACACTTGGGTTCTATATCTCTTTTTCGCTTATGTAAGGTATTTATATCGATAAGAAAGGCATTTTTTGTCTTTTTGAAAAAAGAAAAAGGCCGAGATGGCGGAATTGGTAGACGCACTAGCTTCAGGTGCTAGCGCTCGCAAGAGCATGAGGGTTCGAGTCCCTCTTTCGGCACAACGTAAACATAATCCTTCCCTTCGATTTTTTCGATAAGAGAGGGTTCATCTTTCGTAATAATTCATTTTTCTTGATGGCTAAAAAATACCACAAGAAAAAATAATCAATATCCCAGATATTCTTCACTTGGTATCTTCCTTGAAGACCAGAGCACGAAGAATGTCTGAGAAAAAGTAAACAGTATGCAGACGAATAATTCGTTTCAAAATAAAAGCAATGCGAGCGGTTTGGGCAAACCGTCGGCTCCAGGTGCCTTCGAAGGTATCGTTGCTCATGCTCAAGCCCCTAAGGGTGGACACAAAGAGTATGTTCCAAGACAACAAGCATCAGGGAGATCAGGAGTGTCACCTATGAAGACCGTTGGTACCACAAGCGTTAAGTTTGTATCCTCAGGAACTCCGAGTAAATCAAAACAAGTGGGACAACCAAGGAGAACTGCCGGAAAGAAAGGTGGTCAGAAAAATAATCGTCGTTTTCCGATGCCGATGAAGAGTCGTCTCGAATCAACACACAATGGCATCAGTGTTCCTGCTCTTGGTGAGAAGCGTCTCCGTATCATTCCTCTTGGTGGACAGGAAGAAGTGGGTCGCAATATGACTGTCTTTGAATATGGCAATGATATTGTGATTATCGATATGGGACTTCAGTTTCCAGAAGAAGATATGCCAGGTATCGATTATATCATTCCTAATGTCAATTATCTCAAGGGGAAAGAAAAAAATATCCGTGGTGTGATCTTCACGCATGGTCATCTCGATCACATCGGTGCTGCGCCACTCCTCCTGAAACAACTGGGTTATCCGCCAGTCATTTCTCGTGATTTGACGCTTGCTCTCATCAAACACAAAGTTGAGGACCAAGAAAAAGGAGCAGGAAGTCGTCTCAAAACGGTGCGTATCAACAATATTACTGATCGTATCCGCGTTGGTGCTTTCGAGGCCCGTTTCTTCGAAGTGGAACACTCTATTATGGATGCCATTGGTATTGTGCTCCTTTCCCCAGTCGGAACAGTTATCCATATGGGAGACTGGACGATTGCTAATGATCCAATAGAAGAAAAAGAAATTTCTTACAAGCATTTGGCAAACTTACCAAGACCAACAATCCTGATGCTCGAAAGTTTGGGAGCACTGAAGAAAGGTCTTCCACCATCAGAACAGGAAGTGCATCAGAACCTGAAGAACCTGATCAGAAGTGTACCGGGACGACTGATTATTGGAACATTTGCTTCACAGATTCGTCGTATCAGCTATCTCATTGAATACGCCGAACAGCTCGGAAAGAAAGTGGCGCTCGAAGGGTATAGTATGAAAATGAATATCGAAGTAGCCAAGGAACTCGGCTATATCAAAGTGAAGAAAGAGACACTCATTACCGTGAATGATATTCACAAATACAAAGATGATCAGGTAGTTATTATTTGTACCGGCGCCCAAGGAGAACTCAATGCGGCTCTTTCCCGTATCGTGACGGACAATCATCGTTTCATCAAACTGCAGAAGAATGATACCATTGTTTTCTCTTCTTCGGTTATCCCTGGTAATGAACGGACTATCCAACGTTTGAAAGACAATCTGTACCGAAAGTGCGACAATATTATCCATAGTGATATTATGGAAATCCACATTGGTGGACACTCGACCGCTCAAGGTATGGAAGAAATGCTCCGTCAGGTACAGCCGACGTTTTTCTTGCCGGTGTATGCCAATCATTATTTCCTCAAAGAAGCAGCGAAAATTGCTTTCCGTATGGGTTTCCCAGAGAAGAATGTGACGGTACTCGATAATGGCAGTGTTTTCGAACTTGATGACAAAGGAGTGACTTCTGTACTCAAGGAAAAAGCTGACACGAGTTATGTGTTCATTGATGGACTCGGTATCGGTGATATCGGACACGTCGTCCTGCGTGATCGTCAGGTGCTCGCCCAAGACGGTATGATTGTTATTACGGCGATCATTGATTCCAAAATGAAAGGTATTGTAGGTAATATTCAAATCACTTCACGAGGTTTTATTCACGTGAAAGAAAATTTTGATCTCGTCAATGAAACCAAACGCAAGGTGGAAAAAGTGGTGAAAGACAATACATCGAAAGATTCTTCTATCGATTTTGACCTTGTACGCAATCAGATTCGTGAAGTAGTGGGGCAATTCCTCTTCACCAAGACTGAACGTCGACCGATGGTGCTCCCAGTAGTCATCGAAGTCTAATGATAACGAGCAGAGCGAAAGAAGTCCTCTTAAGAGGGCTTCTTTTTTGTTCCTTTTGAAAAATGTTTTTTCTGTGGTACAATAGAAAAGCACTCTCTCTTATGTTCAAAAAAATACTTTTTATTCTCGGTATCATTCTTCTCATACTTCTTGGGTGGTTTTTTTATCGTTACCAGTACGGTACGAAAACCAGTACTCCGGATCTTATTGTAGCGGAATCGAAACCAAAAGAGATAACCACCAAGAAAGTGGAAACCAAGCAGGCTCCAGTAGCAGAGTCGGCATCATTTTTTGGTACGGCCAATTTCGAGAGTGAAAGTTTTCGTATCGGAGATATTGCCATCGGAGGGGAGTCACAGTTTCTTCTCAGCGAAGACACTCCTGATCCACTAACTATCACAGGTATTCGTGGTGAGACGTTTACAGAGAAGAATAAGCCAGAAGTGAAACTCATTATCACCTGGAAGACCAACAAGCTGGCTCAGTCAGATATTTCATATGCCAAAGGTACTGCACAAACGAAGAAGGTAGTAAATGAACCAGATTACACAACCAATCATAGTTTGATCCTCCCGGGTCTTGAGCAATCCGCAACGTATATTTATACCATAGTATCACGGGACAGATTTGGTAACGAAGTCACGAGTGATCAGCACGCTATCTATACTGGAGCCAAGACGGTTTCACTCTTTGATCTCATTTCTGGAGCTGTTGGGGACGTCTTCGGTTGGGCAGTGAAGAAATAGACACAAAGCGAGCACTGCGTTATGATAATTCGGTAACTCAAGAAAGATTTTTATGAAACAACGAATTTTTTCAGGCATACAACCATCAGGAAACTTGCACCTCGGAAATTATCTCGGTGCTATCTCGCAGTGGCTCACCTTGCAAGATGAATATGAAGCGTTTTTCTGTGTGGTTGACTTACATGCTATTACGGTACCGCAAGACCCAGCAGAACTTCGAAGGAAAACTCTCGAGATTGCCAAAATCTACCTCGCTTCTGGTATCGATCCGATGAAGTCGACACTGTTCGTGCAATCACACGTGCAGGCACACACGGAGCTTGGCTGGATACTCAATACGATTGCTCGCTTTAGTGATTTGGAGAAAATGACCCAATTCAAAGACAAATCAGCAAAGAGCGAGAAAGAAACAGTAGGTATTGGTCTTTTCGACTATCCCGTACTGATGGCAGGGGATATTCTCCTTTATGATACGAATGTCGTACCAGTAGGCAAAGATCAGATGCAACACGTCGAACTCACTCGTACGCTCGGGAGACGCTTCAATGAACGTTTCGGCGAAACGTTTGTGATTCCCGAAGGCCGAGTATCGAAAGAAGGCCAAGTGATTATGGCGCTCGATGATCCAACAAAGAAAATGTCAAAATCTGCAGAGAGTGAATATAATTATATCGCTCTTTCTGATGATGCCGAAACAGTGCGGAAGAAAATACGCAAAGCAGTGACAGATAGTGGTTCAGAAATTGTGTATGCTGATAATAAGCCAGCATTGAAAAACCTCATCAATATCTACTCACTTCTCTCTCACAAAACGACTGCAGATATCGAGGCAATGTATGTTGGGAGTGGGTATGGTGATTTCAAAACTGATTTAGCGGAAGTAATCGTGAGTTTCCTTACTCCATTCCAAGAACGTTTAAAGAATATTTCTGATGAGGAAGTACTCGCTGTCTTGAAAGCAGGAGCAGAAAAAGCAAAAGGAATTGCAGAAGTAAAAATGAAACAAGTAAGAGAAAGAGTAGGACTCCTTGCGTAAAAAAAAAGATATGGTATTATTTGTATATAGAGTGATAGATTTTTTTTCAAAGATATAATATAATATGTAAGAATTAACAGCGTTGTTTACAAAAATTGATTGAGCGGTTACGCTCAAGAGTAACAATTTTTGGAAACAATATGGTAATCCACAAGAAAACGCGATTAACACCAGATCAGAGGAAGGAGCTTGCCAATGAGTATTTCAAAGACCATATCCGTGTCTGTGATCTCATACGTAAGTAC
>Ga0210035_1000310_pt1 | contig 38254 bp, 43 predicted proteins | sample CryGeymeta201507_FD_183975 | JGI IMG/M metagenome (GOLD analysis project Ga0210035, IMG submission 183975) | Groundwater microbial communities from Crystal Geyser aquifers in Utah, USA - Crystal Geyser metaG 2015-07 (SPAdes) (version 2) | ecosystem: Environmental > Aquatic > Deep subsurface >...
TTGCAGGCGTTGCGACTCAAGCTGGCGCGATGGCGGCTGTACCCATGCCTTACAGCGTAACCATGCCTGCTGCACGGCCTGCGTAATCAGCGTGCTTCGCTCAGTTTCAGAAAGCGCCGCCAGTGCGGCCTGTGTGCGTAATTGCATCCAGATATGTTCAAGCGCGGCATGGATCAGTTCGCCCTTGATTCTGGCATCGATGCCGGGTTCCGGTTGCTCCAGCGGTTTCAGTTTCAGCCGGTAGCTGGCAAAAGCGCGAAACGGACAGGCCGATTGTGCCGTCAGAATGCCGGTGCCACCGCGAATGTTTTCATCCAGCAGTGGCACATCCGGTGCATCATCAAAAGTTTCAATCGGCATGCTGAGTACTCCGGATATTGCAGTAGAAGTCCACGCTGTCGGTGTGATGTCTCCGAGCAGAGGTGAGGGCAGTACGTCCTGATTTTCCACCTGTCTGGCATAGCTGAGATCGATAAACGCGCCGCTGCTGAGCCATTGCTGCCACAACCAGCGGGCATGGGCATAGCATGTGTGGCTATGCGTGAACGGAATATCCAGCTTTCGTTGCAGTGACAGCGGCAGCAAGGTCAGCGCTTTGGCGGCTGACGGAAATGACTGCTCATGCATGCCCGGCAACAGCAGATAATCAAAATGGATACCGGCACTTTGCTGGCGTGAGATCACTGCCACATTCGGATGTAATGGTGTTGGCGTCAGGCGAATACGGCTGCATGCCGATTGCAGCAGCGAAAAGAGGGATGACCAGTCCAGCGTGCTTTCAATGCTATCGGCAGCCACCAGCGACAGCAGCGCATCGCGCAGCGCATTGATCTGCATGATTTCGTGATTGCATGGTTTCTGATCTTCGTTGAGAAGGTATTGGCTAAGCCCGAGCTCGTTGAGAAAGGCCTGAATATGCTGCACCCACTGATCGACCGGATAATGCTTTGATTTGAGCGTTGAAAACTGACGGATACTGTCGATGACCATGAGCAAGCCGGGCACGCTGCGTGCCGCATTGAACTGATGCAGACGATCAAGCTGCAACTCATGTTGCTGCTGCTGGCGTAAAGTGGCATCGAGTGTACTGCGGGCTATGCGCTCCCCGCTATAATCTTTTAGCCACGGGCAGAACAGCAGCATACTGAAATCTTCAAAGGCAACGGCCTGACCACTGTTCAGCCCCATAATATGCAGAGCCTGACTGATCATCGGCCAGCGCGATAACGGCGGCCCCTGCATCGATATCGCCTGCATATCGGGGCGCAGTGCAGCGCCTGCCTGAGGCATCAATGATTCATTCATCACTTCGGCCAGTGTCTCCGTTGAAAAAGCGTCGTCGATCACAATGCCGATAAACGCTTCGGGCTGTTGATGCAGAATTTGCTGACAGCGATGCGCCAGAAAGTGAATTTCTTCACGCCCATCGTTCAGGGCGGTGAACTGCACGGCAGGCTCAGCTTGTGACCAATCTGTAAATGGCAAAGCTGTATGCGACAGCGCTGTATGTGACAGAGTTGTATGTGAGAGGGGGGCAGGTGGTAAATCATCATGTTTTAGCGTGAAAATGCGGCAGCCTGCTTGCGCCAGCTTGTTCAGCAGCCGCGTTCGGCTGGGGCTGAGCGTTTCAAAACCATCGAGCAACAGTGTTTCATGTCGATGTCCGGGCGAAACTGCGAGCTTTGCCAGCACTTCATCGGTGATATGCGCCTGCAATGTACGCTGTTGCAAGCCGGGCTGCTGCAATTGGACATGTATCGCCTCAATCCAGCGCGCCAGTGCTTCAGCTTCCTCACCTTGCCAGGCCAGTGCATCGGTGGCGATGCGATAATCCTGCATCACGGCATAAGCCTGCCGGGCATGAGTGGCCAGCTCCCGTGCAGCGGCTTTTGTTTCCGCACTGTTTCTTGTTTGCAGATGAGTGTCGTGAGTCAGTAAATCGTTGCCAATGACCTGCTGCCAGAGCAGCAACTCCTGCATATTGAGCAGGGGAACCGTTTCGCAGTGTTTCTGGTGCAGCGTTTCCAGCCAGCTCTGCCAGTGCAGAATGTCGGGTGTCTGGCAAATGTCTGACGGGTTGCTAAGAGCGAAGCGGCGTTTCCAGTCAGCCGCCAGTGCGCCAGTCGCTGTCAGCAGGATGCTATGTTTGTCTTGCAGCGCCGTTAGAGCATGCTCAGTTGCCAGTGATGGGAATTCACTCAAGGGGATGTGCCGTTATCCTTCATCGGTACATGATGGCCGGGGATGACCTTGCCTGTGGCATCGGTATGGGCGGGAATATACTGCATTTCTGTCTGTGTGGATTCGTCAGTCATTTCACTCCAGATCCATATGGCACAGACCAGGCCGAACAGCAACGACGCGGTGATAAATATTTTGCCGGGGCTGGTGTGGGCCGGGTGCGGTGTAATGTCGATGATGACGTTTTGCGGCTGCTGTCTGCGAATCATCAGCCACACTTTGACCAGCAGGAAAAAGTAGCGAATGACAAACATCAACAGGGCAGGCCCGAAGAAAAAAATCAGGGAGATGAAAATATTACGGATCATCAGCCGGTTAAGCCTTTGACGCGCTCGGCATAGGCCATCACATCCGGTTCCATGCCCTGACGGTGCGAGGCATGCAGGGTTTCTGTCAGAATCTCCAATATGGTGTGCAGCGCCTCATGCCGGGTTTTGCCTTTTATCTGCATCAGATGTTCCAGCGTTGTGGCGACTTGCGGCGGTTGGTGGGTGGCAATTTGCTCCTCCAGCGCCAGATGCAGCGAGAGGTGCAGGTAGGGGTTCATGCCACCGTCATCCTGAAAGTCGCGATCCAGAAAATCTTCCATGTCGTTAAAGAAATGATGATATTCAGGATGCATTTTGATGACGCGGGCAATACGGACCTCCATCGCATTCAGGGGTAAGTCAGCCTGAGCCTTCTGCCATGCGTCCCAAAACACTTGTCGATGGGCACGCAACGTTTCCCGTGAGGGTTGAGTCATAACAGTCTCCGATGTTGTAATGCCGGTAGATGCTGCCTGACCCGGTTGAGATTAGCGAGGCTGAGTGGGGCAGTGATCACACCTTCTCCGGCATCAAGCTGCTGCAGAATGTTTCCCCATGCATCGATGATCATCGAATGGCCCCAGGTATTGCGCCCATCCTCGTGTGTGCCACTTTGTCCGGCCGCCAGCACATAGCACTGATTTTCGATGGCGCGTGCCTGCAACAGTGCCTGCCAGTGAGCTTTGCCGGTGGAGACGATGAATGCCGCAGGGATACTGAGAATATTGCAGGCATTGGCGCTGTATGTTCGATACAGCTCGGGAAAGCGAAGATCGTAACAAATGGACAGCCCCAGCTTCCAGCCGGTTTCAATATCGATGCTGACCGGTTTTTCACCCGCCTGAACATGGGCCGACTCATGCCAGCTTTCCTTTGCGAGGTCGATATCAAAGAGGTGCATTTTATTGTACCGGGCGATAATTTCGCCATTTGGAGAAATCATCAGGGAGCGATTGTGAAGCTTTTCATGCTGATCAGAGAGGGCAAGAATCGAGCCTCCGATAAGCCAGATTTGATGCACCCTGGCCTGATCTTGTAACCAACTGACAATCTGAGGCATCATATCGGTTGCGATACGGCGCTTTTCAGTGTTTTGTGTGACGCAGGCAAAGGTTTCCGGCAACAGAACAAGCCTGGCCTGTTGCTTCACCGCTTGCTGCAACAGCGTGGCCGCTTTCTCAAGATTATCAGCAACGTGTTCGCCGGAGCACATCTGAATACAAGCCGCTTGAATCGTAGTGTCGGTATCGCTCAAGAACGTGGCTCCAGAATAATCATGCGTCGGTCATGGTCGATATTCATGCGGAATGCGCCGAGAAAACTCATGCCGAGCAAACCCAGCTTCCCCTGTGCATCAATCGGAGCAATCACCGCTTTAACCTGTTGGCGTTCGGCACTGAGAATGCTCATGTGTTGAATATCAACCATCGGCGCTGTAATCACGCCATTGGCAGTTTGCAGCTGGATAAGCTTTGCACGCTCGGTGGAAATATTAGCCCGCTCCGCCAGTTGCGGCGGGATAGTGACAAAAGATGCACCGGTATCAACAACAAAAGTCTGTGTTTTCCCGTTAACCAGAGCTTCCACCAGCATGGAGCCATGTTGCAGACTGTAGGGGATTTCCGTCCGCAGGCTGGCAAGGTTATAGGTTTGATTTTTGACGCGACTGACATTGCCACCCTGTTGAACTTCAGCACCTTGAACAGGATGATCGGAAAAGTGCAATTTTCCTTTTTTATCGGTCCATTTATAAACTTCAGCTTGCGCCGATATTGAAATCAGTATCAGCGCCAGTGCTGTCAGCAGAAGCTTAGACTGCATAACGTCCGATGCCGAGAATTGCTCCGACATTAGCCTTTTCACTGAGTACAGGAACCAGCTTGTCGATGGTGCAGCTCATCAGCGTCATCAAGCCCGGCCCATGCCCGCCCAGTGGTGAATCCGAATGAATAATCACACCAATAGTGATGGCACCTTTGCGATAAGTGCGGCCATAACGGTTGTCGTGGTCCAGTACGGCGACAAAATCACCGAAGCGCAGTTTATCCAGGCTGAATTCCTTCACCACGGATGCATCGTGACAAAGAATGTCGTAATCGCCCGTGGTCATCGACAGTGCACCAATGCCGCTACCCATAGCATAACAGGGAACAATCACATGGACCGGAACTTCAATTTTGCCGTCATCCCGTTCATTGAGTCCCCATTTTTCCAGTAAGTTCGGATCGATGTTGTAAATGAACACATCATCATGGTCGATGAATTTCAAACCCTGCCCGTAACCTTTGATCAGAAATTTGTCATCACAAGTCAGCTTTTCCAGCGTGGCATCGGGGAAGTCGAGCATCAGATGCTCCACACCACCATGGTGCCCCAGCACGGTACCGATTGCACCCTTGGCTTCGCCGGAAATCACACGGGCCTGATTGCCACAGCAGGAAAGAAACTGATATCCCGCTGCGCATTTGCTGTTTTTGTGATCAAGCGTCGTCGATACGCCGGACTCAATATGTTCACCGGCCCAGCCAAACACTGAATCGCCGATTTTGACGTTATACGTAATGCCACCGGTGGATGGCCACGAAAAAATCTCGCCAGCGCTGCCGACTTCAAACGGCGCCCATTGATGGGCTGGCGCAACGCTGCCTTGCACAGCAGTCATCACCAGTTGGTTTTTATTGGTTGTCAGGCTCATATCTTATCCTTATCTGCATGATGTTTTTCCTTCGTGGACCTTACTCAAATTGTCGGGATGATCAATGTTGTTTCACCGATTCCACTTGCGGTGCTAAAAAGATATGAAATTTGATGAAAATAAGTGTTGTATATCATCTATATTGATGGTGACGGCAAGTTTCAGCTCATGCAGGCTTTTACTCATATGAATGATGACACGAAGAAATTCACTGAAGCATTGAAATCGACAGGAAGACACAATCAGCAGAGACGGATGATGATCGAAAACCGGAGATGCCAGAGCTATGGATCATCTTATATGTGTAATCATGGCACTTCCACCGTTAAACGGAGATGGTGCGAAGGGGCTGACATGTCCGGAAGTGGATTTCCGGTCAACCAGCAATGGGAGGAACTGGAACGATATGGAAACCTGGTAAGTTCAAGTGGGCATGAAGAGCCGTATGAGGTGAGAGTCTCACGTACGGTTCTGTGAGAGCCTGAGGGGGAAGGTCTCTCGGACCACTCGACCCTCCTTTTTCATAGGAGAGGTTGGGTGCATGCGAATCAATAGTGTTACTCTCGATGGGTTTCCTTTTCTCAAATTGCATTGATGATCAACATGGTTCCTGTCAATTTCATCAGGGCTTCGTAGAATTCGCAAATGTCCGACAATATGAATCAAATATTCCAGCTTGATGGTGAATTTACCCCCAAAGGAGATCAGCCGCAGGCGATTGAGACGTTGGTTGAAGGCGTTGTTGAGGGTAAAAAACATCAGGTGCTGCTGGGTGTCACCGGCTCCGGAAAAACCTTCACCATGGCCAATGTGATCAAAAAAGTGCAAAAGCCAACCCTGATCATGGCGCACAATAAAACGTTGGCAGCGCAGCTTTACAGCGAATTTAAACAATTCTTCCCAAACAATGCGGTCGAATATTTCGTTTCGTATTACGACTATTACCAGCCGGAAGCCTATGTGCCGCAGTCGGATACCTATATTGAGAAAGACTCCTCGATTAATGAGCAAATTGATCGTATGCGGCATTCGGCTACGCGTGCTCTGATGGAGCGGCAGGATGTGATTATCATTGCATCAGTATCGTGTATTTATGGTCTGGGTAGCCCGGAAGCCTATGCCAATATGCTGCAATATTTCGAGGTGGGTAGAGAGATTGACCAACGTACGGCGATGAAAAAGCTGGTGGAATTGCAATATGAGCGCAATGACATGGATTTTCATCGCGGAACATTTCGTGTGCGTGGCGACGTGATTGAAATTTTTCCTGCCGATGCCGAAAGTTATGCCATCCGTATCGAATTGTTCGGGGATGAGGTGGATGCCATTTCCCGCTTTGATCCTCTGACAGGGAAGCGACTGCAATCGCTACATAAATTCACCGTGTTTCCCAAATCTCACTTTGTTACACCGCGTAATTTACTGGTCAAAGCGATGGATGCTATTCGTGATGAATTAAGTGAACGACTGGCGGATCTGCATGATCAGAACAAGCTGGTTGAAGCTCAGCGGCTTGAGCAGCGCACCTTGTTCGATCTGGAGATGATTCAGGAAATTGGCTATTGCTCGGGCATTGAAAACTATTCGCGACATTTAACCGGTCAGCAGCCCGGTGATCCGCCGCCGACTCTGCTGGACTATCTGCCGAATAATGCACTGGTGATTCTTGATGAATCGCATGCCACGGTGCCGCAGATCGGGGCGATGTTTAAAGGCGACCGCTCCCGCAAACAAACGCTGGTGGATTTTGGCTTCCGCTTACCCTCGGCACTGGATAACCGGCCATTACAGTTTCACGAATTTGAAAAAGCTGTGCCTCAGACTATTTATGTTTCGGCTACGCCCGGTACTTATGAAATGCAACAAACGGGTGGTGAGTTCGCCGAACAGATTATCCGGCCAACCGGTTTGCTTGATCCGGTGATTGATATTTTGCCTGCTGTGCATCAGGTGGAAAGTTTTGTCTCTGAGGTCGGTGCCGTGATTGAAAAGGGTTTTCGTGTTCTGGCGACCTGTCTGACCAAGCGCATGGCTGAGGATTTAACCGAATATCTTAATAATCTGCATCTGCGTGTGCGTTATCTGCATTCCGATATTGATACGCTGGAGCGAACAGAAATTCTGCGTGATTTGCGTCTGGGTGAATTCGATATTCTGATTGGCATTAACCTCTTGCGTGAGGGGCTTGATCTGCCTGAGGTGGCACTGGTGGCAATTTTTGATGCTGACAAAGAGGGTTTCCTTCGTTCCGACCGTTCATTGATACAAACCATCGGGCGAGCGGCACGTAATGTCGAGGGCAGAGTGATTTTGTTTGCTGATCGCATGACCAAATCGATGCAGCGAGCGATAGATGAAACGAATCGTCGCCGTGAAAAGCAGATGGCTTACAATCTTCAACATGGAATTGAACCTGAAACAGTGATCAAGAAAATCATGGATGCGATGTCCAATGTATACGCTATGGACTATGCGAGTATTCCTGAAGTAGCAGAAGATATTGCGGATTATTCAACGCCTGAATTGAAGCTGGTACGCCAGAAAGAGCTGGAGCGCTTAATGCTGGAAGCCTCGGCCGATCTTCGTTTTGAGGATGCAGCGAAATATCGCGATGAGCTGCAACGGCTGAAAAATTCAGGATAGCGATATCCCCGACTTTCCAGTGATATTTTCCCTGTTAAGTCAATCCTTTTCCACAGTCGGCTAATGATATATGACGATGATGTGACATGCTCATGTTTTACATTTGCATTTATATATAAGTGATTGATAAATATAATATTGATTTCACTGCATAAAATTTAATCATGTGAAAAATATGACCGTAAGTCTGTTGATTTAAAGCGTTGGCGAAAAACAATCCACAAAGTTATCCACAGGATGTGTGTATGATTATATTGCCGGGAATTTGTCATGGTTTCATCGCACAAGTGGTGTCGATTGGTTTGAGATAAGTAGGATATTACGCTCAAGCTTTGTGTAAGACAGGGGAGGGGTGATGACAGCTGATCAAAGCAGCATCAGGAAAGTAAAATCAATTCAGCATAACCGCATTGAAGCATGATTGAATATGTCATCACAATGATTACCGTTCCTCTGCCGCTCTTTGCCATCGCTGAGGAGTTGACGATTTCCGGGCTCTTTGCCGAGAGGGGTGTCGAGGGGCTTTGGTTATTTCATCACTGAAAAGCGGCCAGACCTTTATTCACAATGATGCCCGCGCCAAACAGCGCTTTTCTCCGGCATCCACGTTCAAAGTCATGAATACGTTAATTGCTGTCGAAGAAAAGACAATTGCCGGAAAGGATGATGTATTCAAATGGGACGGGCATGTTTACGAGCTGTCGAACTGGAATCATGATCAGATACTGGCAAGTGCTTTCAGGGTTTCCTGCGTCTGGTGCTATCAGGCGCTGGCTGCACGCATTGGCGCGGAGAAGTATCGAGCCTACCTGAAACAATAAAAGGGAATCATCGAATAAAAAAAGATAAAAGCCCGTCATTTAGAAGTGGTTGAAATCATGCGCGCAGCACCAATAATCACCGGATGATATTTGAGGTTACTCTGTAATGGGACATGCCCACCACTGTGGTCACAGCCACCATCATAAGCTGGATGCAGCGCTGATATTGACGCTGCTGTTTGCCATTGTTGAGCTCATCGGTGGCTGGATGTCTAATTCTCTGGCATTACTGGCCGATGCGGCGCATATGACATCCGATGTTGTGGCACTTGCACTGGCTGCTTTGGCCGGACGTCTGGCACGCAAACCGGCGCATCTTGGTATGACTTATGGCTATGGTCGGGCGCGTGTGCTGGCGGCACAGCTGAACGGCTTTGCACTGTGGTTTTTAAGCGGCTGGATTGCCTGGGAAGCCGTGGGACGTCTTTCATCCGTGCCGGACGTGCAGGGTGGCCTGGTGATAGGCGTGGCGCTGCTGGGCTTGCTGGTGAATCTGATTATTTTGAAATGGCTGCATGGTGATCATGATATCAATACGCGTGCTGCATACTGGCATGTGGTCGGTGACGCGATCGGCTCGGTGGCCGCCATTGTTGCCGGTGCGGTTATTTATTTGACCGGCTGGATGCTGATTGATCCGATACTTTCATTTCTGGTGGCCGGTATTCTTGCCTGGGGTGGCTGGCGACTGGTTCGTGAAACCACCTCGGAGTTGATGGCAGCTGTGCCGGCCGATATCGACATCAAGCATATTATCGCTGTTTTAAAAGAAACTGCCGGCGTTGTAGATGTGCATCATGCCCACCTGTGGACACTTCCCGATAGCAGAAAAGCCATTTCGGCACATATCGATGTTGAAGCCATGGCTGATTGGGATTCAACACTCAAGCTTTTGCTGCAGACTTTGCACAAGCAGGGGATTGACCATGCCACCTTGCAACCTGAATCCGCTCATATGCAAAAGAACTGTGCTCCCTGCACAGGCCATTCGTTTTGATGCGTCGCAATGAAACCGACCTTTTATGCCAAGCAGCGGAAGAGTTGTGTTTCGATAATACCTTTACACGCCAGCTCCCTGCCGATCCGGAAGCACAAAACTTTCGCCGTCAGGTGTTCGGTTCCTGTTATTCACGCGTACAGCCCACACCGGTTACCGCTCCGAAACTGATTGCTTATGCCCCGGAAGTGGCACAGCGATTACATTTGTCGGAAGCATTTTGTCAGTCGGAAACTTTTGTCGATATCTTCTCCGGTAACAAAGTGCTGCCTGACATGGACCCGCATGCGACTTGTTATGGCGGCCATCAATTCGGCAGCTGGGCCGGACAATTGGGCGATGGGCGTGCCATCAATCTGGGGGAATTAAGAACAGCATCCGGTGAGCGCTGGATGCTGCAACTCAAAGGCGCCGGAGCCACGCCATATTCGCGTGGTGCCGATGGCCTTGCTGTACTGCGCTCCTCGGTGCGTGAGTTTCTGTGCAGTGAGGCTATGTTTCACCTTGGCGTGCCAACAACACGGGCGCTGAGTTTAATGTTAAGTGGTGAGCCCGTGCTCAGGGATATGTTTTATGATGGCCATGCGGAACTTGAGCCTGGCGCGATTGTTTGCCGGGTTGCGCCGTCGTTTACCCGCTTTGGCAGCTTACAGATTTTTTCGGCACGAAATGATGTGAAAACCCTGCAACAGTTACTGGATCACACCATTCGCCATGATTTCCCGCATCTGGGCGAGCCGGATGGCGCATGTTATCTGCGATGGTTTAATGAGGTTTGTCAACGCACGGCTGAATTGATGGTGCACTGGATGCGCGTCGGTTTTGTGCATGGGGTGATGAATACCGACAATATGTCTGTGCTGGGTTTAACTCTCGATTATGGCCCCTATGGATGGTTGGAAGATTATGATCCGGACTGGACGCCGAATACGACAGACCGTGAGTTGCACCGATATTGTTTTGGCAAGCAACCGCGCATCGCTGGCTGGAATCTGGCCCGTCTGGCGGAAGCGATACTTCCTCTTGTTGATGATACTCAGGCTTTGCAGGAAGTTCTGGATACGTATTTCTCCAGCTACAAAGAAAAATGGCAATCGATGATGGCAGATAAGCTGGGCCTGACATCGTTTCAGGCGGAAACGGATGTCGATTTGCTGGACGGGTTACAACAGGTGCTCATGCTGACCGAGACGGACATGACCCTGTTTTATCGCAAGCTGGCTGATCTGGATGTTGATATGGAGATCAGCACCGTGTCAGATAAAGAGCTGATTCAACCTTTAATGGAGGCTTATTATCAAGCGGGCGATGTCAGGGGCTTGATTCTTCAACAGATCAGCGGCTGGTTGCGTCAGTATGTGCAACGATTGCAGCAGGATGGCCGCAGCAATACGCAGCGCCGGGTTTCGATGCACCGGGTCAATCCCAAGTATGTATTGAGAAACTACATGGCGCAGGTGGCGATAGATCAGGCTGTAGCAGGTGACTACAGCGAAATTCATCAACTGTATGCTTTATTGGAACATCCTTATGATGAGCAGGCAGCGTTTGATCGTTATGCGGCCAAACGGCCGGAATGGGCTAAAAATCGTGCTTCTTGCTCAATGCTTTCCTGTAGCTCATAGCCTGTGATGATGGGGGTCTATCGCTTAAATCGTTTAGAAGGTCCGTGAAGTAAATGGTATAACCTCTTCTGCCAGTTGACTTTTAACAGTTTGCCGGGCCATTATCTGGTTTTGCGGAGGTTCGGAGGATACATAAATAATGATGGCTAACACGATGAAAAGAACGCTTGCGATTATTCTTGCCGGTGGTGTCGGAACCCGACTGGCGCCTTTGACACATCACCGGGCCAAACCGGCCGTTCATTTCGGTGGGAAATATCGCATTATTGATTTCACACTGTCCAATTGCCTGCATTCGGACATAAGGCATATTTTTGTACTGACGCAATATCGCTCGCATTCAATGCTCAAACATTTACGCGATGGCTGGGGTGTTTTGACGCCGGAATTGGGAGAATACATCACTGCGATTCCTGCCCAGATGAAAGATGGAAATCACTGGTATCAGGGTACGGCCGATGCCGTGTATCAAAACATTGATCTGCTACGCTGGAGTAATTGCAAGTATATCGTAGTACTTTCCGGCGATCATATTTATCGCATGGATTATGCCTCTATGCTTTGCCACCACATCGAGCATGATGCAGATGCCACGATTGCCTGCATGACAATTCCACGTAATCAGGCCAGTGAATTTGGTGTCATTGAAGTCGATGCTACGATGCGGATCACCGGCTTTACAGAAAAACCGGAACAACCGTCCGCACTGTCGGATGCCCCTGATCAATCGCTGATTTCAATGGGTATTTATATATTTAACAAAAAGAAACTTATTCAAATGCTGGAGGAGGATCGTCAACAGCCACACTCCCGACACGATTTCGGCCATGACATTATTCCCGCATGGATCGAGAAGGGAAAGGTGAATGCCTATCCGTTCGGTGGCATTTCCGGGCGTGTGTCTTCAGATAAATACTGGCGTGATGTGGGAACCCTGGATTCCTTTTTTGATGCCAATATGGATTTACTCAAAGCTGTTCCGCCGCTAAATCTGTATCAGGAAGACTGGCCGATCCGCACCTATAATCCGCAGCAACCACCGTGCCGTACCGGGCCATCACCGTCGGGCAAATGTGAGAGATTGAATAATGTCATCATCAATGGGGGATCATCAGTTATCGGTGCATCAGTGAAGCATTCCATTCTGGGACGGCAGGTCTATATCGAACCGGAAGCCGACATCGAAGACTCGATCTTTTTCGGACAAGTGAGCATCGGTAAAGGGGCAATCTTACGACGTTGTATTGTCGATAAGCATGTTCATATTCCCGAGGGTGAAACCATTGGTGTTGATCGGGAAAAAGATTCGCGTCATTTCAAAGTGACCGATTCCGGCATTACGGTTGTTCCGGTTGGTTATCGTTTTAAGAGAAAATGAGGATCCCTAACAACTGAACAACCCACGTTTCCTGAATTGATGAATCACCCGTTTCACCAGTTCAGGGGAGGGTGGTAAAACGTCGTGTAATTGATATTTGAATCCCAGCTCCTGCCATTTATGTTCCCCCATTTTATGGAACGGCAACACTTCAACTCGCTCAACGCCGTTGAGTGTAACGATAAAGTCAGCCAGCTTTTCGACATCTTCAAGGCCATCGGTGTAACCCGGCAGCAGCACATAGCGAATCCACATTTTTTTACCCATGGCAGAGAGGCGCCGGGCAAAATCCAGTATCGGTTGCAACGGCTGTGAAGTTAATGCCTGATGTTTGGCTGCATCGATGTGTTTGATATCGAGCAGCACCAGATCGATATCATCAAACCATTCATCCTCCAGATGAGCAGCCAGAAAGCCCTGTGTATCCAGTGCGGTGTGCAGGTGATAGTCGTGTTTAGCCAGGTAGAATATTTCTTTAATGAAATGAGCCTGCATCATGATGCCGCGCGTGAAAAAAAACAGGCCAAACGTGCGATAATTACAGATCGCCGATATTACACCATGCGTAATACTATTTCATATTCAGACCATTAAGATAATGTACCTCACAGCCCGATTGCCTCTTTTTTGGCGCGGCCCCAGGCGCGGCAGCTTTTGACATAATCGTTGTAGGCCGTGCTTTCAACGCTGGGCGCGAGTTGCAGCATTTTGATTTCATCTCCGATGCTGTAGCGCTCGGCGATCATGGCGCACACACGGGCATTGATGAGCCGCACATGCGGGCTGGCGGCGGCAATGGCTGCCAGCAGCGCGGCGTCTATTGCCGCCGCCACCATTTCGATCTCCGCCGGCTGTTCTGCAGGCAGGGTGGTGTTGGCTGGCAGGTGGACATATGTAATGCCGTCCAGCGTCGCCAGCTCGGTGGCTCCGTCCGGCAGGTGCAGCTCGCGGCTGATGTTTGCGTCGGTATATTTCCGGTATGCGTGTATAGTCATGATAGTGCTCCTTTGCGTAGTGCAGCATGTGCTGCAGAGAGTGTGTTTTGCCCGCGTGTCCAAGGATGGAGACCACGGCAGCCGCATTGCCGCGCCGGACTGCCGCGCGGAATTTATGCATGGACCCCATCGCTATCGCTCATGGTCTCAAAGATACAAGGCCGCGCGCATACCCCCGCCAGTGGTCGAGGTGATCCGCGTACTGCTGAGATACAGCGCCCACAGCCCCGCATCCGACGCACCGGACCAGCCGCCGCCGGAGAGCGGGCACATATCGTTTAGCTTATAGTCCCATATCTTATCATTGCCGAAGCCGTTGGTTCCGCCAATGCCGGCGGCGAGCGGGCCACCGAGCCCGGCATAGTTCCAGGCATTACCGGATACCGCAGCGCTGAACACCTGCGCTGCCGCGTTGCCGTACTTGATCATGCGATTGGCTCCGGTCGCCCATAGTGCCTCGTAGGTAGCGCCGAGACTGGTATACATCGCGGCCAGTCCGGTCGCGCCCCAGAGGTCGGTCGCCAGTGTGTTGCCGCTGGTGAAATCCTTCATCGCCACAGCCGTGTCGAGAATATACAGATTGGCGCCGTTCGATGTCAGGCCGGGAGTAATCTCCCACATGTTGCCGTTCAGGTCCGCTATGCCGCAGTTCTGCCCATTGTGCGTTGTGCGCGCGAACAGGTTCGCCGAGCCGGTTTTTGCGGCATTTATATAACCATCCGAGATATACAGAATACCGCCGTCCTGCTGGTCACCGAGCGCATTATTGTTGCAGCCCTTCGGGAAGTTCGTGACGCCATCAGCATCATACCATGCGCACCATGTCGCGGCCGTTGCTGCGCGGGCGTGCGCATAGGCGAGCATGGCGCATGCGGCGAACAGGAAGCGCGTATTGCAGAAAAACGACGCACCGCGCGTTTTTGCCGCATCAATCGCGCCATAATATGCATTGGCCGGGGAGCCTGTCAGGTTCGCGAACGGGTTATGATCCACGTGACTGGAGAGCGGTTTGCCGTTTTTAATCGATGATGCGATGCCGCCGTTGTTCGAGCAGAGGTATTTATCCGTGAACACGCCGGACTGCACGGCGCCGCCGTCGTAGAATGCCCGGTGCAGTGCGTAGCCGGCAGCATTGGCCTCGGCTACAGAGCTGTAGGCACTGAACGGCTGAATGTCGATGTCGTTGAGCGCCAGTCCGTTGGCACCGGTGCCCCACTTGTAAAAATACGCCGGTATCCAGCACATGATCGAGCCATCGGAATACTGATAGTTGCCGTAGTTGTCCGACGCCGGATCGCGTGTGCCTGAGAGCTCGACCATGCCGGAGGGCAACGGGCCGGGACAGATGCCGACGCCGAATCCTTGCTGACCGGGAATGCCGATGCTATTTGTCGATCCGGCGGCACCGCTGCCGATCGATATGCCGGTCGGGAATGCGACGGGCTGGCCGTCCTTGCCGGTGATGCTGCGCACATTCAAATTACTCATTTAATCCTCCTCATTTCTTAGATGATTGTCCAGTTGGCCGTGTCGGCCACTGTTACGTCAATGCCCTCGCTGATTTCGAGCGGCCCGGCTGAATAGCCGTTGTATCCGGCCGGTACGGTGATGTCCGCGGTGATCGCGGAGGGGTTCATGCGCAGTGCTGGGTTCAGGTCCGGATTCGCGGCCAGCGCCGCTGTCCACGCGGCCTCCGCCGCGATCCTGTCCTCATCCGCATTCAGCGCATCCTGTGCTGCCGCCGCTGCTGCCGCCTCCGCAGCTGCCAGGGCATTCTGAATCGTTACAGTGTCGATCAGCATGCCCGCAGACGTGATAGACCCGGCAACAGTGAGCGGGCCGCCTATATCTGCGGCCCCACCGATATCTGCGTTGCCTGTGATGGCCAGATCAACGGCGGTAATGTTTCCAGCGATATCTGCGTTGCCTGTGATGGCCAGATCAACGGCGGTAATGTTTCCATGCGTGCCATCGGTGTTGTGCTCGGCGCCGAGCTTCGCGTCGAGATCGTCCATGAAGCTGCGTAGCCATTTGCCCCATTGGCTCACTTGGCCAATGAGCGGCTTGAGCCAGCCGAAGTTCGTTGTTTGATCAGCCATCAGTTGACCTCCAAAAGTGTTATTTTTAATTCGTTGTTTGCTGCCTCATCGATATTTGCCGCCATCATGCGCAGCGGCCCGGGGTCTCCGGCCGGCAGCTCCACGCTTTGCAGCATGACGACATTGCCGGCGGCCAGGCGCATCAGCCGGTAGTTGTTATCCGCCGTCAAGGTCACGACGCGACGGCCGTCGGCATAGACATCAATAGCAGTGGCCAGCCGCGCCTCGCGCTCGGCGACAGGCATGCTCCAGCGATCTTCCAGCGGCTTGCCGGATATCGAGGCATCGTATTCGGCCACGCTGGCGGCATTGATGTAACCGCTCCCTTGCGAGAAATAGGCATTGCCGTCGTCGCCCTCGCCGCCGTAGCCTGCCAACATCACGCCGACGTTCACCAACTCACGCCAGCCGCGCCGGTAGGTGAGCGAGCCGTGCTTGATGTCGCTGTCGGAGATCCATTCGACAGCCTGCTCCCCGGCGGCCGGCTCAGGCACCATCGAAAGCTGATTGCCGACACGCAAAAACTGCGCCTCGAGCAACCAAGCGACTTCGGCCAGCAGTGTGGCCGCCTTTTGCGGCTTGGAGAGAATCCGGCTGCCGCTTCGGTTCGGGAATTTGGTCTTCAGCGCCAGGATGGATTCGATATCGATGCGCTCGGTCGGCAGGTTGACATGATTGGTCAACAGGTCGATTGCGATATCTGCCAGATGCCAATCCACGCCGCTGTTGGTGGCTGCAGTATAGATGACGTCGGCCCAGACGGTGCCGTTGTCCTGCCACACGGCCGGGTCGGTGCCCGGCTCAACGGCGGCGCCGGGCCCGGAAGCGACCAGCGCCAGCCAGGAGCCGGAGCCGTGCACCGCGATGTCGTTGATGGCGTAATCCGTAACGTCGTTCCAGGAATCGCCGGCGTTCTCGGCCGGGACAGAGGCATCGGCGAGGCGGAAATCGTCCATTACCTCAATCTCGTAGTGTCCGCCTGTATAGCGTATATCGTCAACCAGGTAGGAGGAGACCTCCACCGTATCCTCAGTGCCGGCGAAACCAACCCGTCCAACCACCGGCTTGCCCTTGAGCGGCAGCGCCAGTAACGCATCCGATTCATCTCCCGGCAACAGGTCGAACTTGGTTCTGCTGCGCATGGCCACGGGTAGCGCAGGATTCAGTCCAGCCGAGAACGAGATTGCCGAATGCAGCAGAGGGAAGGCGATCTGCGACAGTCGCATCTGCCCGGCTTCGCTGGTGCGCGCCAGCTTGGCGGCCATGCCGAAGCGAATCGGATCACCGGCATATTTGACCGCCAGCTCGATCAGCTCCGGCGTCAGCGATTGCGATGCGTCTGATGTCATCGAGATGTGGAACAGCCAGCAGCGGTGCGCCGGCACTTCGTCACCGGATGCCACCTGGCCATAAAATATCCAGTTTGTTTCATCCGCCTCGGCGGCAATAACGGCCGAGTCGGTGTACCATGCCAGGATCGTCATCGAGGTGCCGTTCGGCACCCGGTCGGAGAATGTGACGTTGCCGCTGCCGGCGGGGATGCTGCCCACGTCGATGATGCGCCACAGCTCGCCGCTCCCGATATAACCGGGACGCCCTCCCATGCTGAAACGTCCGCCTCCCGCCTCAATGGTCCACTGCGATGCCGTCACGCTGAACGAACGGATGTTGATCGTGTGAGTGTAGTCATACGAAGTCGAAAAACCGAACGGGCCAGGAATGGTGCCGTTAGCCGGCGGTGTGTAATCGATGATCAGGGTATACTGCCGGTTGAAGATCAGGCCGGCGGCGAGATAGGTGAGCGTGTAGGTGGTAATACCGGCGGCCGGCATAAAGCTGGCCGCCCTGCCGATCTGGTTGCCGTTGGCGTCCACGATGCGGGCGATGCAGATCATCGACTGATGGCCGTCGTAGTCGGCGCGGATATTCAGTTCGTCGACGATTTGGGTGGCGCCGGCAACGAATGGAATCGCCATGCCCGGGTCGCGCCGCTTCACAGTGAAGCGCGTCCAGTCGTAGATGTGGTTCGGATTCCAGAATCCGCCGTAATGATAGCCATCTGTGCGATTGATGATGTAGGTGAACGATCCGACCAGATGATCCGGTCCGGCATAAGCCGAGGCTACAGGCGCGCCTGGTGCCAGTACCACGCTGCCTGGGTGGCGGTCGAAATCGACATTGCTGTCGCGTGCCTTCTGAGCGCCGGATGACGCGATCCATTGCGATTGTGAGACGATGCGGCTCGATGGCCCCGGACGACCATAGATATCCAGCCACCATTTCGGCACAGCGCCCAGCTGGCTGGCCGCCTCGATCAGCTCCTGGCTCATCGGCAGCATCTAGACCGACTCTTCCATCGGCAACTGCCAGGTACGGTAGTTGCCCGATCGAATGGGGGCCGGCACCTCTTCTGCCGGGTTGAGCATCAGGTAGCCGTGGAATGGCGCCGAGTCCGGCATCCAGAACCACCAGAAAGGCAGCGCCTCCTCCAGCTGCGCCTCGCGAAACATGTTGATCTCGATCATCTTGTCCGCCGTGATTCGGGCATCGCCGTCCCAGCTGGCTCGTCCCATCATCTGCCTGGCGCTGGTCCTGCGCACCAGCCGGCCGGACGATGCGCGGAATTTCGATCCGGTCCAGATCTCATTCTCCGGATCATAGCCGAGATCGAGCGGCGGCATCTCCAGCGCCGGCCCGAGAAACAGCTCTGGCACAACGAAGTCACCCGATGCATCCAGGCCATAGAAGGTCAGCCGATAGCGGTAGGCGCTCCCGACCAGCTCCGGCTCATGGTAGGCCATTTTACAGATCATCGATTGATGGGGTGCGGCGATAATGTCCTGCTGCTCGATCAGCTCCACCCAGGCTGCGCCGTTCCAGTATTCGAGTTGCACCTGTCCCTCTGCAAAGCGGAATCCCGCCTCATCATGCTGGTGCGCGCCGAGAACCAGAACATCCGGAACACCGAACCCGCCGAAATACCAGGCGCCGAACGACGTGGAGTCGAGCATCTGTTGTGGTGTGATATCCAGCTCCACCTGCCATTGGCCGCCGGCATCGGCGCGCGGAATCGCCAGGCGCAGCGCATCCCATGTCCAGGCGTTGTTGAGCGGTGCCGAGGAGCCGTCCTGCCCCAGGGTAACGCTGTAGCTGCTCACCAGGCTCAACTGGTTGTCCCAGCAGATCAGCGGCCAGTCGGTATTCTCGATCATCTCAGGCCGTCAGGCGCAAGTTCAGCTGCGCATCCATATTCTGCTGAATCATCGGCGTTATGCCGTCGGCAATCTTGCGCAGCGCATCCGGATTGTTGGAGATGGCATCCAGCGATCCCGGATCGGCTCCGGATATCCGGAAATCGATATCCATCTTGCGCGGCGCCGACTGATTGCTGCCGCCCTGGCCGAATGTCGCCGGCGCGCCGGTGCCCGGATTGATCGGCACCACATTGCTTGCGCCGGCTGAGATGGATGGCACGGATGCACCGCCGGATGCGGATGCTCCAAATTGCGCGCTGTTAATCTTCTGCGCATTGGAAATGCCGGCTGCGACAGCGGCGGCGGCGGCCACAGGGCCTAATATAAAACCGATGTATGGGATGGCAGAAGCCGAAGCGTAGGCGTTCATTGCGGCCCGGGCTGTGCTGATCGCATTCTCGCCCTGCGCGGCCGCCTTGCCGACCTCGAACATCGCACGGCCCTTGCTGTGCATCAGCCCGGAAATAGCCCCCAGCGCCGATGCGGTCAGGCTCAGCTTCTGATCAGCGGTCAGCTTATCGATAGCGAGCTGCTTCTTGCCGGTCTCTTTGTCGATCTCGACAAATGCGTCACTGAATGTGATCAGATTGCTGGCCAGGGATCCGAGATGAACAAGCTGGTTCTCCTGAGCCAGCTGCTGGAACTGCAGCTTCAGCCCGCTCGCCGCCTGCTCGGACTCATCCACCTTCTGCACCTGGCGCAGGCGGCTTTCGTCGTTGATCCGTTCGATCTCGAGCGCCGTAATCTGGGCGCGATCGATGCGTGCCTGTGTATATTGATCGTCCAGATCGGCGGTCCATGTCTTCTGATCGATCAGCCGCTGCCGCTCATCGGCCATCGCCTGCAGATCGCGATCAAGCCGGATTTGAGCTCGCTCATCATCGCTGGCCATCGCCTCTGCTGCAGATTGATTCAGGCGGGTGTATTTTGCCTGTTGCAGCGAGACAACCCTGTCGGTCTTCTCCTTCTCTTTAGCCAGCGCGGCAGCTGCAGATTCATTCACCCAGGCCTGATAGGCAGATTCAAGGCCCTTGACCCTGGCAGACCCTTCGCCATGCGCAGCCACCAGCTTCTGCCACATCTCCACATATTTATTGGAGGTTCTGGTGTAAGCGTCATCGTTGGCGGCCAGCAACTGCGCAGCAAAACGCCCGGATTCATCAGCCAGCTTCTTGAGAGCATCATTGTCGCCACTCTTGGTAGTGCCGCTCTTGGTAGTCGTATCAACACGGCGCTTGCCGTTATCCTTGCCAGCATCATTGTCGCCACTCTTGGTAGTCGTATCAACACGGCGCTTGCCGTTATCCTTGCCGATTTCCGGCAGCTTGATCTGATCGCCAGCAAGCTCTGCAGCCAGATTTGCCCGCATGTCATGCGCCAGCTTCTCAGCATCGGCAAGACGTTGTTTGAAGGCGCCGAAGTTTTTGACCGTATCGACCGGATTCATCAGTGCATCCCAGAGGATGCCGGCCTCGGTAGCAGCGGCGCCGGCGGCGGTACCGAACGATCCAATCTCGAAGATCAGCGGCTTGACAACGTTATTCACGCCCCGGGCAGCGATCTGATAGAAGCCGGTCAATGCCGGCGTCAGCGCTTCACCAAGCGATGCTGCCGCATCATCCTGCGCCTGCACCATGCGGGCTTGCGCCCCCTGCAAACCGGATGCCGCTCTTGCCGCATTGCCGAGCTGCGCTTCGGTCTCGCGCATGATGCCGTTGTATTCAGCCTGACGCTTCTCGGCCATCGAGAGATCATTGACCGACTTGCCGATCTCAGCCGCATACTCCTCCCACATCACGCTGACGTTTTTGGTGACGCCGGCATTATCAACAAGGATCGAGTTTTCGTTCTTCAGACCTTCGGTGGCCGACACCACAGCTTCGCCGAAGCCGAGCGACGCCTGTCGGCCAAATGCCGCTGAATCCTTAAATCGATTGATCAGGTTGATCGACTCCTGCAGAGAGAAGCCGCGTGAAAGAAGATTCTGCAGCGCCTTGGCCGACTGCGCATTCTTCATCATCGCATCATCATTGAGTTGCAATGCAGCTACCATCGATCCCCGGACGCTTTCTCCGGCATAGCGCGCCTGACTGGCCAGACCGGTGAGCGCAGCTTCCTTCTCGACCGCCGCTTTTTGGCTGGCGTTGATGGCATTGCGCAGCACGTAGAGCGCGGCGGCGGCTTTACCGAGCTCGCCGATGGTATTGCTGAAGTTCGATGTGGTTTCGGCGGCACCATTGAGCTCTTCGCGCAGTGCGGCAACGCTGCTCTCGGCTGCCCGGCTGGCCCGAGCCAGCTCCTGCTGTGATACGGTTCCGGAGGCCGCCAGCCGTTCATATGCGCCCTGCACCTTGTCGATCTCGCGCGAGATGGATTGATTGCTGCGGATCTGCAGGGCGCTGTAGGCCGATTGCTTGCGCGAGAAGTCGGACTGAGCGGCGGTCATCTTGCGGTGCTGAGCGGCCGAGGTATTGCCCATCTCCTCGGCGGATTTCTTCATCTTGTCGAATTCAGCCGCCGATAGCTTAATCTCGCCGACCAGCTGCGATCCGTCGCCTGATAGCGTAATGCCAAGTTTGATATCGCCGCCACTGCTCATTAGCTGTTCAACTCCTCCAGTGCTGCCGATTCCATAATCCGGAGCCGGCTAAACAGGTCTTTCCGATTGCGATCGCAATCTATCCGCATCACCGCCTCTGCGGCCTGATAATCGAGTCCATCGACATGGCGGAAGAAGCCGCCCTGGACAGGCACAAGGCTTGTGCGCCACTGCGTACCGAGCGCCAGAAACAGTTCCAGTGCCCGTGCATTCTCCGGCCAGATGGCGAAGGTCTCTTCACTGGCCTTCTGTGCCTGGTACTGCTCGATCACCTCGGCCGGAGCGCCCATCGCACCAAGCCCCGCCAGTACCGTCTCATCTCCGCCGGCGCCGCCCCGGCTCTGCTCAACCCAGAATTTTGCGGCGTCCGCTAGTTTTTTGCTTCGGCCCCGGCGAGCACTTCATTAAGATACGCATTCCAGATCGCCGGCAGTGCATACGGATCTGTCAACAGCTGCTCAAGCGTCTCATCGTTAAACGGGACCGGCTCTTTCTTCGAATTCTGCAAGCCACTCCAGCCAACGATGTTGCGCGTCAGCACATCCTTTACAGATTCGCCTGTCTCTTCCCACTTCGCTATATCATCAATGCGAAACTCGATATCGATTTTCCGGCGCGTGATCTTGCCGCCATCGGCCGGCTCATTGATGGTCACTGGCCACATAACGCGGCGATCTTCTGTGAGGGTGTATGACATAGTTATGCTCCTTTACTTGAAGGTTACTTGAATGTGAGAATAAGGTCGTTATCGTCGCCGGCATCGGATGGCAGGAACTCCAGCGGGATGGTGAGTGTTGAGACGCCGTTCGAATCGCCACGGCTCGGCTTGCCGCGCTGCACACGGGCGGCATCGATGCGGAAAATCTGCCCGACTGTCACGCCGTTTTCGAACACCAGCGGCTCCAGCGCAGCGCCCTTGCCATAGGCAGTTTCAAACATATTGATCGTGGCGATATCAGGTTCGCGTATGGTGATGCTGCCGGTCACGGTGCGCCCGGTGATTTCAATCTGTTCAAAATTAACCAGCGCGGTGTGGCCAACGGTAAAGCCCAGATCGATATCGAGCTTCTCCAGCTGCAGCGCCAGACCACCGAGCGTAAACGTGGTGTTGATTTTGTTGACGGCGGCAATCGCCACGTTCGTGAAGCCGGAGAAATCGAAATCAACAGGCATAGTCGATGCAGCCGGAGCATCGTAGAGCGACTGCATGGTGAATGACATCTTGGTATGATCCTTGGTGCCGATCGAGAGCTTGGATGAACCGCGCACACCCAGCAGGCGCTGGCGAACCGCGTTGCTGCTGTTGCCGCGAAACGCATAGATCGATGCAGACTCGAACCCCTGACTGACCAGGTTGTAGACCTGCGAAACACCGGGGGTGTTGGTTGCAGCAAAGCCTGTTGCGCGCAGCAGTGGATCGATGGCTGGCACGCCGCCTGCCGCTCCGGCCCCGCGCAGGCGCACATCGAAATCGATGGCTGAGCGCTTGTTTAGCAGCTCCTTTTCGTAGCCGCCGAATCCCCCCGGCCGCACATGTTCGAGGGTGATCTCCTCACCATCCAGCTCTGTCCATTTCACATTTTCGGCCAGCATGGCATTGGCTGCTGCCGTCGGCACCGGGTCGGTGCCATAGGCCGCTTCCACAGCTGCGGCGATGGCCATCTGTTTCGCGTTATACATTTATGCCTCCTTCGCGGTCTGTGCCGCTTTGGTCGGTTTGATCGGCTTTTGCGCCGACTTCGGAGGCGTCACCACCTCCTGGCGTGTTTTCTTGCCTGATTCATCAAGTTTATAGCTGCCGCCTGCGCGTCCCATAGTTGCCTCCGTGTTACAATTCGTTGATGTGTGAGGTGCGATATCGATCGCGCCAATAGACTGTTCCGCCGCCGATGCGGACGATGGAGCCACCATCCCATTCACAGATGTTGAATCCAGCCGGAGCCCAGCCGACCAGAGCATTGCCGACCGCAATGCGCAGATCACGAAGGCCGCCATCGATCGCCGACTTCCCGCTGCGGTCAGAGAGATCCTTGACCGCGAATACAATCGCGAACCGGGTTGTCACATCCTGTGTGACGATCATGGTGCCGGTGGTATTCGCGCCGGCATCCTCCTTAAGCGGAACAACGAACCCGGCCGGTGCGACCCGGACACCACCCGCGATTGCCTGCTCAAGCTCGGCAGCACCAGCCAGTGATTTGAAGCCGACGGCCTGATCTTCCAGCCTGGTAACGATCGACTGCAGGGGCAGAATCTGAAACGCCATTTCAGAACCCGCTCATGTTGTTGCGATTGAAAACACGGGTTTGACTGCTGATTCGCACATCGAGCTGCGCTGTATCGGCTGCTGGCTCTGTAGCCTCGCCCCAGGTGGCTCTGCCTTCTCCGATGCGATCGAGCAGCGCGATCGCCGCCTTCACATCGTCTTTAACTGTATCCGGCTTATCCATGCCGCGATGGCTGTAGAGGTTGCCGATGGCCAGTGTGGCCGAAATGCTGGTGGCCAGTGCCGGTACCGGATTCATCGGCACGCTGTAGCGCATCGAGATCCTGGCATTGATCTCGGCATCGGCCTGAGCTATGGCCTCATCGATCACGACAGCGTCGGCAATACCATCACCATCATCATCCGAGAGCTGAATCAGATATTGCTCATCATGCTTCTTGATCAGATCTGCATACGTTGAATAAGCCACCGATGATTCCTCCTGTTATACGGCTCGCGCCATCGCCTGCGCCGCGCGATGTAGGCGAGCGTTGAACCACCGCCGGATCACGTAGCTGCGCACCAGGCTTATCAGCGTGAACCATGCCCCGATCCACAGGTTTGTGGTAAGCGGTACATGGATGCCGAACAGCGGGAAGATCGCAATCTGTGAGAGCAGGGCAACGCCGTAGCCAATGGCAATGTTCATCAGTGACTCAATCAGAGAGCCAAGTCTTGTCTGTTCCATTCGTTCCTCCGTTCGAGTCGCCGTATAACCCGGCGCTTCAGCCGACATCGGCGCTGACGCGCCTCCTCGGCTGAGCTTGTGCGTTAGTTTAGAGACGGGCGTGGCGCTGGCCCCGCCCGATCTCCATCAGCCCTTGATTGCAGCGGTTGATTCGACCTTCACGCCTGCGGCCTTCAGATCCTTGATCTGCGCTGCAGTCAGCTCCAGCTCATGGTGGCCTTTGCCAAGGTGGCCGATATCGCCGCCGAGACTGAGGCCATTGACCTGTGGAATAGTGATCTTCGATTTAGCCATGATTCATCCTCCCTTATGCGCCGGTCAGGTAATCGACAAGTTCAAGCCTGGCGGTACCTTTCCATGTGTTGGTTGCACCAGCGGTGTCGCGGTCATTGGTCAGCAGCACGTTGGCCGCCTCAAAGTTGCCTTCACCGACCACCAGCTTCAGCCCCTTCACGCCCAGCGGTGTGCCATCGATGCGCTTGAGGCCGGACATGGCCAGGCGGGCTGCCTTGTATGCGGCTGCATCAAGGGTGGCACGAGAGCCGTAGATCAGCTGCGGCAGGCCATAGCCGACTGCACCGCGCGCCTCGACGCCGAACAGGAACTTCTTCTGCATGAAGACATTCGGATGCGATGCATCGCTCATGCTCACGAAGGTGTAGGGCTTACGCTCCTGCAGGATCATCGGCTGCACGGGACGTGAATCGTCTACCAGAAACCACGGCTCACCGGCGCCGAGTGTGACAGGACGGTTGGCATAGGAGCCATCGGCATCATCAACACCGTTTACAGGGTGCGCCGTATTGAAGAAGGTCACGCCATCGAAGCCCTTGCCAGTCGTGAAGCCGGCAATCAGGGCAGGCCAGACCAGCTCGTCGGGATGACGGGCGCTGGCATCGCCAAGGTTGGACATCAGCGGGTTGTAGATGCCCAGCTGATCATCCTCGAAGTCGTTCCGATCAACGCCGACAGTCAGTTCGAAGTCTTCATTGGGCAGGAAATAGCCATGAGCCACCAGATTGTGAACGACCTTATCGCCCAGCCATTTGCGGATGCCGGGCAGTTCACCGAGCCACTTGTAGTCATTGGCCGAGGTGTTGCTCGGAACCTTCATGGCAACGGAGGTCCAGAACTGTTTCACTGCACTGAATGCATTCTGGAACAGCGTCTTAAAGCTGGTCTGCGCCGCCTGCAGCGTTTGCGCGTTGACCATGATGCCGCCGATACCGATCAGGCCGGCAGTGCCGATATCGAAGCCGATCGCTTCGCCGGCATAGGCGGGATCACCACCCAGCGTGGATGCCAGGGCACACACCAGAAAGGCGAACGACCAGGCGCTGATAGTTTTGATAGTTGATTTCATCGGTTCATATCCTCCGTTACTTGATTTCGACCCAGACACCGGATGCATCGATTTCGATGATCTTGCCTGCGACGATGGAATTGGTTGATGTCTTGGCGACGGTGCCGTCATCCTCGACCAGGGCATTGGTGAGCTCATCACCGGCAGCCAGTGCAGCGGTACCGCTGTTCTTAAAGCGGAATGTGCCACGTTTGACGGTGACCTTCAGGTCGCCGGCAGCGCCAGCAGCGTTATTCACCTGCGACTCGGCTCGGCCAAGCACCTTCAGGGCTGCTGTATCGGCAGCAGGAACGGCATTTCCGGCGGCATTAAGGGCTACCATCGATCCGGCATAGATAATGGTGGCAGCAGCCACCGGGGCGCTGACCAGAGCGCCATCGCGCTCGGGTGTGTTTGCATCTTTGGTTAAAGCCATCGGTTATACCTCCTGGGCCTGTTTTGTTTTGAGAAACTCATCCTGGGAAATACCCAGCTGTGAGCAGATCGCCAGCTCCTCTTCGGAGAGCGCCTGTGCGCCGGCTGTGGCCGGGGCCGGATCTTCGCCGAGCGGCACCACCTTCTGAGCATTGGCGCAGAAGTCGGCGAAACCCTGCGGGTCACGGCGGCAGTAGCCCTCGGCCCATGCCTTCGACTTCGGCGCAATCAGGCCAGCATCCAGGGCGGAGTTCACAGCCAGTTCAACACGATTGCTTTCTCGCTCGGTAGTGATGGTTTTCAGTTCGATGCGGAGGCGGTCGAACTCACCGCGCGGCACATAGCCGGTCAGATCCTGCTGGCTATTGGCCGCCAGCGTAGCGACATGCGATTCGAGATGTGACAGCAGATCGATCAGGTTGTTGTCATTGTTGGCCTGAGCATTGGCCTCTTCCGAGCCTTCCGAGCTGATTGCGGCACTCAGACGGGCAACCGCCTTCTCCAGCTCAGCCAGGATCTCTTCAGGGGTCGCAAGCTCGGGCAGGTTCAGCAGATATTTAATCCGCTCGAGTAGTTCATCCATCGATTTATCCTCCAGTTGTGCGTTTGCCACCGGCGTGAGATCGCCGAGGTTCGGGTAGTGGGTCAGTGCGAAACCCTTGAGCGCCAGCGTCTCTCCGCTCACTTTGTGTGCGGTAAAAACGGGCGACGTGTATTTGAATTCATGGTTGCGAATAGCGGCGGCTGCATTGGGCGTCCATTCGACCGCCCCCCAGATGCCATCGGCTTCATCTGTCAGGGTTGCGGGATCAACCCAGCCGGATGCCGGGGCAACCGCTCCGGTCTTCTGCGCATCGAGTGATGCGTGATGATAGTCGCCGGGGAGGTGCACCTTCATGCCGGCAGCATTGGCGATGATATTCGCGCCGTTGTATTTCCATTTGCGCCCATCGAAGCCGACCACCATACCGTCGGCATTGACCGGGATCAGATGGATGCGCTGGGAATTATCCTCGGCCAGAGTGGCCGGATCGATCGAGCAGATAACGAGCCCGACATCGATCTGCCGGGCCTGCTGCCGCTGTGGTTGATTGGTGCGCTTCGCCATAGATGCGAAGAATGAAGGGGAGAAAAAACAAAACCGCCGGAAGTGCTTCCGGCGGCTGCCCTGTTGAGTAATGCAGCCATCATGGAGTCAATTTCAGGCACTGGCAAGCAGGCCACACATCATCACCGCTGCCGCAACATCAGCCAAGCAGGTGTTCAATCAGAATATCCCTGACGGCCACCTCATTCTCTGAAGAGAGGCCGATAAACGGCCGGGGCGGAATATCGCCCCAGGGCGACTTGCCGCCTGTAAAGGATCGTTGATCTGCACCGAACTGCTGCACAGCGGCATACTCCATCGTCGATCCGAACTCCAGGCCATCACCCAGCAGGGCATAGGCCAGCTCATTGGAGAGGCGTTTGGTTTCTCCGATCAGTGGCTTGTCGCCTTTCTTTCGCGAGAGCGTCAGCTCGCTATTTTCAGCCCACGCCTCTCCATCAGGCCCAACGCCATCGACAAATCGCTGCCTGGTGGATGAAATCAGATATTCACCGATATCGCGGAAGACCGGCTCCATATCCGTGCCTGCCTCAATCAGCTTTCGAAATGTAGCCTGCAGCTCGCTGTCATTGATTTTAATCTTCATAGTGGTCTATACTTCCTAATCAGTGAACTGATCATGCCACCGTCTGGCTCATACCCAGAAGCGACTTGGACGTAGGGTGGCGGGATCGGTTCATTTTTTTCCCGCATAGAAAGTCTGCAGCACCAGCATTTTTCTCCCCGATCTGATTTCGAACACAGCTGTAAATAATTCATCACCGATGGCTTTCGTAAACCTGATCGCATCCCGACCTATATCCGTTGTTCCCCCATAAGTGACAGTGTCCGGGTTATTCAGAATTTTCGGAAGCATGGCATAATCATCTGCGACGATCGCACGTTGCCCGCGCTTCGCTTCCGTGCCGGCATCGCCATGATGATCCCGCACATGACCGACCGCACTACGGTCTACTGCATAATCATACAAGGACACATCCAGCCCATCTTTAAGCGTTGCGACCTTCGCCACATCAGCTGACGTGAGCAGGCCGATAGTTCTATATGGCGCAACTGATCGTCCTTCAAGAGATGCGGCTGCATAACGCCTCACATCATCGGCCACTGATGGTAGCTCGCGATACGCCCGGACAAGATCATCACGCACGGTGGATGGCACGCCCTGCATGTAGGCTTTGGCCAGGGTGTATTCCCATTGTTGTGTCTTCCTCGCCATTGCCTGCACGGTATCCGATACAGAATCACCGGGCATGTAGTCCCAGCCCTTATCGATACCGACAGGGCCACCTGTTTTAGGGTCTGACTCGCTCCATGACGACTCCGGCTTCTTGTCCGGATCTCCACCAAGGCGTTTCGCGCCGGCTGCCGAGCGGGCGCCAAGCACATAGCAGCGGCAAACCCAGCCGTTGGGCGGATAGTGGGTTTTCCACCAGAGCGCATCGGAGGGGAGCGTTAAACCATCCCAGGCTACATGCAGCGGGCGCGGATGGTTGACCGAATCGTTGTGGCGATAGACCCAGAACGGGAAGTTTCCCTGGCGCAGCTGCGCCAGGCGGCCGGCCGAATAGCTGGTGATGGCGTTGGTGTTGTAGATGATGCGAGTCCGCCAGGCGCGGCGGGCATCCGATTCATCGCCTGTCCACCCATGCCATCCGTGCTTCTCGACGATGGCGCGGAAATCTTTGCGAAAGGCACCGATGCTCTTGCCTTCGCTGATACTGCGATCAACAGCTGCACCCAGATCGGCCAGCAGATCGGCCTTGGCCGCGCCAGCCACCATGAAGCCACGATCATGAGCAGACCTTGATATATCATCCCATCGCGCTGTCGGCACCAGATTACCGAGCTTGCCGCGAAAGAAAGCAACCTGCTCGGGGAATGGCTTCGCGAAAGCGCCGCTCAAAACCGATGGTTGAGTATCAGGCATCGCCGGCGGACTCCTCGATATCGAAACGGCCCGCAACCTCTGCCGCCAGCATAGCGTTGGCGATCATTGATCCCATTCGATCGCCGTCCAGATCGGGATATGCAGCGAGAAGCATTGCCCTGAAATGCTCCAGGCTATCGGCTTGAGCCAGCATGGTTTCGATCGCGTCGAGCCACCCGCGCATTGATACTGTGCCTTCCTGATTCATGCGCTCGGCGATCATGTCTGATGGCTCGGCCGGAGAAGAATCGGCCTGTTGTGCATTGGCAGCCAGATCGGTTGATTGCTGCTCATCTGCATCCGGAAGATCAGGGGGCTGCCGCATCGCCTGCGGCAGGATATCCTCACCGGCTTCCGGCTTCGGGATGTTGAACTTCTTGTAGAGAAAATCCTGACCGATCGGCAGGCCCATGCTGTGCAGCAGATTGGCATTCTTGCCGAGCAGCGCCAGATCCTCCGGGTCTTCGACGATGACAGTAATCTTCGGATAACGCCGCACCGGCCCCATATTCAGATCGATAATCGGGCGACCGATATCGCGGGAGAGGGTGCCGGAGAGCTGGCGCGCATCCGATTTCAGCAGATCATCGCGCACTTCGCCGTGCAGATCGGCCTGGCCGGTACCGATGCCGCCGCTCTGGGCATCGGCACTTGATGTCTGGCCAAGCACACCCTTGCTCATCTGCTCATCGCAGAAGCGGGCAAGCCGCTCGTAGAGATCGGTGCTGCCGGTTTTGCCGCCGGCCTCCACGAATTCGATCAGCATCGATTCCGGGATGATTGCAGCGGCATCGCTGCCCATGTTGGCCACGGCCTGCAGCAGCACATCCTTCTCCTGCTCGGAGGCAGAATTGGGATACTTGCCAACGCGCAGCGGCTGGGCATAGATCTCGGCGAAGGTGACCCAGTCCTTGAAATCGTAATTCTTGAACAGGTACATCCATGCGCACGGGCGCAGAATGCCGCCGCGCACCGGGATGCCCGATTTCGCCTTGTGAAAATGCGTTACATATTTGAACGGGGTCAGCGCCCTGCCATCCGGGCTGGCGATATCGAGCATGCGCAGCTCACTCATGGTATCCTGATCGAAGCGGAACCATTTAGGTTCGCGCCACTTGATATCGGCAATGATCGCTTCCTGCTTGTATATCTCCCAGATGATTTCACTGGCGGAATAGCCCTTGCCGATCGCATCGAGCACGTCCACGAGCTTCTCCGACAGATTCTCGATGCCGGCCAGATGCTCTCCAAGAAGATCTGCTGCCTTCTTCTCCCTGGCATCGGCGCCATCGGGAGCCTCCACCCTGATCTCCAGACCGGATACGGCCCGCTTGCGTGTGCCCAGCACAGAGGTGAGATGCAGATCCTTCTCCTCCATCTCCTCGAACAGCTCGCACTGCGCGTGCGGATCGCCCTGGTCTGCCATCTGGAAAATACTGGACAGACGTACCGGCGTCAGCGCATTGGATGGGTAGCTGGAAAACACCTGACGCACACTGCGCAGGCCTGGAGCTGATTGCTCCTCTTTCAGTTCGCCACGGTCGATTTTTTCGCCGTGATGGTTGTATAGCGTCACCATGACTGCTCTCCTTGCAATGAGATAGACCCGAGAAGGGCGTTATAACGCGTTACGGGCGCTTTTCCGGGGTACTGACGCATGATGGCGGCCTGAAAGCCTGTTGCGCACGGCAGCGTCGATTTGCGTGGCATCACCATGCCCCACCTCCGAAGCGTCCGCTCTGCCTGATATCGCCCCGGTGATCCGGCCGCAACGGGTTGGCATGATCAGGAGAACGGCTGATGCCCTGGTATTCGATCTGCATGCCGGGTGACGAGGCCGCTTCACCGGCCAGAGCCAGCGCCCAGAAGCGGTCGGCATGGCCATTGGCGTCTCGCTCGGCGGTGAAGCGGATGTTTCCTGCCAAGGTGACCACCTTGGTAACCGATCGGAGATCCGCTCGGACCTCCGGCTCATACGGCAGGCGCAGCTTTTTATCTTCCATGCGCCCGCGCACAGGGTAGGCCATCGCTTCTTTGACCGGGCCGGTGAAGGTTACCAGCTCCACGCGGTACTGCCCGAACTTCGCCTGGGCATCGTCGCCCCAGCCGATGCCGAGGCCGGTATAGTCGATGCAGGTGCGCCGCATGCAGGCAAGCCAGGGCCAGAGCACCTTCTCCTGCTCCGGCTTGCTCATCTTTTTCATGGTGATGATCTTGCGGGTATAGAGCACATCGCCGAGCCTCTCGACGATCCACAGCACAGTCAGGTCGTTGGTGCGGCCGATATCGAGGCCGGCATAGAGCTCGCGATCGCCACGCATGGCATCCTCGAGGGTGATCTCCCAGCGCTCCCCTGATGCATACTCGCAACTGGCAATCAGATCGTATTCCAGGAAGGCGGCATCGTCGTTACCAGGGATGCACATATACTCTTGAAGGAAAGACTCCTCATCGGCACACCCTGATTTGATAAAGTCAAAGTACTCCTGTTCATCCATCGCTTGCTGCTCTGCTTCTGCTGGTAGCACCATCTGAAGCTTAAATAAGAAGCCCTGGTTAAGCGCGTCTTCTAAAGTCACTCTATGCAGACTGATATGTTTTGGATTGCCTTTTTCTCTGGCTTCCGTGATTAATTCATTGAAAAAATTCTTGCTGCCACGATGCGTGCTGACCACTTCCATCTGGCCACCCCATGTCAAACCGGGGTATGCAATGGACCACATCTGGCGCGGATCCCTCCCCAACGCAAACTCATCCAATACACGCCCGCCACGTTTACCTGCCTGCGCATCGGGATTGGAACTCATGGAATAGATATGTCGCCCTGATGCAAACTTGAGCACTTGCGCACTAATCTTCTTTTTCTCATCGATAACGATTTCGCCCAGGTCTTCAGCCGCTTGACCGAATGCATTAGCCCACATCTTGCAATCCATCAAGAATAGCTTGGCCTGAATCTCATCACGGGATGAAACCCATTGGTCGTATCGAGCCGTTGCAGCTGCACAGCGCTCAACCAATGGATACGCTGTGCTCCACGATAACCCAATCTGACGGCTTTTCTCCATCAACTTTAGTCTTGAATCATCCTTAATCCACCGCTCCTGATAAGGTAGAAAAATAGCATCAGGATTGACAGGTATGCACTTGGCGTTACCAATATGCTTTTGCATTATCCCATTCCCAGCACATCGCGGCGAATCAATGCGATCGTTTCAGCAGATACACCGGCTTTACGGGCGGTTTTATCCATCTGTTCAGCAGCCCGCTCAGCAACACGCTTACGCTCATCCTCACGGATATCCCGCTCACGGTCGTCATTGATCACGGCTGTTTTCGCCATTCTTGACATGGCTAGGGAAATATTGGCCAAGAACTCTTCATCCACTTCCACATCGCCATTGATACCTGCCTGCACACGTTTCCACGCCAGCATCTGAGCCATGTTGTTGCCGTTGACCAGGAATGATGTCGGGTTGTCGCCAAATTCTTGCTGAATGGCTCGCATCTGACGCACGCTCTCGCCGATAGATTGCTGCTCAAGTTTGCGCATGCGGCTATATCTACCCACAGCTGAACGGCTGATAGGCTCTGGCAACTCAATGCCGAGCCTGTCAACTTCAGACATAAGCCAGGCATGGTGTTCATCAATACCGTGATAGTGTGATTCAAGCAGGCGTTGATTGAGCTGCTCCTGCAAATTATCAGGTAGATTCTCAAGCTTACTACGCGGTGCCATTACGTTTTTCCTTGTCAAAAGCTTTCGCCATCTCTCGATGAGTATTCAGTACACATTTTCGATAAGCCCTGATGATTTGATTCTGTTTAGGTGTACAAGAATCCAGCCAGTTTGAAACAATGATATCCGTGTCTGCGCAACCTTCTTTTTTTAAATGGGCAGCAAGACCATAAGCAACATGAAAAGCCGCAATAGTGTCGACGACCTTTTTCTGAGGGTTAGATAAGAGGGTAAGCTTAGCCATTGCATTCACCCGGACGCGGACGGCGAACACCGGGCACAATTGAATGACCATTCGCAACATCAAGGCCGCGATCTGTAATTATTGCCACTGTCGCTACGCCGACACGCTCAGACGTGACCAGCCCTTGCTCGTCAAGCCATGCGATATCGGTGCGAATAGTGTCTGCCGATTCAGAGTGGCCATACTCGCGAAGCATGCTACGAATCACCATGTCAGAAATGGCATAGTCATTTTCGCTGGCCAATGCTTTGAGAATCAACAGCCGTCGATCTTCTCTTTTGTGTTCAGCTAGTCCCATTATTTACCTCCCTTCATCAAAAACTCGTGAATCAGATCAAGCGTGTGCATCTTGCCGTTAATCTCGCCCAGCTGCTTATCCATGTTATTAATCCTGTCGTAGACTGGCTTGAGCTCTGTCTGACCAATGGCTACTTTGAGCCGCTCATCCATGCGCGCCATCTGGTTACCGTGCACTTCAATTTTTTCTTCCAGGCTTTTCTCAAGCATGGTGATTTTTTCATTCGTAACACGGCTGCGATTGCTGTTCCAAACGAACAACCAGAGGGCGAAGTTGATAATCAGCACGAATACCTGAAGCCAGAATTTAGCTATTTCATAATCCATTATCGTTGCCCCTCAATGACTTCCTGACAGCGAACACAGCGCACTGCATGGGGCACCGCCTCAAGGCGTTTAACCGGGATGATCAACTCACATTCAACACAGATGCGGTTACCACCCTCATCATCCAGCGGCGCTTCATGGGGATGGCTTAACACTTCATTTAAAGAACGCTCAAGCCTTTTGTCGATGAGAATCTGGGCGCGATCTGCATCATCCATTATGGCTTCCCCCTGGTGGCAGCCTTGATTTCTACGCCAAGTTCACGCAAGACCGCTTCCAGCCCTTTGATTCGAGCGAGGCGTTTATCGAAGTTATTGGCCAGTGCTTTGGCATCGGCAGGGTCAATGCAGAACAGGCCATTTTGTTTATAAAACTCAATAAGTGCATCTGCATTAGAAGGCTCTTCATTATCAAAGAATCGGAACGTGTAGCGCTCCAGTGGATCAGCTGCAGGGATCACCACTCGCTCAGCAGGGTTCACCTCAATGGTCTTAGTGGCAGTGGTGCACGCCGGTACCATGCATCCGGCCATCACCAAGCAGAGCAGAAGTGGAGCACTATTGTTTAAGCGGGAGAGTATTCGGGAGTGATCGTCACCACTCCCTTTCTCTCTGGTGTTTTCTGATTGCTGCAGCACATCATCATAAGCCTCTTGATATGCGCGCTCAGCGGATTGTGCTTTTTGTGTGACGTGCTGTTCAACAATGGCCTGATCACGCTCCTGAAGCGCTGCGGCAGCGCGTTTCTCAGCGCGTTTACGCTGCCGTATTAAATAGGCGATATAGCCGCCAATCGAAGCAATGATGATTAATATAATCATCCATGACAAAGGCATTATGCTTCCCCCTCATCGGTATAACTTTTTTTATTACCTCGCGGATCCGCCTGCCCGTGCTTGCCCTGGGTGAACGCGCGGACGGCATACGTGCCATTGGATGCAAGCAAAAGAACCTGTGCCAGATTCGGGTCAAGCTCACCAAAAGTTTCCGGAAGCATGAATTTGAGCAGCAGACAAACCCAGGTGACAACATTGAACAGGCGCGAAGTTGAGATGCTTCCGTCAGGGTTGCTGATCATATTCATATCAGGCCACCGTCTTAAGCGCCTGAATGGTAAACCAGGCAAGCGCGGTCATCAGATTTAAAACCACAACAAAACCAATAGCTATTTGCTTATCTTCTTTTAAAAAGTCGCCTGACTTGGTGTTCATTTTGAGTGTAAACCAAGCCATCCCGTTTGAGCACAAAAACAGCACTGCAAATATTGCCCACCAAATATAAATCATAGCTGTGATCATGACTGCACCTCCAGCAAATGAAGTGCTTCAATGCTTTCAGGCGAGGTGAGCCATGCTCCGACATAAAAACCGGGACAATTTTTGGATGAGAATTCATTGTGGCCATAAAAAGAGATGCCGCAATAGAGATCTGCGATATCTTCGCGCAGCTGGCCGAGTGACTGCCATTGCGCCCTTGTGAATGCGTCGGTTCCGATCATACAGATATGGATGGAATCGGAATTGAAGCCGCGAGCGCCGTTGGCGATTTCCCACGGCTCGATGAATTGGTCATCATCCAGTGGAACCAGTGGAGCGATCTTGCCATCGAGCTCGATAACGAAATGATATCCGGCATGGCTCCAGCCTCGACCTTCAGGCTTCGGGGCGGTATGCCATCGACGGATATCTTCGGCAGTAAATGGGTGACCGTTCGGTGTGGCTGCGCAGTGAATGATTGCGCGGACTATTTTCGACACAGGTTGCCTCCTCGGGTGAAGGAGGAGCCCGGCTTGCGCCAGGCTCCGGCATCACCCACAAGGCGAGATAATGGAGGCTATAAAAAAAGAAGCCGCCGGAACTACTTCCGGCGGCCTCATCTGGAACGAAACCCTACCTTATGCGCGGCAGGGAGAGGTTGTCAATTAACAGGCATAGCTGTCTTGCTGAAAACTGTGCTTGATCTCCTGCACTTTCTTGAAGGACTTGAGGTAGCCATTCACTTTTTTCACTCCGGCCTTCGCCAACTACCTATCCGCTCCTTGTGTGGGTTATGCGGCGGCTCGTGCCGGCTCGATAATGCGGCCATTCGGCCGCCTGTACGCTTCGTCTGGCCATATGGCCTTGACATCTTTTTCAACGATTTTTGCAATGGCTATGCGAATGCGTTTATTCGCCGACCTGTTATTGATGACCTCGTTAACGCGGGATACATGCACGCCCAAATCGTTGGCGATATCGATCTGTGATCGCCCAGTCAGTATCAGTGCGGCTTTAATCTGTACAGGCTTCATCTCGAAAAGTGGTTTCCGACTCGCCAGAGGAAATCTCGAGGCTCCATTTTGAGCCACGAGATTACATTGATGAGCGCGGAAAGAAGCACCCTTACTTCGAACTTACCCACGATGGATTCGCCTTTACCGTGATGGGCTTCACCGGCGAGAAGGCTTTCGCCTGGAAATGGAAGTTCATCGAATCTTTCCGGACGATGGAAGAAGAACTGCTTGCCACCAAAGAGCATGCACGCCCAAATCGTTGGCGATATCGATCTGTGATCGCCCAGTCAGTATCAGTGCGGCTTTAATCTGTACAGGCTTCATCGGCTCCTCCTTTGGTATGGCAAATGTTCCAACGTTGGAACATTTACGCCTGCCTCAACACACATCTACCGCAATTTAGTCTGCACGCGAGCCACGAATTCACTCTCAAATACTCCCGTGCTTTTACAATCAAGAAGATCATCGTGATCACGCTTCTTGTCCGACATGAAGTTGCTGATTGCATTGCGGCTTTCATCATAGTAGCCGACCAAAGATGTGGAGACATCGATATCGCTCGCATCTCCGGAAGGCTTAACTCGCACAGTGTATGAGACCTCAACCACCGTTCTATCATCTTTCGCATCGGGCAATCGCTCCACCACGCATAAAGGATACTGGCGGATCATTTCTTCCAGCGACTGATCATGAATGTGGCCCCATGTTGCCTGCTTGCTTAAATCATCCATATCCCCTCCATCAAACACACTTTTGCCGGAGTAGATCGGCCAGCAGCTTTTTTTCTTCAATAGACTTATAGATTTCCCGCTGCGCCTCAGGCGACAGGCTGTGGTAAAGCATCAGCACAGCCTGATCATGGCTGGAAGGCCCGGTGGATGGCGAGCGCTCTCCGGTTTGCCCCTCGCGCCGACCTGTGAGGATGTAAAGCACATCGGCACCGGCGGCGGCGAATGCCGCCAAGAAATCCCCGCCAGGGACGTTTTCGCCACGCTCATACCTCGCGATCGACTTTCTATTTGAAGCGCACAGGTCGGCCAGTTTTTGTTGGGAAAATCCCAATCTCTGACGCTCTTCAGCAAGTCTGCCCGCTATTGGTGGCGAATTAGACACACTTCACCCTTGACATGGTGGCGGATTCGTCCCCATAATGCGTCTTGTTCCTGCCACAGAACAAGACATTAAAGAAGACAGGAGGGCACATTGAGCGCTTTAAAACCATGTCAGATCAAAGCCACCATGATGCTTGAAGGCATTCTGCAACAAGACATTGCCGAAGATCTCGGCGTTGACGCCTCCCTGGTAAACAAGGTGGTCAATAGCACATCGAAAAACCTGAAGGTGCGAACCGAGATCGCGCGTCGCCTCGGCATGATCATCACCGACATCTGGCCGGAAGAGCGATACCGCCGCCCGACCGGACGCATTGTCGAGCCGGCACGAGCCGCCGCATAACCCACACAAGGAGCATACCCATGAGTATTCAACCCACCACTCAAAACGATCTGTTTCCGGAGACCCTGCTGGTCAGCCGGAGCGGTGAATACATTTTTACCACCAGCCGGAAAATTGCGGAGCATTTTGGCAAGCAGCACAAGGACGTTCTTAAGGCGATTCGAAAAGTGGTTTCCGACTCGCCAGAGGAAATCTCGCGGCGCAATTTTGCGCCGCGAGATTACATTGATGAGCGCGGAAAGAAGCATCCTTACTTCGAACTTACCCACGATGGATTCGCCTTTACCGTGATGGGCTTCACCGGCGAGAAGGCTTTCGCCTGGAAATGGAAGTTCATCGAATCTTTCCGGGCGATGGAAGCCGAGCTGATGGATTCGCAAAACACAAGAAGGAGGAGTCAATGACCCCAACCGAAATAAAAATCGAACTCCTTAGATGTGGCGTCAGCCAGGCTGAAATAGCTGATTCTTTAGGGGTGCAACGGCAGGCGGTAAGCTTTG
>Ga0210035_1000327_pt1 | contig 37404 bp, 39 predicted proteins | sample CryGeymeta201507_FD_183975 | JGI IMG/M metagenome (GOLD analysis project Ga0210035, IMG submission 183975) | Groundwater microbial communities from Crystal Geyser aquifers in Utah, USA - Crystal Geyser metaG 2015-07 (SPAdes) (version 2) | ecosystem: Environmental > Aquatic > Deep subsurface >...
AAAAGTGCAAAAAGAGGTAACTCGAACGAGCTTTTAAGACAAAAACTTAAAAATTGACTCAACTTTCTTTATAGAAGTTCAAAAGAAAGTCAAAAAAATAGAGTGTGCAAATTTAGACAGCTAAAAGAGTTGTTTTTAGAGGTGCCCTTATTAATATTTAGAACACCGTATGTAAAATCACCTACACTAACTATATGCTCCAACTTTTTCTCTTTAATATATTCTTTAGTATATCTTACATTTACCAAAATAATTCCTTCTCATAGATACTTATCTATATAAAATACATGCTATATTATATCTTATACTGATATGACTACACTTATTTTAACTTAAGCATATAAACTAAAAGAATAAAAAAATGCTGAAAAGATGGTGTCTGAGCTCATTTATAGAATAAACTTTAAAAGATGGGGTCAGACCCAATTTAAGGAATAAAACTTAAATTTATTTTTATAAAGAGAGCGGGGTCAGGTATTGGGAATAACCTTTAATTTAAGTTTGTCTTGATAGAATAATCAAATATTATTAAGTTGATTATGTATGCAGTGGAGTTTAATGCAATTTCAAAAGATGGTGTTATAGTTATTCCTCAAGAGTATAGGGATGAACTTGGAAATAGGGAAGATATTCGCTTGGTGGTGATGTATGATTTACCAGTGAATAATTATGCAGATAAGATGAATAAAGAGATAGAAACATTAGAAAAGCTTTTTTTAAATTCAAACAATGAAATCACAGCAACAAAAGAACTTGCGATAAATACAGATGGAATGATAAATGATATATCTTGATACAAATGTTTTAATATATGCGTTTTGTAAAAATGTAGATAATTTAGAGCAAAAAAAGCTTTCTCAAGAGATATTAAAAGTATATCAAAAGTGCGGATGTGCACAGTGGAGCTATAAGTCTTATGAGTAAAATTTCTAGTTATAAACACTCCTTTGATACATATCATATTGTTTTTAGCAGCTATTTTAATTGTTCAGAATTAATTACCTTTGATAGTGGGTTTAAGCAGTTCTGTGATTATTCAAAAACGAAAATTACAATAGTATAACATGTCAAGAAGACCAAGGATAGAACAAGCAGGCTTTCATCATCTTATTAACAGAGGTGTTGCTAAGACAAATATATTTTTGAAGCCTCAAGATTATGAAAAATTTTTGCAGATAGTTTTAGAAGCAAAGGAGAGGTATGACTTTATAGTACATTCTCTTTGTCTGATGAGTAATCATTACCATCTATTGTTGGAAACAAAACAAGAAAATCTTTCCCTTATCGCGAGACAGATAAACTCAAAATATGCACAATATTTCAATAAAGAATATAAAAGAGTAGGACCTTTATGGCAAGGTAGATTTAAAAATTATTATGTGTATGATGAGAGTTATTTATATGTATTGTTTCGCTATGTAGAGAGAAACCCCATAAAAGCAAAAATAACTGATGTCATAGGAAAATATCTGTGGAATAGTTCTACTTTTTTGCTTTTAGGTATAAAAAAGGAGCTTATGAACGGCTCGCTACTTTATAATCAAAATATATTTGAGTTACTTGATAATGATTTAACTACAGAGGATATGCAAAAATTAGAAAAACTCCAAAAAACTAGCTACACAAAACAAAATAATGTCATCAAAAGAGAAAAACAGAAATCGCTTGATAGTTATTTTGTAGATATAGATAACATAATTCAAAGAAATAAAGAGATAAGAAAAGCAGTTATTGATGGATATAAACAAAGCGAAATTGCAGAGTTTTTAAAAATATCACGAACAACAATTTCTAAAGTTATTCGATAATTGTCAAAAAAAATAGTGTCACCAAAATAGTGTCAGGCACCATTTAGGGAATAAAACTTAAATTAATTTTAATTAGAACTATTTTTCAAAACTCAATTTTTTTCTTTTTTTACTAGCTAAAAAAGAAAAAATCAACCCGGCATGTGGAATCAACCCGGCATGTGGAATCAACCCGGCATGTGGAATCAACCCGGCATGTGGAATCAACCCGGCATGCAAAAATAGGGTCAGGCACCATTTAGGGAATAAAACTTAAAGTAATATTTATTTTGTTAGAATTCTCATGGCAAGAAAAAGTAAAATGAAATACAAGTATAGTATAATTGATAAATTTACAACACTGAGGATATTTTATGATAGATAAAATGGCAGTCTTAAAATCACGATTTTTTAAACTAGAAAAGCACTATATAGCTCTGAAAGAATATGAAGAGCTTATACAAAAATTACTAAAAGAAAAAAATATCTATGAACCATTTATATTTAACATACTGAAGCCACAAGAAAGAGCAATATTAGATGCTTATTTGAAAAGATTCGCTTCTGTTCAAGATTTTTTGGGAGCAAAAATATTTTCATTGATTTTAGAAATAGCAGGAATACCTATAAGTAAAATGAGTGAAGTTTTGTTTTATATAGAAAAAGAAGAGATAATAGACAGTTTGGATAATTGGATTGAGCTTAGAGAAGTAAGAAATGAGCTGGAGCATGATTATCCAGAAGAATTAGCTGATGCACTAAAAGATTTGAAATTTTGTATAGATAATTTTTACAAATTGGAAAGTTATTATTATAATAGTCTGGAATTTGCAAAAAAGTATATCTCATGAGGCTTTCAAAGAGAATACAAAATATCATAAAGAAAGCAGTTTTTGAAAATTTTGGTGATGTAAAAGTCTACCTTTTTGGAAGTCGTACCGATGATACAAAAAAAGGTGGAGATATTGATATTGCAATAGATACTCAAATTGATAAAGAAGAATTCAGAAAAAAAAAGATTCAGTTTTTTGTGTCACTTCTACGAGTTGATTTTGATCTAAAAATAGATTTAGTACAGATGAAACACTCACATACTTTATTTTCAAATGAACTTGAAAATAGCAGGTTGATTTTAAAATGAGTGCTATATTTAAAAAATGGTGTCAGGTACTGTTTAGGGAATAAAACTTAATTTAGAGTATAGCAGGGTCAGAGTTTTACTTTTAACTAAAATATGATAGAATTAGCGAAAGAGATAAGGAGATTCTGATGCCTCGAAAAGTAAGAGTAGAAAAAGTAGGCTTTTATCATATCATAAACCGTGGGGTAGCTAAAGTAAACATCTATTTGTCAAATGAGGACTACTTGCAATTTTTAGAGATTGTTCAAGATGCTTCAGATGAGTATAGCTTTGAGATATACTCTTTTTGTTTGATGAACAATCATTACCATCTTCTTTTAAAAACTTACGATAAAAATCTCTCAGCAGCTATGCAAAAAATAAACTCCCGTTACAGCATCTACTTCAACAACAAATATAAAAGAGTCGGACCACTTTGGCAAGGGCGATTTAAGTCCTGGTTTGTGTATGATGAAGTTTACTTGCATACGCTCGTAAGATATATAGAATTTAATCCCATAAAGGCAAATATTACTCAAAATATTGGTCAATATACTTGGGCTATGTCAAGTAAAAATGTGCTGTTATCTATGTTGCATTTTGACATAATCCAAAAGATAGATTTTACCAACTCAATGAGTGAAGAGGAGCAAGGAAAGCTCGATGTTTTTTTAAATGCAAAACTTGAAATAAAAGAAGACACATTAATAAAAAAAGAGAAACCTGAAATAGGGAGCTATTTTGAAAACTTGACCCACACAAGAGAAAATGCAACATATAAAGCTATATGTGATGGGTATACGCAAAATGAAGTAGGAAACTACTTAGGACTTTCGCATGTTGCTATATCCAAAATGGTAAAAATATATAAACAAAAAGTAAACCTTTTTAAAAAATTACGAAATAAAGGGATATTCTGGAGTTATAGCAAGAATGTAAACTATGAAGATATTGGTTCAGGGCTTTTTGTAGAGTATCTTTTAAAGTATGGTGATTTTGATGATATAAAACTTGGGTTTGAACTTTTTGGTAAGAGATATATGAAAAAGGTTTGGGAAGAAAAACTTAAATCTGACAAATGTTTTATTAAAACCAATCTTATGTTAGCTAGAATATTTTTTGATATGGATGTAGAGAGCAGCTACTTTAAGGAGGTTAAAAATGCAAGACTTGAAAAACTTAAACTGCTTGCTTCCTAAGACCAAAGAGTTACTTCTTGGCATGATAGATAATTGTAGTTTTTTATATAAGTATGTATTAGTAGGTGATAGTGCTTTGACATTGCATATCTGTCATAGAAAAAGTGAAGATTTAGATTTTTTTACTTATGATGATAGTTTTGACAAAAGAGAGATTTTAGATTTTATACAAAAATTTGAAAGTAAAGAGATTATTAATCAAACTGATGAACAAATAGATGTACTTCTTGATGGTGTGAAAGTTACATTTTTTAATGCGTGTTGGGAATTTCTGAAGCCGCAAACAAGTGAAAATTTCAATCTGGCAACAATAGAAATGATCGCTGCTATGAAAGTTAATGTTCTATTTTTGCGAGCAAAGTATAGAGATTATTATGATATTTATTTTTTAGTAAAGCAGTGTATGGGTTTAAAAGATATGTTTAAAGTAAGTGAGCATATTGTTGAGGGGGTGACATTTAAACTTTTTGCCGTAGCACTGGTATATATAGATGATATAGAAAACGATAATATAGATTATTTAGAACCAATAGAAAAAATAAAAAAGGAAGAGATTAGAGATTTTTTTCAAAAAAGATTACAAAAATACTAGCAATCAAGAGTGTCAACACGGCATGTGGAATCACCTGAAAGGGGTGTAGGCACTATTTTACAAAATAACGTCTGCGTCTTCACATTATTTTAGCCGCAAGCTAAAATAAAAAGAGAGTTTGATATAATTATTTTGTTGGAAAGATTCGCTAGATGTGTGTTTGAAAAAGATGGGAGAGAGAAAATGAGACTTTACAAAGAACAGATTGAAGTGTTAAAAAACAAACTTAAAACGCTCTCTTCAAATGCAAAAATATACCTCTTTGGAAGTCGAGTTGATGACACGAAAAAAGGTGGAGATATAGATTTGCTTATAATTTCAGATGAATTAACAAAAAAAGATTTACGCCTTTTAAGAGTAGAATTTTTCAAATATTTTGGTGAGCAAAAAATTGATATTATCTTAGATAATGGAGAATTTAAAAATCCTTTTACTAAACATATATTTCAAAAAGCAGTTTTATTATAATGAAAGAAAAACTATTAGTAGACAAAAAACTCTTAGAAAAGCAACTTTTTTGGATTGAAATATCTTTTAATGAATGCTCAAAAATAGGTATAAAAAAAGAATATTCTGTTGATGAATTCGGAAAATTTGAAACACTTTGCAGCAGGTACAGCAGAGGGATAGACTTTTTAATACGAAAAATTTTTAGAACACTCGATGAGTACGAATTTGAAAACCAAGGAACGTTGGTAGATGTGGTAAATAATGCTCATAAAAGAGGACTATTTGATGACATTGACGAGCTCAGAATCATGAAAGATGTAAGAAACACAATTGCTCATGAATACATTGAAGATGAACTCGTAGAAGTATTTGATGAAGTTTTAGTCTATACCGATACATTGATGCGTATTATCCACAATACTTTACACTACATACAAGTAAGCTATATAGATGCTAAAAACTAAAAAATCAACACGGCATGAGACGGCGAAAATAATGTGAATGAGTTCACGTTATTTTTGACTATGTGCTTATGATATGTTTGTAATGAATTTAGGAACCGATGCCTTGGCTTCGGAAGAGAGGGCGTAAAAAATGCTACTTTTAGGACTTCTCATGGGCGAAGGCAAGCCATCGCTTCCGACAGAGTGGCGATTTTTATGACAACAAGGTGAAGCTGAAGCATCACATCCGACAAAGTGGCATGTGGAATCACTTAAATTTGTATTCCCATCATTGCCTCTTTTTCTATAAGTCTGTTTTTGTCTGTTGACACTACAATATCTACAGGTTTGTACAATGCATCCTCTAGGAGTATTTTAAGTTTTAGTTTCTTTTTAAACAAATTGTCATTTATTTTAAGAAACAGCAGGGTCAGAGTTTTACTTTTTAAAATAACGTCTGCGTCTTCACATTAATTTAGCCGTCTCATGCCGATCACTAAAGCTATACATCTCTTTAAAGTCAGTAGTATAAATCAAATCTCGATTAGAATCTAGCTGAGATAAGGGAGGGTAAACACCTTTTAGTCCACCTTGTACATTTCCACCTATGACAAAATGTACTGAAGCGGTTCCGTGGTCCGTTCCTTTACTCGCATTTTCTTCTACTCGTCTTCCAAACTCTGAGTAGGTCATAATAGTTGTATTTTCCCACTCACCACTCTCTATAAGATTTTGTCGTAGAGTATAGATAGCTTGAGAGAGTTGCTTTAGTAAATTGGCATGTGGATTTAGTTGATTTTGATGTGTATCAAAACTTGCTAGACTTGTTTTGTAAAATGGTATATTTGTTTTTGCATTTATGAGTTGTGTTGCTATGTGCATCTGTTGTGCAAAGTTATTTTTTTCAAAAGAGTGTTTAAGTGGTTTTGTATTTTTTAGTTTTTCTTCAAGTTTAAGAGCACTATTTTTTATCTCTATCTCTGTCCTTAAAATATGTTCAAGTGCATCGTTGTTTGAAGAGAGATAGAGGTTGTTTGGTAGCTTTTTTGACTTATTTAAAAATGAGTTTATGTTCTCAATTTTTATGATTCCATTTTCAAATCCACTTAGAGGTCCGTACTCTGCACCTAGGACGACTCCTTTTATATTTGAAGTATTTTGGATTTTTATACTTTTTACCCATCCGTCATCAAGATACTCATTACTTTTGGAAGCTGTATCCCAGATTTCTATAGAACGAAAGTGTGAGCGGTTTGGATTTTCATAACCTACACCTTGAAATATAGCAATTTCTCCTAAATCAAAAAGTTCTTTTAGCTCCTTTAGAGATGGATGGAGCCCGAGATTGGCATTGAGTTTCAAAACATCTTTTTCTTGTATGGCAATGTTTGGTCTATGTTTATAGTAAAGAGGGTCTGCATAAGGGATGAGAGTGTTTAAGCCATCATTACCGCCTTTTAGCTCTATGAGAATGAGTTTGGCATTTTTATTTTTTTGTATATTTTCATTTGCATTTAAAATGAGTGGTAGAGTTAAAGTGCTAAATGCTAAGTATTTCAGGAGTGTTCTTCTGTTCATGATAAATTCACTTTAGTTGGTAGGTAGGGTGTTGGAGTATAAGGTCTAGATACTTTTTTTTATCTTCAGTGGGTGTGATATAAACTTTAAGAGGAAGTAAAATCTGAGTAAGCCTGTTTTGCTCTAAAGGAATTTGCATAATCTCATCACCACGAGTAAGTTTATATAAAAACTCTTTTCTTATCAAAAGAGTGTTTGCGTCTATCCATCTCTTGCCTCCACTCCATCCTTTTACATTTGGAGGGTTAAGCAGGTTTTGCCCTAGAGTGTTCATATACTTTAAGCCCAGTGCCGCATCAAAGTTTTTGTGCTCCAAGCTTCGTAAACTTCCTACTATTAGCTCTACTGGAGACTTTATCATACTTGCTACTTTTGTTTTGTCTGTAAAGTCATCAGATGTAATCATTGCAAGCATAAGAGGCTTGAGCTCATAGTCACTTTCACGAAATAGCTTGGCCAGTTTTTGTATTTCTTGTGCATTAGGCGTATAGCTTACAAACTCTTTGTAAAGTTTAGTAACAATAAACAAAGATGTTTCTTCTTTTGAAAGAATAATCTCTACTATATCATCAGCACTTAATTTGCCTTTTACTCCAAGGAAGCTTTTTTGCCCGAAATCGTGTTGTTTTTTTTGAAATCTAAATTCAAAATTTTTGTTTAAGCCATACCCTGTCAATCCTCTTGCTAACTCTTTTACATCTTTTTCGAAGTAATGACCTTCACCCATAGTGAAAAGTTCTAAAAGCTCACGTGCCAAATTTTCATTAGGGTGAGCTTGTTTATTACCTCTGTTGTCAAGATAAATGAGCATTGCAGGGTCTCTTAGCATGGCATGTAGAAATTCTCTAAAATTTCCTAAAGCATATTTTCTGAAAAGTTGATTTTGATCATACATGAGTTTAGGCTGTTTGACTTTTTGTTGGCTGCTTGTGAAGTGGTTGTGCCAAAAGAGCACCATTTTTTCTTGGAAAGGTTTTTCTGTTTTGAGCATTCTTTCAAACCACCATATTTTCAATGCTAAGTTTTGTTGCTGAAGCTCTTTTCTAAAAATTTTTCTCTCTTGAACTGTTGGTTTTTGCATTTTATGTGGAGGTCTCATGATGGACGTAGTAAATGTTGTAGATAAATTTGAATCTACCTCGTGACTATCGTCAATCATCTTTTGAACAAATGAAGCGTATGTTTTACTTTCTAGACATGAAGATAAAGAGAGATTGCTAACACCAAAAGAAGTACGATGAAGTAAATGCGTGCATTGTTCTACATCACTCCCAAAGAGACTCATGGCTAAAAAGGAAAAAAGGGTGATTTGTTTGAACATAATTTTAGATTCTTTTTTTTATGATTTTATCCTACTGTTTACTTTTTTAAAATTAATTATAAAAATAATTTCAAAAAGAGGGAACATTTAAAGTACCTAAAGCTAAAAACAGTACAATTGCAAACATTAATTTTAAACATAAAAAGAGTGAAACAATGATTGACGAAAAAAGACTAACCCACTTAAAACAGTTAGAAGCAGAATCTATTCATATCTTGAGAGAAGTTGCCGCAGAGTTTAGCAATCCTGTGATGATGTATTCTGTAGGTAAAGACTCTTCTGTTATGCTACATCTTGCTATGAAAGCATTCGCCCCAGCTAAACTCCCTTTCCCACTTCTACATGTTGACACTCTTTGGAAATTTAAAGAGATGATAGAGTTCCGTGACCAGCGTGTGAAAGATCTTGGTTTTGATCTGGTTGTTCACTCAAATCCTGAAGGTATAGCAATGGATATTTCTCCATTTAAACACGGGAGTAAAGTGCATACAGATGTTATGAAAACAGAAGCACTAAAGCAAGCGCTTAATGCTGGAGCTTATGATGCAGTTATAGGTGGAGCAAGACGTGATGAAGAGAAAAGTCGTGCAAAAGAGCGTATATTTTCTTTCCGTGATAAACACCATAGATGGGACCCTAAAAACCAACGTCCAGAACTTTGGAATGTTTATAATACTGCTATTCAAAAAGGTGAAAGTGTCCGTGTTTTTCCAATAAGTAACTGGACTGAACTGGATATTTGGCAGTATATTTACTTAGAAGGCATTCCTATTCCTTCTCTCTACTTTGCAAAAGAACAAGAAGTTGTAGAGATGGATGGTGTTAAAATTTTGGTTGATGATGAACGTATGCCAGAGGAACTTCGTAAAACTGCGAAAAAGGAGATGGTGCGCTTTAGAACATTAGGGTGTTATCCTTTAACAGGAGCAATCAACTCTACTGCCACAACACTGCCTGAAATTATTAAAGAGATGCTTCTCTCCACTTCAAGTGAACGTGAAGGTCGTCTCATTGACAAAGACCAAGAGGGTGCTATGGAACTCAAAAAAATCGAAGGGTATTTTTAATGGATATTATTAATTATTTAAAAAAACATGAAAACAAAGATATGCTACGCTTTTTAACGTGTGGTAGTGTTGATGATGGTAAAAGTACGCTCATAGGTCGTATGCTTTATGATTCAAAAATGATATTTGACGATCAACTTGCAGCTGCTGAGAGTGAAAGCAAAAAGTATGGAACTACAGGTGAGAAGATTGATATGGCTCTTCTTGTGGATGGTTTACAAAGTGAAAGAGAGCAGGGTATTACTATTGATGTGGCTTACCGCTTTTTTGCTACAGAAAACAGAAAATTTATTATTGCAGATACTCCGGGCCATGAACAATATACTCGTAACATGGTTACAGGTGCATCTACGGCAGATGTAGCTATCATATTAATAGATGCTCGTAAGGGAATCTTAACACAAACACGTCGCCATAGTTTTATCGTCTCTTTACTTGGCATAGAGCATGTTGTCGTAGCTATAAACAAGATGGATTTAGTAGATTTTAGTGAAGAGAAATATGAGGAGATAAAAAAAGCATACGGAGCTTTAGCAGATGAGCTAGGTATTAAAAATACATATTACATCCCTTTAAGTGCTTTAGATGGAGATAATGTTGTAGATAAAAGTACAAAAACACCATGGTTCACTGGAAAACCGCTTCTAGGTCTCCTTGATAGTATGGATATCTCGAAAGAGATAAAGCCAGAAAACTTCAGATTTCCAGTTCAGTATGTAAATCGTCCAAACTTAGACTTTAGAGGTTTTTGTGGAACAATTGCTGCGGGTAGTGTAAAAGTTGGGGATGAGATTACAGTACTTCCCTCTGGTAAAACAACTAAAGTAAAAAGTATTATCAATGGTGGAGATATCACAGAAGCAAATAGAACAGCTACAACGGGAGAAGCTTATGCCCCTATGGCTGTTACAATCACTACAGAAGATGAGGTAGACATCTCTCGTGGTGATATGATAGTTCATACTAAAAACTTGCCAACAGTATCTAACGCGCTTAAAGTGATGCTAGTTTGGATGGATGAAAAACCTATGACATTAGGTCGTGCGTATGACATCAAGCGTGCTACATCAGTAGTCTCTGGAAGTTTCGAGCATATTAACTACAAGATTGATGTAAATACGTATGAAAGAACAGAAGTTACTTCACTTGAACTCAATGATATTGCTTCATGTAAAATGCTACTTACTAGACCAATAGCTGCTGACTCTTATAAAGAGAACAAAGAAACGGGCAGTTTTATAGTTGTGGACCGCATCAGTAACAATACTGTTGGGGCAGGAATGATTGTTGGTGTAACAAAGCGTGATGTAGACAGTGCTCATTTGAGCAATAAAACATATAGTGATGCGGAAAAAGCACTCAATAAATATATTAGAGATAATTTTCCAGAATGGGAATGTAAAGAGATATAGATGGAGATATTTGTAGCTCTTTCTATTGTTGTATTACTTCTATTACTAGCTCAAAACAAGGTGAATCCAGCGATTCTATTTTTTGGCTTAGTTCTAATGTATTATGTTTTTAATCTTATTGAAATCAAGAGTATGCTCAATAATTTTACTAATACATCATTAGTAACACTCTTACTACTTTTGATAGTATCCATAGTAATTGAAAAGACTACCTTTATCTCTACAATATCAAATAAGATTTTCTCAAAATCTTATAATAAATCTTTGTTGAAAATGAGCTTCTTTGTCTCTTTCTTCTCTGCTTTTTTAAATAATACGGCAGTAGTGGCTTCCATGATAAGCGTAATTCAACAAAATAAATTTCATGCACCCTCTAAACTTTTATTGCCACTCTCTTATGCAGCTATTTTTGGAGGTACTATAACACTTGTTGGTACTTCTACAAACTTAATAGTAAATGGATTTGTGATAGAGAGAGGTTTAGAACCTTTAAACCTTTTTGATTTTATATATGTTGGTATTCCTATTGCGATATTTGGAGGGATGACTCTTCTCTTCGTCGCTAGATTTTTACCTGAAATTAAAAATGAAGCAGAGAAACGAGAGTATTTTATAGAAGCAAAAGTGGCTACAACTTCAAAAATGATAGGAAAATCAATTTTAGAGAATAAACTTAGAAATCTTGAACATCTTTTTTTAAATGAAGTGATAAGGGACAACTATAATATTTCTCCTGTAGACCCTTCTGAAATACTTCAAGCTGACGACATCTTGATATTTAGTGGAGATGTAAAGCAGATAGAAATTTTAAATCATTTTGATGGTTTGATTTTAGAACACAACAAGCATGAAGCAAAAAATCTTGTGGAAGTAATAGTTTCGCATGAATCAAACTTAATAAATCAAAGAGTAAAAGAGTCTAACTTTAGAACAAAATTTGATGCTTCAATTGTCTCCATTAAAAGAGGAAATGAAAAGTTGTCTACAAGTATTGGGAATATTGTTTTAGAAATGGGGGATAACCTTATCTTAGCAGTAGGAAAAGCTTTTTATAAAAGAGATAATCTGAAAAAAAATTTTTATATCTTAGGAGATATTGGAATTCAAAAAAAATTAAGTTTTTTTCAAAGTATGCTTGTAGTAGTGAGTTTCCTTTTAGTCTTGCTTTTAAGTCTTCTAAACATACTCACGCTTATAAAAGGGCTTTTTATGCTTTTAGCTTTTTATTTGATAATAGGATTTTTAAATCTCCAAGAGATAAAAAGACGATTTCCTTATGATTTAGTTATTATCATTGGTTCTGCTTTAGGGATTGCTTCTGTTATGATTGATAGTGGTGTTGCAAATACTTTGGCAAACTTTTTGAACAGTAGTTTTGGAAGCTTTGGAGTCTATGGCTCTTTTATCTCTATTTATCTTTTGACCTTTCTTTTAACAGAGATTATTACAAACAATGCAGCAGCAGCTCTAAGTTTTCCTATCGCTTATGTAACTGCAACAAATCTTGGAGTTGATATTACTCCTTTTATTTTTGCTGTTGCCTATGGTGCAAGTGCGAGTTTTATGACACCCTATGGCTATCAAACAAATCTAATGGTATCAAGTATAGGTGGATATAGTTTTAAAATATTTTTAAAATCTGGAATTTTAGTATCTATAGTCTATTCACTCATAGCCATAATACTTATACCTATAGTATTTCCATTTTAAATGAAAAACAATTCTGAGGATATGAAAAAGTTGAATGTAGATGAATCAGTAAAAAACAATAAAGGAACATTATGCTAAATAAAAATATTGTGTGGCATGACCATCATGTAAGTGCGGAGGAACGTTCAGCTTTAAAAGAACAAATACCATGTGTATTGTGGTTTACTGGACTTAGCGGAAGTGGTAAATCAACTGTAGCAAACGCGGTAGAGAGTAGACTTTTAGAACTAAAAAAACATACCTATCTTTTAGATGGTGATAATATTCGTACTGGGCTAAACAAAGGGCTGAGCTTTTCAGATGAAGATAGAGTGGAAAATATTCGTCGTATTGGAGAAGTTTCTAAACTTTTTGTTGATTCTGGAATTATCGTCTTAAGTGCTTTTATATCTCCTTTCCAACAAGATAGAGAGATTGTGAGAAGTCTCTTAGCCGAAGGTAAATTTATAGAAGTGTTTATAGATACACCTCTTGACATATGTGAAAAGCGTGATCCAAAGGGACTTTATAAAAAAGCTAGAAATGGTGAGATTCCAAATTTTACTGGTATATCGTCTCCTTATGAAGCACCTCTCTCTCCAGAAATACATATAATTAACTATGATAAAAGTGTTGAAGAAGCGGCTGAAGAGGTTATTGATTATTTGAAAAACAGAGGATACTTAAATGCTTAAAAGTATAGATATAAAAGAGATTGAAGCTATAGCTATTGAAGCGAGTGATGCTATAATGAAAATATATGTGAAAGATTTTAGTGTAGAGTATAAAGATGATAAATCACCTCTTACAGAAGCGGATACAAAAGCAAATGAAATCATTTGTAAAAGACTTGAAGAGCTCTACCCAACTATACCTATGATGTCTGAAGAAAATAAAGAAGTCCCTTTTGAAGTGCGAAAAAACTGGGAATACTACTGGTGTATAGACCCAATCGATGGAACAAAAGAGTTCATCAAAAAAAATGATGAATTTACTATAAATATAGCTTTAATACATAAAGAGACTCCTGTTTTAGGTGTTGTTTATGCTCCTGCTATAAATGAGATGTACAGTGCCAAGAAAGGTTATGGAGCGTTTAAAAATGGGCAAAAATTGCCTCTAGTTATAAACTCTAAACCTGAAGAAAAGCTCTTTGTTGTAGCATCTAAGTCACACCTCTCTGAGGAAACGCAACAGTTTATAAATGCTCTTAATTCTAAAGAGATAGAACAAATCTCTAAAGGAAGCTCGTTAAAGCTTTGCATGGTTGCTGAGGGCATAGCAGATATCTATCCAAGGTTGGCTCCAACAATGGAATGGGATACAGCAGCGGCTGATGCAGTTGTAAGAGAAAGTGGAAATATGACATATCAGTATGAAAATGATAAGCCAATGATTTATAATAAAGAAAATTTATTAAATCCATGGTTTATTGTAAAAAAATAGAGGAGAGTAAAATGAAAGGAATAATATTAGCAGGCGGAAGCGGAACAAGACTCTACCCTATCACAAAAGGTGTCTCTAAACAGCTAGTGCCTATTTATGATAAACCAATGATTTACTATCCACTTTCAGTGCTCATGTTAGCTGGAATTACAGAAGTTTTAATCATCTCAACTCCACATGACCTACCTAGATTTGAAGATCTTTTAGGTGATGGTTCGGATATTGGGATGAAGTTTTCTTATGTAGTGCAACCTTCCCCAGATGGACTTGCACAAGCTTTTTTGTTAGGTGAAGAGTTTATAGGTGAAAGTGATGTCTGTTTAGTTCTTGGTGATAATATATTTTATGGACATGGTCTCTCAGCAATGCTTGCAAAAAGCGTTCAGAATGCAAAAGAAGAGAACTGTGCGACAGTCTTTGGTTACTATGTAAGTGATCCTGAGCGTTATGGAGTAGCAGAGTTTGATGAAAACGGTATTGTGACTTCCCTAGAAGAAAAACCAAGCAATCCAAAAAGTAACTATGCCGTTGTTGGACTTTACTTCTATCCAAACGATGTAGTTAAAAAAGCAAAAGATGTAAAGCCATCACATCGTGGTGAACTAGAGATAACATCTCTCAATCAAGAGTACTTAAATGAGAATAGATTAAAAGTTGAACTCATGGGGAGAGGTTATGCGTGGTTAGACACAGGAACGCATGAGTCTCTTTTAGAAGCAAGTCAATTTATTCAGACAATTGAAAACCGTCAATCACTCAAAGTTGCCTGTATAGAAGAGATTGCTTATGAGATGGGTTATATCTCAAAAGAGAAACTTTTAGAACTTGCACAACCCTTAAGTAAAAACCAATATGGTCAATACCTTATAGCAAGAGCTAATCAGCCCAGAGGTATGGGTAGATGAATTTCATAAGAACTGAAATTCCTGATATCATCATCGTAGAACCAAAAGTTCATGGAGATGAACGTGGCTACTTTGTAGAGACTTTTCGTGCAGATACACTAGAAGCATTTCTTGGCTATAAAATAAACTTTTGCCAAGACAATGAATCTAAAAGCTCACGTGGTGTTTTAAGAGGTCTTCACTATCAATTAGCTCCTGCTGCTCAGACTAAACTGGTAAGAGTGATTCAAGGTCGTGTACTGGATGTTGCAGTTGATATTAGAGAAGGAAGCCCAACATTTGGAAAACATGTCGCGGTTGAACTTACTGCTGAAAATAAAAGACAACTTCTAGTTCCAAGAGGATTCGCTCATGGATTTGTAGTGCTTGAAGATGAGACTATCTTTGCCTATAAAGTAGATAACTACTACTCTCCTGAGAATGACAGAGGTATAGCATTTGATGATAAAGCATTGAGCATAGAGTGGCAGATTCCACATGCCGAGCTTAACTTATCTGCAAAAGATAAAGTACAACCGAAACTGCATGAGACAGATGACTTATTTAAGTATGGAGTAGATTACTATGCTTAATGTTTTAGTGACTGGAAGTAATGGACAGCTCGGTTCTGAGATAGAAGAACTCTCTAAAGAGTACAAATACAATTTTTACTTTACAGATAGAACTACTTTAGATATCTCAAATCCACATGCTATAACAGAGTTTATAATTTCTAACAATATAAACACTATCATAAATTGTGCAGCTTATACAGCGGTTGATAAAGCAGAGTCAGATGCAGAGATGGCTGATACAATTAATCACTTAGCCGTTAAACATTTAGCAGAAATCTCAAAAGAGAAAAATATACAACTTATCCATATCTCAACTGACTATGTATTTAATGGTAAAAACCACATGCCATATATTGAGACAGATGAAACAAACCCAAATGGTGTTTATGGAAAAACGAAACTTGATGGTGAAAAAGCAATGATAGAGATAAATCCTAAAAATTCTATCATTATCAGAACGTCATGGGTGTACTCTTCTTATGGAGCTAACTTTGTAAAAACGATGCTTCGTCTAGGGAAAGAGAAAGAAAGTTTAGGTGTAATCTTTGACCAAGTTGGAACTCCAACCTATGCAAGAGATTTGGCACAAGCTATTTTAGAAATCATCCCAAAGATAAGTAGTGATAAAGTTGAGATTTATAACTACTCAAATGAAGGTGTACTGAGCTGGTATGACTTTGCAAAAGAGATTATGCAAATGGCAAAACTCAATTGTGAAATCAATCCAATAGAAACAAAAGAGTATCCGACTCCTGCACAGAGACCACACTATAGTTTACTTAATAAGTCAAAAATAAAAAAAGCGTTTAATCTCACTATCCCTTACTACAAAGATAGCTTGAATGAATGTTTAATAAAAATGGGAGAAAAAAAATAATGAAGAGCATCTTACTAACAGGAACGGCAGGCTTTATAGGCTCAAACTTTGTTCCATACTTTTTAGAAAAGTATCCAGCATATAATTTAATCAATTTAGATTTACTAACATACGCGGGTGACTTAGAAAACTTAAAAGAGTGTGAGGGTAACCCTAGATATAAATTTATTAAAGGGGATATCTGTAACCGTGAACTTGTAGAGTTTATATTTAACGAGTATGACATTCAAGGTGTGATCCACTTCGCAGCTGAGAGCCATGTAGATAACTCTATCAAAAATCCTGGTGTATTTATAGAGACGAATGTAAATGGTACTTTTACACTTTTAGATGTAGCCAAACACTACTGGATGAATAAACCATTTGAATATAAAGAAAACTATAAAGGGTGTAGATTTCACCACATCTCAACAGATGAAGTTTATGGAACTTTAAATGAGACAGACCTTTTTACAGAAGAGACTCCCTACGCTCCAAACTCTCCATACTCAGCTTCAAAAGCAAGTAGTGATATGATAGTGAGAAGCTACCAAGAAACTTATGGGATGAATACGGTAATCACAAACTGTTCAAATAACTATGGACCTAAACAGCATGATGAGAAACTCATTCCGACTATTATCAGAAAGGCTCTTGCAGGTGAGAGTATCCCAATCTACGGAGATGGTAAAAACATTAGAGATTGGCTCTATGTGCTTGACCACTGTAAAGGTATAGATATCGTTTATCATACAGGCAAAGAGGGGAATGTTTATAACATCGGTGGAAGAAATGAGAGAACGAATCTTCAGATAGTGGATTCCATTTGCTCTATACTCGATGAGAAAGTTCCAAAAGATGCAAGCTACAAAGATTTAATCACTTTCGTAGAAGATAGAGCAGGGCATGACAGACGCTACGCCATCGATGCAACAAAACTTGAAACAAAACTTGGCTGGAAGGCTGATGAGAACTTTGAGAGCGGGATTGTGAAGACAATTGAGTGGTATTTGGGAAAGTATAATAAATAATGCATAAGAGTCCACTTGTAGCTGTTTTAATTGCAACTTACAATGGTGAAGCTTTTCTTAAACAGCAATTGGACTCTATTTTAAATCAAACATACAGTAATATTAAAATTTATATATCTGATGATAACTCCTCTGATACTACCGTTCAAATCATAGAAAACTATAAAGAAAAATTTCCAGATAAAATATTTTATACATTAAACAAAAGTAATGTTGGTGTAGTGAAAAACTTTGAAAACCTTATCTTTAATTGTCAAGAAGAGTATATGGCTTTATCGGATCAAGATGATATCTGGCAAGTAAATAAATTAAAAAAACAGATGGATGCAATGCTTGAGTTGGAGAGTGAAAATATTTCACTCCCATGTTTGGTAAACTCTGATTTATCTATGATTGATGAAAAAGAGCAAATGACTCATCAATCCTATTTTAAATTTCGAAATTATGTTTTAAGTGACAAAAGAGATTTAGGACATATTCTCGGTCCATCTGGAATTATGGGCAATACACTCTTAATGAACAAACGATTCAAGCATAGTACCTTGCCATTTCCTGATGCACTTGATAGACATGACTACTGGTTAGGTTTACATGCAGAGTTGTTTGGAAAAAGAAAAACTATACAAGAGCAACTTGTGCAGTATAGAATTCATAACGACAATATCAGTAATTCAAAAAGTATTATCAAAAAAAATAAGATGAGTATAAAGAGAGATATCAAATTACCAAATATGGAAACAAACAGAAAGCTTTTTTTGCCGAAGCTTATTGGTAGGATTACATCAAAAGAGGACTTAAAAACAGTGAATGCATATATTGACTATTTAAAGTTCAATAAAAATAGACTTTCTTTGTACTGTGATTTAATATATTTTTCTCTTGTGAAGAAGAGTCTATTGTTTAGAATGAAACTATTGCTAAAATTACTTTTTACAAATCGATACAACAAAGTATAATGACGTATGCAGTTTAAAAAGTTAAATATCTCATCGTATATTATTAATCTTTTATCTATTTTTAGACAGAGAACGTTTAAAGGCTGGGGCAGAAAAAAAACAGGTTTATTTGCTCTATGGTGTCATGAAAAGTTTGGTGGTAAACTTACACTTTTCGAAGATGGCTTTATCCGTTCCGTGGGGCTTGGTGTAGATGGTTCTCCCTCTTTTAGTTTTGTTGAAGATGATGTAGGAATTTACTACGATGCTACTGCTCCATCAAAACTAGAAAATATCTTAAATAGTTACGATTTTTTTGCAGATGAAAAGTTGATGGATGATGCTCGAAGAGCTATGAAATTGATAGTGGAACATAATGTGAGTAAATATAATAACTATGTTCAAGTGGAGAGTGCATTTTCTGCCAAGTACATAATTACAAAGGATGCTCCAAGAGTTTTGGTTATAGCACAAACGGCTGGCGATGCTTCTTTAAAGTATGGTATGTTAGATGAGTACACTACAGACAATATGATAGATGCAGCTCTTGAAGAAAATCCACATGCCAAGATTTATCTCAAAGTGCATCCTGATGTTTTAAGTGGAAAGAAAAAGTCTGACATAGATATAGAATCTGCAAGAGAAAAATGTATCATTATAGAAGAAAATGTCAATCCGATTTCGCTTTTAAAACATTTTTCAAAAGTCTATACAAAAACCTCACAAATGGGGTTTGAAGCGCTTTTAGTTGGGTGTGAGTGTGTATGTTTTGGAATGCCATTTTATGCAGGCTGGGGCATTACCACTGACAAATCCACATGCCAAAGAAGAGAGAGAAAACGTACCGTAGAAGAGGTCTTTGCTGGGGCCTATATTCTCTATACTCGCTACTACAATCCTTATGAAAAATGTGATAGTAATATATTTGATGTAATAAAAAGTATTACAAAGGTGCATCAAGATTGAGACTTAAAAAAGATATGTCATAAATTAAGTTGATTTTTAAATGAGAAGTGTACGATGGGCACACTTCATAATTAAACCCTGAATATAGGAGAAAAAGAGTGAAAATAAGAGTCTATTACGAAGATACAGATATGGGTGGGGTTGTCTATCACTCAAACTATTTAAACTTTTGTGAGAGGGCTAGAAGCGATGCTTTTTTTCAAAAGGGGACGACTCCTGTTTTAGAAAATGGGCATTTTTTCGCTCGAAAACTGACCGCTGAGTATTTAAAAAGTGCTAAACTTGGGGATTTACTTGAGGTAAGAAATGAGATTCTTTCTATAAAAGCTGCATCTTTTGATTTAGTTCAAAGAGTCTACAGAGATGAGATAAAAATATTTGAGATGCAGATTACGCTAGTCTATGTGACTTTTGAGGGAAAACCTCAAAAGATTGATACGAATACCAAGGAACTTATTTTATCTCTATTCGAGAGTTGAGAAGTATTTTATAAACCTGCTAAGAGAGGGCTGTAAAAGCTCTATCTGGTACATCATTTGGTTCTCTTGAACATCTATCTTATATTCACGCTCATCATTCGTAATCTTGTTGAAAAAGTAGTCCATTCCTACGGTTGTCGTGTAGTTAATCCAATCATAAACAATATCGTTCCCCAAGAGAGAATTTGTCTCTATGATGACATTATTGTTTTGTGTAATGGAGTTTGCCACAATCATATTCTTTCTATCAGTATATTGCGTCATTGAAAGCAGAAGAGGGTCATAGTTTATTTGTGTGGAGAGTACATTTGTGGAGTTTGTGTCATAGAGTGTGAGTTGTGACATTATCATTCCACTTTTTACGATAGGGGTATTGAGGAAAAAGGAGCCTTTTTTTATCTCTTCATTCTCTTTAAGCTGCTCTTCTAGATTTGTTGTTCTTCTAGGAATAGAAAACTTGACAACAGTTCTATTCTCTTCCATACTCTCAACACTATCTACTCTCTCAAGCAGTTGAGGAATTACTTCTTCAGTACTTAGAGATAAGTTCATATCTGCAACATCTTTATGCGTAAATCTCTGCTCTTCATACATCGCAAGTTTATGCCCTATGTCGGACTGGTCGTAAAAAATAACAAGAGGCGATACAGCTTCTTTAAGGAGCAGATTACTTTGTGCTCTGTAGTCAATCCCTCCATAATATAAAAAAGAGGAGGTTGATTGGACATCTTCTTTGTTGATGGTAGGAAAGTAAATGTTCATTTGCGGATTTATTTCAGATACTGCATCACTTCCGCTTTGTGTAAGAGGTGCTATGACATAATAAAAATCATCTTTTGCAATCTGATTTAAAGCCTCTCTAATATCCTCAACACTTTCACTCTCAATCTGATAGCTCTTGAGCTCAAAAGAGCGGTTTTTTGCTATGAGATAGGCAAAAGCAGCATTTGTAGTGGAAGCTGCATATTTGCCTATAGTTTTGTACGGCAGAAGCATTGCAATTCTAAGTTTGTCACTGATGATGTGAGAGCCAAGGTTGAGGATGGCAATATTCATCATTCGGATTTCATCTTGCTCTACGTTTTCAAGTTTAGAATCTGCATGTGCTAAAAATGAGAAAATCATTCCATTGTCTATAAACTCTTGCATACAAGCTTCGTTACACTCGTATGGGTCTAAGTTTTGTATATAAGTTCTCGGAATAGGTATATTTGAGATTAAAAAACTTTGCCCAAAAAGGAAAATAGGTAAAATTAAAAATAGGATTTTTTTCATAAGCAACTCTTTATTGTTTTAAGGTCATTCAGTGCGATTTTTTTTAGTTCAGGATTTCTCAGTAAAAATTGAGGATGGTCAATCGGTATAAGTTTATACTTTTTAAAGTCTATAACGTGCCCTCGTACACTTTGAAAATTCTCATTTTCTCCTGTAACTTTAGCATAAGAGTACTCACCAAGAGTAACAACTACTTTAGGTTTAACAAACTCCATTTGTGAGAAGAGGTGGCTTTGGCACGACTCCCACTCTGAGTCCGATGGCATGTTCGAGTTTAAAGGTTTGCACTTTATAGCATGGGTAAAATAGACATCATCCACACTGAGCTTTAAAACATTTTGAACCATATTTTTGAGCGTTTCACCGCTTCTTCCTGCATAGTAGGAGTTTGTCTCATCTTCATTGGCAGAAACACTAAAATCAATTATCATAAGATTGGCATGTGGATTTCCATAACCGCTCATACTTTGCGTACGTGACTTACTCAAGTCGCATAAGTGGCATGTGGAAATATTTTGTGAAAGCTGCTCTATCGTCATTGGTATGGTCTGTAAACTCTTCTCATTTATACTAAAAGGGTCACTATATTCAAAGCCAAGTTCTCTCATACGGTAGAGGTTTTGGAGCAAAATTAAGTTTTGAAATGATTTCACCTACCAACCTTATAAATATATGTGTGAGTATATTGAAAGAGTGGTTGATTTCGGCTTAAAGTTTTAGAAGGTATTTGTGAAAAACTAACTGCTACAGAAGCTATAGAATCTCTACAAAAGAGTTTTTCAGACATGACATCCGAAATGAAATTTTGCGTACATATTTTTTATTACTACAAATTTTAAATTTCTTTTACAAAGAGTAATCTTGCTGATACCAAATCGAAACAAAGCCTAGTTAATATTTGCTATAAAATAAATGGATTTATATTTTTGTGATAGAATGCACGTTAAAAATATTTGGAGAAAGTATGGATAATAATTATAGTTTTTTAGAAGTAAATAGTTTTTCCATCAGCTCTTCAAGCGATGTTCCCGAGCTTGTTCGTAATGTTCAAGAGTACAAAAGTAAGCAAATTTTGATTCATATAGTCTCATTTATTCATAACACTGTTCTTGTTCAGAACTTAAAAAATGAGTTACAAAAATTATTTCCACATGCCATGATTTCTCTGCTTAAACATCAAGATAAGAGTGAAACATCTTTAGTGATTTATACTTTAGACAAAGAGATCGGCGAGTCAGATATTCGTGATGAAGTTTTAAAAGAGCTTCATCTTGACAACAGTGCGAAAGTAAAGATTATAGATATCCATAGAAAACAGCTCTTAAGTAGATATTTTACAGACCATTTAACAAGTCTTCCAAATATGTATCAACTCAGAAAAGATTTAGAAGAGGATGAGAACTCAAGCTTGATTATTATCAATATTGATAACTTCAAAACTATCAACAACTTTTATGGATTTATGGTGGGTGACAATGTTTTAGAACAAGTCTCTAAATATCTTGTAGAAAATATTTCCAAGCACTCTATTTATAGATTTTCTGGTGTTGAGTTTGCCTTGCTTGTAAACAAAAATATGGGCTTTTATGAGCTTAAAGAGTATTTAAAAACTCTCTATGAAGAGCTAAAAGATATGAGTGTTGAGTACCAAGATACAAAAATCTATGTAGATATTACTTTAGCCTCATGTTCAAACTCCAACCATGATGATATCTTCTCAAAAGTCTCAATGGCACTCAAATATGCAAAAGACAGAGCAGCTCCATTTTGGATTTATGAAGAGAGAATGCAGTTTGAAAATGAGTATAAAAATAACTTAAGCATTTCAAGTATTGTAAGAAATGCTGTAGAAGACTCTAGAATCATTCCCTATTTTCAACCCATCTATGACAACAAAGCTTCTAAGATTACAAGATATGAGTGTTTAGCGCGATTGATTGATGAAAATGAGCGTGTTGTCTCGCCTCTTGTTTTTATACCAATTGCCAAAAAAATAAAAGTCTATAACAAGGTTTCAAAACTTATTATCGATCAATCCTTTGAGGTATTTAAAAGCAACAGCTACGACTTTAGTATCAACATCTCCCTTGAAGATATTATGAGCAGTGAGATATTTGAGTACATTATTGATAAACTAAAAAATAGCAACCTTGCTCATAGAGTTACCTTTGAGCTACTTGAATCAGAAGCGATTCAGGACTTCAAAAAAGTCATCAGGTTTATCAATGAAGTAAAAAGATATGGTGCGAAAATAGCGATAGATGATTTTGGAAGCGGATACTCAAACTTCTCTTATTTGATGAAAATGAGTGTCGATTATATAAAAATCGATGGGAGTTTGATTGAAAATATTGATGTAGATGAAAACTCTTATCTTATTGTAGAGACTATTGTTGCATTTGCGAAAAAGTTAGGGGTGCAGACTATTGCAGAGTTTGTGCATTCGAGCACGATTATAGATAAAGTAAATGAGCTTGGAATCGATTTTTCACAAGGTTTTTATATCGATGTTCCTGCAGAAAAGTTAATCGAGTCACAAGAGTCTTAAAGCCCAAAGATAAGGGCTTTAAAAACTACGCTTCTACTGTAACTTCTACTGGAGTTGATTCCCAAACACCATGCTTAGTACAATAACCATGTGCAACAAGAGTAAGTTTTTTACCTGTTGGAATAATTGAAAAAGTTGTAGTGTTATGTGCTTTGATATTTCCTAGTGTACCTGGAACATAAGTAGCCCCAGCTAATTTAGTTTCACCGTTAAAAAGTGTAACTGATTCGATGTAGTGATCAAAATCATCTGGATGCGTATATTCGTTACCCATTTTTACAGTTACAAGAAATGGCTCACCATCTTTTGCAGTTGCTTCGCAGTGAATAAATGGAGAGTGACGGTCAATATAATCTTTTTTCGCTTCTCTCTCAACACTATCTATATCTACGTATTTGTTAATCTTTGGCATGTGGAATCCTTTATTTTTAGTTTAAGTTGCGACATTGTATCGAGTAAATCTTTTAGATAAACATAAAGCGGAGTATATTTGTCTTATTTAAGATATATTTAATTTATACCCCTTTAACCAAAAAAGAGATAAAATCGCGATAATTAAAATAACAAAGAGACTATGATATGTTAAAACCATTACTGATAGAGATAGGTGTAGAAGAGCTTCCAGCGGTTCCACTTTTAAAAGAGTTAAAGAATATTGAAAAAAAATATGCCCAAATCTTAGAGAAAAATTCTCTCTTAGGTGAGTTCCAATTTTACTACACTCCTCGTCGTTTAGTAATTTGGCATAATGAATTTCAGACACATCAGGCTGACAGTGTAGAGGAATTTTTTGGAGCTCCTGTTGATGTAGCCTATAAAGATGGTGTTGCGACACCTGCGGCACTAGGTTTTGCGAAAAAATGCGGCGTAGAGCTTGCAGAGATTTCTAAAGCACAAAAGGGTGGCAAAGAGGTTCTCTACTATAAAAAAGATGTAAAAGGGAGAGAGACGACTGCACTTCTTGAAGAGATAATCAAGACATGGATTCACTCTCTTGACTTTGGAAAGTCTATGCGATGGGGAAGTTTAAGTGAGAGTTTTATTCGACCTATTCGCTGGATAAATGTACTTTTTGGGGATGAACTTGTAGATGTAGAACTTTTTGGTGTGCACTCTGCAAAGCATACTTTTGTGCATCGTATCAGTAACTTTGAAGCGAAGCAAATTAGTGGAACAAAAGAGTACTTTGAGGTTTTAAAAGCGGGTGGAGTTACACTCTTTCCTGATGTACGCCGTGAAAGTATATTGGCAAACTTTGCATCTTTGGAAAAAGAGTATGGCGTTCAAATCGAGATAGATGAAGATTTACTTGATGAAGTTGTGGCGATTACAGAAAACCCTACAGCGCTTTTAGGCTCCTTTGATGAGGCATTTTTAAGACTTCCTCCTGAGGTTATCATCACTTCTATGAAAGAGCATCAGAGATATTTTCCTGTTTTTAAAGAGGGCAAACTTATTAACAAGTTTTGTGTTGTCTCCAATGCTTTAACAGAGGATTTTTCTAAAGTAGTTGAAGGAAATGAGAGAGTACTTCGTCCTCGTTTGGCGGATGGTCTCTTCTTCTATGACAACGATTTAAAAAATGGACTCAGCACAAAAGGGCTTGAAAAAGTTGTCTTTATGAAAGGTCTTGGAACTGTTGCAGATAAGATTGAACGTGAGCGAAAAATTGCAAACACTCTTTTTAACAAGTACAATCCACATGCCAAAAGAGAAGATCTTGATAGAGCAATATCACTCGCTAAAGCAGATCTTACAAGTGAGATGGTTTACGAGTTTACAGAGCTTCAAGGTCTTATGGGTGGCTACTATGCAAGAGAGCAGGGTGAAGCAGAAGAAGTTGCAATCGCGATTACAGAACAGTATCTTCCCGATGGAGAGGAGAGTGCGCTTCCTTCGACACTTTTGAGTGCGATTGTTGCGATGAGTATAAAGTTAGACACGCTTTTGGCTATGTTTAGTATCAACCAAATTCCTACAGGTTCTCGAGACCCTTTTGCACTTCGTCGTGCGGTCAATGGCTTACTTAGAATCACAAAAGAGCATCAGTTAGAGTTTGATATTGTGGAGAGTTTAAAAGAGCTCTCTGCAGGATATGAAGCGATGGATATGCAAAAGTTAGAGAATTTCTTCTTGGAGAGAATCAAACAATATTTCCGTGTCAATCCTTCTATTGTAGAAGCTGTTTTGGCTTCAGGTGAAAGAGAACTTTTAAAACTTGCAAAAAAAATCGAAGCACTTGAGACTATGGTAAACAGTGAAGGTTTCAGTGAATCATTCTCAACCTTTAAGCGTGTGGCAAATATTACGAAAGATATTGACCTTGAACAAGAGATGTCTGTAAGCAGTGAACTCTTTGAAGAAAAAGCAGAAGAGGTTTTATATGCTAGATATAGTGAAGTTTTGGCATGTGGATATAGCTCTTATGAAGAGGAACTTGACGCACTCTTAGGGCTTAAACCAGAGTTAGATGCATTCTTTGAAGATGTAATGGTCAACGCTGAAGATGAGGGTGTAAGAAACAATAGAAAAGCTTTAGTTGCATCTATCTATAAAAGCATCCTAAAGATTGCAGATATTAAAGAGGTGAGTATTTAATACTCCTCTCTATTGTAAACTTGAAAGAGTTTTGAGTTGTCTATCGATTTTTTTGATATAGACTAAAGCTGTATTGTCTCCTGGTCTGATGGAGAGTATCTCTTGGAAGTTTTGTTTTGCTTTTTTGAGGTATTTTTTATAATAATTACTTTTTCCTCGAGCCATAAGTATTGCTATTCTCTTCTCTAGTCCATCATGTGCTTGGTCTATAATATTTTTTGCTTTTTGGTTCGTTTCATCCAGTAACAAAGCCTTATTTGCAAATTCAAAAGCTGAGACATACTCCTCTTTATTTAATGCATCCTCTGCGTTGGCTATTTGAGTTTTAACTTCTTTTATATTAGCAATCTTCACTATATATTCGTTGGCAGTTTTGTCATTTGCATAAGTAGATAAGATATTTTTGAACATATCATGAGCTCTATCATACGCAGCTTTGTTAAAGGTTGCGATGGCCTCTTCTATTAAAGAGCTATACTCGCTTTTTAAAATATCTTTTGCCTCTTGTATGAGTGGGTTGTTATATTCATATTTGGCTAAAATAGATGAAGCACTCTCTATGTTGTTTAAATATTTTGGAGTCGATTTCTTTTGATCCATTGCTACTTTTAATTTACTCTCAAGTGAACTGATATACTCTTTGATTTTTTCATTTTTTTTCAGCTCTTGGAGTTGTTCTTTGGTGTCTTTATAGTTTGGATTATTTACCATTACTAAATTGAACTCTTTAAGGGCTCTGTATTTATCTTTACGAAGATATTTCATAGCTTGTTTATAGTGTAAAATAGAGTTTTCAGCCGCAATATTTTTTAAATCTTTTATCTTTTTAGCTGGGATAAAACTATATCCCTTATAGAGATTTACTTTTTCATAATCTGTAATTGCATCATAAACATGTCCATTTTCATAAGCTAAATCCCCTTTTGCACAGAGCATGCTTATCTCATCTTGTATTGTTTTATAGATTATCTGCTTTTGAATACCATTGAGCTTTTGTATATTTGATGGTAAGCTACTTGGAGATGTACTTATATAGAGTGAACATCCGCTAAAAAGAAAAATGGTCGTTGTAAGGAGTGTAAGTTGTTTGTACATGTTATCTCTCTGTGTGCATAATAGAATAAACTTCAATATTGTTTTTTAAACCCTTGGCGCTAAAGGAGGGTTTTAGCTCTACAATATACTTCGCGTCCGCTTGTTCATACGTGTTTTTTTCTATAAGTATCTCAGCGGGAGCCGCATTAGAACAGAGGCGTGAAGCTATATTAACCACAGAACCAATCGATGTAAAGTTCATGCGGTCATCGGAGCCAATATTTCCTGCAATAACTTCCCCTCTGTGAATCCCGATACCAACTTCACAAACAGTCTCTCCACTTTTTTCTCTTTTAATATTCTCTCTTTTGATTAAGGCTTGTATCTCAATAGCACTTTTGAGCGCTTTTTTTGTAGCATCAGGCCCTGAGAAAGAAGCCATAACTTCATCGCCGATAAATTTGTCTATATCCCCACCATTGGCTTTAATGATTTTAGATTGTAGATTGAGATAAAAATTGACAATCCCAATCACTTCAAGAGGCTCTTTCTCTTCACTCATCGTTGTAAAATTACGAATATCACAAAAAAGAAAGGTTAAGGTTCTGTGCTCTCCAGCTAAAGTAAGCTTTGAAGAGGCGTCTTCTTGGAGCATATGCATGGTCGAGTTTGAAACAAACTTTTGCATTTTTTCATGCTCTCTTAAGCTTAAAATCATTTTATTAAACTGTTTTGCGAGATACTCTATCTCATCGTTTGTTTTTATCGAGAGGTTAATATCGAAGTTCCCTTTAGCAATCTCTGCGGCAGCTTGTGTGATTTGTAAAAGAGGTTTAGTGAGATTCGCTCCTATGAAATAGACAAAAAGGGTAATAACAAGTAAAATAGAGATAGTAATCCAAAGAATAACTTCAAGCAACTCTTCAATCACTCCATTTATAGAAGTTTTATCATAATACAGAAGCGCAACGCCCAAGAGTATTGAATGGTTTTGATACGTGTAAATTATTGGCTTAGAAAAGCGGTATGTGTCAATAGTTTGGCTAGGTGTTCTAATGGAATAATCATGATAAATGACTTCTTCTTCCATAGAGTTGTTGAGCGTGTTGAGCAGATTTTCATCGAGTGGCATCTCTTTGTTGTTGAGTCCAAATCCACTTAAATAGGTAAAGCTGACATTATTATCATTTTTTTGACGTTGATATATGGAAATCCCGATGATTCCTTTTGTATCTGACTTTTCTACTTTTTCTATAGAATCATCGAGGTTAAGTCGGTTCTCATATGTACGCTCAAGCAAAGCAAAAGATGAGAACTCTGCAATTCTCTCTACAGTTGTTATACTGACCTCAAAAGCCTTATCTTTCATGTACGACTTTATAAGTGGGATTGTAAAATAATTGAGAACGCCAACAGTTGTTAGTATAGAAAAAAGAACAAATATGACTAATTTTAGCTTTAATCCACCTCGACACATGAGCGAGTTAATGAGACCATACATAAAAATTGCTCCTGAAGTTTCTTTGTAGTACATTCTAGCTAAAGTTGTTAAATAAATAGGCTGATAATGGAAAAAATGCAAAAAAAATCTAATTTTGAAATATTAGAAAAATAGTAGAGAGTAACAGTATCTTTTTGATAAAATAAACCATTCTAAACAGGAAGATATTTTGTATGATTTAGCGATTATTGGTGCTGGAATAAATGGTTGCAGTGTAGCTTATGAACTCAGTCGAGCGGGTAAAAAAGTCCTCTTATTTGATAGCCAAGGAGTCGCATCTGGTGGGAGTGGAGCTGCTGGTGCTTTTATATCTCCAAAATTTTCAAAAAGTGGTGAACTTAAAGAGTTGCTTCATGATGCCTTTCTCTATAGTATGGAGTTTTATGAGAAAAATTTTCCTCAACTTTTAACGAAAGCTCCACTCCTGCATATTGCTAAAGATGAAGAAGAGTCGCTCATGCTAAAAGAGTATAAAAAAACGACAACGCTTAAACTACAAACCCCATCACAAGAACTTTTAAATCAACTCCTTCCACATGCCAAAGAGTATGAAAATATCTCCCTTGATGCTGGAGTTGTTGATGCCCAAAAAATGTGTGAAGCGATGAGTAAAAATGTATACTTCAAGAGAGAAAAAGTAGAGAGTTTAGTTTATGATAATGGCATGTGGATTATTAATGAAACCTACTCTGCAAAAGATGTTATCTTAGCAACGGGTGCGTATGAAGCTGTGATAGAGGAGCCTTATATTAATCTACGTGGTATTTGGGGACATCGAATCGATATTAAAACAAGTACCAAAAATGATTGCTCTATTCATCAGTATCTCTCTATCTCACCAAGCCAAGAGGGCGTTTTAGCTCTAGGCGCAACACACAATGTTCACTACCATCCGCAAAGAAATAGTGAGCCTTACGATATAGAAGATGGAAGAAAAGAGCTTTTGCAAAAGGCTTCAAAAACCATGGCACTTGAGGATATTGAAATTCTTAGAGATTATACAGGTCTAAGGTCTGGTTCTGTAGATTATATGCCTCTTGTCGGAAATATCGTGATGTCAAAAGAGACACTTGCATGCAAAAATATTAGATTTGATGTTAAAAAAAGAGAGTATGATGAGTTTACCTACTATCCAAATCTCTATATGATAAACGGGAGTGCAGGGTATGGTTTTGTACTTGGACCCTACTTGGCAAAGATACTAAGCGAACATATTTTAAGTGCTAAGAAAATCGATAACTCTTTATCTCCTGCAAGATTTTTTGCAAGGTGGGCGAGAAGATTATGATCTATTTTATTTTTATGATTGTTACGCTTGTTGTGTTGGCAATCGCTTTTCATCAGTGGCAGCACTTTATGATTTTTTCTCCTACCTATTTTCGTGGGGAAGCGTTAGATGAAAACTTTGAAATTCTTAGCATCAAAACTGACGATGGTGTTGAACTTGAAGGTGTGGTTTATGAACCGCATGCACTCTATAGAAAGTTGGCTTCCGTTGACTCTACACTTCTCTTTTTTGCAGGACGTTCGCATGATAGTGTGGGGCTTATTCGTAAGCTCTCACAAAGTTTTCCACATGCCAGAATCATTACCTTCAATTACCGCTCCTACGGTAAAAGTGGTGGGGTTGTAAGTGAAAAAAACATTTTAAAAGATGGGGTTAAAATAGCACAACTTGTTCAAAAACATTATGGGGATTTTTATGTTTTAGGATTTTCTATAGGTTCTAGTGTTGCTTCGTATGTTGCGATGAAAGAGAGAGTGCTTGGGCTTTTTTTGATTGGTTCTTTTGATAGTATCGCAAGTTTGGCAAAAGAAAAATATGCTATAAAGTACGCTTGGATTTTAAGATATAAGTTTGACAATACAAAACTAGTCTCACAGATAGAGGCAAATACCTATATGTTTGTGAGTAAAGATGATGAAACAACCTATATACAAAATGCAAGAAAATTAAAACATCATGTGAAAAATTTAACTTTTTATAAAGAGTATGAGGGCTTAAGCCATAAAGAGCTGCTCTGGAGTGATGAAGTGATACATAAGATAAACGAGGTAATGTCATAATGGAATTTGGATTTTTTTTTAAAAAGCTTATTACTTTTTTTGTAGAGCCACTTGGTGTTGTTTTTACTCTTTTTGGTCTGGGTCTTTATCTGTTGTTTATAAACAAAAAGAACCCTGCAAAACTTTTTTTAAGTTTGGCATGTGGAACGCTCTTTCTTTTCTCATACCCACCCTTTTCAAACTACCTTGTAAAGCAGTTGGAAGAGCAGTATCCAAAATATGAGTATGCAAATAAGATTGAATATATCCATGTTTTAGGAAGCGGTCATAATGTGGACTCTGCCCAGCCTATCTCTTCACAGATTAGTGGAGCAGGAGTTAAAAGAGTGCTGGAAGGGGTCATCCTTCATAAGCAAATCGAGGGTTCAAAACTTATTTTCACAGGTTATGAAGGGGAGACAAACAGAACCACTGCACAAATGCATGCTTCACTTGCACTTGCACTTGGAGTAAAAGAAGAGAATATCATTGTAAATGGAATGCCAAAAGATACACAAGAGGAGGCAATGTTTACAAAAAATCTTTTGAGTGATGCCCCTTTTGTCTTGGTAACCTCGGCAAGCCACATGCCAAGAGCGATACAACTTTTTAAATCACTTGGTTTAAGCCCAATTGCAGCGCCTACAGATTTTCAAAAAAGTGAGTTTAGAGGATTTCTTAGAGAACCAACGATTGACGATTTTAAAATCTCTCAAAAAGCGATGCATGAGTATATAGGTATTTTATGGATGAAGATACGGTCGTAATCTGAATACATTTTATGCTAACATTTGTAATAAGTTTAAGGAGTGATTATGAAAGTTTTAGAATACATGCTCTCATTAATGGTTGTAGTGCTTTTAATAGGCTCTCTTTACATCTTAATAGAGATAAATAAAAAGTCATCCAATTTTTATGAATTAGAAAACTCAAAAATAAATCTAGCCATGGTAAAACATTTGAGCATTAAAGTGGACTATTCTGTCACTTTAGCTGAGCACTCCACTTATTTGAATCCACAAGAGATACAAAATATTGAAAACATTCTCCTAAAAGCAAGCTCCAATGAGTTTTATGCCATTCATATAAAGAGCTATTTTATGTTTGATGATGAGAAAGTGATACTTTTTGATTCAAAAAAATATCTAAAAAAACCCTCTATCTATCGTGTAAGCAAAAATATGTTGGAAAAATTAAAAATTTATGGACTTGATGATGCTCAATATAACAATCTTCTACTTTTAAAAGATAAGGATTTCAGAAATAAAGAGGAGTTTATCAGCACAGTGATTGAGCATGCAAAGCTCACAAGAGATAATTGGACTCAGGAAAATATTCCTTTGCTTGGCATGAATAAATTTGCACTCGCTTTGTTGGAGACTCTAGATGAGAGTGCAACTGAAATGATTTTAAAAGAGGAAGATATTACAGAGATACTCAAAAGTCTCAATAATGCCTATAAGCAATATTTAGGTGTAAGCACGAGAGCTAAATTTGATTATTAATCTAATAGCAATTAAAAAAAGGTAGAATTTCATAAATAATCCTGAAAACGAGCATCTATGAAACTACTTTTAAAACTTCCAAGACTTTTAAGATTTTTACTTCTTTTTACTGTCTCACTTACCCTTCTCTTTGTCCTTACACGGGTCATTTTTTATGTAGTGTTTAATGACCCATCTTCACCACTCATAATGTCTGATTTTTTAAAATCTATGTGGCTTGGATTGAGATTTGATTTACGTATGGTTGTTCTTATGATTTTACCGATGTATATTCTCGGTGGCATAAAATATCTAAGTCCCTTTAGTTATACGTATGCACGCTACTTTTGGCTTACCTACTTAAGTCTGATATTTGCCTTTTTTGTGATTTTTTATGTATTTGATTTTGGGCACTACTCTTACCTAAACACAAGACTTGATTTTACAGCACTTAGATTTCTTGAAAATGCTTCTATCTCTGGAGAGATGGTTTGGGAGAGCTATCCTGTTATCTGGATAAGTATTGCTATAGTAGCGATAAATGGGACGTTTATTTATCTAACCAATAAACTCTTAATAAAGATTTTAAATCAAAGCAGACCAAGTTTGACTCTTTTGAAGGGTTTTCTTTTTGGTTTTGTCTCTTTCGTTATTCTTCTAGTCGCAGGATATTCTAAGTTTTCTCAATATCCGCTTCGCTGGAGTGAGGCTGCTTTTTCTAAACACCCATTTGCAACGCAATTAACCTACAACCCCGTTCACTACTTTTTTGACACTTGGAAAAATGGTCGTGTCTCTTATGATGAAGATAAAGTTAGAGCGTATTATCCACTTATGGCTGATTATCTTGGTGTTAAAGATATAAATGCAACTTCTCTAAATTTTAAAAGAGCGATAAAACCACTCAATCCTATAGGAAATAAACCTAATATCGTCATCGTTATTTTAGAATCCTTTGCCTCATATAAGTCGACTCTCTCAGGAAATCCTCTTAATCCATCTCCAAATATGGAGAGTTTAGCTAAGAGTGGTCTTTACTTTAAAAACTATTTTACACCTGCAACTGGTACAGCTCGCTCTATATATTGCACAGTTACAAGCCTTCCTGATGTGGAACTCAAAGGGACTTCAAGCCGTAATCCTCTCATAGTAAATCAGCACTCCATTGCTCAGGACTTCAAAGGGTATGCGAAGGCTTATTTTATAGGTGGTTCAGCTTCATGGGGAAACATTAGAGGGATGCTTAATCAATCTATGGATAATCTCCATCTTTATGAAGAGGATTCCTATGCGTCACCAAGAACAGATGTATGGGGCATCTCAGATATTGACCTTTTCCGTGAAGCAAATAAAGCACTCAAAACATTAACAGAGCCATTTTTTAGTATCATCCAAACTTCAGGAAATCACAGACCTTATACTATCCCAGATGAGAGTTATGGTTTTAAAGTGAGAACAGATGTGAGTGAAAAAGAGGTTTTAAAGTATGGTTTTCATTCTGTAGATGAATACAACTCTTTTAGATTTATGGACTATTCTGTAGGACATTTTATGGAGCTTGCTCGTCAAAGTGATTACTATAAAAATACCATCTTTGTATTTTGGGGAGACCATGGAATCTCTGCAAGTACGGGTCAGCATGTCACATCAGGGGAGGGTAGAAGTAAGCTTGATTTGGGTGCTCTAAGAGTCCCTTTTGTTATCTATTCACCTTTGATTAAAACCCCACAAATCTATGATAAAGTTGTTTCAGAAGTAGATGCTTTACCAACAATCGCCTCTCTGGCAAATATCTCTTATACGGCAACAACGCTTGGGCGTGATATGTTTGATAGCAGATTTGATAATAAGCGCTATGCCTTTAGTATAACGCACTCTCCAAACCCTCTCATCGGACTTATAAGTGAGAAGTACTACTATAGAACAAATGCAGATGGAACCAACGCGGCTCTGTATGAAATCTATAGTGACACACCACTCAAAGATCACTCTAAAGAGAATGAAGAGATAGCCAATAAGATGAGAGATTTAACCTATGGAATTTTTGAAACAAGTAAATATATTCCTCATTTTAATAAAAGAGAAGAGTTGAAAAAATAAATTAGAAGTATGCTTGTAAAAATAGTATAATATCCCATGCAAGCACATGACTTTTTTTTAACACTTTTTTTAATTCTTATAGCAGCTAGAATCTTAGGTGAGCTGTTTGCAAGGTTTGGAATACCCTCTGTTCTTGGCGAACTCTTTGCAGGAGTACTCTTAGGTGCATCTGTATTGGACATCGTCCAACCAAATGAGATTTTAAAAATCTTAGCAGAGATAGGGATTATTTTACTTCTGTTTGAAGTGGGCATAGAGACCGATTTTAAACGTCTCAAAAGTGCTGGTATGAAATCTTTTGTAGTAGCTATCTCAGGGGTAGTCATTCCCTTTGTTTTGGGTGGCTCTATTGCTTATTATATTTTTCATCTCTCTTTTGATATCTCTCTGTTTGTCGGAGGGACACTCACTGCTACAAGTATTGGTATCACGCTGAGAGTCTTAAAAGATATCCATATGCAAAACACTGGTATCGCGCAAATTGTGGTCGGTGCAGCTGTGATTGACGATGTTATAGGAATCATTTTACTCGTCTTTATTTATGACTACTCTATCTCTCATGAAACAAATTTTCAGCATACGCTCTCTGTAACCTTTATGGTACTTATGTTTTTGGTTCTTGCTCCAATTTTTGCAAAATCTATCTCTTTTATAATTGAGAAATTTCATGGAAAAGATTTGGTTCCTGGGTATATTCCAACGATTATAGTCTCTCTTATTTTGTTCTTTTCCTATCTTTCTCATCTCGTTGGAGCACCTGCGATTTTAGGCTCTTTTGCGGCAGGTATTGCTCTCTCGAGAAGATTTTTCCTTCCATTTGGAATGCTCTTAAGTTCAAATGAAAAGTTACTTGATGAAGTGCGTAGAGATATGACACCCATTATTCAGATTTTTACACCTATCTTTTTTGTCATGGTTGGGCTCTCAATGGATTTAACTGTTATAGATTTTTCATCTTCTTCTTTTTGGGTCATGTCTATTTCATTTATATTTATAGCTTTTTTAGCCAAGTTTTTAGGAGCCTTTTTTATCATACAAAAATGTGTCAGAAACAATATACTCATAGGAATCTCAATGATACCAAGAGGAGAGGTTGGGTTAATTTTTGCAGAGATGGGAAGAGTCCATGAAATTTTGCCAAATGATATCTACGCCATGCTGATATTTGTCATTATAGTGACAACCGTAGTGCCACCTTTTTTACTTAAAAAATATTTTAAAGCGGAATGTATTTGAGTTGTGTAAAAACCCCTGTTAAAGGGGCTTTGACGAGAGAGAGGTTGTTAAAGAGGTTTACTGAATAACAAATTCTGTAAAATAGATACCTCTTATCTGTCCATCTTTTATCATAGCGTTGAGTGTGTCTATGATTTGGTCGGAGATTTTTTGTTTCCCTTTTTTAGAAGAGATTTCCTCTAATGTTTTAGAGGTTAAGATTCTAATTACTCTATCTCTAATAACAGGAGATTTGTTATCTAGTTCTAAGCTTAACTCTGCACCTTCAAGTTCTAAAGACATGGTTACTTTGAGATAACGACGTCCAGCATCACTTTTTAGGTTTACAGTAAAAGTATCAAGAGGGTATAAAATACCAATATCATTGAGTTGTCTTGATTCACCATCATCTTGTGATGAACTACTTCTTGTTTGTTTTGAAACAGATTTTTCTTTTACTTGAGGTGCGCTAGAAGCAGGAGCTTTTTCTTCTTCTGAGCCCATCAATAGTATAGTGACTACAGCCCCTATAAGTATTATAAGTATCAGAACTACTATAATAATTATCATCAACATATTTGATTTTTTTTCTACTGGAGTGCTCTCTTCATTATGTTTTTCTTTGTCGGGCATTCTTATTCCTTCTTTATAGTTGTGTTAGTATATCGGAATTTATAAAATATTTTTATAAAATATCACTCTTTTGCAGTAAGTCTTTTAAAGGTAAAAATTCATAAGTATCCGCATTATAATAGTCAATTTGACCTGTTTCAATATCATAGTACCACCCATGAATATGTAAATCACCACTCTCAAATCTGCTTTTCACATAGGGATATGTTAAAATATTTTCTATCTGTTTGAGGACTGATAATTTTTCAGTCAATCTTAGAAGCTCTTCTTTAGGTGCATCTTTACCTAAGCTAAGCACAGCAGATGTCTTCGCACTCACTCCTAGTTCTAGCCATTTTTTTGTATGAATTAAAGAGGGGTCTTCAATCTCTTCATAAAGGTATTGACATGCCCCGCAATGTGAATGACCGCAAATGATAACCTCTTTTACTTTGAGCACACTTACTGCATATTCAATCCCAGAAGCAGTAGCATGAAAATCTTCATCTGGCTTAAATGGTGGAACAAAATTACCAACATTTCTGATAACAAAAAGGTCTCCAGGGTTGGATTGAACCATTAAGTCAGGGATAACTCTGGAGTCTGAACAACCTATAAAAAGAGCTTTAGGCGATTGTCCACTTTTTACTAGTTCAAGTAGGGACTCTTTATTTTTTTTAAAGTAGGTTTTAAAAAGTTTATTGCCATTCGCATATTTTTTTAAGTTCATAGTTAAAACCTTTAGTAATATAAAATTTAGTTACACACTTTAATATTTAATGATTGAATAATCTCTTCGAAAATAGTTCCTGACTCTCTATCTAAATCGTCATGATACTCTATAACCAATACTTCTCTGCCATCGGAGATAGAAGTTGAGTGAAGTTCAGGTTTGACTTCGTATTTTGAGAGAATGCTCTCAACACAACTACAAACTTCTCTCTTCTCATCCTCTCCAGCATACGCTAGTGAGAGTCGAGTAAATTTCTCTTCACTTCTAAATTCAGCATCAATCATTTTATCTCCTTAGATAATTGAACCCTCTGAACAAGTCCATTTACAGAACTTTGTTTGAAAAGTTAGTAGTTTTTAATATTTGACTTTTTCTTTTTAGCAGTTTTTACTGCTGATTTTGTGAAATCATATCCTCATTTATGGCA
>Ga0210035_1000333_pt1 | contig 36809 bp, 45 predicted proteins | sample CryGeymeta201507_FD_183975 | JGI IMG/M metagenome (GOLD analysis project Ga0210035, IMG submission 183975) | Groundwater microbial communities from Crystal Geyser aquifers in Utah, USA - Crystal Geyser metaG 2015-07 (SPAdes) (version 2) | ecosystem: Environmental > Aquatic > Deep subsurface >...
TTTTTTTTTGCAAAAGATGATGAATTAGGTAGAAAATTACCAGATGTTAAAATGAACTTGTCTTTAAGAGTCCCAAAAAAAGAGCTGCCAAGAGTAACCTAAAAAATAAGCAACAAATCTTTATATAGGCCCATTGGAGCGGTATTAAAAACCCAAACTTGATGGGAATATTATATTCAGAGCGGCTGAAGGAAAAAGAAATATTTTTCGTTTGAATAGGATGCAGATTGGCTAAAATCAAAGCATGCACTGCTACTCAATCCAAATTTAAAACTTTATTTTGGAATTCATTATTGAAATGGTGGGCAAGAAAATTTTGGATTATTTTTAGACTCCGCTCCTGATCAATGGGGAAGAATTTTAATGAGACGAAGAGATGCTGCTCTTGAAAGACTAGAAAATCATCAAGAATAAAAATTATTTGAAATTGATTATTAACTAGGTGTATTTGATGACCATTGAATGGGTGGCGTGCAGTTTAAGCGCTTAAAAAATGGACCGTTTCTCAATGATAGTATCAACTTAGCTTGTCCACCTTGGCCTTCAATTAGAGCACTTGAACAAATTAGTTTAAAACTTGAAACGCAAGATGTTTCAAAAGACCCTGCCTATTTTAAAGTGTTTAAATTTGCTAATCGCTCCAGGATTTTCTTTAGGTGGTGCGCGACCAAAAGCTAGCATTGTAAATACAGATGGCAGTTTTTGGATTGCAAAATTTACTAGTCTAAATGATCAAGGTGATATGGGCGGTTGGGAAATTGTTTGCTATGAATTAGCCTTAAAAGCAGGTATTAAAATGGCAAATTCGAAAGCTCAAAAATTTTCTTCAAATTACCATACTTTCTTAACAAAACGCTTTGTCCGTAATTTGACTGGTGAGCGAATTCATTTTGCTTCTACCATGACACTTTTAGGATATTTTGACTCACAAAATTATCTAGACGGTGCTAGTTATCTTGAGTTAACCGCATTTAACAGTAATAAAGGTGCAAATGAAAAGAGTAATCTTGAAGAATTATGGAGAAGAATTGTATTCAATATTTGCGTATCAAACACCGATGACCATTTGAGGAATCACAGATTTATTTTATCTGATAAAGGTTGGTTATTGTCGCCTGCTTAGGATATAAATCCAACAACTTATGGCATCGGATTAAGTTTAAATATCTCCGAAAATGATAATGCCCTCAATTCGAATTTAGCACTTAAATTTCACGAATACTTTCGTTTAAACAAAAAAAATGCACTTAAAATTATTGATGAGGTAAAAGGGGCTATTAAAAACTGAAAACGTATTGCCTCTAAATACTACCTTTCAAATGCTGAGCAAGAACTAAAAAAGCAAGCTTTTAAAAATTCCAAAAACTAAGGTCTTTCAATTTTATAACTACTTCAAAATCATTTCAGCAACCAAAAATGGTTTTAAATTATTCATCCCTTTTGTAATGGCTTCTCTATTTAGCGGGATTAAATGATGGTAGCGATCGGGCAAGGATTTTTTTAATCCCGCAATCACGTTATCAAGCTTAACGATTGGTTTAATTTTTAAAAATGCTCCCAAAACAATCATATTAGAAATTTTAGCATTTCCCATGTCAACGGCTAATTTATTGCCTTCAATTTGAAAAATTTCAATGTCGGTTCTTGTGGGATGAATGGTAATGCCATTGGGGTCATATAATAAAACGCCGCCGGGTTTTACGCTATCTTGAAATTTATCTAATGATTGTTGGTTTAAAATGATGGCGGTATCAAATACTTTTAAATAAGGTGAGCTAATGCGTTCACTGCTTAAAATAACCATCACGTTTGCAGTACCTCCGCGCATTTCAGGTCCATAAGAAGGCATCCAACTCACCTCTTCATCTTGCATGATGCCCGAATAAGCGAGTATTTTTCCCATTGATAAAACCCCTTGTCCACCAAAACCGGCGATAATAATTTCTTCTGTCATTGTTACTTATTTTAATTTACCATCAACTTTTATATCCCCTAAAGGGAAATAAGGAAACATATTTTCTTCCATCCAGTTATTAGCGTCATTTGGCGTCATTTTCCAACCCGAATTGCAGTTAGAAACAATTTCAACAAACGACAGTCCTTTTTTTAATTTGATATTTTCAAAAGCCATTCGGATGGCTTTTTTAGCTTTGCGAACATTTTTATGTGTATGAACCGATTGACGCGTTACATAATAAGTTCCGGGTAATTGCGCCACCAATTCGGTAATTTTTAAGGGAGCACCCATCGTTTTAATATCTCTTCCATAAGGGGAAGTTGATGATTTCATACCTTCTAAAGTGGTGGGAGCCATTTGTCCACCTGTCATTCCATAAATGCCATTATTAATAAAAATAATCACAATATTTTCGCCTCTATTGCAAGCGTGAATGGTTTCGGCCGTTCCAATAGCAGCCAAATCGCCATCGCCTTGATAGGTAAAAACGTATTTATCGGGCCACAATCTAGAAATGGCAGTTGCCAATGCGGGCGCACGTCCGTGAGCGGCTTGTGTCATATCAATATTCATAAAATCGTAGGCTAAAACTGAGCATCCCACAGGAGCAACGCCAATGGTATCTTCAACAATTCCCATTTCGTCAATCACTTCCATGGTTAAATTATGAGCCGTTCCGTGACCACAACCAGGGCAGTATGACAGCGCACAATCTGTCATGAGTTTTGTTTTACAAAATACTTGATTCTCTGGTTTTATGATGTCTAATACTTCCATTATTGATTATTTTTTGTTCTAAAGCTTCTAAAATTTCTTCTGGTGTATGAATAATACCGCCTGTTCTTCCAAAATGTTCTACTGGTACTTTATGTTCTACCGATAAGCGCACATCTTCAACCATTTGTCCGGCATTTAATTCAACACTTAAAATACCTTTTACCTGATTAGCTAAGTCAAAAAGTGCTTTTTTAGGAAAAGGAAAAAGGGTAATGGGGCGCAATAAACCCACTTTGATGCCTTTTTTTCGCGCTAATTCAACTGCTTTTTGTGAAATGCGAGCGCTTGAGCCATAGGCAACAATTAAATAATCGGCATCATCGCATGCTATTTTTTCAAAACGCAGGTCTTCTGCTTCCATTTGTTTATATTTTTTCATCAAGCGATGTACGCGTTTTTCCATTTTTTCAGATTGCAAATCGAGCGAGGTAATGATGTTGCGTTCTCTACCTTTTTTACCAGTTGTTGCCCAATTGCCATATTTTTCGATAATTTCATCGTTGGTCATTCTTGGTTTTTGGTCTTTTAAATACACTTTTTCCATCATTTGACCGATAATTCCATCAGAGAGAATCAAAACCGGTGCGCGGTATTTAAAAGCTATGTCAAAAGCATCTTCCACAAAATCGTACATTTCTTGAACCGAAGCAGGCGCTAAAACATAAAGTTTATAATCACCATGACCACCCCCTTTAACCGATTGAAAATAATCGGCTTGCGAAGGTTGAATGGTTCCCAAACCCGGTCCACCACGAACCACATTAACAATTACACCAGGCAATTCAGCTCCTGCCATATATGAAATGCCCTCTTGTTTTAAAGAAATTCCAGGGCTTGATGACGAGGTCATCACCTTTTTGCCGGTGCTTGCAGCGCCATAAACCATGTTGATAGCCGCTAGTTCACTTTCAGCTTGTAGCACAATCATTCCCGTTCGCTTTTCGGGTTGTTGCTCCATTAAATATTCTATAACCTCGGTTTGAGGCGTAATGGGATATCCAAAATATGCATCAGCTCCTGCCCTAATGGTGGCTTCGGCTAAGGCTTCATTTCCTTTCATTAATTTTAATTCTGCCATTATTTACAATTTAATTTAATCTGAGACTTTTACTCTATAAACCGAAATTGCGCGATCGGGACAAACAATGGCACAATTGGTACAACCTGTACATGCTTCGGGTTTAGCCATATAGGCAAAATGATACCCTTTGCGATTGACTGCTTTTGACATTTCAATAACGTTTTCTAAACAAACAGGCATACACACCTGACAACCTTTACAAACCTCATTGTTCACTTTAATTGCTCCTTGAACTTTTGCCATATTAATAATTTTAAGTACAAATAGTATCTTTTAATTTAAAGATTCTCAAAATTACAAATGTTTTTTTGAACTATATATGACAATTGTCAATTTTTGGTATTTAGTAGATTTAATTATATAAATTGCGCATATCTTTACTTAAATAATCAAAAATTAAAAACTTAATGATTGAAATCAAATTAGTAAAACCCGAAGCTGTTTTGGAATTACAAAAAATTAGCATCCAAACATTTTTAGAAACTTTTGGGGCTGTTAATTCAGCTTTAGATATGAACCAATATCTCGATAAAGCTATGAATGTAGCTCAATTAGAACGGGAACTAAAAGAAAAGGCTTCTCAATTTTATTTTGCACTTCAAAACCAAGAAGTTATCGGCTATTTAAAAATAAATATTGGCGTTGCTCAAACAGAACCTATTGATAAAAATGCCTTTGAAATTGAACGTATCTATGTGGTTAAAAATCATTTAGGAAAACACGTTGGTAAATTGCTTTTTGATTTTGCTATTGATTTGGCTAAAAAGCTCAACAAAAATAAGGTTTGGCTAGGCGTTTGGGAAAAAAATGAGCGAGCCATTAATTTTTATCAAAAAAATGGTTTTATAACATTCGACAGCCATCTTTTTAAACTAGGGTCAGACATTCAAACAGACCTTTTAATGGCGCTTGCATTATAAAGTTATACCTTAAAAAGCAGCTATTTAATCACCTTTTAGCTTCGTTTTAATAACTTAAATTTGTGTTTTAATTACTTAGTTAAGTTTCAATCAAGCAACCACAAATTGCCCTTTAAAAGGTAAAACTATTTTACACATGCAATTGTTATTTTGTGGTTTCAGCACCAATTTGCATGCCTAATTTTTCAAATTCAATATCATTTGGTTCCCACAATTCTATCTTGTTTCCTTCAATATCCATAATATGGACAAACTTTCCATAATCATAAGTTTCAATGGAATCGGTAATTGTAACCCCTTCTTTTTTAAGTGCTTCAACAAGTGCTTCTAAATTTTCAACGCGATAATTAATCATAAATTCCTTTGTTGAAGGTTCAAAATATTTTGTCTTTTCTGAAAAGGGGCTCCACTGCGAGAAGCCTTTTTTGGTAGCGTCGGGGGCTTGTCGCCATTCAAACACGGTACCGTATTGGTTAGCGTTAAAACCCAAATGGGTTTTATACCATTCATTCATTTTGATGGGGTCTTTGCATTTAAAAAAGATGCCGCCAATGCTTGTTACTCTTTTCATTTTGTTGTTGTTAATGTTGTTTGAAATAATTGATTTGAACGCAAAACCAAAACAGAATGAGGTTGCTAATGCCAAAACTATTAAAGTTATTTTTTTCATTACCTGCTTTTTTCACAAAGTTAATTTTTGTTTGTTAATTTAAGCACTTTTTTTATTTGTGGCTTGCTTTGTGCGGGTAAGGCATTGATAATACTTAAATTATGCTTATTAAGGTGTATTTAATCTATTAACAACTAATTGGAAAGGTATTTTTAAAAATTGTATTAGCCTATTTTATTTTTTATTTTTTTAATAATTGGATTAATTGCTGAGGTTTTTGTTGTAGATACATCTCCCAATAAAAAGCCCCACGGCTTTAAGGGTGTTATATTTTCCATAATTACCTTAGCTACTGCCAGCAAAGGAATAGATAAAAACATACCCAAAATTCCCCACAAGGCATTTCCTGCAAATAACACAATAATAGAAAACAAGGCATTGATTTTAACTTTTGAAGACACAATTAAAGGCACAATAATATTATTATCAATAAGTTGAATAATATAATAAAGTATCAATACATAAAAAGCATACATCCCTGTAGATTTGGTAGCTAAAGCAACCATCATTGGTAATGCAACGGCAATTAGACCGCCAACATAAGGAATGACATTTAATAAAGCACCAATAACACCAAGAAGAATGGCATATTCAATGCCGAGCGCAAAAAGGGCTGAAGTATTTAAAATAGCGATAATAATACTTTCAATAACCAAACCAGAGAGGTAGCGCTGAATTACACTTTTTGTTGCCGAAATAATACGGCTAATATTTTGTTGATCACTTTTACCAAAAACTATGTGAATAAATTCAATTAACCGCGCTTTATAAAATAATATCATAAAAACGTAGACAGGAATTAATAAAAATAACATGAGTCCGTTTCCTAAAGCAAAAAGAGTTTGGCTAACATCGGCTGTGCTAATATTTAGGAGTTCCGATTTTGTGTTAAGCATCCATTTGTTAACTTTCCAGGGGCTTAAATCGAAATAACGCGAAACCCATCTAGTAAATTCGTCAAGCACATCAGTAAACTTGTCAACTAATAAAGGCCAAGAATCACTCAATTGGCTTAGTTGTTTAAACATAAAAACGGCCAAAGCCCCCGATGCTATAAAAGTGAGTAATAAAGTTAAAATAATTGAAATCACTCTATTTATTTTTAATCGGACAAAAAAATTGACAATTGGATGCAATAAAATAGCAATCATTGCAGAAAAAATGATAGGCACAACAAAATCTTGTGTAATGTAAAGGATGCTAAAAAGCACATATAATCCAATTAAAATGAGGCTTATTTTGGCGTAAAACGGAAATTTTAAATCGTTTAAAACCTCAGCATTTGTTAATTTTTTCATAGACTAAGTCGTTTCAAGCTGTTTAAGATTTAAATTTCGATTTAGTGCCAAATATTTTTAAAAAACCCATTTCTAAAGTTTTAATAAAATCGGGGTTGTTTGAGACTAACTTTGTCACTCCAAACATTAATGCAGAGCCTAGTATCTTTTTTATAGGACTACTAACAATCCCTTGAAAAAGCATTTTAGAAGCATATCCAGCACCGAGACTGACGCTAGAATTTAAGATATTATCTTTTAATAGGGTCGATGAACTGAGGTCTTTTATAGCGCCCAATAAAATATTTGCCGGTTTTAGGCTGTTATAAGTAAGCTTAAATTGTTCTTTTAGAATTCTCCCTTCTTCCTCTTGCCTTTGTTCTAATTGCAAAATGGCTAGTTTTAGAGCGCTTTGTGAAGTGATTTTTTGCATGGGTCTTGTTATTGAAGTGCTTGTGAAATAATCAAATCGGCTAATGGTTTTTTAATCCATTTATGGAGAAAATAATGCAAAACAATACCGGCTATCAAATAAAATGCGGCGACAATAAAAAACCCGTAATAAGATTTGCCTAGCAAGTCACCTAAGTAGAGCGCCACACCAATATTAAAAACCAAGGTAAATATTGACAACATTAAAACAACACTTAAGCGCGCAACTAAACTAGAAGCCACAACAGTTGTTGTTTCTAGGGCTTTTAGTTTAGATAACTCATAAGTTGTTTTTCCAAAGGTTTCGGCTTTTTCAAACAATGATTCAAACATATTTGAAGTTGATTCCATCGTATTTTTTTTAAGTCAGATGCGCTTTAGGGCAACAGTTTGGTTTATTTTTCTTTTGGGCTTACCTTACTTATAACCTCTTCAACTTTGTGCATGCCATTTTCAGCATTTTCGGTTACCTCCTCTTTAATTGATTTATATTTCTTCGAAACACCATCAATAAATTTATTGAATTTTTTTTCAAATCCTTTTTCATAATCCTTGCCTTTTTTAGTTATTTTCTTTCGTGTTGAAGCTCCTTTATCTGGAGCTAATAAAACACCCATTGTTGCGCCAATAGCAATACTTGCTAAGGTTACTAAAATTACTTTACCTGTTTTCATAATGATTTGTTTTAAAGTTCTTAAATTAATTATTTAATGCAAAGGTGCACTCATTGTCAAAAATTAATGTTACATAATTTTGCATTAGAGTTACATCATTCACACTATATCAGTTTCAAACTTCAATGATTAATGTTTTAAATTATCTTAAAAAGGCTTGCTAATCAGCAATAAAAGGCATTGAACGTGTGAATTATGTAACATTTTAAAAGAGTTATGTAACTCCTTATTTTAATTAAGGCATCAACTTTGCAAGTAGCAATTAAAACATAAATAAAATGAAAACATTTAAAATTATCCTTTTTGGAATTGGTTTGTTTTTTGCAAGCCAAATGCAAGCACAAATTTCAGTAGACATACACTTTGGAACCCCACCACTTTGGGGTCCCGTTGAACAGCCCCAGGTTAGATATTATTATTTACCAGATGTTGAAGCCTATTACGATCTATCCTCTAAACGGTTTATCTATTTCAATGGATATCGTTGGGTTCGCAGTGCTTATCTGCCTAGAGCTTACAGAAATTATGATTTATACAATGGCTATAAAGTTGTGATGAATGATTATCGTGGCAACACACCCTATATTTATTTTAAAGAACATCAAAAAAAATATTATAAAGGTTATCGTGTGGGCGAACAAAAAACCATAGGCAAACGTCCTGAACACCATAAATCAAAAGGTCATGATGATGATGACCACTACAAAAATAAAGGTCATCAAAAAGATAATGACCACAAGCATTAATTAATATGCAAGGTTAAATTTTATTGGCTAAATTGTCACTTTAAATTTCAGGATTAAAAATCCTGAAATTTAATTTTATTTAAAAAACTATCTAGTGGTTTATTAGTTGTAACTTGTGAAAAATTAGAATTCATTTGAAATTATACATCAAATATATGGTGAGCAATCGCTGTAAAATGGCGGTTAAAGAAGCTTTAAAAAAGCTCGGACTCCATTTTGTGGTAGTTGAATTAGGTGAAGTTGACCTGATGGAAACTATTACCGAAGAACAGCGCCAACAAATAAAAAGAGAGTTACTCATCTCCGGACTTGAATTAATGGATGATAAAAGAGCGATGCTGATTGAAAAAATTAAAACGGTTATTATTGAAATGGTTCACTATTCCGATGAGATTATAAAGGTCAATTTTTCGGACTATCTCAGTGAAAAGCTAGATCACGATTACACATATTTGGCAAATCTATTTTCGGAAGTTCAAGGCACAACCATTGAGCAGTTTATCATTGTTCATAAAGTTGAGCGCATCAAAGAATTAATTAATTATGGTGAATTAAATATTACGGAAATTGCATGGAAGTTGAATTATAGCAGTGTGGCGCATTTATCTAACCAGTTTAAAAAAGTGACTGGGCTTTCCCCTTCTCATTTTAAACAAATGAAAGTGAAAACGCGACGCTCAATTGAGGAAATTTGAAATTAAATTAACACGGAGTAAAGCGCCTTTAACAAAATTAAAATTAGCCGCTTTTAAATAGGTATAAAAAATAAATGACAACAAAAGCAATAAATAATACACAATACAACCGAAGCTTAATAGAAGCAAGTATGGATCCATTTGTTGTTGTCAACTTTGAAGGAAAGATAACCGACGTTAACCAAGCATCTATTAAAGCTACCGGCGTTACAAGAGTTAAGTTGATAAATACCGACTTCTCCAATTATTTTACTGATTCAATAAAAGCCAAAGAAGCTTACCTAAAAGTCTTTAAAAAAGGTTTTGTGATAGATTACCCGCTTACCTTAAAACATAAAAACGGAAATTTAACTGATATTTCTTGCAATGCCTCTGTTTATAAAAATGATGAAGGTAAAGTTATCGGCATTTTTGCAACTGCACGAGATGTAACCTTCCAAAAATGGGCTATAGATTTAAAAAAAGCCAACAAAGAACTATTCTTTCAAAATGAAGTAAAAGAAAAACGAGCAGCTGAATTGGTGATTGCCAATCAAGAACTCTCATTCCAAAATACGGAAAAAGAAAAACGAGCTGCTGAGTTGGTGATTGCCAATCAAGAACTCTCATTCCAAAATACGGAAAAAGAAAAACGAGCTGCTGAGTTGGTGGTAGCCAATCAAGAACTTCTTTTTCAAACAAAAATTAAAGATAAACGTTCGGCTGAATTGGTGCATGCCAATGAAAAACTTGCCAAACAAAATATTTTTGTTGCTAAACAAGCCATTACAAATAAAGCACTTGAAGCTTCAAATATTGATATAAAATTAGACTCTCAATATTCATTAAGCCTTATTGAAGCGAGCCTCGACCCTTTGGTTACCATTAGTTCTGAAGGCAAAATTACCGACATGAATGAGGCCCTCACAAAAATAACAGGACTTTCAAGAGATGAACTTACCGATACTGACTTTTTGGATTATTTTACAGAACCACAAAAAGCCCGCAGCGTTTATCAGGAAGTATTTGCAAACGGGTCTGTAAACAATTCTCCCTTGACACTTCGCCATAAAAATGGTAAGCTCATCGATGTTTTGTTTAACGGCTCCGTTTATAAAAACCACGAAGGAAATGTAGAAGGCGTTGTAATTGTTGCCAGAGATGTTACCGAACAAAAACGAATTGCTAATGAATTATCGGAAGCAATTGTATTTGCCGAAATAGCAACCGGAATTGCAGAAGAAGCAAAAATAAAAGCCGAAAATGCTACGCTAATTGCCGAAAATGCCGTAAAAGCAAAACAACAATTTTTGTCGAATATGAGCCACGAAATTCGCACCCCAATGAATGCCATTATTGGCTTTACAAAAGTGTTGTTGAAAACAGATTTATCGGCAAAACAAAAGGAATATTTAACCGCTATAAAAATGAGTGGTGACGCCTTAATTGTACTCATAAACGACATACTCGATTTAGCAAAAGTAGATGCCGGCAAAATGCAATTTGAACAAATACCCTTTAAACTATCGCAATCAATTGCGGCAATGCTGCATGTATTTGAAACTAAAATTTGGGAAAAGAATTTAAAGTTAATTAAAGAATACGACCCTAAAATTTCGGAAGTATTAATTGGTGACCCGGTGCGTTTGCATCAAATAATTTTAAATTTGGTAAGTAATGCCATTAAGTTTACTTCAAAAGGAAAAATAACAGTGAGTGTTAAATTAATTAATGAAACTGATGAAAATGAGCAAATTGAATTTGCAATAACCGATACCGGAATTGGCATTCCTCAATCTAAAATAAAAACCGTTTTCGAAAACTTTCAACAAGCATCAAGTAGCACTGCAAGATTATACGGTGGTACCGGATTAGGCCTTGCTATTGTTAAACAATTAGTAGCGGCACAAGGTGGTCAAGTTTTTGTAAAAAGTGAATTCGGAGTAGGCTCAACATTTAGTTTTATTTTAAGTTTTAAAAAAACAACCGAAAAAGCAGTATTAGAAACTGAATTAATTGAATTAGATAGCAATAATAAAAATATACGAATTTTAGTTGCCGAAGATATTCCGCTAAACCAATTGCTCATGAAAACCTTGTTAGATGACTTTGGGTTTGAAAATGATATTGCCGGTAATGGAAAAATTGCGATAGAAAAATTACAAGAAAAAACCTACGACCTCATTTTAATGGATTTGCAAATGCCCGAAATGAACGGTTTTGAAGCTACCGATTATATTCGCAACCAAATGAAAATCAACATTCCAATTATCGCATTAACCGCCGATGTTACCACCGTTGATTTGGCAAAATGTAAATCAGTTGGCATGGATGATTATATTTCAAAACCGGTTGATGACCGACTTTTATACAGCAAAATGATTTCATTTTTTAAAAAATCAGCTGCTTTAACAGAATTGCTTCCTCCTAAAAATGACAATAATGAAAAGTTAAAATGTACCGATCTTGATTATTTAAACCAACGAACAAAATCTAATCCTGCCTTAATGATGCAAATGATTTCACTCTATTTGGAGCAAACACCTCCATTAATAAGCACCATGAAACAGAGCTCAAGAGCTAAAGATTGGAAAACCCTCTATGCTGCAGTCCATAAAATAATTCCTTCGTTTTCAATTATGGGTATAAGCTCAGATTTTGAAAATATTGCTAAAAAAGTTCAGGAATATGCTAGCACACAACAACTAACAGATAACATACCTACACTTATTAATCAACTTGAAGATGTTTGCATGCAAGCTTGCCAAGAATTAGAAGTAGAATTTAACATCATTAAAAATACTCAAAATGACTAAAGATACAAATGCTAGTTTAACAGTAGGTAAGATAAAACTATTTCTAGTTGATGACGACGCCGTTTATTTAAAATTATTAGAAATAGAATTTTTACAACATGCCGATTTTGAGATTGAAACTTATGCAACTGGCGAGCAATGTATTGAAAATTTGTCACACAAACCGGATGTTATTATTTTAGATTATTACCTTGATGGTGTTAATCAAACCGCTATGAATGGCATTAAAACCCTAGACAAAATAAGGGCCTTTAATTCAAAGATTCCTGTGGTGATGTTATCTTGTCAAGATAAAATTGATATTGCCATTAGCTGTATGCACCACGGCGCTTTTGATTATGTAGTAAAAAGCGAAACTGCATTTATCAGATTACAAAAAATTATCACCCGCATTTTTAGCTACAAAAAAATAGCAAAACAATTGAGCTGGTATATGGAACGAATGTAATTTAGGTTCACCCTTACTTTAAAACCATCTAACTTTTAATTAACACACAACATTTCATTTTAAACAACATCAACTAAATTCTAAGGAATACTTGTTTATGATTGCTTTTACCATATAACTCCTGGCTTATAAATGTGTGAATAATATAACTTATTTCTACAATTATATAACACCTACCTACCGATAAGTCAGCACCTTTACATCGTTATTTTCTTATTAAAAAATCGAGCATTTACAAACAAAAAAACTACAAAGGCCAAGACCAATCTCAAAAAAATGATTTGCAAAATATTTTCTAAACAAAAAGATTAATAGTAATCATCAAAAAATAAAACGTATGAAAACCAAAACTTTAGGACTTGCAGTCATCGTAATTGGACTACTTATGATGCTCTATACCGGCTTTAATTTAATAACTTCTAAAAAAGTATTCGAAATGGGCGGAATGGAAATGAGTATGAATACAAACCATCCCATACAATGGTCACCAATTGTGGGCATTATATTATTAGCCATTGGCATTGTGCTTGTTGCCTTAGATAGAAAAAAACAATAAGACTAAAATTCAAAAACAAACAATTAAATACCGCTAAATGACCAAACATTTTAAAGGGGGAGTTTCTGAAAATCCAAAAAAGAGTAAGACTAAAATTAAAATCTAGAAAAAATGAAATTATTAAAAAGTTTATTATTTATGAGCCTTATTGCAGTGCTAACATCTTGTGCTACAACTACCAAATTTCCATTGTCCAATACAGTTCCAGCGGCAGAAATCACGGCTAAAGTAAATCAAGACAAGAACAAGAATTATGTTATTCAAGTCGTTGCTAAAAACTTAGCGAGTGCCGAAAGATTAAATCCACCAAAAAATAATTATAGTGTTTGGATTGTTACCGAAAATGGCACCATAAAAAATATTGGGCAATTAACAAATCTTAATGCAAAAACGGCTACTTTAAAAACGCTAACCCCTTTTAATGTTAAAGAAATTTTTATTACCGCCGAAGATCAGGGTAATTTAACCAATCCAAATGGTGTTGAAATATCAAGAACAAACTTTAGCAACTAGAACCTAATCTATTAAAACCATAAAACTACTGCGCCTTTTTGGAGCAGTAGTTTTTTAGTGTTTAATAATCTCTTAACTTAATGAATCTTAGAAGTTAAATGTTTTAAAATTTAAACTTTAACAAGGTTGAATCAATTGCCAGACCTCATTTATTTAATTGATAATGTGTGAATAATGCAACTTATTTATATAGTTGTGTAAGTGACTCTCTAAATAATGAAACTAGCTTTGCCTATAATTAATTACCAAAATAAAATGAAAAATTTAACAGAATTAAAAAGTAACTGGAGTGAAACTAAAGCCAAACTAAAAATAAAATTTGCCTTACTTACCGATAACGATTTATTGTTTGTTGAAGGTAAAAAAGAGGAACTGATTAGCCGTCTTCAAGCAAAACTAGGCAAAACAAAAAAAGAGATACAGCAAATTATTGCTGATTTATAAAAATCATGACTTAATCTTCAATACCAAAATGATGAAAAAATTAATTTTTACTCTCGCTGCCTCTTCAATTTTAATAGCCTTTGTTTTTACAAGTTGTAATAACACTGCTAAAAATGCCGAAGATTCAAAAAACGCCCTTTTAAAAGCTGCTGATGATCTCAACAATGCTAAGCAAGCTTATCTTTTAGATGTAGAAAATTACCGAAATGAAATTCTTGCTAAAATTGAAAAAAACAAACTATTTATTAAAGATTTTAAAATCAAGATGAAAAATGAGAATGACGATGTAAAAGCCATTTATGAAAAACAAATTGACTTACTTGAAGAACGCAATAATGCGATGAAGTTAAAATTGGATGCCTATCAAATAAATGAAAAAGACGATTGGAGAAAATTTAAAACAGAATTTAATCACGATATGGATGAACTTGGAAAAGCATTTAGCGATTTAACAATAAAAAACGTAAACTAAATTAAAAACATAAATCATGGGAAATCTACTTTATACAATTGCCGTAATTTTAATCATTCTATGGGCTATTGGCTTTTTGGGATATAATATCGGCGGAATTATTCACATTTTATTGGTAATAGCCGTTATTGCCGTTATTTTAAGAATTATTCAAGGAAAAAAAGTGCTTTAATAATTATCCCCCAAAATTTGCATTTTTCAAAATACCGAGCTTATAATACTCGGTATTTTTTTTTATCCCTTTTAAGATCTTGATTATTAAAATTAATAATCTTTAAATCAATACAAAATACACATTTATAAGCTTCTAAAATTGAATGTGTGAATTATACAAATCTTCTTATAAATTGTGTAATACATTCCAGATGATATAATGCCACCTTTGTTTTGTGAAAAAATAGTCACAAAAAAAAATTATGAACTTAAATTTAAATATTATGAACGCTAAAAAATTTCTAACGGCTCTTGCTTTTGCATCTGTTGTCTTAATTTCGGGGTGCGCAAAAGATGATTTCGTTGAAATCAATGGCGTTTGCCCGGTTGTAGTAACAACAATACCAACAAATCTCGCTACTGGTGTACCGCTTAACCAGATTATTTCAGCAACATTTAATGATAAGATGAATCCTTCTACCATTACCTCTTCATCATTTTTTATTAAACAAGGCGCTACATTAATTAATGGGGTTGTAAGCTATGTCGATACAACGGCTACTTTCACCCCTTCAGCAAATCTAAGCCCTAACACAGTTTATACTGGTACAGTTACCACTATGGCTAAAAATTTAAAAGGACTTTATATGCAAGAAGATTATGTATGGACTTTTACAACCATTCCACAATTATTATTATTTTCAAATCCTATTGAGGGTGGTAACACCAGTGGCGCAGGAACTTTTGTCAATGGCGCTACTGTTACAGCAATTGCCACACCAAATTCCGGTTATACATTTTTTAGCTGGTCCGAAAATGGCATTATTATTCCAGGAGCCGAAGCTAATTACTCCTTTATAATGAATGGAAACAGATCGTTAATAGCTAACTTTTCAGCGGTAATTCCTCAGTTTACAGTAGGTCTTACGGTTAATCCATTTAATGGTGGAACAACAAATGGTGCTGGCGCTTATAATTCAGGGGCTTCGGTTACCGTTTCAGCATTTCCTTCTATCGGCTTTACATTTACAAACTGGAAAGAAGACGCTAACATTGTGTCTTCAAATATGGACTACACTTTTACTATAAATGGAGATAGAAACTTGGAAGCTAATTTTACAGCTGTTATTCCACAGTTTATAGTAGGCCTTACTGCTAACCCACTTAATGGTGGAACAACAAATGGTGCTGGCACATTTAATTCAGGGGCTTCGGTTACCGTTTCAGCTACTCCGGCAAGTGGCTTTACATTTACTAACTGGAAAGAAGGTGCTAACATTGTGTCTTCAAATATGAACTACACTTTTACCTTAGATGGAAACAGAGATTTAGTTGCTAATTTTACAGCCATAGCAAGTGGATTTACCTTAAACGTTACCGCAGTTCATGGTAGTGTAACTAAAAATCCTAATCAATTAACCTATAATAATGGTGATGATGTTATACTTACCGCTTCACCAGATGCAGGTTATGAATTTAGTAGTTGGAGTGGTGATGCTTCGGGAACCTCTAATCCCTTAACAATAACTATGAATGCCGATAAAAATGTAACCGCAAACTTCACCTTAATCCCTGTTGTATCGTGTACGCCAGCAGTCGATTTAGGCTTAGCTAATGGCTATGCAATTTTAGCAGAATCTGGAATTTCAACAACTGGTGTAACCTCAATTACAGGCAATATGGGAATAAGCCCACAAGCCGCATCTTTTATAACCGGATTTGGATTAATTCTGCCTGCTAATGGCACATCTTCTACCTCTAGTTTGGTAACTGGTAGTGTGTTTGCAGCTGATTATGCCGAACCAACACCAACACTTTTAACCACAACTGTAGATAATATGCACACCGCATTTACAACCGCAAATGGTTTAGCTTCAACAGTTACTGAGTTTATGGCTGGTAATCTTAACGGACAAACTTTGGTTCCGGGTGTTTATAAATGGAGTAACGGAATTTCAGTTACAAACGGCATTACATTAGATGGTGGTGCAGATGATTGTGCTTCTTGGGTATTCCAAATTGCAGGCGACCTTACCATAGCCGATGGCGCTATTATCACCTTGCAAAATGGTGCACATGCTAAAAACATTTTTTGGGTAGTAGCTGGCTCAGGCGCAATGCTTGGAACAACCGTTCAATTTGAAGGAAATATCTTATCTAAGACTTTAATTTCCTTAAACACAGGTGCTAAAGTTAATGGCAGGTTATTAGCGCAAACTGCAGTTACATTAGATGCAAGTACCGTTGTTAAACCCCAATAAAAAATAATAATATCCCCCTGCGGGGGGATATTCTTTATCCAATAAAAAACCTATAAATAAAAACAAAATGAAAAAATTAATTGACTTTAAAAAGCGTTCACATAGATTGTGTTCTCTAAATATGGGACTAAAAAGTCTTATGATAAGTACTTTGTTGATGCTAGGCATGACTTCAATGTTAAGCGCTCAAGAAAATCAAGTTGCTAAAGAATCTCAAGAAGTTACCTATTCAAAACCTTCTTGGTATTTTGGAGTTGCTGTTGGAAATAATTTTAATTATTACCGCGGTTCAACACAAATGTTAAATGCAGATTTCACTTCTTCTAAAGCGTTTCATAACGGTTTTGGAACAGGTTTATATCTTGCACCGGTTATTGAATACCAAAAAGAAGATGCGCGATTTGGTTTTATGTTTCAAGCAGGCTACGACAGCCGTAAAGGTGATTTTAATCAAATAATAAACCCTTGTAATTGTCCTGCCGACTTAAGTACAAAACTAAATTATATTACCCTTGAACCTAGTTTGCGTTTTACACCATTCAAATCTGTTTTTTACTTATATGGTGGTCCTCGTTTGGCTTATATCAACAATAAATCGTTTACTTATAAACAAGGAATTAATCCTAATTTTCCAAATCAAGTAGCTCCAGCCGACATTAAAGGCAATTTTAGCGCTGTTGAAAATACAATTTTATCGATGCAAATTGGTGCTGGTTTTGACATTCCTTTGTCTTCAAATCATCACAAAACACAATTTGTGCTATCCCCTTTTGTAGCCTTTCATCCTTATTTTGGACAAAATCCTCGTAAGATAGAAACTTGGAATTTAACCACTCTTAGAGCTGGCATTGTTTTAAAATTTGGTCGTGGTCATAAAAATGAAACACCCGTTGAAAAGATAGAACCAATTATTTATCCCAAAGTTGCTTTTAGCGTTAATGCGCCCGAAAACTTTAGCGAAGTAAAAAGAGTAATTGAAACATTCCCCTTGCGCAACTACATCTATTTTGACAATTATGAAACTAGCATTCCTGCCCGATATGTGTTGTTACAAAAAAATCAAGTAAAAGATTTTAAAGAAGACCAAGTAGAATTATTTACACCTGTTGATTTTTCAGGACGTTCAAAACGCGAAATGACCGTTTATTACAATGTACTTAATGTGTTAGGTATTAGAATGCAAGCCAGTCAAAAAACCAAAATTACCTTGGTTGGCTCTTCGGTAGCAGGTGAACAAGATGCTAAATTAATGGCTAATACCGTTAAAGATTATTTGGTAACTACTTTTAAAATTGATGCCGCTAGAATTGCTGTTGAAGGTAGAGCTGACGCTAAAATTCCATCAGAAAATTTAGATCGAATTCACGAATTAGGAATTCTTGGCGAAGGTAGCCGAAGAGTGGTAATTGAAAGTAATTCTCCAGAGTTGCTAATGGAATTTAGAAGTGATCCAAATGCACCTTTAAAACCAATAAAAATTACAATCGAACCCGAAGCCCCAGTTGAAAGTTATGTTACTTTTCGTGCTGATAAATCAGAAAAAGCCTTTAAATCATGGAAACTAGAGTTAACGGATGAGGATGGATTTATCCAAAATTTTGGACCCTATACCCAAGAAGAAGTAAAAATTCCGGGAGAAGCCATTTTAGGAACTAAACCACAAGGTAATTATAATGTAGCTATGATTGGAACCACAAAAAGTGATTCAATTGTTAGAGAAGAAACTTTAGTTCACATGGTTCTTTGGCAAAAATCAAAAATTAGAGAATCACTAAAATTCAGTGTTATTTATGAATATGATGATGCTCAAGCTGTTAAAATCTATGAAAAATACCTTTCTGAAGTAGTTGCTCCAAAAATTAAAAGTGGCGATAAAGTGATTATTCACGGTCATACCGATGTTATTGGCGAAGAAACATACAATTTAAAGTTATCAATTGATAGAGCCAACGATGTTAAAAACATACTCGAAATTAGTCTTTTAAAAGCCGGTACCAAAAACGTTGAATTTGAATTAAACGGCTATGGTGAGGATGTTGATTTAGCGCCATTTGGAAATAAATTCCCAGAAGAACGCGCCTATAACCGCACGGTTACTATTGAAATCATCCCAAAAAACTAAGCTCACCAATTTGTTTAAAAAACATCTTAAATTCACAAAAAGACAGGAATTTAATAATCCTGTCTTTTTTTTTAGGTGTGAATTATACAAGTTTTTATAAAAACTGTGTAACACATCACAAACCATTCAATTGTAATTTTACATCATAATTAAATCATAATTTAAAACAAAAACAAAATGAAAAAAACAACACTTTACTTAATGATGCTTATGTTATCATTTGGTGCATTCTCAAACACAGTTATGGCTTCTGAAAAAAATCCAACACCCACCACAACTCCTAAAGAAATGCCTGCAGAAGTTAGGGTTATGCTCAATCGTTTAGATGAAATTAAAGCTATGGATAAATCATCGCTTAAACATGCCGAACGAAAAGCACTTCGCAAAGAAGTTCGCGCTATCAAAACCGAAGTTCGCGCTAATGGCAACGGACTTTATTTATCGGCTGGAGCTATAATTATCGTTTTACTTTTACTATTAATACTTTAATAATTATTCAATTTTATAAAGTGTGTTAATTTGAAAATATCGAGGTCTAAAACCTCGATATTTTTTTTATTAATTCAAATCTTTGACCACTTATTTCAAATTAGTGTGAATGATACAATTAATTAAAAAAGTTGTGTAACCCAATCAAGAACTGCTAAACTTACCTTTGTGCCCTAACAATTTAAAACTATATTTATATGAAATTTAAAAACCCTTTTTCAACATTTGCCTTTGCCATGCTTGTTTTAATTTCAAGCTGTTCAAAAGATAATAATCCAACTGTTAACGCTTCAAATCAAACTGCTATAAATCTGCGCGCTTCGGGTAATTATGTTATTTTAGCTAAAACTGCTATCAATAACACCCCGACTTCAACAATTACTGGAAATTTAGGTTTAAGTCCTGCTGCCGAATCATTTATTACCGGTTTATCTTTAACAGATGCCACCGGTTTTGCAACTTCGGCACAAATTACCGGACACGTATTTGCTGCCGATATGGTTAGCCCTACTTCTAGCAATTTAACTACTGCCGTTGAAAATATGATTACGGCTTATAATGATGCCGCAGGTCGTCAAAATCCAGATTTTCTTGAATTAGCAACTGGCAATATAGGCGGCAAAACACTTACCCCAGGTTTGTATAAATGGACGAGCACCGTTACCATACCTACTTCTGTTACCCTTAATGGAGGCGCAAATGATGTGTGGATTTTTCAAATTTCACAAAATTTAAGTATGAGTGCCGCTACCAATATAATATTAGTTGGAGGGGCACAAGCTAAAAATATTTTTTGGCAAGTAGCCGGGCATGCAAACCTTGGTGTAGGCGCTCATTTTGAGGGAATTATTTTATCAATGACCGGTATTACCTTTCAAACAGGCGCTTCAATTAACGGACGGGCTTTGGCACAAACTGCCGTTATTCTTGATGCCAATACAATTGTTGATCCTCAATAAACACTGTCTTTTTAAAACCCTAAAGGCGGTGGCTCATTTATTAGAGCTACCGCCTTTTTTGTTTTTTAATCATTAATTTGCTAAGGTTAGTAGTTTGAGCCTATCAGCACCCCTTTTAAACCATTAAAAGAATTTCAATTCTAATAAGGACCGTAGCCATTTTATATTAAAAACCCACCTGCTGCTTGAAGAGCAAAAAATTACATTTTACTATTCAATATTGAAAATAAAGCCTAACCGAATACCAGCCGCTAACTAGTTTTGCTAAGCATTTGCTCAAAAACGGTAGCGATTTAAGATGCTATTCCCTACTTTATAAATAGGCTACAATTTTTTTTATTGCTCTTATTCTAATTTCAGAAAGGATTGTGTTCAGCCCTTCCCTAATTGTGAGAGGTTTACGTTTTGACGGAGCTCGTTGCTATAGGTACTTTGACATCTGATAACTTCTCTGCTCTAACACCTCGTGGTTAAAGAGACCTCCCCAGAAAAAGAACATCTTCTTTCAATCTATTTCTGCCAGATCTACTATTTTAATGTTCACTTAGAGCATTTAGAACTTCACAAAGGTGTGCCTGCTCATCCAACTTAATAGCCTCTTATCTAATTTCTGTTTCCCAAAATAAATTTGGGGCGAGCAGTCATTACCGATTTTTGTAGTTTCGCTTTCTTCAGACCTAACCTCATGATTGCAAGCATGCGGCTTACTATAATGGTTAAAGGTGTTATCCATGCCCAATAGAGGCTTGCACCCTATAGAAAATTACCACTTCTCTCCTTTACTTACTTCAGTTTTTATTTGCACTATTGCAATTAATTCAGTAGCTTCGGTGTGTCAAAGCACGTTTGCAAGGCGCACATGCGCGGTATAGTTAATTTCGGTGCAGTGCGTATTCGAGTGGCTCAGCACCTATCAAAAGTAGTTGTAACTTGACAGAAAAGTGCTTCGAAATTGGCAACTAACCATACCGCTAACCGTTAGGGTTCATGGTATTAAACTATTAAAATAACTGACTTGATTTAAATTAAACTATTGAAATTTTAAAATTATGAAAAAAACATTTATTAAAATAATTTTGATGCTTTTGTTATCAAGCACCATTCCATCTTATGGACAGACTGATAGTTTGACAAAGAGCAATGACTCTATAAATGTTGGTGTTTTGCAAAAACTAGCAGAAGTTGAAAAGCAAAGTATTCTTGATTCTATTAAAAAAACAGAACTAGAAGGTCAATTATTGAGGCTTAAAACCACTGACAATCTTCAAAAAGAAGATTTGTTAAAACAGTTAGATATCATTAGAGAAAACGAGAAAAATAGAATTGAAAGTAAAAAAAACAGTATTGACTCTTTACGAAATACAGCCAAAGGTTATCCCGTGTATGGAGTAATGAAAGATACGCTGTTTTTAATATACGCAAGAATTGGTGCTTCCACACCAAGTGAAAGAGCAATAAATATAAGCAATAAAATAAAGCGGCTTTATGAAGATGATTTTTTAAATTCCGATTCAATTCTTGTTTTAAAATCGGAAAATACTTTTGACATTATTTATGGTGAAGTAATTGTAATGAGTCTATCGGAAAACGATGCAATATGGTATGGAAAAAGTATGAATGAACTAGCGGTTTCATTTAAAGAGAAAATAAAAAACGCTATAATTGAAGGAAAAGAAGAGAATAGCTGGCTAAAACTTATAACACGGATAGGTCTGGTGTTGCTTGTTATTGTTGCTGTATGGTTGATTTTTAGGTTAATGGGTAAAGGGTATTCAAAACTCTTGCTTTTCATAAATTCACAAAAAGACAAACGGTTAAAGAATTTATCTTACAAAGACTACACTTTTCTGACTGCCGAGCAGATGATGAAGGTTATTCTCTTTTTGGTTAATATATTCCGATGGTTTGCGGTAGTGCTTCTTCTTTATATTGCTTTGCCCATTATTTTTAGTATTTTCCCTTTTTCACGCCATTGGGCCGATGCTTTATTACAACTCATTTGGTCACCATTTAAAGGCATATTTATTGCTGTTTGGGAGTACTTACCTAACTTGTTTAGTATTCTTATAATTTACTTTGTAATGAAATATGCAATTCGTTTTGTAAAATACATATTTAGCGAAATAGAAGCAGAAAGACTTAAAATTACAGGCTTTTACCCCGATTGGGCAACGCCGACATTTAGCATAGTCAAATTTTTGCTGTATGCGTTTATGTTTGTTTTGATTTTTCCATATTTACCCGGTTCCGATTCCGATATTTTCAAGGGAGTTTCTGTATTTATTGGTATTTTATTTTCTTTGGGGTCTTCAACAGCTATTGCTAATATGGTTGCTGGTTTGGTTATTACTTATATGCGTCCATTTAAAATTGGCGATAGAATTAAGATAGGTGATGTTACAGGCGATGTGCTTGAGAAAACCCTTCTTGTAACAAGGATAATGACAATTAAAAATGAGGTGATTACTATACCTAATTCATCAGTTCTAAACGGCAACACTACCAATTACAGCATCGAAGCAAAAGAGAAAGGGCTAATCATCTATTCAACCGTTACAATAGGTTATGATGTTCCTTGGCAAAAAATGCACCAAGCCTTAATTGATGCTGCCTTAAAAACAGACATGATTCTTGCCGAACCCAAACCATTTGTTTTGCAAACCAGCCTTGAAGATTTTTATGTTTCCTACCAGATTAACGCATATACACATGAGGCAAGTAAGCAGGCTTTAGTATATTCAAACCTTCATCAAAATATTCAAGACGTTTGTAACGAAAGAGGTATTGAAATTCTTTCGCCACATTACAGGGCAGCAAGGGATGGCAATATGGTTACCATTCCAGCTGATTATTTGCCTAAAGATTATGAAGCCCCTTCATTTAAAGTTAATATTCAAAAAGAAGAAAAATAATGGAAGATCAAATCAAACAAATCCTATTTAACCCAACTGTTGGTAAAATATCAACTGTATTTATTGGCATCGCAATCATTTGGCTTTTGATGAAAGCTATTCAAAAGAATCTCTTTTCAAAATTAAAAGATAATGATAACCGTTACAGAGCAAAAAAAATTGGAAGTTTTATAGGTTACGTTTTAACCATTATTTTAATAACGATCGTCTATAGTGATAAGCTTGGTGGATTAACCGTAGCGTTCGGCGTGGCAGGAGCCGGTATTGCGTTTGCATTACAAGAAGTCATTGCTTCATTTGCAGGATGGTTAGCTATTATGTTTGGGGAATTTTATAAAACAGGCGACAGGGTGCAATTAGGCGGCATTAAAGGCGATGTGATGGATATTGGCGTTTTGCGAACTACAATCATGGAAACAGGACAATGGGTTGATGGTGATTTATATAATGGCAGAATTGTACTTGTTGCCAATAGCTTTGTTTTTAAAGAACCTGTTTTTAACTATTCGGGCGATTTCCCTTTTCTTTGGGATGAAATAAAAATACCCATACAATACGGTAGTAATTACGATAAAGCTAAAGCTATTTTACTTGAAATTGGTGAGGACATTACAGGAGTTTTAACCCAACATTCAAAAGAAAAATGGAATGAATTACAAAATAAATATCGGCTTGAAAATGCCCAAACCGAACCAATGGTTTCGTTGGTTGCAAATGACAACTGGGTAGAATTTACACTTCGATATGTTGTAGATTTTAAGCAGAGAAGGTCAACAAAAAACGAATTATTTACCCGTATATTAAAAGCAATTGAGGCAACTAATGGTGAAATTAAATTTGCTTCAGCAACTTTTCAACTGGTAGAAGTGCCCAAAATAAAAGTAGAAATTGAACCCTGACCTGAGGTGTAACAAATTTTAAGAAGACACAACACGCAAAAGCAAAAAACAATTTTCAGTCATAATAAAAATATTAATAGATAGGTGAATAAAGCACAAAAAGCTGATAATGAATATAAAAATTGCTTAATTGAACTAAAAAGAATGCTTAATGGAGTTAAATTGGTATTTTAGCGTCTTAAATTTTTTAGAAATTTAATGACGACAAAAACAGAAACGAAACAGTTTCAATATGAAATACAAACCTATCAATGTTAAGACCAAAACCTGCAAAAGAGTATGTTTTACCAACACACAAATTAAAAGACATTTAGCAAAAATTAAACAATAAAAGCAAATTTAGTAAATTAGTAACTGCTTAATATGGTGCGTAATATAAAATTAACCGTTTTATAAAACAAACTCAATTTTAACAATTTAAAAAAGTAACCGAGCTTTTTGAATAAGCAAGTGAGCTTTTTGAATAAGCAAGTGAGCTTTTTAAAAAAGTAACCGAGCTTTTTGAAGAAAAATACCCTTAAAATTGTCTTAAAAATTAACATTTTCAACAATAAGTGTAAAAAAATAACCCGTAACTTCGTCGCGGGTTATTCTTATAAAAATAAATAATAAGAACTAGACTTCCTTTTGGTAGGTAGCTCGACTCAAAAAATCTTTGAAAACTTTACCTGCTCTAAAATTCAAGTTAGTTTTCTCAATCATTGAAGTGCTATATTCCCCTAGCGTTGCAGCACCCTTGCCAGATGCTGTTAATCTAAAAGAACCAAAGTCCCCCAAATTTACTATTTTTCCATCTAGCAAATAGTCAGGGATGTCTTGTAATAGCGCTTCAATTACGGCTACTACATCGGGCGTGCCTAATGAAGTTTCTTTCGAAACTTGTTTAGCTAATTGCCTAATATCTACTGTTCCAGATGACTTTACGATGCCGTAAAATTTACGGGGCTCGCTAGGGGCACTAGGATTAACCTTTTCATTAATTGATATTTTTATCATAATTAATGGTTTTAAAAATTATTAAATTCATTTTTTTTTGAAGAAATTTAGTTTTCTTCCCGGCTTTGTCAATCCATTTGCCTTGCAACAATTGACGCGTGTTTATTTTCTTTTTTTTCATTTCTTAATTCATTTATTACATTGTACTATTATTATAACAGTATAAAATCTGTTCTGTCATAAATTAATTTCAACAAAATGCAAACTATTTAAAAATAATTATTAATTCGAGCTGGTATCAAGTATTAAATTGAAAGCCATTCAAAATTTAATTTTGAGTATAACAGTTTGTATTTAAAGTATTTAATTTTGTTTTATAACAGGCATTGTGGCAATTTTTATTCTAAAAACCCTGCTACTTGACGAGCAAAAAAAAATTATTTAATTATTCAATAATGAAACTAAAAGCCTAACCGAATACCAGTTCTTACCCAGTTTTGCCACCCATTTGCTCGAAAATGAAGCCAATTTTAAAATCTCTACAAAGTTTGTTAGCTAACAAAAGCATCAAGGCCACAACCGTTTAAGCGCACCTAACCACCAAAGGTTTCAACCAAATAAAAAGACCGTTAAATAAATTAGATTTTGATTAAATCTTTTTACATTTACAATATTGATTTTCCAATCTTTAGTAAGACTAAAACACGAATTAAAAACTAACAAAAAATAAATGCAACCTATAAAAACCAAAAAAATAACTAAGAAATTGAAAAAAATAATTTGTTCAACTTCCATTATACTCCTGACTTTTTTCTTGAAAACATCCGTGAGTGCACAGACAATTCTTGATTTTGAAACCGGTGCGGTTTTTTCTGGTTATAATAATGTTCGCATTCCGGGCAATCTAGGCACCTATTTTTCTTTTAAAGATGATTTAAAAGCTAAAACAAAGCTATTTTATCGATTGAGAGCGAGTTACGTTATAAAAACACGTCACACACTTTCCCTGTTATATGCTCCTCTCGAAACTAAATCGCAAGGCAGTGTCGCAAATGATATTTTATTTGAAGGTGTTTTATTTAATGCCAATACTCAACTTGTTGGTACATATAAATTTAATTCGTATAGGTTGACTTACCGATACGATATAGTAAATAAATCGAATATTGTTTTTGGGGTAGGATTAACTGCAAAAATCAGAGATGCAAAAATTGCACTTTCTTCGCCTGGACTAACATCTGAAAAAACTAATGTTGGATTTATTCCAATTATTAATTTCAGGCTTTTGTTGAAAGTTGATGATAAGTTTGGACTTCTTCTAGATGGTGATGCACTTGCCGCCCCACAGGGAAGAGCTGAAGATGTTTTGATTGCTGCTACCTATAAATGCTCTGATAATTTTGGTATTCGCGCAGGATACCGCATTCTCGAAGGAGGTGCAGATAATGACAACGTTTACAATTTTGCACTATTCAACTATGCTTCGGTTGGATTAACTTATACTTTTAAAAACAAGAATGCGTCAAATTAAAAATAGTTACCTATGAGTAAATTACAAATTATTAAACTAATCATATCCATTGCATTACCTTTAGCGCTTGGCGCTTTAGCAGGACTATTTACAGCTCAATCAATACCTGAATGGTTTGCAACCTTAAACAAACCATCATTCAATCCCCCAAACTGGATATTTGGACCTGTTTGGACTACGCTATACATTATCATGGGTATTTCATTTTTTTTGATTTGGAATCAGGAAATGAGCAAAGAGCGAAATTTGGCAATTTTAGTCTTTATGCTTCAATTGGTCTTTAATTTTGGTTGGAGTTTTATCTTTTTCTATTTCAACATGATAGGCTTTGCATTGATTGAAATTATTTTATTATGGATTAGCATTGCATTTACACTTGTTTTGTTTTACAAAATCAAGCCAATAGCTTCATATATTAATATACCCTATTTATTATGGGTAACTTTTGCAACCGTACTTAATGGAAGTTTTTACTTTTTAAACAGAGGCTGATTTCAAATGCGGAACTATTTTAATAAAACAATCCTTTTCTTGACTTATAAATGAAAGAAGGAACTATTAGACTAGCCTTTAACAAATTAAGGTTAGGTTGCGTCTGTAGCACAAACAATAAATTGAAAATCATCGAACACCTATAAAATAAAAGCGAAAACAAATTGAAATTAATGATGTTTTTGATTCTCGACAAAATGAAAATGGGATTGATTTGCGTTATATTCAGGAATTTTTGGGCCATGCAAAACCTGAAACGACAATGATATACACGCACGTTAGCAAAAAAAGATTTAATGAAAATTGAAAGTCCGTTGGAGACCTGGCGTTAAAAAGCTTGACTGATACGGATAAAAATAACAAAAACATACGGTTATCCGGGAATTATTAATTAAAAACAGTTACCTTTGAAAGGATATAACCAGTTAGGCACATTCTCGAAAAAATTGTAAATATGACAAAACTGATAATTAAAAGAAATTCTGAATGGAACAATGGAGCCAGGCAATTTGGAATTTATCTAAATGATAAAAAATTAGGGACAATAGCTAACGGAGAAACTAAAGAGTTTCAAATAGATTCTGGAAATCATAAAATTAACGGAAAAATTGATTGGTGCAAAAGCCCTGTAATTGATTTTGAGATAGCCGAAAATGAATCTAAGACAATAGAAATATCAGGATATAAGTATGGAAACATTCTTCTACAATTGGTTACCGTATTTCTATTAATTGCATTTTTATCTAAATATTCACTTCCAATTGTTTCAAAAATTTTCATTTCATTTATCGCTATTGGATTTTTATTTCATCTTTATTATTTAACATTTGGGAAAAATAGATATCTAAGAATAACAGAACAGAAATGATAAAAAACGTGCTACAACACCCCATAAAATTTATGCTTAAATTGTGCTAGTACAAACCGACAAACATTCAATAAAAATAGGTCTATGGCGGAAAAATATTTGGTTTTTACGTCGCACAAATCTTATAAAAACTCGTTGGCCACAAGCGGATTTCAGCCCTGCCAGTTACAACTGTTCGATTAATTATAAATTTTAAAAATAAATAAAAATGAAGACATTTTTTAAGTGTAGTAAATTTGGATTAATCCTATTTGTATTTCTCTTACATTCCTGTTCAAAAGAGGAAAGTATTGATAATACAATAGAGGGTAATTGGATTGTAATCTCATTTGAGGATTATCAAGATTCGACTTCTATTACAAAAACCGAGCAAAATACTTGGAGTGATTATAATAATGGAGACATTACAGTTAACTTTTCATTTTCGAACAACTTAAATGGAAATCTTTCTGGAAAAAATATTACAAATACCTTTTACGGAGATTTCAGAATAAGTTCCGATAATAAGTTAGTTATCGAAAACACTATTTGGACATTTATTAACGAGCCAGAATGGGGCAGATTGTTTCACTCAATAATATTAGCGGAATCATTTGAAATAAATACCGACCAACTAATAATTTATTACAATAACAAAGAAAACGGCATTGTCTTAGAAAGGTCACAAAATTAACTAAAATAGAAAATTCCGACTTAAAAAGCCAACTGCCAACACCTTATAAAATTTATGCTTACATTTGAACTAGAACAACCAATAAACATTCAATAATAATTTTGCTTCGGCCGAAAAATCTCCGATGTTGAAGTCGCACAAATCTTATAAAAACTCGTTGTGTGTCATTAAGAAAAAAGTAAAATAAGTGAGTAAAAAGAATCTAATTGAAAAGAATGCAAGTGAAATTCGTGGAGGAATTTTGAATAGCGCACTTGAAGTTGAGAATGAATTGACTGAATCAATTGGTTATTTATACTCAAAAAGAAATGATGAATTTTCTCATTTTAAATTGGTTGAGGACATAATTTCGGATTTGACTTTTGATAAAAAAATCAGTATTTTAAAAAAGAGTATTGACTTTGATTTTGGCATTTTTAAAAAATATAAATCCATAATAAAGGATTTAAACGACATCAAAGAAATTAGAAATCAAATTGCGCATAGAAATATTTCATATCCTTGGATTTTTGACGAAGATGATATTGATGAAAACGATTATAACTTTCTAACAAAAAATTATGTTGATTGGAAAGAAAAATGTGATTTTCAAAAACATGGGAAAGAAAACTTTTCATTCTCGCTAGCGGATTTGGAAAGTTATCAGAAAAAGTGTGAATTAATAATAATTATTTTACGTGTCGGAGTCGGAGAATTAATCTCAACAAAAAAATAACACCAAACAACACCGGCTATAGTTAATTGCTTCTGACTTTCCTTGCAGAAAGTCCTTGCAAATTTGCTATCTTCGGTTTACGGCGTAAAATCCTCGCGGATTTTCACGCAACGAAACCATAGCCAAACACTTTGCCTATAATTATCAGAAAAACAAACTACAAAAGATTAGCAGTAGAGATGAATATAAATTCAACATCACAAGCATTAACATATTTGTATCAATTATCACTGAATCAAACCAGTTTTAGATTTAGAGGACAAGCAGATAAATCATGGCCAATAAAACCTTCAATCTACAGATATTCTGACTTTAAAAGGTATCAGACAACTTTTTATGAGAAACAAATTTTATCTGCAAAACCTCATAAAGCATCTCCTCCATTAACACAAACTGAATATGATTTGGAATGGCTTATGCTTTGTCAACATTATGGTATTCCCACTAGATTAGTAGATTGGTCAACAGAAATACTTTCTGCCCTATTTTTTGCTTGTCACGGTAATAAAGAATTGACAAAAGACGGTGCATTATACATATGTAAACAAAGTGATTATCAACTATACTCAAATTATGACGAAAGTCTTACTGAAAATCAGGAATTAGCATTTGTGAGTACTTATGTGCTAAATCCACGAATGCGAAATCAATCAGGTTGTTTTATGATGTGGGGACATTCTCCTAAAGATAATTCAACTGAAACATATGATCTTCAGGAATATCAAGAACAATTGGGCACATCTTTTTTCTTTGAAAAACTTATTATTCCATCAGAATCAAAGAAAAAAATATTAAAGGAATTAAAATTATACTATTCGATAGCTTACGATAGTATTTATTTAAAAAATGGATATTTAGAAACTAAATATGGGAAAGGTTTCAAAGATCTCAAAGAAATTGCTAGACAGGTTACACTTCATTTGACAGATGCTGACAAATTAACTGAAGAACAAAACAACAACATCATAAAAATGTCGAGAGGAATAGACCGTACAAATATGTTTGGAAACTGTATTAATCTGAGAAAAGTATGAAAAACGCCTTACAACAGCGTATATAACTTATGGCTGGGGAAAGTGATAAATTCAAGCTTTGTGCTTTTAAGTAAATTTGTTGCAAGCCGAAAAGAAAGTGCTTCTAATCACGCACTACGCTTATACTTGACCGTTGGCAAACATTAAAAAAATGAGAATATTAATAACAATAATTGGACTTCTACTCTACGTTACTGCTTTTTCACAAACAGAAAAAGATTGTGTTTTTAATAATGATTACAAGGGATTAACAACTGAATGGTTGACTAAATTAGGAAAGACAGATTTTCATTGGAATGCAGATTCTAATCAAGCAGAAATCTATTCTAAGCAAGACACTATTTTTGTTTCAAAAGGAGGTTGTGTACATTTTGGAATATCAGTCGAATTAAGACTTAGTGAAGACCCACACACAATTAATGACTCTGAATATTGGCTAAATAAAGCATTAACTTTAGCAACGGATTTTGATTTCAAATATTACAAAAAAATGATTCAGGAAAATAGCGTAAACCGAGTAGAAAACAAAAAAAACATAGTTTGGTTTGAGATAGAAGATGATAATTTAGCTGATAATTTATATTACAATGGAATAGAAATAAATTTGGAGATGAAAACAAAAGTAATAAGACTGAGTCAATATTATAATTAAAAATAAACGTTTGTCAACACCCCATAAAATTTATGCTTACATTTGGACTAGCAGAAACCGACAAACGTTCAATAATAGTATTGCTTCGGCCGAAAAATCTCCGATGTTGAAGTCGCACAAATCTTATAAAATCACGTTGCCCACAAGTTCGGAAAAAAACTATGAAAAAGGATTTTAAAACTAAATATCTATTGATTATAATATTCATTATTGGATTGATTTTATTCGCTCTGACAAAATTCTATTTTAGAAAGCTGAATATAGAAAATGACTCGATTAAATTTATTCTTGGAATTGCTCCAAATTTTATTGCAGCATTGATTATTTCAATTTCATTATTATTTGATTATGATAAAATTGAAACCGAAAAATTAACACAGTTCGACAGAAAGTTTAAACTCATTCTGATTGGAATTTTAATACTATTTATAATTGAGGAATATTTTCCGATTTTTTCAAATTCAAAAACAACTGATTTATTTGATATTTTAGCTTCAATGATTGGATTGATTATTGGATATTCAATTTACTCATTGATTAGAGAAAAAAGATTATTAGTTAAAACGATTGAATAAAAAACCTGCACACAACACCCCATAAAATTTATGCTTACATTTGAACTAGTACAAACCGACAAACATTCAATAAAAATAGGGCTACGGCGGAAAAATCTTCGATTTTTACGTCGCACAAATCTTATAAAAACTCGTTGGCGTGCATTAAAAAATTGAACTAAATTGAAAATATTAACTTGGAATTGTAATGGAGCATTAAGAAAAAAATTCGGGAATCTTTCTGAATTTAACGCTGACTTATATATAATTCAAGAGTGTGAAAATCCTGCAGAAACCAAACATAAGGAATACAATGATTGGGCGGAAAATTATTTATGGATTGGAGATACAAAAAATAAAGGAATTGGAATTTTTGCTTCTAAAAATCTAGAATTAAGAAAACTAAATTGGTCGAATTCATTTAAAGACCATAATGTAAAACATTTTTTACCTTGTTCAGTAAATGGAACATTTGACTTATTAGCTGTATGGAATCATAGCAATAATTCACCAACTTTTGGTTACATCGGACAATTATGGAAATATATTCAAGTAAATAAAACACACTTGAACAATTCAATAATTATTGGAGACCTAAATAGCAATGCAATTTGGGACAAATGGGACAGATGGTGGAATCATTCAGACGTTGTGAACGAGCTAAAAGAAATTGGAATAGAAAGTTTTTATCATAAATACAGAAGTGAAGAACAAGGAAAAGAAACCCAACCGACTTTTTTCCTTCACAGAAATAAAGAAAAATCATATCATATTGACTATATTTTTGGTGGCAGAGAATTTTCAAACCGACTGAAAAAAGTTGAAATTGGAGAAATTAATAAATGGCTACAAATTAGTGATCATTTACCTATGATTTGTGAATTTTAGAAAATAGAAAAATAAAATAACGACACGCCAACACCGTATATAATTTATGCTTAAATTTGAACTAGTAGAAAATTGCAAACACTCAATAAAAATATTGCTACGGCGGAAAAATCTCCAATTTTTACGTCGCACAAATCTTATAAAAACTCGTTGCCACCAATTATGAAAAAGATTCTATACATATTGATATTCCTTTTTTCGATTGGAATTTTTGCGTGTGATTGTGGTGAACCTTCTATAACAGAAAAATATATTCAATCAGATTTTGTTGCAAATGTGACAATTTTGAAAATTTATCCTAATCAAAAAGGAAAACAAGTATACAGAGCAGACATTAAGATTAATGAACTATTCAAAGGAGAGATTTTAAAATCAATCTATGTTTATGGTCGGAGTGATAATAGAATTGGAACATCTTGTGATATTTTCATTCCTGAGAATACAACCTTAATTGCATATGCCCGAAAAAATAATGATGGAAATTTTGAAATTGGAATGTGTTCAGGTTTACTTTATTTGAACAAAACTAATCAGAAACGACAAGAACGAGAATTAGAAATATTAAAAACATTTAAGTCCAAAAATATAAATTTTACAGATAAAATAAGTTATCGAGAAAAAGGAAAACTTCATAAAAATTTGGAGCAATTCAAAGGAGTTGAAATCAATAAAACTTATGGAATTTATGAAATAGTTTTCGAGTCTGATTTGACAATTAAAATTGTGACAGAAATAAGCGGTTTTGGAAATCCGACAGACCAAAAACTGATAGAAATTATTGAGAAAACTGAATGGTCGAGTTTTAACAACGGAATAAATGACAAAGTTCCCGAAAACAGTAAATTATTAATCGGAATTTATTATTATCCTAAAGAAAAAGGAAATCCGAGTTTTTTAAGTCAATATTATCTCTAAAATAACTGGTGGCAACACCGTATATAATTTATGCTTACATTTGAACTAGTACAAACCGACAAACATTCAATAAAAATAGGGCTACGGCGGAAAAATCTCCGATTTTTACGTCGCACAAATCTTATAAAATCACGTTGGCACATTAAAAATCACATTTTAAATTAAAATAATAAAAATGATAAAAACCCTTTTGACAAGTTTAGTAATTGGAATTATAAGTTTTAATACTTATGCACAAACTAAACAAGAAACAGTTGCCTTACTATTAGAGAAAACAGGAGCAACAGCTGAAATTAAACAATTTGACGCAATATTTGATGCTAAAATCAATGAGAAAACTACATCATTTGAGAACAAAGAAGATTTTCAGAAATTTTCAAAAATAATGAAGTCTGGATTTAATGCTGAAAATGCTGAAAAATATTTTAAGGAATATTTAGTTAATAATTCAAATGAAGACAGTCTACAAAAAACAATCATTATGTATCAAAATCCAATATTTAAGGAAATGATTAAGATTGAACTTAGGGCGAATAATCCTGCTAATCAACAAGAAAAAATGACTTTTTTCCAAAATATGAAGAGTAATCCACCTTCTCAAGAAAGAATTCAACAGTTAACCAATTTGAATAATGAACTTGAGACTTCTAAAATGACAGTTACAATGTTGAAGAATATTATTTTCTCAATGGCAAATGGTGCTAATTTAGGACAACCTAAGGAAAAACAAATTTCAGAAAAAGAGCTGAAAACTAAATTACAATCAGTTCTACCCGAAAATTTTTCAGAGCAAATGACTAATCAACTAATTGCATTGTCAATTTACACTTATAAAGATGTTAGTGACCGTGATTTGTCAGAATATATTGACTTATGGAGTTCTCCAATTGGCAAGTATTATACCAATTTAGTATTTGATGCATATGACTATTCTTTCTCTAAAATGGGTGAGATTATAGGTAAATCATTTAAGGAATTAGAAAAGTAGAGAAATTTAAAGATTGAAAAAACGTGTGCCAACACCTCATAAAATTTATGCTTAAATTTGATTTAGTACAAACTGACAAACATTCAACTAAAATTTGTTTCGGCGGAAAAATCTCCGATTTTTACGTCGCACAAATCTTATAAAAACTCGTTGTGCATAATGCAGGGCAACCGAACAAACATCGAAATATGAAATTAAAAAAATACCTTATATTATTAGTTTTATTATTTAGTATTCTAATCTCTTGTAAATCATCAGATAAAAAGACCGTCCACCAAAATATAGAAAAACAGACAAACGAAATTTTCGATAGTTTAGTTGAAATTAGAAGAAATTTCCACCAACATCCCGAACTGGCTGGAAATGAAAAAAGAACTTCTAAAATTATTTCGGAATATTTATCGAATTTAGGATTAGAAGTTAAAACAGGTGTCGCAGGTTATGGTGTCGTTGGAATCCTAAAAGGTGGAAAAGAAGGAAAAAATATTGCTTGGCGAGCTGATATGGATGCTCTACCAAATGATTTTCCTGACGAAGTATCATATAAATCAAAAAATAAAGGAATACAACACGGTTGCGGTCACGATGTTCATATGGCAATTGGACTTGGAATAGCACAAGTATTATCTAAAAACAAAGAATCAATTAAAGGCACATTATATTTCATATTTCAACCAGAAGAGGAGACTTTTGTTGGTGCGAAAAATATGGTTAACAGCAGTCTATTTTCAGAAATGAATATTGACGAAATATATGCATTACACGTAACTGCGTTGCCAGTAGGTCAGATAATGGTTAAACCAAACGAACTATATGCTTACCAAAAACGAATACAGATTAAATTCAATGATAAGTTTTCAAAAGAAGATGCCGGAATTTTATACAATCATATAAGAAGTGAAATTCTACGAAAAAAAGATGGAGCAAATCCTTGGGAAATTCCAAAGGCATTTGATTCTATAATTGGATTAAGTAATCCAAATACTATTTTCAAAGATTATCTTTTTATGGAGGAAAATTTCGTAATCGAAGAAGACAACAATCAACTTGACATAAAAGCTTATCTCTACGAAACCAATAAGTCAAATTTGCCGAATATTTTACCGAAAATTGAGGAAATAATTAGTAAATCAGAATACAAAGATAAATTCATCTCGACATCATTTATTCAAGAAAACCCAACAGTATTAAATGATAAGCTATTAACTGAAAATGCAATTAATACTCTGACAGATATTTATGGCAGTAAATCTGTTGTGATGAATTATGGACAAATTCCATATTTCAACGATGACTTCTTTTACTTTCAACAAAAAACATCTGGAGTGTATTTTTTGTTGGGTGGTTCAAATCTTGAAAAAGGAATTAATGCTATGAATCACGCACCGAATTTTGGAGTTGATGAAGAATGTATAAGAGTTGGAGTGAAATCTTTTTCATCATTGATTTTGGAAAGAACCAATAGTGAATAAAGCACTATGCACAACACCTCATAAAATTTATGCTTACATTTGAACTAACAGAAACCGACAAACATTCAACAAAAATAGGGCTACGGCGAAAAAATCTCCGATTTTTACGTCGCACAAATCTTATAAAAACTCGTTGGCAACAAGCTGAAAAAAATAAATGCTAAAAGAAAATCGAAAACTAATCTTATTAATTCTCACCGTAGTTCTGACTTTTATTATCGGAGTTTGGTTTGAATTGGACTATCGGATTTTGACTCGCAGAACGTTAAAATACTTGGCGGATTATAAACTCGAATTTTATGGCGGAAAAGAATTTAGGATATTTGAAACGGACATTGCTTTCATTCTGACTTTAATTCCAATCGGATTTTATTTCACATCTCGAAAAGTTAGTTCTCTGAAAAAAATAATCGGACTGAATTTAATCTATCTGATTTTAATTCCGATTTTTTACTGTCTTTTTTGTTATCTCGAAAGTCAGTTTATAGATATAACTATGACTAATCCAATAATGAGTGATGGAATTTTAAAATATCATCAAAATAACGTGAATTATAGAATGATTTTATTTTTAACAATAATTTCGACTTTTATCAGCGGAATAATCTTTAAGAAAATAACAAACGAAAAAAAGCCAGTTGCCAACACCTCATAAAATTTATGCTTAAATTTGAACTAGCAGAAACCGACAAACATTCAATAAAAATATTGCTTCGGCGGAAAAATCTCCGATTTTTACGTCGCACAAATCTTATAAAATCACGTTAGCCAAAATACGACCGCTGAAAAATGCTATGATAAATAAACCAAAATATTTTATCATTTAATAAAGTTGTGAT